>Ga0209181_10009679_pt1 | contig 12643 bp, 3 predicted proteins | sample MAT05_FD_187208 | JGI IMG/M metagenome (GOLD analysis project Ga0209181, IMG submission 187208) | Freshwater microbial communities from Lake Fryxell liftoff mats and glacier meltwater in Antarctica - MAT-05 (SPAdes) (version 2) | ecosystem: Environmental > Aquatic > Freshwater > Ice > Liftoff... | reverse complement strand
GTATGGATGGCAGCCAAGTGTGGGCCGCCTACCAGCGTGGTGAAATCAATGCCATTCGTGATTATTGTGAGACCGACGTGATGAACACGTATCTCGTCTACTTGCGTTTTCAGTTGATGCGCGGCGCACTCACCGAGACCGGCTACGACGCGGAAATCAAAGTCGTGCGCGAGTTCCTCGCCGCCAACGCGGTCGCTGAGCACTGGCGAAAGTTCAACGCCGCCTGGAAGTCATAGGTCGCAGCGCTAGTGTGGTGCTTCACTCTGTTTGTAACTTATTCGATCCACCGCTTACGAAGGCGACGCGCGCGATAAAAGAACCGTCATTCCCGCGCAGGCAGGAATCCAATTTAGTTGTGTGTCACTAAATACTGACAACTTAGATTCCCGCCTGCGCGGGAATGACGGCGTAAAGCCAAGTACCAGCAACAAGTCGTGCCAGATCAATGGCCAATAAGGTGTATCAATTGCGAAGCACCACACTAGTTCCCATTTCCCATTGCCACTTCCCTAGCAGTTTGTTGAAATTCACGATATTGGTTTGACAGGTGATTTCGGTGCCCCACTTCCGCCTTTTCCGAAGGGGCAAGTGGCACGCAATGAGTTCACCCGGAATTTGCATGACGAATTTCAACAAACTGCTTGTTGCGGGTTGCCCGCGCGAATTCTCGCCGGGTTGTTGAATAGTTTTTGGGAGTACAACGCTCTGGACGCCAGCCCGCGCACGGCTGTTGTTACACGTGTTAACGTGTAACGCGTGCTATGACGCCGCAGGCTCAACGCGGCTGGTGGCGCTAAGTAAATAGCCCGTTGAAAACCGCACTGCCATCTGCCAACCTTGTCATCTCCCGATAGGCCCTAGACCATGAGCCACTCCGCGCTGAGCCCCGTTTCCGAATCCTTGTCCACGCCAGAGGCGGGCAATCGTCAGGCCGCCGAGGGGAAAAAGAAGCTTCGGTCGTTGGCACGCGAAAATGCCATGCCTTCGGAGGGGGATGCCGCAGAGGTGCGATCGCGCCAGTTGCTCGCGGCGGTCATCGCGTTTCGCGATGGGGATTTCTCAATGCGCCTGCCGATCGATTGGGTGGGAACGGATGGACGCATTGCGGAGGCTTTCAACCAGATCATCGCCTACGAAATGCGCCACACAGGTGAGGTGAAGCGCTTGAGCGTGGCGGTCGGCAAGGAGGGGCGGCTCAAGCAACGGATGTCCTTGCCGGGGGCGATCGGCGGATGGGCGCAGAAGGTCGACTCCCTGAACACGCTGCTCGACGATTTGGTGCGTCCGACGACCGAAGTGGCGCGCACCATCGGCGCAGTGGCGAAGGGCGATCTCGGACAATCGATGGAGCTCGAAGTGGACGGGCGCGCGCTTAAGGGTGAGTTTCTGCGTTCGGCGAAGCTGGTCAACACCATGATCGAGCAGCTTTCAGTGTTTACCTCAGAGGTTACCCGCGTGGCGCGCGAGGTCGGTACCGAGGGCAAGCTCGGCGGCCAGGCGAAGGTGAAGGGGGTATCGGGCGTCTGGAAGGATCTGACCGACTCGGTCAACCAGATGGCCGGCAATTTGACCGCACAGGTGCGCAACATCGCTGAAGTGACCATCGCGGTGGCCAATGGCGACTTGTCCAAAAAAATCACCGTCGACGTGCGCGGCGAGATTTTGCAATTGAAGGAAGCGACCAACACGATGGTCGAGCAGTTGCGTTCGTTCGCCTCCGAGGTCACGCGCGTGGCGCGCGAGGTCGGCACGGATGGGCGGCTGGGCGGGCAGGCCGTCGTGCCGGGTGTGGCCGGCACTTGGAAGGATCTGACGGACTCGGTGAACGCGATGGCGACCAACCTCACCGCGCAAGTGCGCAACATCGCGACCGTGACCACGGCCGTGGCGCGCGGCGATTTATCGCGCAAGATCACGGTCGACGTGAAGGGCGAGATTCTGGAGCTCAAGGAAACCATCAACACGATGGTTGATCAGCTCAACGGCTTCTCTTCGGAGGTGACGCGCGTGGCGCGCGAGGTCGGCACCGAAGGCAAGCTCGGCGGTCAGGCGCTGGTACCCGGCGTGGCCGGCACGTGGAAGGATCTCACCGATTCGGTGAACTCGATGGCCTCGAACCTCACCGGTCAGGTCCGCAACATCGCCGGCGTGGCGACCGCCATCGCCAAGGGCGATCTGTCCTCGAAGATTACGGTCGAAGTGAAGGGCGAGATCCTCGCGTTGAAAAACACGATGAACACGATGGTCGATCAGCTCAATGGCTTTGCCTCGGAGGTGACGCGTGTGGCGCGCGAGGTCGGCACCGATGGCAAGCTCGGTGGCCAGGCGATGGTGCCCGGCGTGGCCGGAACCTGGAAGGATTTGACCGACAACGTGAACTTCATGGCCTCCAATCTCACCGGCCAGGTCCGTAACATCGCCGAGGTGACCACTGCGGTCGCCAACGGCGACTTATCCAAGACAATCACCGTCGACGTGAAGGGCGAAATCCTTGAGCTGAAGAACACCATCAATACGATGGTCGATCAGCTCAACGGCTTTGCTTCGGAAGTCACGCGCGTCGCCCGCGAGGTTGGCACCGAAGGCAAATTGGGCGGGCAGGCCGAGGTGCGCGGTGTGGCCGGCACGTGGAAGGATCTGACTGACTCGGTCAATGCGATGGCGACCAATCTGACCGGGCAGGTCCGCAACATCGCCGATGTCACGACCGCCGTGGCCAACGGCGACTTGTCGCGGAAAATCACGGTCGATGTGCGCGGCGAGATTTTGGAGCTAAAGAACACCATCAACACGATGGTCGATCAGCTCAACGCCTTCGCCGGCGAAGTGAGCCGGGTGGCGCGCGAGGTCGGCACCGAGGGCAAGCTCGGCGGCCAGGCGCAAGTGCCCGGCGTAGCCGGCACTTGGAAGGATTTGACCGACAACGTCAACTGGATGGCCAACAACCTCACCAGTCAGGTTCGTAACATCGCCGATGTGGCGACTGCGGTGGCCAATGGCGATTTGTCCAAGAAGATCACGGTTGACGTGAACGGCGAGATCTTGGAGCTCAAGAACACCCTCAACACCATGGTGGACCAGCTCAACGGCTTCGCCTCCGAAGTCAGCCGCGTGGCGCGTGAAGTCGGTACCGAAGGCAAGCTTGGCGGCCAGGCCGTCGTCAAAGACGTGGCCGGCACTTGGAAGGATCTCACCGACAACGTCAACTCGATGGCCTCGAACCTCACCGGCCAGGTGCGCAACATCGCCGATGTGGCCACGGCCATCGCGAAGGGCGATCTGTCCTCGAAGATCACGGTTGAGGTGAAGGGCGAGATCTTGCAGCTCAAAGAAACGATGAACACGATGGTCGATCAGCTCAACGGTTTTGCCTCGGAAGTAACGCGCGTGGCGCGCGAAGTCGGCACCGAGGGCAAACTCGGCGGCCAGGCTGCGGTGCCGGGCGTGGCCGGCACCTGGAAGGATCTGACCGACTCGGTCAACGCGATGGCGACCAACCTCACCTCGCAGGTGAGAAACATCGCCGACGTGACCACGGCGGTGGCCAACGGTGACCTGTCATCGAAGATCACGGTCGAGGTGAAAGGCGAGATCCTCGCTTTGAAGAACACCATCAACACCATGGTCGATCAGCTCAACGCTTTTGCTGGCGAAGTAAGCCGGGTGGCGCGCGAGGTCGGTACCGAGGGCAAGCTCGGCGGTCAGGCCGAGGTCGAGGGCGTGGCCGGCACCTGGAAGGACCTGACCGACAACGTCAACTCGATGGCCAACAACCTGACCGGTCAGGTCCGCAACATCGCCGAGGTGACCATTGCGGTGGCCAACGGCGACTTGTCCAAGAAAATCACGGTTGAAGTGCGCGGCGAGATTCTGGAGTTGAAGGAAACCATCAACACCATGGTCGATCAACTGCGCTCGTTCGCCGCCGAGGTGAGCCGGGTGGCGCGCGAGGTCGGCACCGACGGCAAGCTCGGCGGCCAGGCGCAGGTGCCCGGCGTGGCCGGCACTTGGAAGGATCTGACCGACAACGTCAACTCGATGGCCTCGAACCTGACCGACCAGGTCCGCAACATCGCCGACGTGGCCACCGCGATTGCGCGCGGTGACCTGAGCCGCAAGATCACGGTCGACGTCAAGGGCGAGATCTTGCAGCTCAAGGACACCATGAACACCATGGTCGAGCAGCTCTCGGCGTTTGCTTCGGAAGTGACGCGCGTGGCGCGGGAAGTGGGCACCGACGGCAAGCTCGGCGGCCAGGCGCAGGTGCCCGGCGTGGCCGGCACCTGGAAGGATCTGACCGACAACGTGAACTCAATGGCGTCGAATCTGACAGGCCAAGTTCGCGCTATTGCCGAAGTGACGATCGCCGTGGCCAACGGCGACTTATCCAAAAAGATCATCGTCGATGTGCGCGGCGAAATCTTGCAGCTCAAGGAAACCATCAACACCATGGTCGAGCAGTTGCGCTCGTTCGCCTCAGAAGTGACGCGCGTGGCACGCGAGGTTGGCACCGAAGGGCGGCTCGGCGTGCAGGCGGTGGTACCGGGCGTGGCCGGCACCTGGAAGGATCTGACCGATTCGGTCAACACCATGGGATCGAACCTCACCGCGCAGGTGCGCAACATCGCCGAAGTGACGACTGCCGTCGCGCGCGGCGACCTTAACCGCAAGATCACGGTCGATGTCAAAGGCGAAATTCTCGAGCTGAAAAACACCATCAACACCATGGTCGATCAGCTCAACTCGTTCGCCGGAGAAGTCACGCGGGTGGCGCGCGAAGTGGGCACCGAGGGCAAGCTCGGCGGCCAAGCCGAGGTTTCCGGCGTGGGCGGCACTTGGAAGGATTTGACCGACAACGTCAACTTCATGGCGTCCAACCTCACTGACCAAGTGCGCGGCATCGTGAAGGTGGTGACTGCCGTGGCCAACGGCAACCTGAGTCAGCGCCTGACTGTCCAGGCCAAAGGCGAGGTCGCCGCACTCGCCGACACCATCAACAACATGACCGTCACACTCGCGACGTTCGCCGACCAGGTGACAAACGTGGCACGCGAAGTCGGTGTCGAAGGGCGACTTGGCGGCCAAGCCAACGTCCCCGGTGCGGCCGGCACGTGGAAGGATCTGACCGGCAACGTCAACCTACTCGCCGCCAACCTCACGACCCAGGTGCGCGCTATCGCCGAGGTCGCCACCGCCGTGACCAAGGGTGACCTGACCCGCTCGATCCAGGTTGAGACGCGCGGTGAGGTGGCCGAGCTCAAGGACAACATCAACACGATGATTTCCAACCTGCGCGAAACCACCGAGAGTAATCGCGAGCAGGACTGGCTGAAGACCAATTTGGCGAAATTTACCGGCATGTTGCAGGGCCAGCGCGAGCTCTCCACCGTCGGTCAGATGCTCCTGACCGAGCTGGCCCCGCTGGTCAACGCCCAACAAGGCACTATTTACCACTTGACTGGCCCAAGCGACCATCCCGAACTGCTGCTGCTGTCGAGCTACGCGCATAGCGGTGAACGGCTCGCCACCAGCATCCGCCTCGGCGAGGGTCTCGCCGGACAGTGCGCGCTGGAAAAGAAACGCATCTTGCTTGCCGATGTGTCACCCGATTTCATCAATATCTCGTCCAGCCTTGGCAAGGGCCACCGGGTCAGCATCATCGTGCTGCCGGTGCTGTTCGAGGGGCAGACCAAGGCCGTCATCGAATTGGCCGCGCTACATGACTTCACCACCGGCTCACTGGCCTTCCTCGAACTTCTGACCCAGAGTATCGGCGCGGTCTTCAACACCATCGAGGCCACCATGCGCACCGAGGGCTTGCTCACCCAGTCGCAGCAGCTTACCGTCGAGCTGCAGTCGCGCCAAAGCGAGTTGCAGCAGACCAACGAAGAGCTGGGCACCAAGGCCAAACTTCTGGCCGATCAGAACGCCGAGGTCGAGCGCAAGAACGCCGAGGTCGAGCAGGCGCGCCGCGCGCTCGAAGAAAAAGCCGCCGAGCTGGCGCTAACCTCGAAATACAAGTCCGAGTTTCTGGCCAATATGTCGCACGAGTTGCGCACGCCACTCAATTCGATCCTCATTCTGAGCCAGCAACTGGCCGAAAACTCACCGGGCAACCTCTCAGGCAGGCAGGTTGAATTTTCCCGCAACATCAACTCGTCGGGTTCCGACCTGCTCCACCTCATCAACGACATCCTCGACCTCTCGAAAATCGAGTCCGGCACCGTCACGGTCGAGGTCGAGGAAATCCCCTTCGCCAGCCTGCGCGACAATATCGACCGCAACTTCCGCCACGTCGCCGAGGCGAAGAACCTGCCGTTCCACGTGCAGTTCGCCGAGGGCTTGCCGCAATTCATGGATAGCGACCCGAAGCGCCTCCAGCAGATTCTCAAGAACCTGCTCTCGAACGCCGTGAAGTTCACCGCCCACGGCCAGGTCGAAGTGCGCGTCGCGCTCGCCGCGCATGGCTGGAGCAGCGACCATACCGTGCTTGGCAAAGGCCAGCAGATCATCTCCTTCGCCGTCCAAGACACCGGCATCGGTATCGCGCCGGAAAAGCAGCGGCTTATCTTCGAGGCCTTCCAGCAGGCTGACGCCGGCACTTCCCGCAAATATGGTGGCACCGGCTTGGGTCTTGCCATTAGCCGCGAATTGGCGGCGTTGCTCGGCGGCGAGATCAAGCTCACCAGCGTGCACGGGCAGGGCAGCACGTTCACCCTGTTTCTGCCGCTCCACTACTCCGGCGCCGACGGCGCGCGGGCCGCACCAGCCGGGACGCCCGGCTTGGTCCCTGCGTCGCTGGCGCGTGAGCTGCTGGTCCTGCCGGTCGCGCGCGACGAGTTCATCGACGACGACCGCGACAGCATCGAGGACACCGACTCGGTGCTGCTCATCATCGAGGACGATCCGCACTACGCGCGTATCCTGCTCGGCCTGGCGCGGGACAAAGGTTTCAAGGGGATCGTCGCCACCAAAGGCGCGATCGGCCTGTCGCTCGCCAGGCAGTACCGTCCCACCGCGATCTCGCTCGATATCTTCCTGCCGGACATGCTCGGCTGGACGGTGCTCAACCAGCTCAAGCTGGACCCGGCCACCCGCCACATTCCGGTCCAGATCGTCACGCTGGAAGAAGAGCGCCAGCACGGTCTCTCACGCGGTGCTTTCGCCTACATCATCAAGTCGCCCACCACCGAGGTGCTGGAAACCGCGTTCGAGCGCATCAAGACCTTCTCCGTCCCGCACACCAAGCGCCTGCTCATTGTCGAGGATAACGACATCGAGCGCAAATCGATCATCGCGCTGTTGGGCTATGAAGACATCGAGGTGCATGCCGTGGCCACCGCTTTCGATGCGTTGCGCGCGATGCGCGAGCGCGCCTTCGACTGCGTGGTGCTCGACCTGCGGCTGCCGGACATGAACGGCTTCGATCTGCTCAAGGAAATCCACGCCGAGCCAGCCCTAGCCGACGTGCCCGTGGTGGTCTTCACCGGCAAGGACCTGAGCGCCGTCGAGCAGGCGCAGATCAAGACGATGGCCAAGAGCATCGTCTTGAAAGACGTCCAGTCGCCCGAGCGGCTGTTTGACGAGACCGCGCTCTTTCTGCACCGCGTCGTGACCGATCTGCCGTCGGAAAAGCAGGCGATGCTCGAGCGCCTGCGTGGCGCCAAGGAAGTGCTGCGCAATCGTAAAGTGCTGGTGGTCGACGATGATGCACGGAATATTTTTGCGCTGACTTCGCTGCTTGAGAACCATGAGATGGAAGTGATCAGCACCACCAATGGCCGCCAAGCGATCGAACTCATCGAGAGCACGCCCTCATTGAACCTAGTGCTCATGGACATCATGATGCCCGACATGGATGGCTATGAGACAATGCGCAAAATCCGCCAGAACCCGGCGTTTCGCACCCTGCCGATCCTCGCCCTCACGGCCAAGGCGATGAAAGGCGACCGCGAGAAATGCCTCGACGCCGGCGCCAGCGACTATATCGCCAAGCCGGTCAACACCGACCAGCTCCTGTCGCTTATGCGGCTGTGGCTGTTCCGTTAAAAGGTAAACCAGTGACAAACAAGGGCACGAGTCAGGCACCTATCTCCGCCGATTTGGATCGTCAAGCAGCGGGCGAATCCGACCCGGACAAAGCGGCCCTGAGTCCCGCATCGCGCTATGACGCGGTCAACATCCTGATTGTTGATGATGAGCCGAAAAATCTGACCGTGCTCGAAAGCCTGCTCGATGATCCTGGCTACCGGGTGGTGCGGGCCGAATCGGCCGACCAGGCACTGCTCGCGCTCATTGCTGAGGATTTTGCGCTCCTCATTCTCGACAGTGGCATGCCCGACATCACCGGCTTCGAACTGGCCCAGATGATCAAGGAGCGCAAGAAAACGGCTCAGGTGCCGATCATCTTCCTGACCGCTTATTACAACGAAGATCAGCACGTGCTCGAAGGCTACGGCAGCGGCGCGGTGGATTATCTGCACAAGCCGGTTAACGCAGCCATATTGCGCTCCAAGGTCGCCGTCTTTGCCCAACTGTACCGCAACAACCGCGAGTGCGGCATGGCGAACCGCGCCTTGCTGGTTGAAGTGAGCCAGCGCCGCCGAGCCGAGGAGCAACTGCGAGAATTAAACGATACGCTCGAACAGCGGGTGGCCCGGCGCACCCTGGCCCTGCGCGCATCGGAAGAAAAATATCGCAGCCTGTTCGATTCGATTGATGAAGGCTTTTGCATCATCGAGAAGGTGCACGGTGACACTGACGCGCAGCTCGATTTTCGCTATATCGAGGTGAACCCCGCATTCGCGATCCAAGCCGGGGTGGGCAATGTCATCGGCAAGACGCTGCGCCAGGCATTCCCGGACCTTACCGAACATTGGTACGTCACTTTTGACTCCATTCTCGAAACGGGCGAGCCAATCCGGCTTGAACGTGAACTCTTTCCCGGCGGGCCGGTGATGGAGTTGTATGCGTTTCGGGTTGAGGGCGAGACGCAAGGCCGGCTCGCGGTGATTTTCAAAGACATCAGCGTGCGCAAGCGCGTTGATTCGGAACTGAAGGATGCCTTGGCCGCGGCGGAAAAAGCGAACCGCGCGAAATCAGAATTTCTGTCTTGCATGAGCCATGAGCTGCGCACGCCGCTGCACGCGATTCTAGGCTTTGCCCAGTTGGTGGACGCCGGCACGCCGACGCCCGAGCAAAAGCAGAGCGTCGATCAGATCATCAAGGCCGGCTGGTATTTGCTGGAACTGATCAACGAAATTCTGGATCTGGCGCTGATCGAGTCGGGTCGGCTGATGCTGTCCAACCAGCCTGTGTTGCTGACAGAAGTGATACGCGAATGCCTGGCGATGATGGAGCCGCAGGCGCAAAAGCGCGGCACCAGCCTGAGCTTTTCAGGGCTTGATGCGCCCTACTTTGTGGCGGGTGACCGCACCCGCGTCAAGCAGGTGTTGATCAATCTGCTGTTCAATGCGATCAAGTACAACAAGGCGGGCGGCGCCGTCGCGCTGGAATGTAGGCTCGCACCGCCGCACTCGATTCGAGTCAGCGTGCGCGACACCGGTGTCGGCCTGACCGAAGAGCAACTTGGCCAACTGTTTCAGCCGTTTAACCGCCTCGGCAAGGAAGCTGGTGCTGAAGAGGGCACCGGCATCGGGCTGGTGGTCGCCAAGCGGCTGGTCGAGTTGATGGACGGCAGCATCGGTGCGAGCAGCGAGGTCGGTGTCGGCAGCGTGTTCTGGATTGAAATGGGTTTGACGGCGGCACCGTTGCTACCGGCGCTCGAGGCTGGCCGCACCGAACGGGTGCGTCCGCCAGTGCCGCACGGCACACCGCTGCGCACGCTGTTGTATGTGGAAGACAACCCGGCGAATCTGGAACTGATCGAGCAACTGATTGCGCGGCGTGATGATTTGCGCCTGATTAGCGCGGCTGATGGCAACTTAGGCATCGAGTTTGCGCGCAGCTTCCTGCCCGAAGTTATCCTGTTGGACATCAATCTGCCCGGCATCAGCGGTATCCAAATGCTGAGCATCCTGCGCGCAGACCCGGCAACAGCGCACATCCCGGTGGTTGCGTTGAGTGCCAATGCATTACCCCACGATATTGAGCAAGGTGTTGCGGCGGGATTTTTTCTCTATCTTACTAAACCTATCCAGGTCAGCCATTTCATGGATGCGCTCGATGCGGCGCTCGACCATGCGCAAACAACCGCCGCGCGCGGCGCTGGTGCAGATCGTTAAATCTTGGCGAATTATTCTCGTTGTGCCAGAAAACAGCAACCTAAGCTGGCATCACCGGAACAAAAAAATGACAAGCCAGTCACCGCAGTCGATGCGTAGCAACACCGCGCAATACGCGGATGCAAGATGTATTGTCTGGTCGTTCACCCGGCAAATCGCTGATGCGAAAATGGCCAAACACGGTGCAGCGTAATTCTCGGGTCGAGCTAACCGCAGTTTGTTGAATTCACGATATTCGTTTGACGCTAGTGTGGTGCTTCGCAATTGATACACCTTATTGGCCATTGATCTGGCACGACTTGTTGCTGGTACTTGGCTTTGCGCCGTCATTCCCGCGCAGGCGGGAATCTAAGTTGTCAGTATTTAGTGACACCCAACTAAATTGGATTCCCGCCTGCGCGGGAATGACGGTTCTTTTATAGCGCGCGTCGCCTTCGTAAGCGGTGGGTCGAATAAGTGCCAAACAGAACGAAGCACTACACTAGATGCTCGTGCCCCGCTTCCCCCTTCCTCAAGGGAAAAGGGGAAAGGGGAAAGGCGAAGCGAGGCGGAGAGGGGGACTTTTAGCGTTCGCGTGTAAACAACGTCCGCAAATCCCCCATATTTTCGCTTTTCAAAGGGGGAATTGACACGCAATGAGTTCACGCAGGTTTAGCACTAGGAATTTGAACAGACTAGTGCACGGGAAACGCCACCACATGGTCGATCTCGGTGCGAATGCCGATGCGTTGGCCGATCTCATGGTTATGGTGTGATGGCACCAGTGACAGTACCTCGGTACCGCTATCCAAGTGCAACGTGTACAGAATATCCGCACCGCGGAACGCTTTGTGGACAACCTTGGCTGTCGAAGGGCTCAAGTCGTCGTGCTGAATGTCGTCCGGACGCAGCAGGACGTCATACCGAAGTCCTGCCTTGACTTCGATGCGGGAATCATCGGTCGGATGCATGCGGCCAAGTTCAGTGTCGATCAAGCCGTCGGCCGTGCCGCGCCCTGAAATGACCACGCCCTGGCCGACAAAGTCGGCGACGAAGCGCGATTTAGGGCAGTGGTAAAGATTGTATGCAGTGTCTGTCTGCTCAATGACGCCGCCGTTCATCACGCTCACCGTATCCGAAATGGAAAACGCCTCGTTCTGGTCGTGCGTGACGAACAGGGAGGTGGTGTTTTGTGACTTCAGTAACGCGCGGATTTCCAGCCCCAGCTTTTCGCGCAACTCGATATCCAAGCCGGAGAAAGGCTCGTCCATCAGCAATAGTTTGGGGCGCGGTGCGAGCGCACGGGCGAGCGCGATACGTTGGCGCTGACCGCCGGAAAGTTCGTGCGGGTAGCGTAGCGCATACGCCTGCATGCCGACCAGTTCAAGCATTTCGTTGACGCGCTCGGCGCGTTGCGGTGCGGTAAGTTTTCTGAGACCAAAGGCGACGTTTTGCGTGATGTTCAAGTGCGGGAACAGCGCAAAATCTTGGAACACATAGCCAATCGCCCGATGCTCAGGCTCGATGAACATGTGCGGCGCGGTAACGACGGACGAGCCGATGGTGATGCGCCCACTGATGGGTTTTTCAAAGCCCGCAACGAGGCGGAGTACGGTGGTTTTACCGCACCCGCTTGGCCCCAGCAGGCAAGCAATGTCACCTTCGTCTATTCGAAAATTGAGTGAGTGGCAGACGTTTTTGCCAGCGGCATAGGCGAACGTCAGGTCTTGGATGCGAAGCAGCGGCGCCATTAAGAAGAACCCTTTGACAGGTGTTGGATGGTGAAGGATACCAAAAAAGGAGTTTGACAAATGAGAATCATTCGCATTATAGTCCGTTTCATCTTGGCGTGAAATCGCCACTGTACCCCCAACTCAATTGGAATCTAGATGAAACTTTCTTCACTCTTGGCCGGCATCATGGTCGGGGCAACCAGCATCGTTAGCGCTGCACAATCGCAGGTGCTAAACCTGTATTCATCCCGCCACTACCAGACAGATGAGGCGCTGTACGCAAACTTCGAAAAGACGACAGGAATCAAGATCAACCGCATCGAAGGGCCGGAAGATCCGCTGCTTGAACGCATGAAGAGTGAAGGCAGCCGCAGCCCTGCCGACGTGCTGATCACAGTCGATATGGGTCGTCTGCTGAAGGCACAGGAAGCCGGCCTGTTTCAACCGATCAAGTCAGCCGTGCTGGAAGCGTCGGTGCCAGCGGAGTTACGCGCTGCTGATGGCTCGTGGTTCGGTTTTTCTGTTCGCGCGAGGCCGATTCTGTACGCCAAAGGCAAGCTCGATGCGAAGCAATTGCCCGACTATGAGAGTCTTGCCGATCCGCAATGGAAGGGCCGGATCTGTACGCGTTCCGGCACCCACCCCTACAATATTTCGATGATGAGTTCGCTGATCGCCGCCAACGGC
>Ga0209181_10009676_pt1 | contig 12644 bp, 13 predicted proteins | sample MAT05_FD_187208 | JGI IMG/M metagenome (GOLD analysis project Ga0209181, IMG submission 187208) | Freshwater microbial communities from Lake Fryxell liftoff mats and glacier meltwater in Antarctica - MAT-05 (SPAdes) (version 2) | ecosystem: Environmental > Aquatic > Freshwater > Ice > Liftoff... | reverse complement strand
ATTGCCAATCGATGCCGATTCCCACAAATCATCTAGAGAAATCTCTTGAGTTTTAGTCATCGTTTCAACCATTGTGTGCAATCCATATTCAGGTTTTCATCGATCATGGGAATTTCTACAAACCTGCTAACCAAATCTCAGGGCGGCTTCTCATCTACTGGATCTCCCTCAAAGGGTTGAACTCCAGTCGGTGGATAGTTGTTATCACTGGGACTGAAAATCTGGATCACTGCGCTTGAAATGTAGCGGATGACTCGCTGAGGAATGGTTATAGTTGTGTGAATGATGTTCTGTATCATTTGATTATCAGACATAATAATTCCTCTTTTTTAGAAGTCTTGAGAGTGTTGCTGAATTACGAGATGATTTCGCTCAAGTTAGAACGACCCATAAAGCGTTTTAACAGACAATACCAACAACATCAAATATCAATAATATGTTCACCTCATGGGTGTCATCTGGTTAACAACGATAAATGTAACAGCCCAGCGTTTGAGTTCATGATTGATTTGTTGCTTGAATCATAGATGAGTCATAAAAAATAATTGAATTGCTAGAAATATCTGTAAGTAGAGATGAACAGGTTATCTAGAATTGTTCTCTCACTTACGCTGAATCAACTATCTAAGGATTAACACTTAAACTTCGTTGTGAATTCGGATGAAAATTGCTATTCATGAGATGCACTCTCTACTAAGTAATCATCTGTTGCCGCCAATTGATAAACTTTTTCTGTTTGCTGAGGAACTGTGCTTCACTCAGACTTTCATTCACAGGTAGCAGCCAGTAATGGTTTAATCAAACAAGCCCTCTACAGTTTGTCGGAACGCAATCAAAGCGTGATTAGCCTGAAGCGGCTTCAGAGCTTCCAGCACTTGGTCAGATATTTCTGAGGTAACGATGACTTTGACTTGAATGTTGGTGTTGTAACCAGCAATATCGCCCATCCGCCTACCATGACTTCCAGCACCCTGCGCGGCGCTAATCGTGTAGCCAGATACATCTAGTTTTGTGAGCAGATGAATCAGCCGATCTTGCAATACAGCTTCACCAATGATGGTGACGAGAATACCTTGAGCTAAAGAAGATGACATAAAATCTCCGAGAATGATTGTATCTAAAGGTGTTCAATGAAGCAGTTGCGAATTTTTACATCTCCGATCGCTGGGAGAAGTCAAAGATCTGGATGCACTGGGAGTAAGACGCTGGATTGTCGATGCCTGATGATTCTTAGAATGCTTGACTAGCAGTGATCATTCACGGAACTATCGCGATCGCTCGTTCAGAAACCAATGCCATGAGTAAAGGCAACATCAAATCTCAGGATGTTCTATGTGCTTAGTTTCCAGCGTTACTTTAACCTCATACAATTTGGATTCAATCGCTGCTTGGGTTTCTTTAGAGGCAGGCTTTATGCTTCCTCCGACTGATGACAGACGAGCATTAATATCATTTAATTTATCTCGAAGACCGTTAGTGAAGTTATCAAGCTTCTCACTCATGATTTTCTCCTAGACAACTTTGTAAAGTGCTGCTTAGAGTATGACGTAAGGATGTTTGAAATCATGTTTATCGGCATGTTTGAATTGTATACTTTGTATGAAAAAGCATTCAATCTTCACATTTTTATTATCACACTGTCATTCATGGATAAAATTTCGATCAGTATTACTTTCTACAGCAATTTTAGATCACTGAGTCTTCAAACTTTTAATTGCTTTTGATTACGATTTATACCGTAATCAACTAACTTATACAGGAAATCAAACAGTAGTCGTTCAAAGTAGTGTAGAGAGGAGATTGAAAAATGAGCGATTTAGTTTCTATCGGTTTCAAATTCGATCGCGTTCAAAGGTGAAGTTAGTCCAGTATCGCCTAATTGATCTGGCGAGATTGCAGAAGAAAATATAGGAGTCTTAACTATGAACTGGAAGACATTAGCGATCGCGTTTATCTCGACGATAGTATTTCTGTTTGCTGGAAATGCGATCGCACAGACTGATCTCAACATCAATAATACCAATCTGATGCGATTAGGCGGAAGTGTCACGGTTGCAGAAAAACAAGCTGTAGAAAATGCGATTGCCATTGGTGGCTCGACGATCGTTCAACCCAATGGACGGGTGACAAAAACCGCGATCGCTATTGGTGGAGATGTCATTCTCAAGCAAGGCGCACGGGTAGACGGCGATGTCTATGCGATCGGTGGCAAGGTCGTACAAGCAGAAGGAGCCACTATTGGCGGCTCAAAAAGCATACGCGACAATCGATATGATGGACAAGGCATGATGGAAATGCATCGCGATCAAAACTACTTCTTGCCGATGTATTTCTTTCATGCGAGTGTTCGGATTTTTTCAGCGATCGTCGGTGCCATTCTTGGCATCATTTTGCTACGAACTGCACCCTCTTTTCTGCCAAACTTAGCAGCCACTGTGCGTCAATATCCAGGTCAAAGCGCATTATGGGGAATTGGGGCAGTGTTTACCTTTGTTGCCCTCAACATTTTTTTGGCAATCACCCTAATTGGCATTCCACTAATTCCACTCCTCGGCTTAATCATGGGTCTATCATCATTGGTTGGGTCGTTGGGAATTTCACTATTCATCGGTCAACAAGTCAGCGATTCTCTTCCAGAGAGGCTACGCCAACAGCGAAGCAGCTTGCAGCAGTTCTTGATTGGGTTGCTGATTGTCACACTACTTGCCCTGATTCCATTTGTCGGCGGCATTGTGGTGTCTGTTGTGAGTCTGCTTGGTTTGGGATCGCTCCTTGCTTGGAAATTGGGTAAGGCACAACCGCCGATCTTGGAATCACTCAAATAAAGTCGATCGAATGTTTATTGTTTGAGGAAACTTCCTATGAAACCAGATTATCTAATTGTCGGCAGTGGTCTATCTGCGCTGGTCTTTGGCGCTTTGATGGCAAACTCCGGCAAAACCGTGCAAGTTCTTGAAGCCCATGAGCATCCCGGTGGCTATGGGCACACGTTTACGATGGCTAAAAAATATACGTTTAACGCTCAATTCCACTATGTTTGGGATTGTGGTGAAGGACAACTGGTGAATCGAGTCCTCAAGAAGCTGGGCTTGGATCAGGACGTGACCTTTGAGCAGTACGACCCAAACGGCTTTGACCATATGCGAATGCCGGGACACGCGCTAGATATCCCTTCGTCACCGGAGGAACTGATCCAGCGATTGACCACACTGTTTCCGGCACATGGCGATCGCATTCGTCAATTTGTGAACGAAGTCGAGAAAACTGGCGCAGGTTTGAAAAGACTCGCTCCTCCAGTGAAGCCCATTGAACTGCTCAAGCATCCAGGTGAAGTGGTTTGTGCCGCCCAACATCTCAACAGCACGCTTCAGGATGTATTCGATAAGTTTCAGCTACCGCAAGCCGCCCAAACTCTATTGGCGCTGCAATGGCCTGATTTTTTGTTGCCGCCCAATCAACTATCATTCTATGCCTGGGTTGCCTTGTTCAGAGGCTATCAAGCGGGTGCATTTTACCCAACCCAGCATTTTGAACAGGTAATCAATTCGCTTGTCAAAGTGATTGAATCCCACGGAGGGAAAGTACTGCTCAACCAAGAGGTCACGAATTTTAGAGTCACAGACAAAACGGTCACGGGAGTGGAAGCGATGGATCTCACCACCCATCAAACTCACGAATTTACAGGCGACACCGTAATTTGCAATATCGATCCCCAAAGAGCCGCCAAAATGATTGGGGAAGAGAAGTTCTCTAAAACCGTGCGCCGAAAGCTCAACTATGAGTATTCAGCATCCAACTACATGGTCTACTGCGTCGTCAAAGATATCGATCTCCGAGACTATGGCTTTGGCAAGTGGAATCTCTTCCATACCGGGCATCAAGATCTGAATGAAGCCTTTGCTCAGATGTATGAACGCAATGACTTTTCCAATCCTAGCTTTGCGATTACAACGCCCACTTTACTCACAGAAGCGAGTCGGGATTGCCCAGAAGATTGCCAAATTGTCGAATTTCTGACTGTTGCAAATTACAACTACTTCAAACAACTGCACGATGGTGACCCTAAAGCCTACCGTCAGAAAAAGCAAGAGATATTCGATGCCATGCTGGATGTGGTGGAAGAACACTATGTGCCGAATTTTAGGGAGCATATGGTTTTCCACATCACAGGCAGCCCCACCACCAACGAACGGTTTTGCTGGTGCCCCAGCGGCAATTCCTACGGCTCTATTCTCACACCGCACAACATGGGGCTGGGACGGTTGAATCACGAAACCTCGCTCAATCAGTTCTACTTCTGCAATGCTTCATCCGGCTATCCCGGCTTTGCGCCTACATTCTGGACAGGTACATTGCTGTATCAACGATTATCTGGCGACGTACTTTTAGACAATAGCTAAACAGCCCCGCATCCATTTTATTAACTTAGAGGTCAGCGATGAGAATTGCAGTGATTGGGGGTGGAGCCAGCGGGATGACGACAGCTTACCTGCTTGACAAACAAGGGCATCATGTCACCGTGTTTGAACGGCAGCCCGTCTTGGGGGGGCATATTCGGACACTGAACCAAAATGTTCAGCCTAACCAAGCCACTTGCAATGAACGGTTGGAATGTGGAGTCCTAGAATTTCCGAGCGTCTTTCACACCTTTATTGTGCTCATGAAAGAGCTAGGAGTGGAACTCAAACCTGTCAAATTGGGTTCAGCTCTGTTCCCCAAAGATGGCAGCCACTTTTTTTCGGGGGTGACGATCGACGAAAACTGCACAGGCATCCAGCGTCTGATTGAATATCTGAAGTTCGATGCCATTCACGCCCGTTCTGCTGGCTTATGGTTGGAAACCCGATTTGCTGAGATGGAAGATTTTTATGATCAGCCGCTGTCGAAGTATGTGAAGAGCAAAGGTATCAGTAATACCTGGCTAAAGTTACTGGCAATGTATAGCTACTCCATGCCGCTGGAGCTGATTGATAACTTTCCAGCAGAACTGGCGGTTCCGATGTTACGCGATTACATTGCGGTTGACTGGTTTAGGATTGAAGGCGGTGCATATTCTTATATTGAAAAAATTCTGGAGCGACTTAAAGGTGAAGTCTTGTTGAATGTGGAGATTGCCAATCTTTTCAGAAGTCCAGATGGTGTGAAGATCGAGCGCTTAAACGGTGAGATCCAGGAGTTTGATAAAGTCGTGTTTGCCACGCCACCCGACCAAGTGATGGCGCTGTTAGCTGACCCAGCCGAGGCTGAAACCAAACGCTTTTCAGCTTGGAAAGCCAACAATGTCACCACAACGGTGCATCAGGATAATTCCATGTATCAAAACCAGGGTATCCAACACCCCACGGAATTTGATTTTTTCCAGACAGAGACTCAATGGGGCTATAACAGCCATCTAAATCAGCTTTGTGATATCTCGTCGCCACAGCATTATTTTTTATCATTTCAACTAGAGGAATTGATTGCTAAAGACTGTATTATCCACACCCAGAAACATCACACGCCGCTGTATACCACAGAATCTTTTCGCTACCGAGATGAAGTTGTCGCGACCAATGGAGAGAACAATACCTACCATGCAGGAGCTTATCTAGGAGATGGCTTACATGAAGGAGCGATCGCGTCTGCCTTCCGAGTTGCTCAACTGATTAGTTAAGTCTTGACTCTATCTAGATTCATCATATTTCAGCATCTAAGTTCGTACATCATCAGAACTTTACAATAGTGACTATGTGACAGCCACTATTGCCACGTTTTTTGTGGGTCAAGACGCAAATGATGATGACGGTGAAATTGCCAGCGAGAAGTCCATTCGAGTACTCCAAGCTGAAATCGCTGCATTGCGGAAAGAGATCCAAGACCGTCCATAGCCGAATAGCACGAAGGATCAGTGAGATTTGCGGCATAACGCAAACAGCAGCCTTGAAACATGACCCGTAACGATTTATCTCGTATTTAATCAATTCATGCAGAAACTCAAACGGTAGTCAATCAAAGTTGTAGATAAGTTTGACAATATTAAGCAGGAGAAATTAATGGATGTCCAGATGTCCGGGACTCATCAAGCTACTTACAATGCGATCTTTCAACACCCAGTCGCCCACAACCTTCAGTGGCACGATGTGCGATCGATGCTCAACTCAATCTCTGATGTAGAGGAGGAGCATAACGGCAATCTGCGATTTATGCGGCATGGCGAGACGCTGACGGTTCACCCCCCGAAACACAAAGATTTATCTGACATCCAGGAACTGATGAAGATTCGTCACTTCCTAGAGCGATCCGCTGTACCCGCACATCAGACTGTCGCCGATGGTGCCCACCTGCTGGTTGTCATCGATCATCGTGAAGCTCGGATTTATCAGACGCAACTGCACGGCTCAGTGCCGGATCGGATCGTACCTTACGATCCAGACGGGTTACGTCGGCACCTGCACAACGTGGATGATGAGGCTAACGGTCAGCGCCAGCAGGAACTCAAAGCCTTTTACGAGGCGATCGCACAGACGCTGAATGGTGCAGAGAAGATTCTGATCTTTGGTAGCTCGACCGGATCAAGCAGCGCGATGGACTATCTGCTGACTGATCTCAAAGAACGCCACCCAGATATCGCCAAGCGAGTAGTCGATACGGTCGTCGTCAATGAACAACACATGACCGAGGATCAATTACTGGCACAGGCGCGGGCGTTCTACGCGGCAACCGAGCGATGAAACCGACTTTAGCCGATCGCGTTGCCATTGATGACAAGTCTATTCGCAGTATTATTGATGTAGACATAGCTGATCTCTACACCAAAGCTTTACGCGCGATTCGCCTTCTATCAACTCAAGCGATCGCCCTCGACTTATGAAACCTTACCTGAAGCCTTACACAATTACCTCTACACTTTTTACCTACCATGACAGCCACCACTGCGATCGCACCTCAAACCCTGACCGATCAAGAACTCTATCAAATTCATGCCTACTGGCGTGCTGCTAACTACCTTTCCGTGGGACAGATTTATCTACTTGATAATCCACTGCTGCATGAACCGTTAACACTAGAACACATCAAACCTCGGCTGCTGGGGCATTGGGGCACCACGCCCGGTCTGAACTTTATTTACACTCATCTGAATCGGGCGATCAAGGCGCACGATCTCAACGCTATCTATGTTGCGGGTCCAGGGCATGGAGGTCCCGGCATGGTTGCCAACACCTATCTGGAAGGAACCTACAGCGAGTTTTATCCCAATATCTCCCAGGATGCTGAGGGCATGAAGCGACTGTTCAAACAGTTCTCGTTTCCCGGTGGGATTCCTAGCCATGTTGCGCCTGAAACGCCCGGTTCCATCCATGAAGGCGGAGAATTAGGCTACTCGCTGCTCCACGCCTACGGCGCGGCTTTTGACAATCCTGATCTTTTGGTTTGTTGCGTTATTGGTGATGGTGAAGCAGAAACGGGCGCATTAGCCGCCAGTTGGCACTCCAACAAGTTTCTCAATCCCGTTCGCGATGGGGCTGTTCTGCCGATCTTGCATTTGAATGGCTATAAGATTGCGAATCCGACGGTGTTAGCCCGAATCAGCCAAGCAGAACTGACCCATCTATTGATGGGCTATGGCTACAAGCCTTATTTCGTGGAGGGAGACGACCCGGAAATTCTGCACCGACAAATGGCAGAAACATTCGATGCGATCGTGCATGAGATCAAAGCGATTCAACGAGATGCCCGCACGAATGGCTTCTCTGAGCGTCCGCAATTTCCGATGATTGTGCTGAAAACTCCCAAAGGTTGGACGGGTCCCAAATTTGTCGATGGGATTGCGATCGAAGGGACATTTCGCGCCCATCAGGTTCCCCTATCGGAACTGGCAACCAAGCCGGAACACATCAAGCTGCTAGAAGATTGGATGAAGAGCTACAAACCAGAAGAATTGTTTGATGCTAACGGCAGATTGATTGAAGAACTGGCAGCATTGGCTCCCAAGGGCGATCGCCGCATGGGTGCCAATCCTCATGCTAACGGTGGCTTATTGCTCAGAGATTTGAAGTTGCCGAACTTCCAGGACTATGGGGTCAAAGTCCCAAAACCCGGCACCGTCAAGGCAGAAGCCACTCGCGTTATGGGGCAGTTTTTGCGGGATGTGATGAAACTGAACTTGGACAGCCAAAATTTTCGGGTGATGAGTCCCGATGAAAATAACTCGAACCGCTGGAATGCCATTTTAGAAGTCAGCGATCGCGTCTCCACTGCCGAGATTTTGCCAACAGATGATCACATCTCTACCGATGGTCGAGTTATGGAAGTGCTGAGCGAACACATGTGCCAGGGCTGGCTAGAAGGGTATCTTCTGACGGGACGGCACGGGTTTTTCTCATGTTATGAAGCGTTCATTCATGTGATCGATTCGATGTTTAATCAACACGCCAAATGGTTGAAAGTCACCCATCATATTCCTTGGCGCAGATCGATCGCGTCACTCAACTACTTACTCACCTCCCATGTGTGGCGGCAGGATCACAATGGCTTTTCCCATCAAGATCCAGGCTTTATCGATCACGTTGTCAACAAAAAAGCCGATATAATTCGGGTGTATCTGCCGCCCGATGCCAATACACTGCTCTCAGTGACCGATCATTGTTTACGGAGCCGCAACTACGTCAATCTGATTATTGCGGGCAAGCAACCCGAATTGCAGTGGCTCGACATCGACGCTGCCACTAAACACTGCACGGCTGGACTGGGTATCTGGGACTGGGCAAGCACCGATCAAGGGGTTGAACCGGATGTCGTGATGGCGTGTGCCGGAGACGTGCCAACGCTAGAAACACTGGCGGCTGTGGACTTTCTGCGGCAACACTTTCCGGATCTAAAAATCCGAGTCGTCAATGTAGTGGACTTGATGACGCTGCAACCCTTCAGCGAACATCCCCACGGCTTGAGCGATCGCGATTTTGACAGCATTTTCACATTGGATAAGCCAATCATCTTTGCCTTTCACGGCTATCCACTGCTAATTCATCGCCTCACCTATCGCCGCACCAATCACCACAACTTGCATGTGCGTGGCTACAAGGAAGAAGGGACTACGACCACGCCCTTCGATATGGTGGTGCTGAATGATCTCGATCGCTTTCACCTCGCTCAAGATGTCATCGATCGTGTCCCGCAACTGCAAGCGATCGGCGCTCATGCCAAACAACTGCTTTGCAACAAGCTGATTGATCACAGGGAATACATCACAAAACATGGAGAGGACATGCCTGAGATCCTTAATTGGAAGTGGACATACTAAGTTTCTCGATCTCCCCCATTACTATTGATCCCCTGGTTACTAAACCGGAGCTTGATAGCGAGAAAATACCTGCACTTAGAAACACCTAAATTCAGACTAAAGAGGGAAGACAGAGAGAACCCGTAGCAATACAGTATCAATACAAGTAGGACTTACGCACTTGATACCCAGGAAATGAATTTTCTGGCTCAAAGCTCAAGTCAGTTTTAACTGACTAAATAGTTTCAAATAACCCATTTCAATGGGTTTGAGCTTTCAGCCTGAGATTTATCTCAAGGCGAACTGCGTAAGTCCTGATAAGTCTTGCAACATACTGAATCAATTCACTCAATTCACTCAATTCATTCAGTAAATAACCCAACAGCCCGCCAGGATAACCGTAGAAATAGAGACATTCATTCCGCTCAAACAGGTAAATAAATAAAACCATGAACAAGAAAACCATGAACAAAAAGACGATTATCTACAGTGTTGTAGGGCTATTAACGAGCGGTGGTTTGGCAGGATTACTGATTGCAAATCGCACCCAGGCTCAGTCAGGCAATACCCTTCCTCGTCCTAGAACTCAAGCCCCTGCTCCCCAGAGCAGCATGATGACTCGACCTGATCAGCATTTCATTGAGATGATGATTCCCCATCACCAGGATGCAGTGAAGATGACAAACTTGGCGCTGATCGATGCCAAACGTCCTGAAACTAAAAAATTGGCAGCAGCGATCAAGCGGGATCAGACTCGCGAGATCCAGCAAATGCGTGGCTGGTACAAAGCCTGGTATGGCAAGGAGGTGCCACAGGTAGCCATGGGAGCAGGCATGATGGGGAGTGGTCAAGGCATGATGGGGAATGGTCAAGGCATGGGGCAGGGAATGATGACCCGAAATGGCATGATGCATACTGACCTAGTTGCACTCAAGAATGCTTCAGACTTTGACAAAGAATTTATCCGTCAGATGATCCCCCATCATCAGATGGCAGTGCATATGGCTCAGATGGTGTTGAACCAGAAAACTCGTCCCGAAATTCGTACTCTGGCGCAGTCCATTATTAAAAGTCAGACGACTGAGATCAACCAAATGCAGCAGTGGCAGCAAGCCTGGTTTAAGTAGCCACCTTCCTGCTCAAAGGGGAGATTCAAAGTGAAAGGACTTTTTGGGGTCTTGCCTCTCAAGGTGGGGAAGATCGTTTCTACCTGCATCAAGATGTGATCGTTGACATAGCCTTCCTTTTAGAGAACCCCAAGAAAAAAGTGCCCCGTTACGATCGACGAAATCCTTGGGCAGGTAAGCATCTCGGTCAATCGGATTTGTTTGGCATTCCTGATTTCACTACCTTCTGTGGGGACTGCAATGGATCAATTATTCTTTGGGGTTCTCTGAGCGAAATTCTTCTTGATATTTCTCCAATCGTTAGATATATTCACAGCCGCTAGAAGGACTTTATATCAGAATGAGTCGCGATCGCCATAAACGAATCTCAATCAACGCTCCCCGCTACAAGCGGATGGGGCATGGAGTCCGACCTGATCCCAAACCTGAGGATTCGGATTGCAGTTTGTCCTCTTCGTCGCAGAGCAGCGGGGAATCTACCCGTACTAAGGTGAACTTTTCTAGCCGTGGTTTAGCAGGTTTTAGGCTAGTTAGAATTCCTATAGCTATAATCTTCATATTTTCACTGTTTATCTTTTTTGCTTGGTCTTTAGTCGAAGTATTACTTGAACTTTTTAATATCAGCTTTCCCAAACCCATAGTTCATCAAGTTATCTTCTTAGGAATACTTTTATTATTATCAATAATTTATATCCTCGGAGCTATAAAAGTAATTAACCAAGGATATGAGGCAATAGTAGAAAGATTAGGTAGGTTCACAAAAATATTAAAGCCAGGAATCCATCTAGTTAATCCTATTTTAGACATAGTTTTAGTAGACTCATTGCGTGAACAGGGGCTAGATACTTCACTTCAACCCATATTCACAAAGGATAATGAATTAATCAAGGTAAGTTCGTTTGTCCTTTGGAAAATTCTTGATGTATCAATTGCGTCCTATGCTATTGAAAACTTAGAATCATATCTTTTAGCACTTGTAAGAACAAGCACCTCAAATGAAATTGCTCAGATGGATTTAAGAGAGGCGCTTTCATTAAGGTCTAAAATAAATGAAAAAGTTTTAAATGTTTTGGAGGAAGCGACATTAGCTTGGGGAATAAAAATTATACGAGTAGAAATTCAGGAGATGCGATTGTCACAGTCTCTTCTTACCGCTTTTGAAGCAGAAAGATCTGCGGAAATCTTGAATAGAGCAGGCATTCTTGGAGCAGAAGGCAAGAAGCACGTAGCAATTCAAGAAGCAGAAATCAGACATTTAGTTGCAATTCAGGATACTAATACAGAGATTGAAATTTCAAAGTTAAGGATTGAGGCATATAAAGCAGGCATATTGTTGAGTAAACAACAGGAAGAAGAATTAAGAGAAGAAGTGGAGAAAAGAATTGAAGAAGAGAAGGAGCATAATATTTTTTATTTTAATCCCACTTTAAATCTTTCACAGCAAACGGATTTAGAAACACATACGGAGAATAAATTAATGGATAAAAGTAGGGACGAAAGTCGCAAAGTTCAGGTTGGCAGAGACTTGAATCAAAATAACTCACTTATTAACTTAGGTGAAATTGGTGGAGCAGTTACCAATGCTATAAACTGTTTACCTACTGACTCAGTTTCTGAGCAGAATAATCTAAAGGAATTACTCACTCAACTCAAAACAGCAATTGAGGAAGAAAATGAACTATTGGTTGAAGATAAAGCAGATCTACTTGAACAAGTGAAAATTTTAGCTGAAGCTAAAACAACACCTGAACCAGAAAAGCGAGAAGGATTAATTCGGAAGGCTAAAAAAATATTTGACGCAACAATTAAGTCATTGCCAGATACCGCAAAGCTCGCTGAAGCTTGTAGCAAGCTGCTTCCACTGATTTTGCAAGCTTTGAGTTTATCCGTGTAGTGGCAACGAAGAGAGAGCCAAGAAATAAATGATCCATTGTCATTCTGAGCGGAAAGCAGTGAAGCGAAGAATCTTCAGGCTTGCGATGAACTGGGATGCTTCACTACGCTGGCGATTCGTTCAGCATGACAGGATCATTTTTTATATGGAGTTCTCTTAGGACATCGCGTCCCAAAACTCCAAGCGATCGGCGCTCAAGCCAAACAGTTGCTTCGCAACAAGCTGATTGATCACAGGGAATACATCACAAAACACGGAAAAGATATGCCTGAGATCCTCAATTGGCAGTGGACATATTGAGCATATCAACCTCTCTTATCACAATTTATAACTTCAGCGTGAAACCGTTAGACGAGTGGTTTAT
>Ga0209181_10009675_pt1 | contig 12645 bp, 10 predicted proteins | sample MAT05_FD_187208 | JGI IMG/M metagenome (GOLD analysis project Ga0209181, IMG submission 187208) | Freshwater microbial communities from Lake Fryxell liftoff mats and glacier meltwater in Antarctica - MAT-05 (SPAdes) (version 2) | ecosystem: Environmental > Aquatic > Freshwater > Ice > Liftoff... | reverse complement strand
GTGAGCGGCACGAAGCGCCGCGATTTTGCATGCCGTGCACGCTTGCGGGTGTGCATGCTGGCGCCGCGCAAGACCCCCTGCGTGCCGGTGCCGGGCAGCGGCAGCGGCAGGGGGTCGAAGTCGCCCGCCACCGGTGCGTGGCCCGGCCAGGCGCGGGCGCTGCCGGCGACCCATTCGAGCACGTCGCCCCAGACGAAACCACGCGACTCGGCGGTGCAGGCGGCCAGTTCCCATTCGGGTTCGGTCGGCAGCCGGCGCCCGGCCCAGGCGCACCAGGCCTCGGCTTCGAAACGGCTCAGGCCGCCGGCAGCCTGCCCGGCGGCAGCGCGCTGCAGCACGCCGCCACGCTGCACCAGCGCGCCGCCGACCAGTTGCTCGACCCCGTGCGGCGCACGCCGGCCCTGCGCCTGCAACCAGGCCCAGCCGGGCAGGCTCCAGAGTTCGGGCCGGTCGTAGCCCCCGTCGGCGGCGAACTCCACCAGCCGCGCCCAGCTGAGGGCTTGCGCGTCGATCTCGAATTCAGGCACATGCACGTCGTGGGCCCAGCGCTCGCCGGCCGGCACCAGGCCGCCGGCGCGTTCGCTGCCCAGGCGCCAGCGTTGCGCCGGCATCCACAACGGTGGGTTCTGCGCGCGCGCGGCCGGGCCCGGCTGTCGCAGGTGGCGGGCGAGCTCTTCTTTCATGACTTCGCCGCAGCGGTCTTCATGGGCCAGGGCGAAGCGGTAGAAGTGCAGGCCGGCGTCGCTGTCGTCTGCGGTGTCGAGCAACTCGCAGGCGGCTTCCAGCGACTGCGCCAGCCAGGCGCGCAGCTCGGCCGGCGCCGGGGCACGGCCCTGGCCGTGGCGCCAGGCGTCTTGCAGCGGGTCGCTGCCGCCCAGGCGGGGTGCCATCACGTCACAGGCCTCACCACGCTGGCATTGCACGTGGCGCACGATCCAGTGTTCCTGGTACCAGGCGGCCTGTGCCGCGATGCGCAGCGTGGCCGGGGTCTCGTGCCGCGCCAGGGCGTGCAGCAGGTGGTTGCGGGTGTCGATGAGTGCCAGCGAAAGCAGATCGCGGCCGGCGTGCCGCGCGGCCTGCGGGTCGTCAAGCGCCGCCACCCGGGTCATGTGGATGACCAGCCCTTGCTCACTGCCCGACCAACCCGTTGCGGATGGCGTAGACGGTGAGCTCGGAGTTGTTGGCCAGCTGCAGCTTCTCGAGCACCCGGGCGCGGTACACCGACACCGTCTTGGGGCTGAGTGTGAGCGCCTCGGCGATGTCGGCCAGGCGTTTGCCCGACGCGATCATCACCAGCGTCTGCAGTTCGCGGTCGCTGAGCTTGCTGTGCGGGCTTTCGCTGGCGGGTGCCGTCAGGCTTTCCACCAGCATCTGCGCGATCTCGGGGGTGACGTACTTGCGGCCCTGGGCCACGGTGCGCACGGCCTGCACCAAGAGTTGCGGGTCGCCGCCCTTGTTGACGTAACCGTAGGCACCGGCACGCAGGGCGCGGATGGCGTACTGGTCTTCCGGGTACATGCTGACCACCAGCACCTTCACCGGCGAGCCCTCGTCCTTCAGCGCCTGCAGCGCGTCCAGGCCGCTGCGGCCGGGCAGGTTGATGTCCAGCACCAGCACATCGCACGGCGCGGCGCGCAGCGGCTCCAGGCCGCTGCTGCCGAGTGCACGCAGCAGGCCACGCAGCTCGCTGTAGTCGCCGGCCTCGCCGACGACACGGATGTCGCTGGCGTCGGACAGCGTGTCGCGTATGCCGCGGCGGATGAGCGCGTGGTCGTCGCAGAGGATGACGTCGATCATTTCGGCGCGCGAGCCAGCAGACGATTCAAAGTGGACTCCAAGCAGAAGACTCCGCGTCGAGATTGTCGCCCCGCTCGGTGACCGGTCCGCTGGCATCGTCCAGCGGCACCGACAAGATCAGCGTCGTCCCCGCGGGGCTGCTGCTCAGGTCGACCCAGCCGCCCACTGTCGAGGCCCGTTCGTGCAGGCCGCGGATGCCGAAGCTGCCGCTCTTTTCCAGCTCGCTGGCGTCCAGGCCGCGCCCGTTGTCGCTGATTTCCAGCGACAGCACGCCGGCCGAGAAGGACAGGTCCACCACCACCCTGCTGGCCTGGGCGTGCTTGCTGGCGTTGGTGAGTGCTTCTTGCGCCGTGCGGTAGGCCACCAGCGGCACACCGGGTGGCAGGCGCAGGCGCTGCTGCGGGTCCAGCCGTTCGTGCTGTGCGTCACGCTCGCGGCCGGTGCGGAACTCGCAGACGATGCCGGTGCGCCGCGCGAAGCTGCTGGTCATCCAGTGCAATGCCGCCACCAGGCCTTGTTCAAGAATGGCCGGCCGCAGGTTCTGCATGATGCGCTGGCTGGAGTCGATGGCCTGCGTGACCAGCTCCAGCGCGGACCCCAGATGCGCCTGCAGCTCGGCGCTGTCGTCGGCGCGGGCGTGGCGGCGCACCCAGTCCAGCTCGAACTTCAGCGCCGTGAGCGAGCCGCCCACGTCGTCGTGGATCTCGCGGGCGATGGCCGCACGCTCGGCCTCGACCGTGGTCTGCAGGTGCTGCGCCAACTCGGACAAACGCTGGCGCGACAGCGCCAGTTCGCGGTCGGCCGCCAGCCGCGCACGCCGGCCCTCGCCGGAGGCGATGGCGTTTTCCAGCGCCGGCCCCAGCCGCGACAGGTTGTCCTTGAGCAGGTAGTCGCTGGCGCCGTTGCGCATGGCCTCGACGGCCGTGTCCTCACCGATCAGGCCGGACACCAGGATGAAAGGCAGCGTCAGTCCGCTGTCGCGCAGCAGCTGCAGGGCCTGCAGCCCGGTGAATCCCGGCAGCTGGTAGTCCGACAGCACGGCGTCCCAGGGTTCGGCCAGGGCGGCGGTGAACGCTTCGCGCGTGTCGACACGCCGCGCGTGAATGACCAGTCCGTCACGTTCCAGGTAGGCCAGGGCCAGGATGTGGTCGGGCTCGGAATCCTCCACATGGAGCAGGCGGATGGTCGGGCGCGGTCCGTTCATGAGGGGCAGTATGTCAAAGCGCCGGCAACTTTCGCTCAATGTTCGGGCTCGGCGTGCCGACAACCTCATCACGACAGATCAGCGCCCGGGGGGTGGGGCGCCGTCGTCTACACCACCCGAGGAGACACCATGCAGGCCCAGGACGCCGCCACGCCGCCAGCCAACAGCGTATTGACGCTGCTGGCGGCTGCCGACCTGCAAGACCACTTGATGGTGGCCAGCAACGACCTGGAACGTCTGCAGCGCCTGCTCGACGACGCCAGCACGGCGCTGATCGGCCACTTTGCCGGCGCCACGCGCCACCTTGACGCCGTGCACCACGCCGGGCCGGCCGCCGACCCCACGGCGATGCGCGACCTGCGCGCCACGCTGGGCAGCGCCATCACCGCGTTGCAGTTCCAGGACCTGGCCACGCAGCTCATCGCCCACACCAGCCAGCGCCTGCGCAGCTGCGTCGACCGCCTCGGGCGCGACGTGTTTGCCGGCGACGACGACGACGAACCGGGCCTGCTGGAAGCGGCCCCTCTGCGCCCCAACCCGGTGACGCAGGACGAAATGGACGCCGGCTCTGTTGAGCTGTTCTGACCCCCGCACCTCATTCCGACCCCAGAAAGACCTCCACCATGCATTCCATTCTTGCCGTAGACGACAGCGCCTCGATGCGCCAGATGGTGTCCTTCACCCTGAAGAACGCCGGCTTCAACGTGGTGGAGGCCGTCGACGGGCAAGACGCCTACGAGAAGGCCAACAGCCGCGACTTCAATCTCGTGCTGACCGACCAGAACATGCCGCGGCTGGACGGCATCGGCCTGACGAAGAAGCTGCGCGAGAACCCCAAGTTCAAGACCACGCCCATCCTCATCCTCACCACCGAGAGCAGCGACCAGATGAAGCAGGCCGGCCGCGCCGCGGGTGCCACCGGCTGGCTGGTCAAGCCCTTCGACCCGGCCAAGCTGGTCGAGGTCATCGGCAAGGTCATCCGCTGAATTCACCCGCCGAGTCGCGCCAACCCCCCGTCAAGGAGACCCCCATGGGTGAAATGAACAGCGCCAGCGAAAACGCCGGCATCGACCTGAGCCAGTTCTACCAGGTCTTCTTCGAAGAGGCCGGCGAGAACCTCGAGACCATGGAGCAGATGCTGCTCAACCTGGACCTGCAGACCGCCGACGACGAAGAGCTGAATGCCATCTTCCGCTGTGCGCACTCGGTCAAGGGCGGCGCGGCCACCTTCGGCTTCGCCGACGTGGCCGAGCTGACGCACCAGATGGAGACGCTGCTGGACAAGCTGCGCCGCCACGAGCTGACACCCACGGCCGCCATGGTCGACGTGCTGCTGCAGTCGGGCGACGCGTTGAAGGCCCAGTTGGCCCGCCACCAGGGCAACGGTGCCGATGCGGTCGACACACGCGAACTGCTGGCCACCATCCGCGGGCAGTTGGGCGGGCCGGCCGCTGCAACAGCGGCGCCCGCACCGGTGGCGATCGCCGCGCCGGCGCCGGCGTCCGCACACGTCGCCCCACATGTCGCCGCGTCCGCCCCTGCACCGCCAGCGCCGGTGGGCCTGCGTGCGCTGGAACTGACGGTGGGGCCGCTGGACGACCCGTCCACGGCCGACAACCTGGTGGACCTGTTCAAGGAGATCACCGATCTGGGCACCATCGAGCCGCTGGACGCCGGGCGCGACGCCGACGGCATGCGCCGCTTCAAGGTCGTGACCGCATCGGAAGACAGCGAACTGTTCGATCTCTTCAGCTTCCACGTGGCGCGCGAGCAGGTCAAGCTGCAGCCCTTGACGGCGGGCTACGGCTTCCACGAAGGCGCGCCTGGCGCGCCCGAGCCCGAGCCCGAGAAGGCCGACAAACCTGACCAGGGCTACGGCTTCTTCGACGACGCCCCCGGCGCACCCACAAGCGCCAGTGCGCCGATGGCCGCGCCGGTGGCCGCACCGGCAGAGTCGCCCCGCGCGGCGGCCGTCAAGGTGGACAAGACCGCCGCAGCGGCGCCCGCAGAGTCGAGCACGCTGCGGGTGTCTGTGGAGAAGGTCGACCAGCTCATCAACCTGGTCGGCGAACTCGTCATCACCCAGGCCATGCTGGCGCAGAACGGCAAGGCCATAGACGCCGCCTTGTACCAGCAGCTGGCCAGCGGCCTGGCCGACCTGGAGCGCAACACCCGCGACCTGCAGGAAGCGGTGATGTCGATCCGCATGATCCCGATGAGCCTGGTCTTCAACCGCTTCCCGCGCATGCTGCGCGACCTGGCGGCCAAGCTGGGCAAGAAGGTCGAGATGGTGCAGATCGGCGAGTCGACCGAACTCGACAAGGGCCTGGTGGAAAAGATCACCGACCCGCTGACGCACCTGGTGCGCAACAGCTGCGACCACGGCATCGAAATGCCGGCCGAACGCATCGCCAGGGGCAAGCCCGAGCACGGCACCATCACCCTGCGGGCCAGCCACCAGGGCGGCAGCATCGTCATCGAGGTGCGCGACGACGGCAAGGGCCTGAACCGCGGCAAGCTGATTGCCAAGGCCCGCGAGCGCGGCATCGACGCGCCCGACACCATGGCCGACGCCGACGTGTGGAGCCTGATCTTCGCGCCGGGATTCTCCACCGCAGAAGTCGTCACCGACGTGTCCGGCCGCGGCGTGGGCATGGACGTGGTGAAGAAGAACATCACCGCCCTGGGCGGCACGGTCGAGATCGACAGCGCCGAGGGCTACGGCATGACCGTGCGCGTGCGCCTGCCGCTGACGCTGGCCATCATGGACGGCATGAGCGTGGGCGTGGGCGAAGAGGTCTACATCCTGCCGCTGAACAGCGTGGTCGAGTCCTTCCAGGTGCAGCCCGGCGTGGTCAAGACCATAGGCGGCAGCGGCCGCGTGGTGGAGGTGCGCGGCGAATACATGCCGGTGCTGGACCTGGAGCGCCTGTTCAACGTGCCGCGCTTCGATTTCGAACAGGGCAGCAACATCATGGTCGTCATCGAAGCCGAGGGTGGCCGTGTCGCCCTGTTGGTCGACTCCTTGCTGGGCCAGCAGCAGGTGGTGGTGAAGAACCTGGAGAGCAACTACCGCAAGGTCGACGACCTGTCGGGCGCCACCATCATGGGCGACGGCCGGGTGGCCTTGATCCTGGACGTGGGCTCGCTGGTGCGGCGTTCACGGCATTGATCGACAAGTACAGCGCTGCCCAAGCCTTTCCCGCAGCAGCAGCACTGCGCAAGCCAAATTCACAGAAGCCAGAGACCAGAGACCAGAGACCGCCATGCTCCAGATCAATCACCTCAAGACCGGTACGCGCCTGGGCCTCGGCTTCGGCCTCATGGTCGGCCTGATGGCCGTCATCGTCGCGCTCATGACGAACCGCCTGGCCCACATCAAGGAAGCCAACGCCCACGCGCTGCAAACGCAGCAGCGCGCCGCGATGGCCGAGGAGTGGCGCGGGCTCGTGAATCTGAATGCCACACGCGCACTGGCCATCGCGACGGCTGGCGGCGATGCCGCCGTGGCTGCGTTCTTCGCGCCGCAGATGAAGATCACCACCGAGAACAGCACGGCGATGCAGAAAGCGCTCACCGAGGCCATCGACAGCGACCAGGGCAAGGCCCTGCTGAAGCAAATCGGCGGGCATCGCGAAACCTACATGGCCACACGCGCCGAGGTATTGAAGAAGTTCAAGGAAGGCGACGTGGCCGCAGGCCAGTCGCTGCTGACGGCGACGATGGTGCCGCAGGCTGCAACCTACGTCGGCGCCATCGAGTCCCTCGCCCGCCACCAGCAGGACCGGGTGACGCAGAGCGCCGCCAAGCTCGCGGCCGACTTGAGCCAGGCCGAGTTCATCCTCTTCGCGTCGCTTTTCGTGGCCGCGCTGCTGGCCGCCGGTTTCGGCTGGGCCATCACGCGCTCGGTGACCCTGCCACTGCAGCGAACCGTGCGCGCCGTCCGCACCATCGCCAGCGGCAACCTGGCCGAAACCATACAGGTCGACGGCCGCGACGAGATGGCCGCGATGCAGACGTCGCTGGTGGAAATGCAGCACAGCCTGCGTTGCCTGGTCAGCGACGTGATGACCAGCAGCGAATCCATCGGCACCGCCAGCGCCGAGATCGCCAGCGGCAACCAGGACCTGAGCAACCGCACCGAGCAGACCGCCGCCAGCCTGCAGCAGGTGGCCTCGTCGATGGAGCAGCTGACCGGCACCGTGAAGCAGAGCGCCGACTCGGCGCGCCAGGCCAACCAGCTGGCCTCGTCGGCGGCGGGCGTGGCCGGCCGCGGCGGCGAGGTGGTGGCGCAGGTGGTGAGCACCATGGACGGCATCCAGCAGGCCAGCAAGAAGATCGCCGACATCATCGGCACCATCGACGGCATCGCCTTCCAGACCAACATCCTGGCGCTCAATGCCGCCGTGGAAGCGGCGCGTGCAGGCGAACAAGGGCGCGGCTTCGCCGTCGTGGCCAGTGAAGTGCGCAGCCTGGCCCAGCGCTCCGCGGAGGCAGCACGCGAGATCAAGGCGCTGATCGGCGCCAGCGTGGAGAAGGTCGACTCCGGATCGCGTCTGGTGGCTGACGCGGGTGCCACCATGCAAGAGATCGTGGCCAGCGTGCAGCGTGTGGCGGACATCGTGGGCGAGATCAGCGCGGCCACCGCCGAGCAGAGCCAGGGCATCAATCAGATCAACCAGTCGGTGGCGCAGCTCGACCAGGCCACGCAGCAGAACGCCGCGCTGGTGGAAGAGTCGGCCGCCGCGGCTGAGTCGCTGCGCGGGCAGTCAGGCCACCTGTCGACGGTGGTGGCAACGTTCCACATCGCTGGGCAAGAGGGCGGCCACACCGCCCGGGCCACGCCCCTTGCACCCGCGTCGCGGCCGGCACCAGCGCGCAGCCAGCGCACCCCGGCCATGTCACCCCCGCCGAAAGCGGTGGCCAGCCAGGTCCTGGCCAAGGCGCGCAAGGGCAGCAGCGCCCCCCGCCCTGTATCCAAGTCCGCCCCTGCACCGGCAGTCGCCGCCAAGGCGCCGGTGCTCACCTCGGTGGTGGCCGAAGGCGACTGGGAATCTTTCTGAGTCGCACGAGCCCGGCTGCTACAGCCCGGCCAAGCGCCGCCGATATCTACACAGCAACACCCCCGCCTCTCGAGGAATCCCCATGGAAATGATCGCTGAAGCCCCCCCCACCGCCCGCGCCGAAGCGGCCCGTTACCAATCCGCCAGCGGTGCGCCGCGCGCTGAAGGCACCGGGCGCAAGGCAGCGGGCGGCGAGTTCCTGACCTTCCGCCTGGGCGAGGAGGAATACGGCATCGACATCCTGCGCGTGCAGGAGATCCGTTCCTACGAGCAGCCCACACGCATCGCCAACGCGCCCGCCTTCATCAAGGGCGTGGTCAACCTGCGCGGCGTGATCGTGCCGATCATCGACCTGCGCGTGAAGCTGGGCTGCGAAACCGTCGAATACAACAGCTTCACGGTGGTGGTGGTGCTCAACGTGCGCGGCCGCGTCGTCGGCGCGGTGGTCGACTCGGTCTCCGACGTGCTGCAACTGGGCGGCGACGGCATCAAGCCCGCACCCGAGCTCAGCTCGTCGATCGATTCGGCCTACATCACCGGCATCGGCACCATCAAGACCGGCCCGGGCGACGACAAGAGCGAGCGCATGCTGATCCTGATGGACATCGAGGCCCTGATGAGCAGCGCCGACATGGGCCTGATCGACGCCTGAACACAGCGCTCACAACCCTGCAACCGGCAACCCGCCACCCGACCCAGGAGTCTCCGACCATGAAGTCCATCCACCTCGCTCTCATCTCCATGAGTCTGGCCTTCACCGCCGCCACGGCATCCGCTGCCGTGGATGCCACCAAGGACGACGCCGTGGCCATGGTCAAGAAGGGCATCAGCTTCATCAAAGCCCAGGGCGTGGAAAAGGGCTATGCCGAAGTCTCGAACAAGAAGGGCCAGTTCATCGACCGCGACCTCTACCTGGTGGTTTACGGCCTGGACGGCAAGTGCCTGGCGCACGGCGCCAACGAAAAGCAGATCGGCCGCGAACTGCTGGAGTTGACCGACATCGACGGCAAGGCCTTCATCAAGGAACGTGTCGCCATGGTCAAGTCCAAGCCGACCGGTGCGTGGCAGGAATACAAGTTCACCAACCCGGTGAGCAAGAAGATCGAACCCAAGGTGATGTACTGCGAAAAGCTCGGCGAGACGGCCGTTTGCGGTGGCGTGTACCCCTGAAACCACGTGATGGCGGCCGCAGTGCGGGCCGGAAAAAATGAAACTTGGACTGAAGCTCCTGATCGCCCCCCTGCTGGTGGCCGCCGTCTCGCTGTCCGCTGCACTGGTCTACGGTGTGGTGGACTACCAGGAGCGCAAGAAGACGGCGCAAGGCGACGCGCAGGACATCGCCAGGCTCAAGGCCAGCGGACAGGCGCAGGAGTCCTTGTCGCAACTCCGTGGCGAGGTCTACCGCACGCTGTCGCTGGTGGCCTCGCTGGACGAGGCCAAGATCACCGCCCTGCGCGCCGATCTGGCCAAGCAAGGTGAGGACATCAAGACCCGCCTGTCCGCTCTGGCCGACCCCACGGACGCCGACCCGGTCGCGGTCAAGACGGTGGCCGATGTGGCCACCCGTGTGGCGGAATACGTGAAGCGCTGCGACAAGGCCATCGACTTCAGCTCCGTGGACCCCGCCATGGGTGTGGGTGCCGTGCGCGCTGCGGAAGAGATCTACACCCTGCTGGCCAAGGACTTGCATGACTTCGTGGCGCGCACCGAGACGCTGCGCGCAGAGCGCATTCAGGCCACCGAGAAACGACAGCTCGCGCTGTCCTTGGGCCTGGCCTGTGCACTCATCGGCGCCGGGCTGATGGCTGGCTTTGTCAGCTGGCGCATCCAGCGCCGCATCGTGGCCGCGCTGCAGCATGCCGTGGCCATGAGCGATGCCGTCGCTGCGGGCGACCTGGCCAACGCCGCCAACGACACCCATGCGCCCACGAAGGACGAGATCGGTGACCTGACCACCGCCCTGCAACGCATGGTGCAGGGCCTGCAGGGCAGCCTGCAGACGGTGCGCCAGGCGACAGACAGCATCGCCACCGCATCGCGCGAAATCGCCAGCGGAAACCTCGACCTGAGCCAGCGCACCGAGCAGGCGGCGGGTTCGCTGCAGCAGACGGCCAGCGCGATGGAGCAGCTCACCAGCACCGTCAACCAGACCGCCGACGCGGCGCGCACCGCCCACCAGCTGGCCGCCAGCGCCAGCAGCGTGGCGCAGCGCGGCGGCGCGGTGGTGGCCGAGGTGGTGACGACGATGGAGCAGATCAACACCAGCTCGCGGCGCATTGCCGACATCATCGCCACCATCGACGGCATTGCCTTTCAGACCAACATACTGGCGCTCAACGCCGCGGTGGAAGCGGCACGCGCGGGCGAACAGGGCCGCGGCTTTGCGGTGGTGGCCAGCGAGGTGCGCAGCCTGGCGCAGCGTTCTGCCGAAGCCGCCCGCGAAATCAAGGGCCTCATCGGCACCAGCGTCGAGCGCGTGCAGGCCGGCAGCCGGCTGGTGGCCGACGCCGGCAGCACCATGACCGAGATCGTCGCCAGCGTGCAGCGCGTGTCGGACATCATCGGCGAGATCAGCGCCGCCGCCGCCGAACAGAGCAGTGGCATCGGCCAGGTCAACGGAGCCGTCGGCAAGCTCGACCAGGTGACGCAGCAGAACGCTGCGCTGGTGGAAGAAAGCGCCGCCGCCGCCGAGAGCCTGAACGAACAAGCCCTGAGGCTCGGCGAGGTGGTGAGCCGGTTTCAGTTGGGCGACAGTGCGCCTGGCGCGATCGCCAAGCCCATGGCCATGGCCCTGGCCCTGGCAAAAACCGCCCCGCCGCGAACGCCCGCCGTGGCGGCCCAGGCCATGGTCGCACGCGCAAAGGCCAAGTCGCCGGCGGCCCCCACCGCGGCGCGCTCGGCGGCCCGGGCCGCACAGCCCGCAAAGACCGCGGTCGGTGCCGACGCCGATTGGGAGAGCTTCTAGGAGCCTGTCGGACTTGAGTCAGTCCGCTGGGCCTTGATCGAAGCCGGCGCGTTTTTAGGGCCCTGAGCGGCGGATTCGACCGGTGCTTGGCGCCCCAGGGGTCTGATGGCCGCCCTGAGGCCATCGCTGGACCTCAAATCAGTGCCTGCGATCGGCATTTGGGCCCCCTTGTTCCTCACGCCGCGCGCAGCACATGCAGCCGCTTGATGTTCCAGGCCATCGTTACCAGCGACCACTCGCCGCGCGCCTTGTCCAACCCGCGCATGCTCATCTGGCGCCAGCCCATCACGCGCTTGATGATGCCGAACACCGGCTCGACGGTCTGCTTGCGAATTCCATACAGTGCTCGACCTGTTTTCGTGCTCAGCCGGTGGGCCATCTTGACCACCGGATCGTCGGTCTCAGGCGCTGGCGCGTCCGCAGCGAAGCGCGTAAGCACTGGAATGTGGTGGGATTCGCGCTTCATCGACAGCATTGGCTCGATTTCGCGCTCCAGGCAGGCTTGCACGTTGGCCTTGCTGAAGTAGCCCGTGTCGGCCAGCAAGGTCGAGACGCACCCCAGGGCCTGCGGCAGGGCCTCAACCTTATCCAGTACCGGCGCAATTTCGCGCTTGTCGTTGGGCGCCTGCGTGACGTGCGCCGTGATCACCAGCATCGTCTCGGTGTCGACCGCAGCCTGCGCGTTGTAGCTCTGTTCGAAGCCACCACCCGATGTCGGCATGATGCGCGACTCTTCGTCGGTGAGGTTGACTTGGTCGCCTGGCCTGGGTTCGCTTGACGGTGCTTCGGGCTCGGGTCCGCGCGGCTTCTTGCCTGCCTCGCGCTGGGCCTGGCGCTTGGCGCACTTGACCTCGTGCGCTTGGCTCTCCACCGCATGGCGCTCGGCCGCCCGCTGCTGGATCTTCGCCTTGGCTTGCGCCAGCGCGGCCAGTCGTTGCTCGCGGCGCGCGATTTCCGCAGGCACGTCCAGTCCGTCGTTGACCGGCCGGCTGTCGCTGTCCTCGGCCAGCTTGAGCAGCAGTTGCACCTCCTCGCGCAACTGGGCTTCGATCTTGTTGGCGTGCTCCCACGACAGCGCGCTGTGCTTGCTGGCGTTGGCTGCGATCTTGGTGCCGTCCAGCGCGATGGTGCCCAGCTTCAGGCACTTCATCTCGCGCGCCAGCACCAGCACCTGCACGAACAGCGCTTCGATCTGCGGCAGGAAGCGCCGCCGGAACGTGGCGATGCTGTCGTGGTCGGGCTGGGTGTTGGCGGCGATGAAGCGCATGGCCACCGAGTCATGGCAGGCGCGCTCGATCTTGCGGCTGGAGTGCAGCCCGGTGGTGTAGCCGTAGACCAGCAAGCCCAGCAGCATCGCCGGGTGGTAGGCATCGCTGCCGCGACCGGCGTACTGCCGTGTCAGCGCGCTCAGGTCCAACTGGTCGATGACCTCCACCACGAAGCGCGCCAGATGATTCTGGGGAAGCCACTCGTTCACCGACGGCGGCAGAAGGTACGCGGTTTCTCGGTCGATAGCTATGAAGCGGCTCATGGGGTGGGTACCTGCCAAATCGATACAGCCATTGTCTCGGTCACCGCCCCATCGCGGTAGGAGTGAAAGCCCGACAGGCTCCTAG
>Ga0209181_10009674_pt1 | contig 12646 bp, 9 predicted proteins | sample MAT05_FD_187208 | JGI IMG/M metagenome (GOLD analysis project Ga0209181, IMG submission 187208) | Freshwater microbial communities from Lake Fryxell liftoff mats and glacier meltwater in Antarctica - MAT-05 (SPAdes) (version 2) | ecosystem: Environmental > Aquatic > Freshwater > Ice > Liftoff... | reverse complement strand
GGCGTGGGCCAATAGCATAATTTAGTTTTTGTCCACTTACTTTTTCAAAGGTTTTAATTACTTCCAGCACTGTAAAGCCATTGCCACTGCCCAGGTTAAATACATCGCAGTTGGATTCATTTTTTTTATCTATCAAATAATTAAGTGCAAGGGTATGAGCATGGGCAATATCGCTTACATGAATGTAATCTCTAACACAACTACCATCACGGGTATCGTAATCAATGCCCCACACCTGCATTTGCGGCAGTTTGCCAATAGCAGTTTGAGTGATGGCAGGAACAAGGTTGGCAGGACGGCCAATGGGAATTTCTCCAATGAGGCCGGATGGATGTGCACCTACCGGGTTAAAATATCTTAATAAAATAGCTTGTTGATTTTTAAGACTGTTGATGGTTTGGCACACAATTTCTTCGCCCATTTGTTTGGTACTTCCATAAGGACTTTCTGCCGGTTTTTGTGGGGTAAGTTCTGTTACCGGTATCTGATCCGGATTACCATACACAGTGCAGGAAGAAGAGAATACAAAATGGGGTATTTTAAATTCGGCTACGCATTTTAAAATATTCACCAGCGATGCCAGGTTATTTTCAAAATACATCAATGGTTTTTCTACCGATTCGCCTACAGCTTTGTATGCAGCAAAATGAATGATACCGGCAATGTCATTATTTTCCTGGAAGATAGCGTGGGTATCATCGTATATGCACAGGTCTACATTGTAATTTTTAACGGGGGTGCCGGTTATTTTTTCTACAGCTTTTAATACATCAGCACTGCTGCGGCTGTTATTATCCACAGATATTACTTCAAAGCCATTTGCTACTAAATCTGCGATGGTATGCGAACCAATATATCCGCAGCCACCTGTAACCAGTATTTTTTTCATCACACAAAGAAAACAAAAAATCACTCAATGGAGCGGAGTGATTTTTTGTTTTTTAATAAAAAGATTATGTTTTTAGTTAGCATCTTAACCTCCAACTTGCATTTGCTCAGTAGGAACATCCGCTTTGTAGCATCATAACAATGGCGTTTCCAATTGCTCCTTAGGAGCAAAACTACCTTGCAATTATCCAAAAATTGTATTGCTGCTAAGGAGCAAATATATCAGCAACATTATTTTTATACAAAACTTTAGCCCTTACGGGGCTGTAAAGCATTTGCGAACTAAATAAATATTCGTAATTAATGTTTTACCCTAAATGAAAATTTTAAGCAGGTAATATACAATGGCGGCCAATACTGCACTCACAGGAATCGTTAATATCCATGCCCATATCAGGTTAATGGTTACACCCCATCTTACTGCACTCAGTCTTTTGGTGGCCCCTACGCCAATGATGGCACCGGTAATGGTATGCGTAGTACTCACCGGAATTTTAAGCATTTCGGTAATAAATAAAGTAAGTGCGCCTGCAGATTCTGCTGCCACACCTTCAAATGGAGTAACTTTTGTAATTCTTGTGCCCATGGTTTTAATAATCTTCCAGCCGCCACTCATGGTACCAAGGGCTATGGCTGTATAGCAGGCAAGGGGCACCCAATTGGGCATTTGACTGAAACTGGTATATTGTCCTGCACTGATTAATGCTACCATTATAATACCCATCACTTTTTGTGCATCATTACCACCATGCCCAATACTAAATGCTGCAGAGGATACCAACTGCATTTTTTTAAACCATCTTTCTGATTGAGAATAATTGAGGCTGCTGAGAAATAACGAAAAAATACTTAGCGCAATAATGATAAAACCAATCAATACCCACTTAAAGTTATGGGAGTGAAATAATACCTTTAAAACGTAACTCTCGTAATGTGTTTTTAATTTGGCTGGGTCTGTAATGATCATATTGTATAACAAAAACAGCGTAACACCAATAATGAGAATGGCCACAATTTTTGGCAATATTCCTCTTCTGAATGAATTTAAAAACCATACAGATATAATAAATGCCATGAACATACCTAAGATGGGTGCCACCACAATAAAGCTTATTATTTTAAGCATGATGGGTGTATTGATAACAGAAAAGCTGCCAGACGATGCAACCGCTGCACCCGTAAAACCACCAATTAATGTGTGTGAAGAACTGGATGGAATGCCATACCACCAGGTAATAAGGTTCCAGATGATGGCTGCAACGAGACCGGCAAGGATTACTTCCAGGCCAATGGAACCATTCACCGTTTTGGCAATTGTTTCGCCTACTCCATGATCTTTAAAAATAAAATAAGCAACAAAATTAAATACGGCCGCCCAAATTACCGCCTGAAAAGGAGTTAAAACTTTGGTAGATACGATGGTGGCTATTGCATTGGCTGCATCATGAAATCCATTGATATAATCAAAAACAAGGGCTAATACTATAATAGCTAAAAGCAGTAATGGAAAATCTGGCATTTAATTTCTCTTTATTTTAAAATCTACCTTTTAATAGCAACGGGGGTTAAGAATACTTTACAATTATGGACTCTATTACATTGGCTGCATCTTCGCACTTGTCTGTAACAATTTCCATTACCTGGTAAATTTCTCTTTTCTTAATCACCTCTTTGGCATCAGGCTCCGTTGCAAACAAACGCTCAATACTCATATCAAAAATATCATCGCCCTGATTTTCTATGCTGTTAATGGCTACCAGTGCATCTGTAATCTGGCGCATATTTTTCATATTGCGCAATTCAGTTACTGCTTTATGAATATGATGGCAACCATGAGGAATTAAATCGGCAAACTTCTTAATCCCAATATCATCGGGATTAACACGGTAAAAATTAATCTTTTTTGCAGAAGCGTAAATATAATCTGCAATATCATCCAGGGAGCTGGCCAGGTAATGAATATCTTCCCGGTCAAAAGGAGTGATAAAGTTTTTACCCAATTCCGTAAAAATGCGGTGGGTATATTCATCATTCACATGTTCCATATCTTCCAACTCTTTTATGAGTTTTCCTCTTTTATCAAAATCGGGTTCATTTACCACTTCCTTTAGTTTATCGCCCATTTTCACCAGCTCTTCTGCCACACTTTCAAATAATTGATAAAATACCCTGTCTTTTGGTAAAAAGATCTTTAGAATTGAATTGATACCAGCCATTTTAATTTTTTAATTTTCGCAAATTTATATTTAATGAACCCCCTTAAGACAGAAATGTATTTGGTAATGATTTCTTAACATAAGAATTAAAAAGCCCGTTTAAAGGGTGCTTTGAAACAAAGAGTAAGGTACATTTCTTTATTATAAAATAAGTTTTCTTTATAAAAGTGATTGAAATAGTGCCGGGGGCATCACAATCGAATATGCCGATTTAAAATGGTTTCGTATTTGTATTAGTTTTAAACCATGAGCAGGAAATTATTTTTACCAATGGCAGTATTTTGTGTGGCAGCTTCATTAAGTTCATGCTTTAAGCAATACAAAGGTAAAATTCAGATTGACGGCAGCAGTTCGGTGTATCCCATTACAGAAGCGGTGGCCGAAGAATACAGGGTAAATCATGCTGATATAAGGATTACCGTAGGTGTTTCGGGAACAGGGGGAGGGTTTAAAAAGTTTGCAAGGGGAGAAACAGATATCAGCAATGCCTCCCGACCCATTACTGCAAAAGAAGCAGCAGCCTGCAAAGCAAATAACATCGCTTTTATTGAGATACCGGTAGCTTATGATGGCCTGGCAGTGGTTGTAAGCCCTACAAATGATTTTGTAGATTATCTAACTGTAGCCGAGCTTAAAAAAATATGGGAACCTGCAGCACAAAATAAGATAACCTCCTGGAAGCAGGTAAGAGATGGTTTCCCCGATCTGCCCATCAGGCTTTATGGTGCGGGTACTTCTTCAGGCACCTACGATTATTTTACAGAAGCAATTGTGGGTAAAGCCAAATCTTCCCGTGGAGATTATACCGCCAGTGAAGATGATAATGTACTGGTGCAGGGCGTTGCTTCAGATAAAGGGGGTTTGGGATATTTTGGCCTTGCCTATTACCTGGAAAATAAAAGTAAACTTAAACTGGTTGGGATTGATAATGGTTTGGGGCCTAAATTCCCCAGCGACAGCACCGTTACCAATGGGGTATATGCCCCATTATCGAGGCCGGAGTTTATTTATGTAAATGCGGCCGCTGCCTCCAATGAAACCGTAAAGGATTTTATCAAATTTTATATAGATAATGCGGCGCAACTGGTAAAAGAAGTAGGCTATGTACCGCTGCCTGCTGAAGTGTACAAGCTGGCATACCAGCGAATGCTGGATAACAAACAGGGGTCTATGTTTGGGAACACTACCACTGTGGGAGCAGACCTGGAAAAATTAATGAAGAAACCTTAATAGTATTTATGGTAAACCGGCGCTTAAAAGAAAAAATGATTGAAGGGGTTATGATGCTTTGCAGCTTTGTAACCATCCTCACTACAATAAGTATTATCATCATCCTGGCGGTGGATACCTTTAAATTTTTTGGAGAGGTTTCCATTATAGATTTTTTTACTGATACCCAATGGACCCCTTTATTTTCTGAAAAACATTTTGGCATACTGCCACTCTTAATGGGAACTTTGCTCACCACTACCATTGCAGTTTTATTTGCAGTGCCTGTTGGTTTGATCATTGCTGTTTACCTGAATGAATATGCTTCGCCCCGTTTTACTGCAATAGTAAAACCTATATTAGAAATACTGGCAGCAATACCTACCGTAGTGTATGGATTTTTTGCCCTGCAGTTTGTTACGCCATTACTGCAATCTTTTATCCCGGGCTTAAGAGGTTTTAATGCATTATCCCCCGGCCTTGTTATGGGAGTAATGATTATACCCTACATTACTTCGCTTAGTGAAGATGCTTTAAGGGCTGTGCCCAAATCTTTAAGGGAAGCGTCTTATGGAATGGGTGCCACAAAATTGCAAACGGCCTTCAGGGTGATGATACCAGCGGCTTCTTCAGGAATACTGGTATCCATTATTCTGGCGGTTTCAAGGGCTTTGGGCGAAACAATGATTGTAGCCATTGCTGCCGGGCAGGAGCCTAATCTTACCTTTAACCCGATGGAATCTGTAGAAACCATTACCACATACATTGTGCAGGTGAGTATGGGGGATGTGCCACAGGATTCGCTGGAATACCGCACCATTTTTGCAGCGGGTATGACCTTATTTGTATTCACTTTTATTCTGAATAATATTAGTTTCTGGCTGCGCAAAAAATATCAAAATCAATATGAATAATGGATAATCATTTAGCCATATCAAAATCAAAAGATAAACTCTTTCGCATCATAGCCTTGAGCCTTACCGTTTTTGCATTACTCATCCTGCTGGTATTGCTGGCAGATATTTTCTGGCGGGGCTTCGGCAGGTTAAACTGGGGGTTTTTTAAAAACCTTCCATCCAGGCATCCCGAAAATGCAGGTATCCTAACTGCCATAGCGGGTATGCTGAGTTTATTATTTTTTACCATCATCATTGCATTGCCCATAGGCATATTGGCGGGCGTATACCTGCAGGAATACCGGTCAAAAAGCCATTTTGCCAAAATAGTAGAAATTAATATTGCCAATCTTGCCGGCGTTCCTTCTGTTATTTATGGAATTTTGGGATTGCAATTATTTGTACGCATGGCCAAAATGGGCAACAGTCTTTTGGCCGGTGCATTTACCTTAGCCTTGTTGATAATGCCTATCATTATTGTATCTACCAGGGAGGCCTTAAAAGCAGTGCCTAAAACTTTAAGGGAAGGTTCTTATGGAATGGGTGCCACCAAATGGCAAACCACCAGCAGGGTGGTAATTCCTTCTGCACTCGGTGGTATTTTAACCGGCATTATATTATCTATTTCCCGGGCCATAGGCGAAACAGCGCCTTTGCTGGTGATTGGCGCACTGGTATATGTGCCCTTTATTCCGGAGGGGCCAAACGATCAGTTTACCACTTTGCCCATACAGGTATTTAACTGGGTGAGCAGGCCGCAGGCAGGATTTATTGTGAATGCTGCCGCCGGAATTATTATTCTTTTACTCATTACTTTTTTATTAAATGGCATAGCCATTTACATCAGAAATAAGTGGTATAAAAAAATGAAGTATTAATTATGTATAAACTTGAAACCAGGAACGCCAATCTTTTTTATGGGGAAAAACAAGCGTTGAAAGATATTTCTATCGGGATTGAGCCCAATACGGTCACAGCTTTTATCGGTCCATCGGGTTGTGGAAAATCTACCTTTTTAAGGTGCTTTAACCGGATGAACGACCTGATAGATAATACAACCATCAAGGGAACTTACCTGCTGGATGACGAAGATATTTATGCCATGGAAGAAGTATATGATTTGAGAAAAAAAGTGGGGATGGTTTTTCAAAAACCCAATCCTTTTCCTAAAACCATTTTTGAAAATGTAATTTATGGCCTTAGGATTAATGGAATAAAAGATAAAAATATATTGAGTGAGCGGGCAGAGTTATCCTTGAGGAATGCTGCCCTGTGGGACGAAGTGAAAGATGATTTAAATAAATCGGCACTGTCTTTATCGGGCGGGCAGCAGCAACGGCTCTGTATAGCAAGAACCCTTGCCGTAGAACCTACGGTGGTTTTAATGGATGAGCCTGCATCTGCATTGGACCCTATCTCTACCGCCAAAATTGAAGATCTTATTTATGAATTAAAATCTAAATTCACCATTGTAATTGTAACCCATAATATGCAACAGGCAGCAAGGGTAAGCGACAAAACTGCTTTTTTTTACCTGGGTGAATTGATTGAATATGACGATACAAAAAAAATATTTACCAATCCTGAAAAGGAGCGCACACAAAATTATGTAACAGGTAGGTTTGGATAAATAAACACATTTCTTATGACGCATTTACAGGAACAACTGGATTATTTAAAAATTGCTTTAACCGATATGGCAACTTTGGTAGAAAATCAATTACAAAAAAGTATTAATGCCCTTATGGAACAGGATGAGGACCTGGCAAATGAAGTGTTGCACAATGAAATAAGGGTGAATGCATATGAACTAAAAATAGACAAGGATTGCGAAAATATTTTTGCACTCTTAACGCCGGTGGCTCACGATATGCGCTTTGTTTTTGCCAGCTTAAAAATTAATGCCGACCTGGAAAGAATTGGAGATTATGCAGAAGGTATATCAAAGATAGTAGTAGATGGAAAAAAGGGATTTGATTTTAACCTGGTGCAAACACTGGATTTAAAACATATGTTTGACATTGTATTTGCCATGTTTAAAGATGTAATGGTAGCTTACAGCGAAAACGACAGCAGGCTGGCACGCTCAGTTTTTTCAAGAGACCTGCTGGTGAATGACCTCAATCATAAAGCCATGCCCATAATAGTGGATTATTGTAAAGAAAATAACCAGACCATCCCACAGGCCATAGAGTTGCTTTCCATTATGCGTAAGCTGGAAAGGGTAGGTGATCATATTACTAATATTGCCGAAGAAGTTATATTCTTTAAAGAAGCACAGGTACTAAAACACGGAAATAAAGGCGGCGATAACAGCGCAGATTTTGTTTTAAATTCAGAACAATAAATAAGCTGGCGGCATTAAATAGTATGCCCCTTGCCAATACTTGCAGAACAAATATAATACTGAACTGTCTCTATCCTTAAGTTGGATGGAGACCGTTTAATATATAAGATAACCACGCACTATTCATTTAAGCATTCACTACTTCCATTTATTATCAGCATTGCTATATCTTTTTATGAATCCTTTGTTTTAGGGCAAAACAAATAGATTGGTTTGTTATCTTGCACAATATAAAATGTTGATGATTTAGTAACCTTTTATTAATACTAAAACATTATTTCATTACACTTTTTAAAAATGCCGGAGTTTGAAGCAATTAATTATTATCGCAATTTTCAGCCTTTCTTTTTTTGTATGTAGGGCCCAGTTTTTAATGGATATGGTAGATACCACTACAGAAACAGGCAAAGGATTATTAAATGTGTATAAAAAATACGATCACCTTCGTTTTGGTGGTTATATACAACCACAGTTTCAGATAGCCTCCCAAAAAGGAATAAAGTCATTTGAAGGCGGAGATTTTTCTCCAAGGGTGAATAATCGTTTTATGCTGCGCAGAAGCCGGGTAAGAATAGATTATGTACATTTTGGAAAAGACAATGAAGCAGGTGTGCAGTTTGTTTTTCAGTTTGATGCCAACGAAAGAAGCTTTAGTGTAAGAGATGTATGGGGGCGGATATTTGAGAATAAATACAAACTTTTTTCATTTACTACCGGTATGTTTGCCCGGCCATTTGGCTATGAAATAAACCTGAGCAGCAGTGACCGGGAAAGCCCCGAAAGAGGAAGAATGAGTCAAATACTCATGAAAAGCGAACGTGACCTAGGCGCCATGATAAGCCTGGATGTGAGAAAAGCAAAACATCCGCTTAAATTTTTAAGGATAGATGCAGGGCTGTTTAATGGCCAGGGTATTAACGCAGCGGGCGATTTTGATAATACCAAAGATTTTATAGGCCGTGTAGCAATGAAACCACAAAAAATACAAAAGGCCATTATCTTATCTGCCGGCATATCTATATTATATGGAGGACTAGAAAATAATACCAAATATCGTTATGGCACCGGCATTGATGCCGGCATTAAAAAACAATTGGTTGATTCTGCAGTGGACAATATTGGAAAACTTTCGCCCCGCAGGTATTATGGAGCAGATATACAAATAAAGATTAAAAACAAAGCCGGGTTTACAGAGCTTAGGGGTGAATTGTTAACCGGTCAGCAAGCCAGTACTGCCAACAGTACAGAAACACCGGTGGCCCTGTTAACCGGTACGGATGGTTTTCATACCCGCAATTTTAATGGTGCTTATTTTTATTTGCTGCAGCATATTTTTTCTTCGCAACATCAGTTGCTGGTTAAATACGACTGGTATGATCCCAATACCAACGTAAAAGGAAATGAAATTGGTGCCGCCGGATCTAATCTTACAGCAGCCAATATAAAATACAGTACGCTGGGGATTGGTTATCTCTATTATATTACTCCCAATGTAAAAGCGGTTTTATATTATGCCATGCCGATTAATGAAAAAACGCAACTGGCAGACTTTAATAATGATATATCTGACAATATATTTACCGGACGCTTGCAGTTCAGGTTTTAGATATTGCTTAACGTTGACTTAACACAGGCGTAACAATCGGTTAACATTCAATTCACTTTTACGTAACATAACAGTCTTCTCTTTGTGCCACAAAAGACAACCAGTTATGTTGAAAAAGTTACTTGCGTTCTTAGTTATATTTATTGTTTCATTTCAATTTGCGGCACAGGCCCAGGAACTGCCTTTTTCAGGTAAAATATTGAATACTAAAAATGAAGTTTTATCAGGAGCCACTGTTCTTGTAAACGAAATATCCAAACAAATTTCCAGCAATGCAGAAGGCAGGTTTGTAATAAACCTGGAAAAAGGGAAAAAATATACTTTAACTATTTCCAATACAGGTTATACCAATAAAATTATTAAGGATATTGAAGTAACAGACAACCTGGATAACAACTCCATAGAAATTGTGCTGGAAGACAATGCCAAAACAAACCTAACCGGGGTAACGGTTGTGGCTACCTCACGCAGGCAGGAAAATACCAATGCCCTACTTGTTTTTCAAAAAAATAACACATCATTATCCAGCGGCCTTGCAGCAGATTTCATCCGCCGCACACCCGATAAAAATACAGGTGAAGTGTTGCGCAGGGTAAGTGGAACATCTATTCAGGATAATAAATTTGTAGTTATCAGGGGCCTTAGCGATCGCTACAATGCTGCGTTTATAAATGGTGCTGCATTGCCCAGCAGTGAGCCGGATAAAAAGGCTTTTTCCTTTGATGTTATTCCCTCTTCTTTAATAGATAATATCATCATTAATAAAACCGCTACTCCTGATATTACCGGTGAGTTTGCCGGCGGCCTTGTGCAAATTCAAACAAAAGATATCCCGGTAAAAAGTGAACTAAGTGTTGGCGTAAGTCTGGGATTTAATACACAATCTGTTTTTGATAATTTTGTGAGTAATGAAAGAGGTAACACAGACTGGTTGGGTTTTAGCGAAGGAAGACAATTGCCTGCTGCCTATCCAAAAAAGTACCTGGCCTATTCAGCACTGCCGGTTGCAGAAAGAGAAGCCATTGCCCAATCGTTTAACGACAAAGCTTATAATGAGGTAAATTCTAAAGCTACTCCCATTCAATCTTACAATCTTACATGGTCTAATGTAAAACGTTTTAAAAACGGTAGTGCATTTGGTTCTATACTTGGGCTTACATACCGCAATTCAAAATTGGTGTTTGATGCCACAAGAACTTTGTATGAAAAAGGTGCAAACAGCCAGTTCTTTTTTGACTATGATGATCAGCAAAACAAGTATAGCGTAAATGCAGGTGGTATTGCCAATATTGCATGGACCTACAAAAACAATAAAATCGCCTTTAAGAATCTTTTTAATCAATTACTGGAAGACAACTATTATACTCGTACCGGTATCAATACAGAAAACCTGCAGGATGTATCTTTAAGATCATCTGTATTAAACCAGCGTAGCCTTTACTCTGCACAGTTAGAAGGAACACACGAACTTCCAATCAATAAAATTAAATTTAACTGGAACCTTAACCTGGCTTTGAATGATAAATCTCAACCTGATTTACGGGTGCAGACTTACGGCAAATCCATCGGTGTAAACGAGCCTTACCGCATTAACCTCAGGGGTAATAATACCAACCGTTTCTTTAGCGAATTAAAGGATAAATCCTTTGGATACAATGCCTCGTTAAGTATGCCTTTCAACGTGGGATCGCATAAACAAACCATTAAGGTGGGTGGAGCTACTACAGTAAGACTGAGAGATTTTAAAGCTTTTATATTTGGCTTTAAAGAACCTGCCGATACTACACTTCAATACCTTCCGTTTAACACGATATTTAATAGCAACAACCTGAAAGAAAATGGCGGTTATGCATTGAGCACAGATCTGCAAAATCCACAGGATAAATATTATGGCGTATCGGCATTGAGTGCAGGATATGTAATGCTGGATAATAAGTTAAGTGAAAAATTACGCCTGGTGTGGGGAGCAAGGGTTGAATATTTTGAGCAGGTGTTAAAATCCAACAAACAGGGTACCGAAAAAGCCCAGGTGGTAGATACAGATAAACTTGATTTTTTACCATCATTAAATTTCACTTTCAGCCCCAACACAAAAACAAATTATCGTTTTGCTTTATCCCGCACTGTTGCAAGACCAGAGTTTAGAGAGATAGCTAATTTTACGTTTTTTGATTTTGAACAAATAGCTTCTACTGCCGGTAACGATACCTTGCAAAGAAGCAGTATCATCAATGGAGATATCCGTTATGAGTTTTACCCCAAAGCCGGTGAGTTATTATCTTTTGGTGCTTTTTATAAAAATTTCACAGATCCTATTGAGCTTCGATTAAACAGTGCCAGTGTGGCCACCCGCAGACAGTATCAATTTCAGAATGCAGAAAAGGCAAGCCTTTATGGTGTAGAAGCTGAGTTTAGAAAAAGCCTTTCTTTTCTTTCCGGCAAAGAAGATAGCTGGATGAACAAATTATATTTTAATGGTAACGTGTCTGTTATTTTTTCTGAAGTAACGCTTGGTAATATTGATGCCAACGGCAATAAGCAACCAGCTACTACCCGTCCTTTGCAAGGTCAGTCGCCCTATCTTATCAATGCAGGATTTCAATATGATGGAGAAAAAGGTACCAATATATCCCTGCTTTATAACAGGATTGGTGAAAGGCTTGCATTAGTAGGCAACAACGACTTTGGCGACATTTATGAAAAGCCAAGAGATCTTATAGATTTCCAGGTGAGCCAGAAAGTGATGAAGAGCAAAGGGGAAGTAAGACTTACGGTAGGGGATATCTTAAACCAACAATTTGCCACCTACGAAAACAGGGATTCAAAAAAATCATACAATGCCTCTACTGATAAATTCTTCAGTACCTACAAACCGGGTACTACTATTACCCTTGGATTTAATTACACTTTTGGTCTGTAAAAAATTAAAAAAATTACTAAACAACAAATAAGTTTTATATGAAAAAAATGCTCGCTTTAATAGCCCTATCTGCAACAATGGTAACAGGCTGTGTTAAAGTTGATATTGATGATTCCGTAAATGGCGGAGGTACTAATACCGGTGGTACCAAGCAGGATCAGATTATCTCTTCAAAAATTATTACCGGAACCATTGCAGATGTAGTAGAATTGCCAAAAGGTAAATACATCTTAAAAGGATATGTGTTTGTTACAGAAAGGGCATCGCTGCGTTTTGCTGCAGGTTCGCTTATTGTTAGTGACACTATTCAAAAAGGTGCGCTTATAGTAGAAAGAAATGCAAGATTATTTGCAGAAGGTACAGCAGCAGAACCAATCATATTTACATCAGGTAAGGCTCCCGGAGCACGTACTCCTGGCGACTGGGGCGGAATTGTATTGTTAGGCAATGCGCCTACCAATCGTGTTACCGAGCCAATCATTGAAGGTGGTATCAACAGTAAATACGGTGGAACAATTGCAGCAGATAACAGCGGTAGTTTAAAATATGTTCGTATAGAATTTG
>Ga0209181_10009672_pt1 | contig 12647 bp, 12 predicted proteins | sample MAT05_FD_187208 | JGI IMG/M metagenome (GOLD analysis project Ga0209181, IMG submission 187208) | Freshwater microbial communities from Lake Fryxell liftoff mats and glacier meltwater in Antarctica - MAT-05 (SPAdes) (version 2) | ecosystem: Environmental > Aquatic > Freshwater > Ice > Liftoff... | reverse complement strand
ATGGATGGCAGAACTGGGCAATAGCGCGCTAGTGCGCGTTGGCGGCCTGGGGAAACTCAAGACCATCGTACAAATGACCGCGCTTACGATGTTGCTCTGGAGAGATAACCTGTGGCTGTTACCGATTTACACTATTGGGATGGTGTTGCTGGCCGTGGCGGCAGTCTTGACTTTGTGGTCGGCTGGACAATATTTGCGGGCTGCTTGGCGCGTCGTAAACCTCCCGGGCCAGGGCTAGGCTGACCAGCCGCAACTTTCCAAGCATTTTGCCGCGCCGCAGTGCACTAACAAGCCGCTATTCTCCGCGCCTCAGCTAGCGCCCCATTACTTCCCTACACCGATTTGCGGAGTCACGATGACCACGATTAGCCATGTTCACGCGCGCGAAATTCTTGATTCGCGGGGTAATCCGACGTTGGAAGCTGAGGTTACCTTGTCCGACGGCCACCGCGGTCGAGCTGCGGTACCGAGTGGCGCGTCCACGGGTTCGCGCGAAGCGATAGAACTGCGCGACGGCGACAGAACCCGTTATCAGGGCAAGGGTGTGCGCAAAGCGGTTGCCAATGTGAATGGCGTCATTGCGGAAGGCGTTTTAGGTCTGGATGCTGCCGATCAGCACGCTTTGGATGACAAATTGATCGCACTTGACGGAACCGAGAACAAAGGCCGTCTGGGCGCGAATGCCTTGCTTGGCGTGTCGCTCGCCAGCGCTCACGCCAACGCTGCGAGCCGTGGTCAGGAACTTTGGCAGTCGTTGGCAAATGGCCGCTCGCCGCTATTGCCCGTGCCAATGATGAATATCATCAACGGTGGGGCGCATGCTGACAACAACGTAGACATGCAAGAATTCATGGTGCTGCCGGTCGGCGCGAGCACATTCGCCGAAGCTTTGCGCGCCGGAACGGAGATTTTTCACGCTCTGAAGGGTGTTTTAAAGGGTCGGGGATTGGCTACGGCGGTCGGTGACGAGGGCGGTTTTGCGCCCGATCTGCGTTCCAACGAAGAGGCTATCGAAGTCATCCTGGAAGCAATTGGCAAAGCGGGATACCGCGCTGGCGACGATGTGCTACTCGGTTTGGACGCCGCCAGCAGCGAGTACTACAAGGATGGTCGCTACCACTTGTCATCGGAAGGTCGTTGGTTGACCAGCGAGCAAATGGTCGACTATTTGGAATCTTGGGTGCGGCAGTTTCCGATTGTCACCGTTGAGGATGGCATGGCTGAGGATGATTGGTCGGGTTGGAAGTTGCTGACGACGCGGGTTGGCAAGCGCGTCCAATTGGTTGGTGACGATTTGTTTGTCACCAATACACGCATTTTCCAACAAGGTATCGATCAAGAAATTGCCAACGCAATCTTGATCAAACTGAACCAAATCGGCACCTTAAGCGAAACACTCGCAGCGATTGATTTAGCTGAACGCGCTGGCTACGCCGCTATCGTTTCACATCGGTCGGGGGAAACCGAAGACACCACGATTGCTGACCTAGCGGTTGCTACGTCGGCGACGCAAATCAAGACGGGCTCGTTGTGCCGCTCGGATCGGGTCGCGAAATACAACCAACTCCTGCGTATCGAAGAGGCGCTCGGTAAAAATGCGCGGTACGTAGGTCGCAACGCGTTCCGTTTCGGTCGTTGAGACAGCGAGACTTCGATGCGCTGGTTGCTGCTCCTGCTCCTGCTGCTATTGGTCTCTCTGCAGTATCAACTGTGGTTTCGTGGCGGGATGAATGAGGTCTGGGAGTTGGAAAAAGCGCTTGAAGTGCAGCGCACTGAAAACGCTAAGCTGCAACAGCGCAACGATGCGCTGGCGGCCGAGGTGGCGGACCTGAAAGGTGGTCGCGACGCGATAGAAGAACGGGCCCGCTCGGAACTCGGCATGATCAAAGCCGGCGAGAAGCTCATTCAAGTGGCTGAACCCGAGCGGGCGCAGGCCGCCGCCGCCGCGGCTCGCGCTGACCCCGCCAGGGAGTAGGTGCGATGACGTGGGTCATCGTACCCGCTGCGGGCAGCGGTCAGCGTTTTGGCGCCTTGGTGCCTAAACAGCATGTGCTGATTGACGGACGTTCTTTGTTGGAATGGACCATTGGGCGACTGGCAGGGGTCCCACAGATCACCGGTTTGTTGGTGGTGTTAGCGGCCAACGACGCGCTCTGGCCGGGCCTGCAATCTTTGGCGGGCAAACCGGTGTTGACCGCGATTGGAGGCAGTGAGCGGGCGGATTCGGTGTTGGCCGGATTACTCGCGCTGCCCACCTGGGTACAAGATTCTGACTTCGTTTTGGTCCACGATGCGGCGCGGCCATGCGTACGCAGCTCAGACATCGAAAAATTGCTCCATGCGATTGCTGGAACGAATGGCGGTTTGTTGGCGGCGCCACTGCGCGATACCTTAAAACGCCAAGTCGATCAATCGCGGCCGACGCATGTTGAGCAAACCGTGCCACGCGCAGGTTTGTGGCGCGCGTTGACCCCGCAGGCCTTTCGTCGCGCTGCGTTGACTGCTGCCCTCAAGGATGCGAAAGCCCAAGGCAAAGTGCCGACGGACGAGGCACAAGCAATGGAGGCCCAGGGCATGCAGCCTTTGCTCGTTGAGGGCGCCGAAGACAACATCAAGGTGACCACCGCGCACGATCTGGCCTTCGCGCAATTCTTGTTGCGCACCGCGGGAGATAAAAAATGAGGATTTGCCGATGAGCTCAGCTGCGCCCCGCTGGCCGCGCATCGGTATCGGCTACGATGTGCATGCCTTCGGTCACGGTGATCACGTCACGCTCGGCGGAGTTCGTATCGAACATGGCTTTGGCATCGTGGCGCATTCAGACGGCGACGTGGCCCTGCACGCGTTGTGTGACGCTTTGCTCGGGGCTTTGGCGCTGGGCGATATCGGAGTGCATTTTCCACCGATCGATGAACGCTGGCGAGATGCCGACAGTCGCGACTTGCTGCGACATTGCGTCGAACTCATCGCGACGCGCCACTATGTGGTCGGCAACTGTGATCTTGTAGTGGTTTGTGAGCGACCGCGCCTGGCCCCGCATATTTCTCTGATGCGCGAACGCATTGCAGCTGATTTGCGCGTCGCGCTGGACTGCGTGAGTGTGAAAGCGACGACCTCCGAAAAACTGGGGTTCACCGGTCGCGAAGAGGGTATTGCCGCGCAGGCGGTCGTGTTGCTGCAGCCTCTGGTGCCGCTATGAGCCTCGCATTCGCCTGGGGCGGTCCGCCATTGCGTGGGCTGCTGAAGTCGGCCCCGGAGGATTTTATAGTCGAAGAAACCCTTTTTTTCAGCGCCGATGGATTGGGTGAACATGATTTGCTTCGAATCGAAAAACGCGGTGCCAATACTGAATGGGTAGCACGTGGTTTGGCGCGTTTTGCCAAAGTGCCACAGGTAGCAGTCGGCTTTGCCGGACTGAAGGATCGGCATGCGGTGACGCGCCAGCACTTTACCGTGCAGTTACCCGGACGCCAGATCGATTGGTCGGCGCTGGCGCTGCCCGGTGTGACGCTGCTGAGCGTGGCCAGACATTCACGCAAGTTGAAACGCGGCGCGCTGAGCAGCAACGGTTTTGAGCTGGTGCTGCGCGAGATCCAAGGCGATCAAGACCGCGCACAAGCGCTCTTGCAGCAGCTAAAAAACGAAGGAGCGCCCAACTATTTTGGTGACCAACGCTTCGGTCATCAAGGCGGCAATCTCGATCTGGCCAGACAACTGTTTGCTGGCGAGCATCTAGAGCGCGCCGACCGATCATTTGCGCTGTCGGCTGCGCGCAGTGCAATTTTCAATGCTGTGCTTGATCGCCGTGTGCGCGAAGAAACCTGGAATCGCATCATCGACGGCGATTTGTGCAATCTCGCCGGTCGTCGCGCTTGGTTTGGGCCCGTTGAGGTCGATGCAACCCTTCAGCAACGGTGCCGCACGGGCGAAATTCATCCCACCGGGCCGATGTGGGGCGTACCAGCGGCGCCGACCACGGGCGCGTGTTTGCAGTTGGAGCAACAGTGCGCCGATGAACGTGCAGATTTGGCTGCCGGGCTAGCAGCCCAGCAAATCGAAGCGGAACGCAGGCCACTGCGCGCGATCCCACAAGCGCTTGAATGGGACTGGCAGCTTGCGAGCCCGACCGATGCTGACAGCCGCGCGCTGCGCTTGCGCTTTGCTTTGCCAGCAGGCGCTTATGCGACGGCATTGATCCGCGAGTTGATTGATGTCTCCGGTGCCTTTCCCGCTGGCGCCGACGCCGGCTGAGCGAGCATCGCGCACGGTTCGAGCGGCGTTTGCTCCGCTGCACTTCGCTAAACCGAGCCCAACGTCTATTGATGCATACTTTCGCCTAACTAACTGGAGAGCACTCCTATGCGCGGTGCGGGTGGTTCACCTGGCGGAATCGGTGAGTTCTTGATTGGACTCGGTCTCGTGGTGGCAGGTGGTTACCTGCTAATGAAACAAATCATGGTGAGCAGCGGTGGTTGGAGCCTGTATGGCTACGACGCTTTTGGCCTGTCTCTGATACCGTTCTTGCTTGGGCTGGGCATGGTCTTTTACAACGGGAAGTCGATCACCGGGTGGTTTTTGGTATCCGCCGGAGTACTCATCATTCTGGCCGGCGTCATCGCCAATTTACGCGTGCATTTCGCGCCGACTAGCCTCTACAACACCCTGATGATGCTAGGCATGATTGCCGTGGGTATCGGATTGGTTGCGCGCTCAGTGCGCGAGCCCGATGAGTCCACTCAGTCGGGTTCAGAGAAGCAGTCCAACAGCAGAGAAGGTCCTTAATCGGCGGGCCTGCTTGCTGTTCGGTTAAGAAAAGGCGCCGATTCTAACGCCCGCAAGCTGTGCTTGCGGGCGGTTCGGAGCTAGGTCAAAGAGACGTCAATTGACCCGATAAAAACCATGGTCACCAATCACGTGGAGCGGTTCGCCCACCGACCAAGAGGTGCTCACTTGTTCGTAAACCAGGAAATGATCAGCGCCAGGTACTAATAATCGACGTTTGCGCTCTGGTAATTGCCAGTTACGCAGCGCTTCGAATGCAATTTTCCATGAATAAGCATACGCGGGGAGATCGCTAATCTGCTTCTCTGGCGACACCAGAGTTAGCGCAAACTGCTTGGGTTGCAGTAACACGTCGCACAATCGAGTGCCATGGCGTCCGCTATCACGGCGACGCAATGCCACTTCAGCGACCGCCAGCTGACCTTCGGTGGATTGATTTCGTGCTTCCAAGTAAATGGTTGTTGCTAGACAGGTCGAGTCAGCCAGTGGTGGTGGAAATAAAGAGTTTAGCCAAAGTATCCAAGCCAACTTCATTCGGATTCCTCCGTTTGAGTATCCTTTCGACGTCGGCAATCAGTTGCACGATGTGCACCCAATTCACCTGCGCCCGGGACTAGGAAACAAATGCATGCGCCGAAAAATGTTCAGCGGACACCCGTTTGCCAGTAGTTTGAGTCAGAGCCGCTACCGTCGTAGCGCGCCAGACTTGCCATTGCGCGGCCAACGCAATGGGTTTCACACAACGAAATTGCACCCGATTTGGGTGGCGGCAGAGCCTGCGCGGTTCGGCCTAGCAACAAACGTACCCGGTTGAAGCTAGAGTGTGCACTCAAATGCAGGCGTCAGAATCTTGCCACATTTTGCCCTAACTTGCGCTGACTGGCGATGAGCGCCAACAAAAGGCAGGCATCAGGTTTCATCTTGTTGGCAATAGTCGCCCCAGCACGGGTGATCAAGCGGCTCGTGATCAGAGCTGCGATTTAATCGGTAGCAGGAACTTTTCGGCGAGCTTCTCGCGCATCGGGCGACGTTCCCACTCGGCGAAGAAGTAGGGCTGGGCATCCAGCAGATCCGCCTCGAACACCGCCGTCATGCGAGTGGCGAAGTCACGTTTCTAACTTGCAGCTGGCTCATCGAAAACCTCGTCTTTGTGGTCAGCAACGCTGTGTTGGCGCTTACCGCTCTGGCCGGACATGTTGTGTATCGACGCAACCGCCGAATCGAAAAATCGTCTGCTCCAACCCAGCGCGATTGATCCCCGCTGCTCGGCACGCACTCCCTGGTGTGTGACGAGGCAGTGAAGATCTCCGGCGCAGATCAGGACTTTCAACGTCGCGATCTGTGGGGCCCGTGGGCTCATCCGGATGGATTTGTTCGCCCAGCGAGCGCACGTGACGATTCACCCCAGCCGGGCAAACGAGAATAATCTAGTCAGCGGATGCGTGCGGCGCTCAATCTGGGCGCGCAACAGGCCCGCACCGAGCATGCTGTAGGTGATGCCGTTGCCACCATAGGCCATCGCGAACAGCACGCGCGGGCCGTATTGCGGGTGGCCACCGAACAGTGGCAGGCCGTCGCTGGTTTCGGCGAAGGTGCCGGCCCAGGCGAATGCCGGTCGCGCCTGCAGGTGCGGCAGCAGGCGCTCGACCTTGCGCTGCAGCGTCGCTGCCTTGCGGTCGACGCGGCGATCCCGACGCGCCGGGATGTCGCGATCATCGTCTTCCCCGCCGACCAGCAGCCGTCCATCGCCGGTGCTGCGCATATAGAGATAGGGCCGCGCGGATTCCCATAACAGGGTGTTTGCCAACCAGCCCAGCTCGGCGCGATCAATCGGATCGCTCATGTAGGCGTAGCTGCTGCGGTTCTGCGCTACGCGTTGGCGCAGCCAGCTCTGCGCTTCGTAGCCGCTGGCCATCACCGCGTGCTTGGCCTGGATCGACTGGCCGCTGGCGATGGTAAGTTGCACGGAGCGCGCGGTCGTAGTGATCGCTTTCACCTGGGTGCGATCAAACACCTGCGTGCCGCGTTGTTGCATCCGCCTGAGCAATCGGGAGGCCAGACGGTAGGGATCAACCCGCGCCGCGACCGAGCTCAAGATGGCGCCCGGCGCGGTCAGTCCGAACTCATCTTTCAGCGCGGCGCGATCCAGCCAGCGGACCGGAAAGCCGTGTTGTGCGCGCCAAGCCAATTCGTCGACAAGATGCTTGTTGTCAGCGCGATTGCTGGCGTAGTAGAGGCTTTGGCAGTTGGCGAAATCGACATCGCCGAGCGAATGGGCGACCTCGCCAATTTCGCCGATCGCGCGTAAGCAGGCCTGGTAGGCCAACAACGCCGATGCCTGATCGTAGCGCTTGACAAGATCAGTCGCGTGGGTATCGATTTCATACTGTAGCAAGGCGGTGCTGGCCGAGGTGCTGCCCCAAGCAACATCGCGCTGATCCAGCACGACAACCTCATGGCCATGGGCGGCCAGCTCATCGGCAATCAGCGCGCCGGTGATGCCCGCGCCCACCACCACCACGTCACAACGCAGGTCGGCATCAAGCCTGGGGAAGGCATACATCAAGCCATTCTTGACCGCCCAGTACGGATAGCCGCTCTTCAGGTCCAAATGCGACTCCTCAGATTTATCGCTGAAATGCAGTGCGATGCGCAATCAGCGCCTGCGTGTGGACGCTGGGCCAGCAATCAGGCCACCTCGATGAACGCCCCGGTCGCTTGTCCGAACGGTGCGCTTGCGCCCTGGCGACTGGCAGCCTGTCGGACTTTCACCGTGAGTGCGCCGGAAGCGCTTTTGGCGCAGAGCGGTGACGAATATTCCGCTAGTTTTATTGCATTTTCTCGTCTTTCTGCCCCGCAGTGCGCCAAAAGCGCTTCCGGCCCTTCGGACTGCGCGTCGCAACGGCGTCTGCGGCGATGCGACCCTTGCCAATGGAAGAGCCACTGCCTGTGCCGCGCCTTGCATCCATCCGCTTAAGCCACACAACGCATCTCACGCGCAAAGTCCGACAGGCTGTTAGCTATAGACGTTCTGCCCTTGTTCCGCTTTCCACGTGCGCTCGAAGTACACGGCGTCAGCGGCGTTGCGCGGTTTTACACCCATCAGGATGCCGCCTTGGTCGATCCCGGCCTGATACAGCTTTACCCGCTCGGCGGGGATGTTCCAGCCAACCAGCGCGCCCACCAAGCCTCCGGTCAAGCCGCCAGCGCCTGCGCCGGCCAACGCCGCAGCGAGGGGCCCGGCAATCACCAGACCCAGCCCCGGGATGACCAGCGACGTGCCGACTGCGGCAACGGCAGCGAGGATCGCGCCGACGGTTCCGCCAATCGCGCTACCCACACCCGCACCTTCAGCGGCTTTGCTTTCAAGGTCCGTATCCACATTGGGGGTGTCGCCGAAGTGCGCCTTGCGCGTCTGGTCCGACATCACCAAGTTGATGTCGTCTTTGTCATAGCCGCGGCTGGTGATCGAGTTGTACGCCCGCTCGGCGGAATTGCGATCCGTAAACATTCCGGTGACCATGTCGGGATGGGCGTTGGCGTCGCTGTCGTGGTCCGCCATTTCGGCGCTGACGGCATGTTGTGCTCGATGCGATGAATTCACTAATTGCTCCAGAAGGCTTTCGCCCGCGCGGTTGCAGGAGCGCTCAGGTGGACGCCTGTTGCACAAGCCTGCGGGGTGAGCTGCCGCCAAGTCGGTTCGTTGCGGCACAGAGCGCAAATACGGCACTGGGTACGTTCCAAATGCACCGGTCCCTGCGGGCGTGCGCCCGACTTTGAGCCTGTGATGCGTGATGCTATTCCGAATTGCAGCCTGTCGCGCAGCCCGCCGGACGGCCTTTTGGCATAGCGTAGACTCGAAAGTAGAGCCATAGCCTTCAAAATCAATCCGGGAATGAGTGGAAAACCATCGCTAAAAGGACTTCAGGCGCACGCGCGAGGAAAGCCCGACAGGCTGCTAGGTTCAATGCATCGACACTCAGACGACCTTCCTCCGGCTGGCTGAATTCAACGACGAATCGCCGCAAGTCCTCATCGATCGAGCGCAGCTACAAGACGATGTGATTGAGTTTGCCTGGCTCGACGATCGGTCTGCGGGGACAAAAGTGGCGAGCGAGGGAGTCGGCCTCAGTTCCAGTTTCGACGGGCGTACCATACTGGGCTGGTTCAAGTTGCTTCCAGGCAAGTTCAAACTATTGACCCAGTCGAGCTTGAGTGCCGAGCGTGCCAAAGCAAAACTGATCGATGTGCTGGTCGGAGTGGCAAACTACCGCACGCGTGGCAAACACGATATGGCTAAGATGAGAGCCAACGCGGCGCGCAAGAAACCCCTGGAATCGACGCTGATCCCCGAAGATCAGGCCAGGATGCTGCAACGGATGCTGCTGAGCCACTACCGCAGCTGGCTGGACATCCCGGTGCCCGCACTTGCCGGGCTCACCCCGCGTGATGTCTACCGGCGCCCCGACCGCCGCAGCGACGTGGAAGCCCTAATCCGCGGACTCGAATCAGGTCCGTTTGCGGTCCCGGCAAGCGTCCTGGCGATGCTCGGTGCAGAACTCGGCAAGGATTGATCCTGCAGCCAACGGGCAGACGGCCCCGTGCGTTTTGGGAAATACGCATGCGGATTCGGCCCGCGCGGCCTGGGCAAAGCAGCGCACAATGGCGTCCTTGGGTGAAAAACGGGGGCAGGACACGTCATCCTAGAAACCTCAGTTGAACGCTTGCCAATACCCATAGCACCATGATTCTTTTGATTTTTCAGCAATTTGATTCATTCACCTGTAGTGTGAGTCCGCTACGGGGCAGATTGCACGGTTCTGGCGGCGCATGGCAGCGTTGCAACTCGTTGGAATAGGCGAGCTATTCCCCCGGTCTGGCGGCGCAGCCGCCGGCCGTTCAAGCCGGCGCGCGGCATGCCGCGCAAGCTTGCCGGCTTTCACCCTCATTGCGCTTATGCCTGTTCCGGCCTGCAAGCAAAGCTTGCATGCGTTCAAGCCGGCGCGCGGCATGCCGCGCAAGCTTGCCGGCTTTCACCCCCCATAACCGCACACTCTACCCCGTCCAACTGAGGTTTCTAGGGCCATGAGCGACTTCGAACTCGATCCGCGCCTCGCTGGCGATAGCGTGGCGCTCGCCGACATAGACGCCATCCACGTGCGGGCGATGGCGAACGCGCCGTGGCCTTGGCTGGTGCTGATCCCGCGGCACCCGGAGGCGGTGGAGCTGTTCGACCTGCCACCGGCAATCAGCGCGCAACTTTGGGCGCTGGCCTATGCACTCGGACCGATTCTCAAGCGTGAATTTGCGGGCGACAAACTCAACTACGGTGCACTCGGCAACGTGGTATCGCAGTTGCACCTGCACCTGATCGTGCGTCAAGTTGGCGATCGCGGCTGGCCGAGCCCGGTGTGGGGCCGCAATGAGCCGGAACTGGCTCCCAAGCACGTTGCAGAGCGCGTGTTGCGTCTGCAACATTGCCTGCGGTTGCTTGTCCTCGGTCCTCGCTCACCAAACATGCGGTAAGTCATTGATCAGCAAAAACGCGCCGGCGGGTGTGGACAAGTCCAAACCCACGAAAGCGGCGCCGCCGCTGTGTCACGCTGCGGATGGGACACCGCATAGCTGATGGGTGATCTTGTGCTCCAGCGCCTTTTCGGAGGTCTTGAAGGTCAGTGCCAGCACCATCAGCACGCGGGTGACCAGCACGCTGGCACCGATGGGCAGAAGAGATTTTCGTCCACCAGTGGTCCGTACGCCAAGGCCCGATCCAGACGCGTCCATCGCTGACGACCCGTGTTGGACAGCGAACAGTGCGGCTGGGAACGCATGGGTAGATACGCGCGCTGACGATCACGTCGCCCCTCTGCGTTGGTTTCCTCGCCTGAGCTTCAACCGGTGAGAACCCTGCTGCATCTGTTGCGTCTGACCCGCATCGGGTGACGAGAGCAGACCATGAGAGCAGTGCTGGCGAGTGTGTTGATGTGGACTTTGAGTCTGTTGCCACAAATGGCAGCGGCACAAACGCCAAACCATGCCAATGTCGAATACGCGCGGGTCAACAACCAGCCGCTGCGGCTAGACCTGTATCTGCCCAGCACGCCGGCCACAGGGCGGCCACTGGTGATGTTTGTGCACGGCGGCGGCTGGAACAGTGGTTCGAAGACGCCGATCCAGGCGGGCATGGTGGCGCTGCTGCAACAGGGCGTTGCGCTGGCCAGCGTGGACTATCGACTGGTCAATGCGCAGCAGGCGGCGCTTTACGGCGGCAACAGCGCGGTGATCTTTCCGGCGGCTGTGCATGACGTCAAGGCCGCGATCCGCTTCCTGCGCGCCAATTCTGCCACCTGGGGACTTGATCCGCAGCGCTTTGGACTGTGGGGCAGTTCGGCCGGCTCGCATCTGGCGACGCTGGTGGCCTTGTCGACCGGCAACCCGCAGCTGGAAGGCAGCGTAGGACAACATCTGGGCAGCTCCAGTGCGGTGCAGCTGGTGGTGGACGCCTTCGGCCCCAGCGATATCCTACGCATGGGTGTTGACGCCACGCAGGCCGGCTTCAACGGTGCCGGCTGGGACGCGCCCAACAGCGCACATGCGGCCTTTATTGGCTGTGGCGCGCAAGGCATGGGCGCGATTTTGAGCAATCTGGGCAACCCGGCGCCGCCCTGGCCAGCATGCGTGGCGCAGGCCAATCTGGCCAATCCGGTGCTCCATATCGACTCCGCCGATCCGCCGGTCTGGATCGGCCATGCCAACGATGACAGTGTGGTGCCCTGGACGCAGAGCCAACGCCTGTTCAATGCGCTGCAGTCGGCGGGCGTTACCTCTACCTTTGTGCGGGCGGGCTCCGGCGGTCATCAGCTGCAGGAAGCGCAATACGCCCAGGCACGCAGCTTTGTGGTCGGCGTGTTCGGCGGCGGCGCGACACTGGCGCCGGCCAGCTTGACCTTCAGCGCCACCGCCAGCGCCACCAGCGCGGCGCAGATCGTCACCTTCAGCAACCCCACGGCCACTGCTATCGTCATAAACAGCCTATCCCTCACGACACGCTTTAGCGCGCTAGCCGGCGGCAGTTGCGGCGTGGTTCCGTTCTCGCTTGCCGCAGGCAGCAGTTGCACGCAACGCATCGTTTTCAGCTCAAGCATCGTCGGCAGCTTCAGCGGCACCCTATCGCCCAGCACCACGCCTGCAGCCGCGTTTACGCCGTCCAGCGTGTCGTTAAGCGGCACGGCCAGCGCAGCAGCGCTGAACATCACCCCGGCCAGCATGAGCTTTAACGCCACCGTCACGGCGACCAGTCCGGCGCAAGCGCTCACTTTAAGCAATACCAGCGACGTGCCGATCAGCATCACCAGCTTGGTGCCGAGCACACGCTTTTTGCTGGTGGCCGGCGGTACCTGCAGTGCGGCGCCGATTGCACTCGGCGCTGGCCAGAGCTGCACCCAGTTGATCGCTTTTACCTCGCCGAACGTGGGCAGTATCGGTGGCCTGATTTCGATCACTACCGTGCCGAGCACTGTGCAGTCCCCGACCACAGTGCCGTTCACCGGCACCGCGACGCCAGCCACGTTCAGCGTGAGTCCGGCCAGCCTGAGCTTTAACGCCACCGTCACCGCGACCAGTACCGCGCAAGCGCTCACTTTAAGCAATACCAGCGACGTGCCGATCAGCATCACCAGCTTGGTGCCGAGCACACGCTTTTTGCTGGTGGCCGGCGGCACCTGCAGTGCGGCGCCGATTCAACTCGGCGCTGGCCAGAGCTGCACTCAGTTGATCGCTTTTAGCTCGCCGAACGTGGGCAGTATCGGTGGCCTGATTTCAATCACTACCGTGCCGAGCACCTTGCAGTCCCCGACCACAGTGCC
>Ga0209181_10009671_pt1 | contig 12647 bp, 15 predicted proteins | sample MAT05_FD_187208 | JGI IMG/M metagenome (GOLD analysis project Ga0209181, IMG submission 187208) | Freshwater microbial communities from Lake Fryxell liftoff mats and glacier meltwater in Antarctica - MAT-05 (SPAdes) (version 2) | ecosystem: Environmental > Aquatic > Freshwater > Ice > Liftoff... | reverse complement strand
ATTAGTAGAATCCACTTTGCCTGAATTGATTCTATTAGATGTTTGTATGCCGTATATGGATGGCTATCAGGTCTGCGAAAAACTCAAAGCAAATCCTGCTACAAAAGATATTCCAATTATTTTTGGTAGCGCCCTAGATGATTTGCCAGGCAAGATTAAAGCATTCAAAGTAGGCGGAGTGGATTACATTACAAAACCGTTTCACAGCACGGAAGTAATTGCCCGTATTGAACTGCATTTGTCTTTGCGACGACTACAGAAACAGCTTGAACAGCAAAATGAACGGCTGCGTGATGAGATCCGCGATCGCCGTGCCGCCGAAACTGCTCTTCAACTTGCAAACCAAGAACTCCAGCGGCTTGCCCACTTAGATGGATTAACACAAGTTGCGAATCGTCGCGGGTTTGATAGTTCCTTATCCTACGAATGGCGCAGATTAGCGAGAGAGCAACAGCCCCTCGCTTTGGTGTTGTGTGATGTGGACTGCTTCAAACGGTTTAATGATACCTACGGTCACCAATCTGGCGATGAATGCTTACGCCAAATTGCGGGCGCGATCTCGGTGGCAACCAAGCGTCCCGGAGATTTGGTTGCCCGTTATGGGGGAGAAGAATTTGCGGTTATTCTGCCAAACACACCGACGCAGGGCGCATTAAAAGTTGCAAAGGATATTCGACGGGCGATCGCTGACTTAAACATTGCCCATCAAGGATCGTTAGTGAGTCAGTTCGTTACTATCAGTATTGGCGTTGCAGTGATTACTCCCCTTGCCGATGTCTCGTCGATTCATCTTGTGACAGCGGCAGACCGAGCGCTCTATCGGGCAAAAGCTGAAGGACGCGATCGCGTGGTTTTAGAGGAAAGTATTTTTAAAGGGAATATCCCGTTTCGCAACCCATCACTTTAGGACAAGCCAGAAAACCTAGGAACGAGTAGGGAATAATAAAGGTGAAGTAGGGCACAGTGAAAGTCTTCGCCCTATTTATTGCCTTTTAGACAAGCCTCATGAAATTTCTTTTCTTAAGTTTCCGTTCTTTGCTTAAGCTCACTTATTATTTACTTCCAGTTTTATTGATTGGCTGCCTCTGGTCGCCTTCCGTGGTGTTTGCGGGTACTCTGACAGAGCGCATTGCTGCGTTCCCTGAGTGGAACGATAAACCCACTGTGCAACCTGTTGAAGGCGATTTGATTTATCCAGTTTGGATAGTAGGCAACTGGAAAATGACCAGTACGCTGGTGGAAATGGTTGCGCCGTTGGCACCAGAGGTCACAACTCCTGGTTTTGATGGTAATCGAGATTTTTTAAATACACCCGTGACTTGTTCGGTACGGTTTGTGCCCAGCAACATTTTGGAGCGCAATAAAGCTGCATTCCCCTTCCTCTCGCTGCCGACCAAATTTCTGACAAAGCCGATGATCGTATCCGATCGCGCGTTTAACGGGTTGAGCCTTGCTAAAGCCTACTTGGGCGATCGCGTATTTCGCGTTTGGGTGGATTCAGGCGACCCCAATCGCATGATCACCAAGTTTCGGGATAATCGAAAGTTGTTTTCTTTTGCCACCGGGCGTAGCGTTGAGCAGTCTGATTCAGAGCATTTCATTGCCTCGGAGCTATTTCAGCAGTTCTTTCAAGCGCCTGAAAACCCTTACAAAAATCAGGTAGAAATTACCACAGCCTATACTCATCAGCCTGATGGAAGTGTGACTGCCGATCAATTTACAGCAGTTTATCTCAATCCACCCCATCCCAAGGCATTTGTAGCGGGCGATCGCCCCGTTGCGCTCTATCGCTACAAGCTCCAATTTGTTCAATAAAGCGATGCATTTGTCTTTGTTCGTGTCAGCAGGCGTTTTCGTGATTCATCGCCTTGAGTAATGCCGCCAATGCTTGATCTTCGGATTGATTCACCTGCCGATCCATCATGGCAAGACTTACCGCTTTTGGGAGGGCGATCGCGGCGACATCCGCATCCAGTCCATCCACCAAATCATCCAATGATTGGGGCACTTTCAACGCCGATCGCACCCCTAGCAAAGTGGTTTCATCAAAGCCAATTGCCTCTAACTGAGGCTGCAACTGTTCCCATATGGTCGGCTGTCCTGGACTGCCAACCTGAATTAAGCAGGCAAGCAAGCGCTGGAGAGTACTTTGCTGATGGGTTGTAAGCTGAGCAGTATCGAGGGATGAACTGTAATCTGACGTGCAGCTACCCAAGTTGCTGACAATTTTTTGCCAATCGTTGTGATCGCAAGCGTCGGGTTTATCGACTGTGAGACAGAGATGAATCTTGCCATTCGCTGTTTTCAGTTGCTCAACCTGGGCATGAACGCCTAAAAAACTGAGCCATTGAGCAACGGTTGAAATCAGCACCGAACGAGTTGCACGGCTATTTGCCAGCAGTCGAACTTGGGTTTGAACCATCGGGCGAACAATATGTGACAACATAGCGTACTGAAATTTAACAACCTGAACCTGCCTTTCAGGATATAGGAGTTTCTGCGATCGCAGTTAAAATTTAGCGTTTCCCTAACAAAGTTAGCCCCTAGCGCTTAACCCCTCAACCTTAGACTCTAGCGACTTCAAAAATTCGGTATTTACGCCCGATTCTCGCGTCAGAGCCACTTTGCCAGTCCGGGCAATTTCTCGCAGCCCGAATTTGTTTAGCACCTGGACAATCGCCACCATTTTACCCGGATCGCCTACCACCTCTAGCGTTAGAGAATCTTCGGCAACATCTACCACACGCGCCCGAAAAATTTGCGCCAGTTCAAGCACTTCAGAGCGATTTGCACTGCTGGCGTTCACCTTCATCAGCATTAGCTCCCGTTCCACACAGGGCACTTCAGTAATATCCTGCACTTTAAGCACATTGATCAGCTTGTAGAGCTGCTTGGTCAATTGTTCAATGATTTGATCGTCTCCAGGAACCACCATCGTGATCCGGGAGATGCCCAGTTGTTCGGCGGGTCCAACTGCCAAGCTTTCGATGTTAAACCCGCGCCGCGCAAATAGACCTGCGATTCGGGTTAAAACACCTGCTTCATCTTCAACTAAAACGGATAATGTATGTTTCATGACGGGTTAACAGCTAGCCTTTCATCTTACCGTGGAGTATTGGGTATTCATCCGCTAGTTTGTGAGCAGCCCATGATTTCCCAAGCAATATCGCTTTTACGGTTAGGTCGTACAAAACAATGAGTTAGTAATAGCAAAAAGACCTTAGCCATCCGCTACTTGCAAGATTGCGACTGCATACTCACACCCACAAAAACTTAGCTGAAACGGCGAAACCGCTTTCTCCGACGAGCGATCGCTTTACGCTTTTCCTTCTCGATTGGTGTTTCAAAATGGCGATTCTTCCGCATATCTTGAAAGATGCCCGCTTTCGCCACTTGGCGTTTAAATCGACGGAGTGCCGACTCAAGCCCTTCGTTTTCCCCCACAACTACTTGAGTCATGCTACTACCTCGTTAAAGTGAAACTAGACTTGGCAAATGGATGATTTTATCCAAATAAATCGCCATCATTTCAGAATTTTCATCTGCCCCAACAGCAGAGCAATTTAACTTGAGTGTAAAAGTTTGAGAGGTTAGATTTGCTGAGCCTCTAAACTTAAATCTCTCAGTTGAAAACTAGATTCAACTGTTAGTGAGATTCCCTCAGTTAGTATCGGCGATCGCTACCACTAAAGCTATCTCTTCCACCTGCCGGGCGGCGGTCTTCGCGTGGCTTTGCCTTGTTCACCTTCAGCGTGCGCCCCATCCACTCCACTCCATCCAATGCTTCAATTACTGCGGTTTCCTCTGCTTCAGAAGACATTTCCACAAATGCAAATCCGCGCATACGCCCCGTTTCCCGATCCTTGGGTAATTGCACACTTACAACCTTCCCATGCTCTGAGAAGGTTTCTACCACATTCTCTTCGGTGACTTGAAAGGACAAATTACCAACGTAAACAGACATAGCGAGTCTCCGATTAACGAGAGAAACAAACAGTGAAATGCGGGACATTACTCACCGGTGACGCAAGACGAATTGCTCGACCGCAAAATAAGTCCTTATTTGGACGAGCATACCATAAGATCCAAGCGCGGCACACCTTTTGAACCGCAGCCAACCCGACTAGCACTCCGACTCACTACGCCTTTCTAGCCATGCTTTCATTTTGCCAGGATTCAGCAACCCAGCCGGATCAACCTGTTCTTTAAAGTTCAAATGCTGGATATCTACAGTTTTTCTGCCGCCGTCTTCCAAAATATAGGTATGAGGATTGAAGATGTAGGCATCGACTGACTCGTGATACTCCATGATTTCTTGAAGGCGATCGCTCGTCGTATAGCGCACCACCTGCAAGCCAACTGGGCGAATCGATCCACCCACCCGAATAAATTCCAGATGCATCATCACTTCGTCGCCATAGTGATCATATAAATGCTCAAGCACCTTTAGCTCTGGATCAGCGGGAAACAAAGTTTGTAGATAGGTCAACGTCGGATCAATGCTGCGCGCGTGAAGCGTGGTGTGGTTCCAAGAATATTCCACCAGCGTGATCCCTTTGCTTGCCTCCTGCGCCGTTTTCTGATAGCAAACTTCACCGTTAAACTCTTTCACCAGTTCCGCAAACGGCTCTAGGCTGCATTCTGCAACTAGCACCATTGCCACATGGCTGCTGGTAGGAATGCTGCTTTTTAAAGCGGCAAAGTAAGTCGGCAACGGATCGGCACAGACACACACCATTTTTTTGATGATGCCGTCGCTGTTGCCCAACGCCTGCCCAAATCGGGCGCTGGTCATGAAATCGGGAAAGGCAACGATCGCTTCTGACCAGGCATAGGCAGGTGCTAAGGGAATTTCTAGCTCGGTGATAATGCCATTAGTGCCCCAAGCGTGTGCCACTTTGTAGACATCATCGCCCCGCAGTTCCACCACTTTGGGTTCTTCTTCCATTGTCACAACCCGCAGCGCCAACAGATTGCCGCGATCGCGCAATTGCCCATAAGTTACCGACCCAATGCCGCCACTGCCCCCGCCGATAAACCCACCAATCGTCGCCTTACGATAAGTAGAGGGAAACATACGAATTTCCCAGCCGCTTGCCCGCGTATGCTTATCGATCGCTGCCATTTTCGCTCCTGGCTCCATACAGGCGATCCCCGGTTTCACCCATTTCACCTGCTGCATTCCAGACACGTCCAGAATGACACCGCCTTCCAACGGCACACATTGCCCATAGTTGCCTGTGCCTGCACCTCGTACTGTCAAAGGAATCTTGTGCTTGACGCAGGCTTTCGCCACCCGCAGCACCTCCGCTTCGCTGGTGACTTTGACGACCACATCCCCTCGCTTATCTGCCAACGCATCTTGAAGAAGTGGACTGTAAGTGTAGTAGTCCTGAGATAGTTTGCTGACTTGAACCCCATCGGTGACGATCTCCAATCCCGCCAAATCAGCCATTAAGCTTTCCAAATCATATTGAGGCGTGACAGATTGAGACGTGACAGACATGATTGCAGGCTCTTATAGGTCAGTGGACAAAAGACACAAGCATTGCTGAGGATAAGCTACAAAATTTGCTAAGGCAAAATCTCTGATGGTTGCCCTGCTTCACCATAGGGATAGGCGCAGTGACTACTTCTACAAGTAGAAATCATCGCTGTATTTAACAACGTCAGAATTACAGCATCCTAACATCCCCACTTCATAAAAATATATGCAGTTGCGATTCAAACTGCCCATATCGAATAATCACAGTTCTGCTTGCTGCTTTCAGGTTGCTAGATAAAACAGGCGATCGCAGATCAGCCGATCAACCAATGTAGTATTCCTTTCAGGTTGGCTAAAGAGCGATCTTAGCTACTTAGAATTTGCTTATCCTTGAAGTTTAAGATCGCCCAATTTTGTCTAGTTGAATCATCTGCGTATAGAAACCGTGATCGCGGACAGCAACTATTATGATTAGAGTGACTGTCTCCACTCAATTTATCTAAATCTATGACAGGTGGCCTACCTACATCTCGACTTCAGCAGGCGATCGATGTTGCAGAAGCGTTATCGCTAGAAGAGCGTCAATTGTTGCTGGAGATTTTGGCGAAGCGGCTACGGCGGCAACAGAGTCAACAACTTCTGGAAGAAATTCAAGAAATTCGTCAGGATGTTGCAAAGGGTAGCATCCAATACGGTTCTGCGAAAGACTTTCTAGCGGAGCTAGATGCTTGAGACAAATTGCCTGGAGTCCAAAATCACTGCGTGCCTTTAAGCGGATGGTGCGCCAAAATCCTCAACTGCGCCCTCTGATTGAGCAAGCCCTAGAACAACTCGCCGAAGATCCCTTCCATCCCACCTTGAAAACTCATAAACTTTCAGGTGAATTTGCTGGTATTTGGGCTTGCTCAATCGACTATAGCTATCGCATCCTCTTTGAATTTGTGGCTAACCCAGAAGCAAGCGAAGAAGACGCAATTTTACTGCTGAATCTTGGCGATCATGATGATGTGTATTAACGAACACTGCCATCCAAACCCTTTGCCCCTATCACCTGCTTTTACCCAATGAATCGAACGTTCTGGATTACTGCTTTAATTTCTTTCACAAATTCCCTTAGCTTTACAATTCTGATTCCAATTTTGTACTTATATGGCAAGCAGTTTAATCTGACAGATTTTCAAACGAGTTTACTGTTTTCTATCTACTCTGTCGCTCAGTTTTTTGCAACGCCTGTAATTGGTAAATTGAGCGATCGCATTGGGCGTAAACCGCTGCTGATCATCAGTTTAGCTGGCACTGTGATTGCTAACTTTATGGCAGGTACCGCCAGCACAGCGGGAATTCTCTTTTTTGCGAGGTTTCTTGATGGTATTACTGGCGGCAATGCATCCGTTGCTCAAGCCGTTGTTTCAGATATCGTTCCGCCCCAAGATCGGGCAAAAGCATTTGGAATCTATAGCGCCATTTCATTTGGATTAGCTTTCATTTTAGGTCCAGTAATTAGTTTGGTAGCCCAAAGTTTCTCCTTGGGGGCAGGGTTCTTAGTCGCCAGTGCTTGTGCATTAGGATCTCTGTTGATTACTGTTTTCTTTTTGCCAGAGACCCTGCCAACAAAAGCAGCTAAGGCGACTAATGTTTTTGATATTGGACTTGGAAACTTAGTGAAAGGATTAATGATTCCTAAAGTAGGTATTTTACTAATTATTAATTTCTTGATTGGCACTACTTTTACAATTTTTACATTTGCATTTCAGCCCTATTTTATCAACGTGCTAGGTCAGTCTAGTCAATCGCTGACGTTGATGTTTGTAATGTTTGGTGCGATCGCAATTTTAATGCAGGCAGCAGCTATTCCCCTATTGGTTAAACATATTAGTTTAGTCAGTATTTTGTTAGTTTCTATTCTGGCACGCAGTATATCGTTTGCCGTTATGCCATTAGTTCCTAGCATCATTTATTTTGTGGGCGTTAGCTTGGTTTTCTCGATATTTAATGCTTTTGTGCAGCCCATGATCACCACGCTAATTTCCCTTAACTCAGATGCGAATACTCAAGGAACAGCTCTAGGTTTAAATGCTTCTTACTTAAATGTTTCCAATGCCTTCGGTCCGATAATTGCAGGATTGATTGTGAATCAAGCTGATTTCAATACTTACAGATATCCGTTTTATTTGGCGGGAGTCCTAACATTTTTGGTGTGGCTATTTGCGATCGCCAAGCGTGATCAATACACTCCTAACTCAAAGCCGTCTCATTCTTAATGCTTACCTTGTGGGCTTCCAGATATAGTTTCCAGCCTTGTCGATATAGCCTGCCTGACCCTCTGTATAAACCAGCGCCAGACCCTCTATAAAACTTAGCGCTAGTCCAAACTGGAGGGGAATGACCATTGTTCCAGTTTGGTTAATATAGCAGTAGCGATCGCCTACAAAATCCCACACTAAATCATCGAATTGGGGTGAAATCACGATCGTGCCTGTGCGATCGATAAAGCCATACTTCCCGCCTTGAATAATCCGAAACATTGGCTGAGTTTGTGATACTTTTTTGGCAGTTTTAACTATTGAAAATAGCGGTGTGAGCGCTGAATAAATCAGCGATCGCGCTGGTACAACCTCCGCTTTAGTAATCAAGCTAAGACTCACTATTACAGCAAACCCAGAGAATGCAGAAAAACAATTTATCAAACGATTTATCGTGGGTCACGTACTATAAAACAATCAGAAAATTAGACTAATTATCTCGTACATCTCTATCTTATGACCGAGGTAGAATCTCTATCCTAAGACTCTTATCAAAGATAGAAGCAAATTGGTAAATTTTCTTTAGTATGACAAGCTTAGTTTTGTTAAGGAGAATGATTATGGCAGACGTTGTTAAAGCTGTAACAGATGCAATTAAGAGTGCCGTTCAGGATAGTGAAATTCCTGGAATCACCACTGATAAGGAAGTAGTTCCTGACCTAGTGGATGAGACAGACACCACGCAAAATCTAGATGCGGAAATGCTGAAAGAAGCGATCGCTGAAGGTAATACTAAAGGTCTCAGTGTTGACATTGGCGCAGACTATGCAGCCGCTCAAGAAATGAGTACAGGAACAGTAGGTGCGGCTGAAGCTGAAGCGATCGTTGCACCTGAGTTTGAGGTATCTACACCCGCCGAAGCGGCAGTGCCAACAATGTCTGCAAGCGATCAAATTGATTACGCTGACATGGCAAAAGACATCAATCCGAGTGGTGCTGGAGCCGGAAACGTCACTGATGAATTGATGGAAAAAGCGTTGAACTTGGGTAAACCGGGTAGTTAATCAAACTGACAGTTATATCGGCAACTTATATCTTTTTAGGGCAAGGGGCTTACCGCACTATAAAACCATCTCGGCAGTCAGGTGAGTTTAAAGTGAAGGTCTATAGTCCCTTGCTAAAATATGTTTTCTACCTTAACAACAGTGAGGCAGACTGGAATAATCCAATTACAAACCCTAAAACGCCGCCAAGATTGACGATCGCTTGGAGTTCACTTTGAACGATGCCATTAATTGCTGCTTCTAGATCAGCGGCAGAGGTTGCCTTCACCCGATCAATAATCACCTGATCAATGTTAAGAATAGGAATTGCCTGTGCCACGATCGCTTCTAAATCGCGCTCTAGGTAACGTTCCAAAATCAGCGCTAGTTCGAGGCTAACGGTTTCCAGCGATTCATTTACCACAGGGGAGGTTCGTAGGCGACTCAAAATCAGGCTGGCAAGACTTTCCCATTCAATGGATTTGCCCAGTTCTTCTAAAAAGCCTGATCCCTGTTCTTGCACATATTCACGCACGGTGTCACGCAGTGTTTTACGCAACTGCCGCACCGTGGAGACGGGCAAATTTTGCATAGACAGGTTTTGCAACCATTCTTTGAGCCGCGATCGCACATTCAGCGAGGTCATTAGCTCCCTCAGTCGGGCGTTGCACTCTTCCCGTTCATCCAAGCAAAAAGTGCGGAGACGTGCTAAAGCATTGCGGCTACCGAATAGGTTAGCAACGACCCAATAGGTGCCGCTGGTTTTTTCGCGAAACCCTTCGTCAATTACCTGAATGTTGCGATCGGTGAGAAAGTCAATCAATCCCTGCCGCAGCACATCGGGAGGCAGCACCACATTCAAACTCCAGTCTGCCAGTTTGGTTGCTTGCTCGTCCGATAGCTGAAATTCCAGCAACACCTTGTCAAAAATCTGATTCAGTTGTGCCTCCAAAAAGTTTTCTTGCCGTGCCAACACTTTCAGCAAGCGAGGCAAAGATTGCCCAAATAAATCTTGCAGGACATTGGCTAGAATTTTTGCTGTTTTCTGCTGCTTGTCGGCTTCTACTTGATCCAACGCCAATTTGAGCAGCCAGAGCAGCGCCCCCTGAACGCGTTCGGTTTGCAGCAGTCGTCGCGCCAATTTTTGCAGTTCATCTGGAGTTAGCAGAGAACCCATGATGGTGTCAGAAATCCGCTTCGCCAACCGCTCTTGGTTGCGAGGAATCAACCCAGGAGTGAATGGAATCCTTCGTCCTAAAAAATACTTTACTTTATAAGGACGAAACAACATCCGAATGGCGATATCGTTGGTGAAATAGCCAATAATGCCGCCAACAACAGGCGGTGCAACGTAGAGCCAAAGAGTGGAAAGATCCAAGGGAGGCATTGGAAGTTTTGAGTTTTGAGTTTTGTTCGCGTTCGCGTAGCGTGTGCCTTGCACTTAGCGTCTTCGGAGGAGACATTTTGAGTTTTGTTCGCGTTTGCGTACTGGAAAACTGCCACTCAAAACTACTTCGTGATCACCAATACTCCCATCGTACCCCCCGCAATGGGATAGTGCGTAACTGCGGAAAACCCTACCTTTAGGGCGAGGTTTCGCTGCTCTTGCCCGGTAGGAAAGCGATCGAGGCTAGGAGCGAGGTAAGCATATTCCTTGGAGTAGCCGTAATGGCTGGCAATGGGAACGACGACAGTATCTAAGTACCATTGCTGAAAGCCTCGCACCAGCGGGTTTGTAGGTCGGTGCAAGTCGAGAATGGCGGCGGTGGCTCCCGGTTTGAGGACGCGCTGAAGTTCTTGCAAGGCACGAGGAATATCGCCCACATTACGCAACCCGTAGCCCATCGTGGCAGCATCGAAATGATTATCGGGTAGGGGTAGATCCAAAGCATCTCCTTCTAGCCAAGTGATTGGCAAAGTGAAATGGCGGTTTTGTGTGCGCTGACGGGCGATCGCAAGTTGTTCTGTGGCAAAATCCACGCCGATGACCTGTCCGGTTTTGCCGACTCGCTGCGCTAGCATCTGCGCCAAATCTCCGCTACCACAGCACACATCCACACAAGTATCGCCCGGTTTGGCACCGCTCCACTTGACCGCCATTTGTTTCCAGATACGGTGCTGCCCCAAACTGAGCCAGTTGTTGAGGGGATCATAAACGGGAGCGATGCGATCGAACAGGGCACGAACGGAATCAGGATTCGAGGCAGGAAGGTCAGGCGTAGTCATTTAAATTGAGGGTGAGGGCTATAAAGGTAGGATACTTTCGATTTCCCACTCATCATCCTACTGGAGAATCGATTCTCGTGAGAAATGCCGCTTTAAGAATAAGGTTCTGTGAAGTTGCGAAATCTTTAGGGTTGACCGTGTTGCTTGCAAAGAACTGTCTAGCAAGTAAGCCATGCCGAAAGTTTTAAAGTCTAATTTTTTCTGGCTGTTTTTTTCCGTGAGCCTAACGCTGTTTTCGTTTAATCTCTTCTTTGCTTGGGGATTGATGGTTGGAACCTTGTATAGTCTGTTTTTTCTATTTCGGTTCACTCGACTAGAATCAACTTTATCTAGCCGTGAGCATCCGCTTTATTTGACGGCTATTTTGCTATATCCACCCGCCGAAACATTGGTGCAATGGTGGGGAATCAATGGCTTCATTCCAAGAGATTTTACTTTGATTAATCGCCTAGAGCATTTCTGTTGGGCAATGGTGCTAACGTTGTTCTTTTTACCCTTTATTTCGGGTATTTGGCAGCGTCTAAACCATTGGCAAAACTTAGTCTTTGTTATAGCCTTTGCCTGTTTGCTAGGCAACATTAATGAGTTTTTAGAGTTTTTCCTGCGAATTCAAGCTAGTCCAATTGATCAAGCCCGATTCGCGGCTTTTTATAGCGATACGATTTACGACATGATGATGAATCTGTTGGGAAGTGTGGCTGGGTTTGCCATCCTTTACGGCATTCAGCCCAAAACCACTGATCTAAAGAATGTTCTCCATCGATAAATCTTCACTGATGAACAAAATAGGAGGACACATCAATCGCTTCAATCCACGACCAAGCCATCTTTGACATGGATGACCCGTTGAGTTTGAGCGGCAATATCGAGTTCGTGGGTGACGATAATAATCGTAATTCCCTGATGGTTTAGGTCTGCCAGCAGGTGCATTACTTCCTGAGAGGTTTCGGTATCTAAGGCTCCCGTGGGTTCATCTGCCAGCACCAACGCCGGACGATTGACCAAGGCGCGGGCGATCGCGACTCGCTGCTGTTGTCCGCCCGATAGCTGACTAGGGCGGTTTTTCATCCGTTCTGCCAACCCCACTCGACTCAAGGCTTCCTCCGCCCGTTGTTTGCGCTGCGACTTGGAAACATTGGCATAGACCATCGGCAGCATCACATTATCCAGCGCCGTGGCACGAGCCAACAGGTTGAACTGCTGAAACACAAACCCAATCCGGCGATTACGAATGTAAGCTAGCTCATCATTGTTGAGCGTGGTCAGGTTTCTGCCCTCCAGCACGTAATGTCCCTGAGTTGGGCGATCGAGACAGCCCAAAATATTCATCAGCGTCGATTTTCCCGACCCAGAGACTCCCATAATCGAGACATATTCCCCTTCTTCAATCGTTAGGTCAATCCCTTTCAATACAGGCACATCCACCTCACCTAAACGGTAGGTTTTCGTGATGTCCTCCATCCAGATCATCGTCGCCATCTAACAGCCTCCTAGCCGCGACGGTAGAGACGTAAAATTTCGCACCTTTACTCGCCCCTTAGTATTCTGGAACCGATGGATCGACTTCTCGACTCCAAGCCGTGATGCCGCCCTTGACGTTGATCCCATCAATGCCAGCCAGCTTGAGGATGCCCAACGCTTTCGCCGATC
>Ga0209181_10009667_pt1 | contig 12649 bp, 9 predicted proteins | sample MAT05_FD_187208 | JGI IMG/M metagenome (GOLD analysis project Ga0209181, IMG submission 187208) | Freshwater microbial communities from Lake Fryxell liftoff mats and glacier meltwater in Antarctica - MAT-05 (SPAdes) (version 2) | ecosystem: Environmental > Aquatic > Freshwater > Ice > Liftoff... | reverse complement strand
GTAAAGGCGATCAAATTGATTTAACAGTCTGCTCTGGATGAAGGCATGGTGTTTACTGGGCATAGGTTTGTCGCGTTCGATCTCGTATTCCGAAAGTGGTGTTTCTATGACTTGTTCAGTGAACATATAGTGTGCGGGTATTTTTTTACAAAAGTAAGGAAAGAATCGGGTTTTTGAAATTTCGAAGCACCACTATCCGGCCCGACTGATAGAACCAACGATTTATTCGCCTCAAACGACCATTCACCACTTTTCGCTTTTCCTGCGCCGCATATCGGCGTTTTTTTGTACTCGAAAATAAACAGTGTTCAGTTTTATTAGACTTTGGACACAAATGCTGGCCGTGTCACCAAAGGTAACTATCCAGCCGCCCTGCTCCATCGGAGCAACATCTTTGTAGCATTAGAGGAATGGGCGGTCCTGCGTGCCGTAGGTACGCTATTTCGCACAGTAGATAGCGTACCTACGGCACGCAGGACTCCAATTTTGGCACTTCTACAAAGATAGCGTCCCCCTGGGACGAGTCGGCTGGATAGTTACCACCAAAGAATATTGCTTGAAAGTTTGAAAAAGCAGAACCCAGTGCGTAAGTTTGTTTGCATGAAAATCAAACAGCCGGATTCTGCCAGGTGTCCGCCCTTGAGTATGGCGATGCTGGAAGTGGGGGATGATGGGACGGCGGTTGTGGTGGCACAAATTAAGGCACTGATGGATGCCCAAGATTTGCCATTTGGGACTGAGTTGTGTTTGGAGCGGGCTGATTCGGGGTTTGGCAAGGCGTCTTTTTTGTCACCCTTGTATGCCATAGACGTTGTACGATATGAAACGACGATGCAAAACCAACGCCCGGTAATTATTAGGCTCCATCGCTGGAACGACCTGATGTTGCGTTCCAAAAATGGGCACAACATGAAGCAAAAACGCTTTGATGTAGTGCGGGTCGAAGTACTCGATTGTACCACCCAAAAACCGGTTTTTGACCGCCCGATGTTCCTCGCTGTCAGTGGAAAGAGAAAAACAGAAATAGAAACCAAAGAAGCCCATCTTCAATATCGCGAACGATACATGGATGCTTTTTACGGCGAAACGTGAATGCGAAATCCTTTGTCCAAAATGGCAAAAATACCTGCCTCAAAACCAAAAAGCCATTACCAATACCCAAATAGCAGAATCTTTAGGATCAACATCCTTGCAAATTTAAAAAGCAGCCAAATGGTGCTGGAAATCAACGGATTCGGGTATTATAAGGAACGCGGCACCAATAACTTAGTCATTTTAGATCAACCATTTTTTCATCAGACAACACTATTTTTCTGCGAATAGTGGGGCTATTTAAAGAAAAATAGCGGCCGTATGATGGAACAAAGGGTGGCATCAAATGACTAAGTTATTGGTGCCGCGTTCCTTATATTTATATCTGCTTTCATCGCTTTATGATTAATTTACATGAAGAGTATCCGTGTGGCTTTGTTTGTATGCTTGTTCCTGGCTTTCCTTTTCCTTTTTTCTTTTCTCAGTTGCTACCAAACAGCCGAGCATTCACCTGAATCTATTTGGGAGGACGATGCTAAAGTCACTGCTTATCTGGATGCTCTGCCAATCCATCTGCCTGATACGTGCGTCCTGCGTATCCGCGAAGCACTTGAATCCGAATGGGCACAACAAAAAACACGTTTGGCTGAAGCAGAAAAACAACGAAAAACTGCGCACCTGGAAACGCTGGCGGCAATTTTGCTGCTGCTGTTGGCTTTGGTGGTGGTGTTCTGGACGTTTGTCCGATAAACCTTGCGCCATCGGCTACTCCTACAAACATCCACCTTGCTCAAACAGGAGAAAGAACTTGCCCAACTATATCCGTCAATTACAGATGGATTTCCCAGCACTCACCGGGGCAGAAATTCGGCTGTTTTTGTTGATCAAATTGGGTTTCGGCAACAATGAAATTGCCGGTATGCTGGGCATTTCACAAGAAAGTGTCTACAAAAGCCGCTTCCGATTGCGCAAAAAATTGGGGTGTGCCAAAGATTTGGGATTGGACGAGTTTATTCAGGCGTATGCGGCTGCTTCCAAATTGGATGACAAAAGTTGACCTGAACAATCGTATCAGTCAAAAGCAACCATAAAAAAAGCGGACGCAGCGATGATCGCTGGTCCGCTTTTTTTATGGTCATTGGGTCATTGGTGATTAGGTCATTTCGGAGAATGACCCAATGTCCAGTAGTATGCCCAATGACCCAATGACCCAATCATAACCTCTTGTTACAATTTGCTTACCACCAAACTCTTCGTCACCACACCGTTCACTGTCCGCAAACAAACCTGGTAGATTCCTGCCGGGAAATCAGCGACGTTCAGTTGCGTCAATTGCTGGCTAATGGTCTGCTGCCATACCATGCGGCTGGTTGCGTCAAGGACTGTCAGTGCACCCCCGTTTTCGTCCAGACCTTCCACCGAGATAACGACCGCTGCCGTCGCCGGGTTAGGCATCAAATTCATCGTGACTGGTTCCTGGTGATCGGTTGCCGACATCTCGAACTTCAAACTTCGAACTTCGAACTTCGAACTTTCCACCCCTGTTCCACAATCCACCGTCACTGTAAAGGAGCAAGTGCTCGATGACCCCGACAGGTCATAAGCGCGCCATACGTTGGTGGTTATGCCCACCGGGAACACCGAATAACTGGCCAGGCCGGTCAGCAAGTAGGCAGTCACCCCGGCGCAGTTATCCGTTGCCGTTGGGTTCACATAAGGGACAACTTGTGAGCAAATCCCACTGGAGGTTGAACCTGTTACCATAATGTTGGCCGGACAAGTGATCCCGGGCAGTTGTGCGTCGGTCACCGTGATGGTTAGGGTACACAACGACTGGTTTCCCGCCGCGTCCGTCGCCTTGAATATCACATTGTTGGCTCCTTTTGGAAAAGCCGAGCCAGATGCCAGACCGCTCAGTTTGACCAAGGAAGCACCCGCACAGTTGTCCGTGAAAGTAGCATCCACGTAGGTGGCCACCGCCGTGCATTGACCGGCGTCCGTATTTATGACCTGATTGGCCGGACAAACGATCATCGGCGCCTGTGTATCATTCACGGTGACGCGGAAGCTACAGGTTTTGGTGAGTCCTGCGCCATCAGTGGCTTTCCAGAGCACGGTCGTTATGCCCTTCAGGAACGCTGCGCCGCTCGGAAGGCCGCTTTGAATGGTCACACTGGGTGCTGGCGCACAGTTGTCTGTGGCTGTTGGAGCCACATAGTTCACAATCGCGGTGCAAAGATTGACACCCGTACTTCTCGTCTGGTTAGCCGGACAGATGATAGTTGGAACCTGGTTGTCGGTCACGGTGACGGTGAAGGCGCAGATTTTAGTCAGACCGACTCCGTCAGTGGCTTTGAGCGTTACAGTGGTCACTCCTTTTGGGAAAATAGATCCGCTGACGAGTCCGCCGGTTGGCTGACTGCCCAGAAAGGCTGCCGTGACGCCGGGGCAATTATCTGTCAAACCTTGGACAGCGTAAAAAACAGCCGCGCTGCTACACAGGTTGGTGGCAGTAGATCGGACGATGTTTGTCGGGCAACTGATCGTCGGCAGCTGGGCATCGTTGACGGTTACTGTGAATCCACAGACAGCCATGTTGCCCGCTGCGTCGGTGACTTTCCAGTTCACCATGTTCACACCTTTCGGGAAAGCCGAGCCGCTGGCCAGGCCGCTCGTGCGTACGATGCTGGCCCCGGAGCAGTTATCCGAGAATGTGGGACTTGCATAGGTCACCACTGCGCTGCACTGATTCAGGTCGGTGTTGCGCACGATGTTAGCAGGACAACCAATGCTGGGGTTTTGACCGTCATTGACCGTGACCGTAAAGGAACAAGTCACGGTGCCGCATTGATTGCTGGCCGTGACGACCACCTGTGTAACTCCGGTATAAAAAGATGAGCCGCTGCCTGTGCCGTTGAGCGGGCTGCTGCCGTTGAAGGTATGGGAAAACGTCGGCGCCGGGATGCCTGTAGCGGTCACGGTATAGTTGACTACCACAGCACAAAGACCCGGCAGGGAGGTGACCACCTGATTTACCGGACAAAAAGTGATCATTGGTAACGGATGAGCGATATAAGTGATCGTGACCGGGTCGCCGACACAATCCACGCCCGCATCATAATCGCCGTCCGTATTGACGTCATTGTACGGCGTAATCACTTGTACCACGGTGCCGCTTATCGCCGGATTGCTCAACGTAATCGTATACATGCCTTGTGCGCTGGTATACTGCACCGCACTGATGTCGCCATTGCCGGTAGGACTGCCGTTGAACAGCAATCCGCCTCCGCTCACCGATACCAGGTAGCGGTTGGTAGGGCTGCTGTGTACGAGGTTGGACATGATATAGGTGCCGCCGTTGCATACTTCCACGGTAGCGGACTCTGCTGGGTCAGCAGCGCCATTATTGGTGCTGGCTACAGCGACCCCGCCGATGGAAAGGGAAACGGTGGGCATCGGGTTCACCGTAATCATGTGTTGGGGCGCGACCGATGAACAGCCATTGACATAAGCCACGGTCAGGTCAACCGTCTGTGTACCTATGTCACCCACTCCGTAGGTGGCGCCTTGGTTGCGGCGGGTGCCGTCGACCGCAAATTGACCGCCTGGGTTTAAAGTAGGTGAGCCAGAGTAAGTGAAGCCGTAGGATTGCACATTTGGATTGCCCAAATCAACCGCAGAAGCAAGAAAGCGCGCCTCGGTGCCTACACAGACGGAGCTGAAAGGCAGACCGCCTACCGGCAGGATACTCACCGGTGGTGAGAGATTGACGGTGATGTCAAAACTACAGGTTTTTGTACCGCAAGCGGTCGTATAACTATAGGTGATGGTGCGAACACCAATACCGGCCGCAGCCAATTCAAACATATTGCCGTTGACACCCGTGCCGCTGAACGTACCGCCCGCAGGCGCATAGGTGAGGGTGGTCAAATCCACGTTTGCGCTGTTTTCGCAAACGGAGAAGTTGGCCGGACAGGTAGGCGTCGGCGTGTCATTGACCGTAATCATGTGTTGGGGCGCGACCGATGAACAGCCATTGACATAAGCCACGGTCAGGTCAACCGTCTGTGTACCTATGTCACCCACTCCGTAGGTGGCGCCTTGGTTGCGGCGGGTGCCGTCGACCGCAAATTGACCGCCTGGGTTTAAAGTAGGTGAGCCAGAGTAAGTGAAGCCGTAGGATTGCACATTTGGATTGCCCAAATCAACCGCAGAAGCAAGAAAGCGCGCCTCGGTGCCTACACAGACGGAGCTGAAAGGCAGACCGCCTACCGGCAGGATACTCACCGGTGGTGAGAGATTGACGGTGATGTCAAAACTACAGGTGTTTGTACCGCAAGCGGTCGTATAACTATAGGTGATGGTGCGAACACCAATACCGGCCGTAACCAATTCAAACATATTGCCGTTGACACCCGTGCCGCTGAACGTACCGCCCGCAGGCGCATAGGTGAGGGTGGTCAAATCCACGTTTGCGCTGTTTTCGCACACGGAGAAGTTGGCCGGACAGGTGGGGGCCGGACAAACGCGATCTCCTTTTATGGCAAAATCATACGTCGCTTCATTGCAGTCGTCGTTGGCGATCACCACGGTAGCGGTATGTACACCTACACTGACGGGGGTATAAGTCACTACGAAAGTGCCGCTGCCGCCTGCAACAACTGTGGTGGGCAAGGCGATGTTGCTCACTGCAAAGAGTGCCGCGTCCACCCCAGTCAGGGTGATCGCACCTGCTCCAAGCGATAAACTGGTTGTACCTAGATTCTGGATAGTAAAGGTGCGCATAACAGGCGCCATGGGGGTCGTCCCAAAATCAGTATGGTCGGCAATGGTCGGCGTTGCGTCACCATCAACGATGCTCACGCTGTTGCCTTGCACGTTGATTTCAGCGGGCCCACCCAAACGGATTGCGACGGTGTTGCCTGCATTCGCTGCCACAAAATCATGGTAGCCATCTTCGTTGAAATCACCGACGTCCATGGTAAGTCCGCCGCCCGTACCCAAATTGGTGGTTCCGGTGAAGGTGCCGTCCCCGGCGCCCAAGCGAATGGAAACGCTGCCCGCGTTGTAGTTTTTTACTGCAAAATCGGTATTGCCGTCGCCATTGAAGTCGGCAACGCGCACTGAAAACGCGCCTCCGCCTGCAGGCACGTGGGTACTTGCGCTGAAGTTGCCTGCCCCGTCGCCCAGCGAGATGGAGACGCTGGCGCTTCCGCGGTTCGCTGCGGCAAAATCGGCAAAACCGTCGTTGTTAAAATCGCCGGTGGCCACTGATTGCGGATTGGTCTGTACCGGCACATTGGTGCTTCCGCTGAAACCGCCCAGCCCATCGCCGAGGCGAATAGAAACCGTACCCACACTATAGTTCGACGTAGCAAAATCGGTCTTGCCATCGCTGTTGAAATCGCTCAGGGCAATCCACGTCGGACTGCCTGGCAAACTCATGTCGGTGATTCCGCTGAACGTGCCGTCTCCGTTGCCCAGGCGGACAGAAACCGTGTTGCCCAGAAAATTCGGCGTAGCAAAGTCCTGGTTGCCGTCGTTGTTGAAATCACCAATCGCTACCGAATAGGGGCCATGGCCCGTAACCACGTCAGCTACTGCACTGAAACCGCCCATCCCGTCGCCCAAGCGGATAGAAACCCTGCCGGCGCCATAATTCGCTGCCGCAAAATCAGGATTGCCGTCGCCGTTGAAGTCACCGACGGATACTGCATACGGGTCGGTTCCCACAGCCACATCGGTGGTTCCGCTGAAATTCCCGGCTCCGTCGCCAAAGCGGATGGTCACGTTGTCGTTGCCTGTATTTGCAGTGGCAATATCCTGGTGACCGTCCTTGTTGAAATCACCGACGGTGACCAGGAACGGATCGGTCCCGACAACCACCGGCGTGCCTACGCTGAACAATCCCGTGCTGCACAGCGGATTGCCTACGGTCAGGACAAAGGAACTGATGGTGGTCACTCCCCCCGTGGAGGCAGTGACAGTCACCGTATACGAGCCCGCCGGGTAGGCATTGTAGATATGGACCACACCGGTTGCAGGGTCTACATACAGCTGGCCATTGAAGCTGCTGGACGTAAAGGCTGTGGTGGCGACTGCATTGACAGGCGCAGCGTTGGGCGTGACCGTTGTATGGCCACCTGCATGCAGAATGGTCGCAGGCGGATAAATCCCCAAGGTGGTAGGCCCTACTCCCGTGCCCGTCAAGGCAAAATCATAGTCCGCTTCGTCGCAATCATCGCTGCTGACGGTGATGATGGCATTTTGGACACCCAGACCGGTCGGGGTAAATGTGACCGTAAAGGTGGCAGATCCATTGGGCGGTACGGGGCTGGCGGGTGTAAGCGCACCGACGACGTATTGAGCGTCCGAAGACGCAATACCGCTTACGGTCAGGTTAGACGTCCCTGTATTTTGCAGCGTGAAAGTGCGCTGGAAAGCATTGCTCGTGTTCACCAGATTAAAATTCGTGTAATCTCCCAGGCCGGGTGTCATGTCACCGTCAGCAATGTCCGTCAAGTTGCCTTGTAAGTTGGCTTCAGGCACCAGGAGCGGAGCACATGCCACGTTCATGAAGGGGGCAGGCGCACCGGGCGCTACCCAGTTGGAAGCAGCGCCGCTGAGGGCAAAGTTGGTGAGGGTGCCGTGGTTGGCACCGCCCAGACCGATTGCGAGGTCGGGCAAGGTCGTCACTACACCGTTGTTGCCACCTGCGATGCCTTCGTTGAATTTGTAGTACGCCACGAGGCCCGGTTCCGAGCCGGTAAGTTCGCAGTCTTTCTGTTGCAAAATCTCTGTGCCGCAGCGGACGATGTTCCAGATGCGTACTTCATCCATGACACCGTGGAAGGGAACCAAGCCGGCATTGGCTTCCGCGCCTATGGTGAGGGGGAAGGCATTTGCCGTACCGATTCCGGCGGTAGGCGTAGCCTGCCCGTCCAAGACACCATTCAGGTAGACCTTCAAGCCATTGGGCACTCCCGATTGGAATACTGCGGCAGCATGGTACCACTGGCCTGCAACTAAAGTAGTAGTACCAGAAACGTTGCCCCGGGCATTGCCGAATCTCAGTTTACCTGCTTGCGTATCAAAATAAAAGCCTTGTCCGGTTCCAACCACCCCTTTATCCAGCAAGCGCCGACTAAAAGTGGTGGCTTTGAACCAGACTTCGAGGGTGTAGTTGCTGGTCAGTTGTAGGTCAGGGTGGTCAGCAACCAGCACTTTGTCATCAGTGCCGTCAAAATCCAGCGCTGCACCCAGCTGGGCATGCAGTCCATTCAGGCTGCCAGTGAGCAAAATAAAGCCCGCCAAAAGAAACAAACGGGTGAAATAGCCCGCTATATCATAGCGGCTAGGAGCTCGTGGACCAACAGCCCGAAAAGGGCTGCACGAGTAAGTTGTTGTAAAATTTTTCATGATCAATAAGCTTATTAAAAACGATGAGGGATTAGTTAAGAAGATGAATGTCTTTTAAACGGTCGCAGGAAATCAGGGGAGCACAAATAAGATAAGTCGCTCGCGGCGTAGGGGCCAGGCGACAGAAAATAGAAGAAGACGTGTGATGCAGGAATGCAGGTAAGACACTGCAAACAAGTGCCATGGACAAGGAAACCACTGAAATTACTTTTATGAGATTGTGATTAAAAAGCGAGGATTATTAAGCACACGAAAAGCAGGTTCAGCGCAGGGCGGCCCGGCTGGTGCTAAATTATTCGAGTGCGTGACAAAATCGGGGCAGAGAAATAAGGGCATCGAAAATTGACCTCATTACGTACCCAGATGACCCATTTTGATTCAAAAATGTTTCCATAAAGTTTGGCTGCCCCGATTTTGTCACGCACTCAAATTATTCTCCTTAAATGAGTGCTTGGAAAAAGGAAGGCAATGGGATTGAACGATTACGAAAATCGGGTCAAATAACCGCCTCAATTCTGCTGTTTACCTAATTTCGGACATAGACAAAACATAGACAAAGCATAGATTGTATCAGGCTAACTGGTATTTGTAACTAGTTTTGCTCCTGTCATTTTACTTTAATCAACATGGAAATCAGCCGTTTCTTCTTGTTTTTATTCCTTTTGCTGGCTTGTAGTACCCTTTTGCCCTTTTGCTTTTCAAATTGCCATCAAAAAGCCGCCGACTCGTCCGATGCTATCTGGGTGGACGATGCCAAAGTGACTGCTTATGTAGATGCCCTGCCGATGCACCTGCCTGATACCTGCGTTCTGCGCATCCGGCAGGAAATCCCTAAAAAATTTCGGGAATGGTTTTGTCAAAGGCTCTATTACCGACTGCCTTATGGGGTGTCTGTCAGGATGAAATTTGCACATCTGGCAGCCTATCAAAAGCACTTGCCGCCTTCGTTTCCCCAGCGTCGCTTCATTCAGTTATTGCGTGGTTCGCTGTACACTGAATTGCTCCAGTTTGACTCTGCCCGTCTTTGTCTGGAAGATGCTTATGCCACGACCCGGGAAAATAAAATGAGCAACGAAGATTCAGGTGACGTCCTGCGCTATCTGGCTCAAACCTATATCCATGAAGGCAATTATATAAAAGCCATTCAACTGCTGCTGGAGGTACGGGAGATTTTCAGCAAATTGGACACGAACGAAGTGGACCGTAAATTCAACATTCTGATTGATCTGGCTGCGGCATATACCCAGAGCAAGGATTTTGAGGCTGCTTTGAATTGGAACCTGAATGCCTGGTGTTATGCTAGGAACGGTACTTGGCAAAAAGGATTTCAGGTGCAAGCCGCTGCTGCCGTAGCCAACAGTTATCTCGATCTACAGCGACCTGACTCTGCGCTGGTGATGGCCAAGCGGGCGCTTGATATAGAAATGCATCGCGATGTACACGTTGAGCGCGCTTCGCTGTTGTATGTGCTGGCACGTTCCTATCAGGCTAATGGTGATTGCGGGACGGCACTGTCTTATTTTCTGGGTGCTCATCGCAGCAATGCCGAACAGGACAACCAGCTCAAAACCCTGCGCTTCGAGCAGTCGCTGGGTTATGTTTACCTGTGTTTGGGCCGATTAGATTCTGCTGAATGGTTTTATAAAAGATGCCTGATTTCTTCCGATACGGTGGCATTGGCTGATATCAATGCCGGATTGAGCAAAGTGTACGAACAACGCGGTGCATACCAACGCGCTTTAATGTACGCCGCCCAAAGCCGCGCCCTCAATGACATCATTTTTAATGCAAAAAATGCCAAAAGAATAGCCCAGATAAATGCCCAATACGAATGGGCAAAGCAGGAAGCGCGTTTAGAGGAAGCGGAGAAACAACGAAAAATCACGCATTTACAAACTTTGTTGGCCATTTTGACGCTCTTGTCAGCCCTGGGGGTCTTGTTCTGTATGTTTGTCCGTCAAAACTTGCGGCACCGTTTGCTCCTGCAAACAACCACCTTGCTCAAACAGGAAAAAGAATTGGCCGAAGCCCTGGAAGCCCTAAAAACCCGGGATCTGGAACGTTCACAGGCAGATTTGCAAATGATGCATGACCAATTGGAACAGTCCTCACAACTTCTCCTGCTAAAACACCGCTTGATCGTCGAATTGGAGATGCGACTTTCCGAACACCAGGATGCACCATCGGCAACGGCTCCTGCTGCCCAAATGAAACAGATGAAAATACTGACAGACATCGACTGGCGCAAATTCCGGGAATATTTTGAAGAGAGTTCCCCCAATTACATCCATCAACTACATACAGCGTTTCCAGCGCTTACCAGCGCGGAAATCCGGTTGTTTTTGTTGATCAAACTGGGTTTTGGCAACAATGAAATCGCTGGAACGCTGGGCATTTCACAAGAAAGTGTGTACACGAGCCGCTTTCGATTGCGGAAGAAATTAGGGTGTTCCAAGGATTTTGGATTGGATGAGTTTATTCAGGCGTATTCGGCTGCTTCCAAATTGGATGACAAAAGTTGACCTGAACAAATGACCAATGACCCAATGGTGACGGTGAAGCCGCAGACCGCGCTGTTGCCGCCCGCGTCGGTTACCCGCCAATTCACCATGGTAGTGCCTTTCGGGAAAGCGGAGCCGCTGGCGAAGCCGCTCGTGCGGATCAACGTCACGGCAGTGCAGTTATCCGAAACCCGCTGGCAGCAAGTCTTCCTCCATCCACAAAACCCAAGCGCAACGTACGCTCGCGAGGGTCTGTGACCCGATGTGTGCCGTCAGGCAACGTACGCTCGCGAGGGTCTGTGACCCGATGTGTGCCGTCAGCAAGTCTGTGACTTGCAGTACTTTGTACTCGAATTTTTGTTTTTAAAGTCAGAGACTTGCCTACCGCTCGCGTACGTCGCTTTTGTCATTCTGACGGAATCCGTCCACCCCGCTCGCGTACGTCGCTTACGGCAAACATGACATGCAGGAGCGACGTGGACGGATTCCGTCAGAATGACAAAAGTGGCGTGCACGAGCGAGTCCTGGTGCTACCTTGATTACGATTGTTTCATGTCGAGGCGCAACGGCGATGATCCGTGGTACCGCGACAACGATTACGGTTTTCGCTTGGCGCATGACAAGTAACGCTTTGTCACTTTTACCCTTTTACCCTTTTTTCTTTTTAGGCGGCCAGAGGCCGCCTTTTTTTGCCGCGAGGGTGCGATTTTCTGTGCGCCTTTTTCATTTGTGCAGCCATAGAACTGCGCGGGCAAAAAACCTGCTTACCGCAAAAACCGCTACTTTTGCACCAGACAAAACAACACCGCACACATGACCGAGCAACTTTTCTTACAGCACTTGGGCCAGATGCCTGACGGCATGAAGCAAGAACTGCTGGCTTACTTTGAGTACCTGCTCTTCAAGTACAAATTCCTGCCGCCCGCTGCTGCTGTGCCGCCTGCTGGCAAAAACGAAACATCGAAACGCCCGCGCACCGCGCCCAAAGCAGGTTTTCTGAAAGGTACTTTTGTCCTGGCGAAGGACTTTAATCTACCTTTAGAGGATTTCAAATCGTATATGCCATGAACCTCCTGCTCGATACCCATGCCCTCATCTGGTTCAGCGAGAACGACCCGATGCTGGGCGAACCAGCAAAACGTGCTATAGAGTCCCCTGACAACATTGGATGGGTCAGTATGGCTACGCTTTGGGAGATGGCGATCAAACTCAGCATCAGGAAACTGACTTTGCAGAAAACACTCGCCGAAATCATCGCGCAAGTGACCGCTAACGGCTTTGACTTGCTGCCCATAGCACCTGCTCGCATCCTGACGGTGGAGCAACTCCCTTTCTGGCACCGTGACCCTTTTGACCGCCTCCTCATTGCTCAGGCCCTCTCTGAGGGCTTTACTCTCGTCAGCAATGAGGCCGTGTTTGACCAATACGGAGCGAAAAGGCTCTGGTGATGGCACGAAAAAGCCCCGACGCACACACGCACGTCAGGGCTTTTTTATCCCAGTTCCACCTTTTCAATCTCGCGCACCAGTGCCATCCGGTCGGTTTCCAGCAACTGCATCAGATCGAACACTTTAGGAACGCGGCACCAATAACTTAGTCATTTGATGCCACCCTTTGTTCCATCATACGGCCCCTATTTTTCTTTAAATAGCCCCACTATTCGCAGAAAAATAGTGTTGTCTGATGAAAAAATGGTT
>Ga0209181_10009665_pt1 | contig 12651 bp, 10 predicted proteins | sample MAT05_FD_187208 | JGI IMG/M metagenome (GOLD analysis project Ga0209181, IMG submission 187208) | Freshwater microbial communities from Lake Fryxell liftoff mats and glacier meltwater in Antarctica - MAT-05 (SPAdes) (version 2) | ecosystem: Environmental > Aquatic > Freshwater > Ice > Liftoff... | reverse complement strand
TGGAAGGCGGACACCTTGCTCTGGGCTTTCTCGAGCGCATCACGGGCATCTTTGCTTTGCGCGGTGAAGAAGGTCGAGAACTGCTTGGCCGGGTCAACCCGCAGCTCTAGCGTGGTGGCGATGTAGGCGTTGGCAAAGGCATTGGCCAGCGCGGCGGCAAAACGCGGATCGGGCGCCTTGTAGCCGATCTGGATCACGTTGCTTTCACGCGACGGCTTGACGTCCAGCTTTTTCTGCAGCAGGTCCACCAACCATTGCTCGATGGTGCCCTTGCCCTCGGCCTCGGTCTGCCATTGCTCGCGGATGTTGGGGCTGTCCAGCAGTTTGAGGTCGCGGATGACGCGCAGCGTGACGCGGTCGCTGGTGAGGATGTCCACCTGCGTGGCCATGAAGCCGGGCATCGCCATGGTGGGGTTGAGCATGGCCGACACCGGGTCGGGCTTGACATCGATCACGACGCTGGCGGTGCCGGTGTATTGCTTGGGCAGCAGCAAACTGACCGCCACGGTGGTGGCCACCACCAGCACAAACACCAACAACGCCGCCCATTTGCGGGCGCGAAGGATTGACAGGAATTGTCCGAAGGTCATCGGGGCGTCTTTCTAGGTTGCTTTTGACAGCACAGGTCTACATTCAAATCTGGCACGGGGATAGGTCAAGCGTGAACTTCGACCAACTCGCTGGACGACTGTGGCGAGGGCACAGACAACCCTTGCTCGCGAATGTCCTCAAGATGCAACTCGATTGCTTCATGGATAAGTTGCATCACTTCAACTCTGCTGCTGGCGACAGCAACACAGCCAGGCAGATCAGGGACATAAGCGCCAAAGCTGGACGCGCCGTCTTCAACTGCTACGAGATACCTCATGCTTCACCTCGGTTCTTCAATCCAGACTGTTTGAGGATGCTGGTCAACATTCCCGAAGGTATCTCAACGACCAATTGCCCGGCAACCGTTACGGTACCGGGTTTCAATTGGTGGTGAAACTGGCGGTGGCTACCCTTCTGCCGCACTTGCGCCAACCCATCGGCCTCAAGCATCGCTATCAAATCTCGCACTTTCATCGGCATGGTTCAAATCCTGCACCGGGGAGGCACTCATACCGATTCAAACGCCTTCAGTTCTGCAGCCATGGTTTCTGGCGCAATGTCTTCACCGTCGGGCCAGGTTGCGGCGCCAAATAGGATCTGAACGCGGCTGAAATAGGCTGGGTCACGCAGAGCACTCAGACCTGGTGAAGCCAGGTGAGGCACCAAACTGAATACCCCTTGCCGGCCGTCAGCCAACGTAACTTGAAGCTTGAAATCTGGCAGTGGCTTGATGCTGGTGATGTCGTCATTCATATCAATCCTCACAGCGGGTCAATCCGGAAGGGCTTTTGACCTGCACGGGCCAACGCCCAGTCTGCAGCCAACTCGTCACGGTGCAACTCGATCCAGGCCTGCACCAGCCGGAGCTGCTTGCGCGGCAAACTGCCCGCTAGAGGCTCACCGTCATCAATGTTGATCGACGCTTCGAATTCAGCAAACCGCGCATGTAGATGCGCCAGGTTGTGATGCTGAGTGTCGAGTGTGTACATGCGAATCATGATGCCGTGGAACATCGAAATAACGGGCATCGAATCAACGAGCAATTTTGATCAGAACAAACTCTCACGCACATACACCACGTCACCGTCGCGCATGGCGTCGTCCAGCGTGGGGGTGATCACTTGCACTTTGCCGTTGTCACCCTTGCGGTGCACGCGAATACCCTTTTCGGTGCCGCGCTGGGTCAGGCCGCCGCCGGTGGCCAGGGTTTGCATCATGGTCATGCCACGCTCCAGCCGCATCGGGCCGGGGCGCTGCACCTCGCCGTAGATGTAGACGAGTTGCTGGCGGTCGACCCAGACGGCGTCGCCGTTGAGGATCAGGATGTCTTTTTCTTTGCCGCCGGGGGCGAAGACGGTGGGCAGGTCAACCTCCAACCGGAAGGGTTTGCCGCTGCGCACGCCAGTGACGATCACCAGGTCTGCGCCGTTGGTGGCCGCGCCGCCAGCCATGGCCAGCAGGTCGGTCAGGCGCATGTCGGCCACCTCGATCGGGTAGCGGCCGGGGCGGTTGACCTGGCCCAGCACGCTGGCCTGGTTGCCACGCACCTGCAACACCACCAGGGTGACTTGCGGGCTTTTGACAAAGTTGCCGCCGCGCAGGCCGTCGGCGACGAGCTTTTCAGCCGCGGTGACGCTGAGCCCACCCAGGCGGATGGCGCCCAGCAGCGGGTAGCTGACGATGCCGGCCTCGGTGACGCGGGTTTCGATCGTCAGGTCGGGGTTTTGGTAGACGTTGATGCGGATCACGTCACCCGAGCCGAGCCGGTACTCAGCCGCGGCGGGGATGGCGCTGTTTGCGGCGGCAACCTGCGCCGATGCGGCCAGGGGCGCCAGGCTTGCGCCCAGCGCCAGTGCCAGGATGCCGGCTTGCAACAGCGTGGCCGGGGCGGTTAACCGGCGTGAGGACGGGCGGGTGGCCTCTTGTGTGGCCAGGCGTGTGGACATGCAGGTGGTGATCACTTGAGGCCCATGCCTTTGCTGATGTCGGTGGCGCTGAGGTTGCCGCTGGCAGCGGGTGCGGCGGCGGGCGCGGGTGCGGCAGCAGGTGCGGACGCGGCGCCCGGGGCGCCCTCGGCAAACTTGCCGATGTACTCGATCTTGGCGGCGGTGCGCATGGCCTTGACGTCGTCCTCGACCAGCTTGCGCTTGCGCTCGTTGGTCAAGAACTGCTCGATCGCCGGGCGGGCTTGCTCTTCAGCCACGGGCTGGCTGCGCGAGCCGGCCAGCACCACCACCTGCACGCCGTTGGGCACCTGGTTCATGATGGCCTGGCCGTCCTTCATCTTGGCAAAGGCCTCCAGGCCCGCCAGCGGCAGTTGCTCGGCTGCACGCACGGCCTGGTTGCCCGAGAACTTGAAGTCGTTGGTTTTGAGGAACTCGACAAACTCGTTGATGTTCTTGGCGGCGGTCAGCTTGTCGCGCAACGTGGCCACTTGATCGGGCTTGGCCTCGATGCCGATCTCCTGGATGCTGTAGATGCGGCGGTCTTTGAACAGCGCGGGCTTGTCGTCGTAGTACTTCTTGATCTCTTCGGGCGTGGGCTTGGCGGCGGCCTCGCCCACTTTCTCCAAATAGGCGCGGGCGATGATCTCGCGCTTGGCGGCTTCTAGCTGCTGCACCACGCGCGGGTCACGGTCGATCTTCAGGTCGTCGGCTTTTTGCAGCGCCAGCTCTTGGTCGATCAGGCGCTCCAGGATCTGTTTGCTGGCGGCATCGGCCTGCTCGGGCCGCAGGCCGCGCTGCTGCTGCAGCACGAAGTTGATCTGGTGCACCGTCACTTCGGCCTTGTTGATCTTGGCGGCGGTCTGGCTGGCGCCCTTTTCTTTCTTGTCGCCGCAGCCGGCCAACAGGGCCACCGCCGCCATCAGCGCCACCAGGCTGAGCTGGGTTGATGAGCGTGAGGCGGTATTGAGTGCTTGGGTCGTCATAGTTGGGCTAACTCCTGTCCCTCGTCGGGGATGGTCGGGATTTCAACGCTGCGGGCCACGCAGCGGGCACTGTCACAAATCGCCGCCGAAGTGTAATGGTGAAGCATGACGCTCCCGCGTCACCTCACCTGCAAGCAAGGGGGAGGCCAGGCGCCCCGGGCGTGCGATTTGTCGCAACCGCCGTCAGCACTTGATGCCGGCGTGCAGCGCCACCACGCCGGCGGTGAGGTTGTGCACGTCGACATGGCCAAAGCCGGCGGTCTTCATCATGGCCTTGAGCTCGGCCTGGTCGGGATGCACACGGATCGATTCGGCCAGGTAGCGGTAGCTGTCGGCGTCGTTGGCGATCAGCTTGCCCATCAGCGGCAGCAGCTTGAGCGAGTACCAGTCGTAGGGCTTGCGCAGCGGCGCAGCGATATGGCTGAACTCCAGCACCAGCAGCCGGCCGCCGGGGCGCAGCACGCGGCACATCTCGGCCAGCGCCAGGTCTTTGTGGGTCATGTTGCGCAGGCCGAAGGCCACGCTGACCAGGTCGAAACTGGCGGACTTGTAGGGCAGCTTCTCGGCGTCGCAGACGGTGGTGGGCAGCGCCAGGCCCTCGTCCAACAAGCGGTCGCGGCCGGTGCGCAGCATGGCCTCGTTGATGTCGGTCAACAGCACCAGGCCGCTGTCGCCCACTTTGCGGGCAAAGGCGCGGGCCAGATCACCGGTGCCGCCGGCGATGTCCAGCACCTTGTCGCCGGGCTTGAGGTTGGCCACCGCCACGGTGTAGGCCTTCCAGGCGCGGTGCAGGCCCATGGACATGACGTCGTTCATCACGTCGTAACGTTTAGCGACCGAGTCGAACACGCCGCGCACCCGGCTGGCCTTGTCGCGCTCGTCGACGCTGTCGAATCCGAAATGGGTTTGGGCCATGGGGGTTTGGGGTGTGCGGCTTGCCTGGGGCTGGGTCAGTGGCTGGCGCAGGCGCTGCCGCCTTTGCCGGCCATGGGGGTGTCGCGGGTCATGCCGGCATCTGCCAGGCGCTGCTCGTAGCGCTGCCACAGGTCGGCTTGCTCGGCGCCCAGCTTGTAGAGGTAGCCCCAGGTGAACAGGCCGGTGTTGTGGCCGTCGGTGAAGCTGGGTTGCACGGCGTAATGGCCCACCGACTCGATCTGGCTGATGCCGACGTCGCGCTTGCCGGTCTGCAGCACCTCTTGCCCCGGGCCGTGGCCCTGCACCTCGGCTGAGGGGGAATAAACCCGCATCAGCTCGAACGGGATGTGGAACACGGCGCCGTCGTCATAGCCGACCTCGAGCACGCGGGACGCCTGGTGCAGCGTCAGGGCGGTGGGTTGCGGTGCGGGCTGCTGCGGGGTTTGCGGAGACATTGGGCTGGCCTTGGTGCTTGGGGTGCGGGCTGGGGCCGCAAGTGTAGGCCGGCGGTGATCAGGCCGGCGGTGGTGTGCCGGACGGCGGTGGCGGCGGTTGTGACGGCGGGACAGCCGGGCTGAAATCTACGTCTTCGAACAGGCTGGCTACTGGCCAGGGCTGACCCAGTGCGTCGATCTGCATCGCATCGCTGACGGTCAATGGTTGCAGCACCCACTGGCCTTGCCCGTTCTTGAAAAACAGCTCGGCGTGCGGCCGGTCTTGCTCGATCAGCAGGTAGTGGGTGAGCGTGTCGATGTTGCGGTAAAGCTCAAACTTGCGGCCACGGTCATAAGCGGCGGTGGACTCGCTCAGCACCTCGGCGATCAACCAGGGGTGGCTGATGAAGCGGTCTTCACCCGGCTGGCGGTCGCGCGGGTCGCAGGTGACCATGACGTCGGGGTAGAGATAGTCGCCTTCGGGGTTGATGAGGAGCTTGAGGTCATTGATGAACACGCTGCACGGCGCCCCGCGTAAACCTTGCCGCAACCAGATGTAGGCATTGCCTGCGACCAGGTTGTGTGTCGCCCGTGCACCCGTCATCGCCCAAATCTCACCCCCCACGTACTCATGGCGCTCGGTCTGCAACTCTTCCCAGGCCAGATAGGCCTCGCCATCGGCAAAACGCGGGGGCGTCATCACGGCACTCATGACCAGCTCCTGAAGGTGGGTGACGCAGATTATCAGGCGGGCAAACCCGGGCAGCTATACCAACACCCGCTCGATGCCCCCCGCATTCGCCCGGCCCACATAGTCCTGCAGCCAGCTCTCGCCCAGGATCTTGCGCGCCATCTCGACCACGATGTAGTCGGCCTCCAGCAGGCCGTTGGTCATGTCACCCTCGAAGCGTTTCAGGCCTTGCAGGCAGCTGGGGCAAGAGGTGAGGATCTTGATATTGGCGGTGGCCGCGACCGACCCGGTGGCGCGCAAGTCAACCTCGTCCTGGCGCAGCTCTTCTTCTTTGCGGAAGCGCACCTGGGTGGAGATGTCGGGCCGGGTGACGCCCAGCGTGCCGCTCTCGCCGCAGCAGCGGTCGCTTTGCAGCACGTTGGGGCCGAGCAGCGCTTTGACGGTCTTCATCGGCGCTTGCAGCTTCATCGGGCTGTGGCAGGGGTCGTGGAACAGGTAGCCGGCGGCATTGGCGTCACCCGACCCTGGCAGCGTGATGCCTTTCTCCAGCAGGTATTCGTGGATGTCGATGATGCGGCTGCCCGGAAAGATGTCCTCGAACTTGTAGCCCTGCAGCTGGTCGTAGCAGGTGCCACAGCTCACCACCACGGTCTTGATGTCCAGGTAGTTGAGGGTGTTGGCCACGCGGTGGAACAGCACCCGGTTGTCGGTGATGATTTTTTCGGCCTTGTCGAACTGGCCGCTGCCGCGCTGGGGATAACCACAGCACAGGTAGCCCGGCGGCAGCACGGTCTGCACGCCGGCGTGCCACAGCATGGCTTGCGTGGCCAGGCCCACCTGGCTGAACAGCCGCTCACTGCCGCAGCCGGGGAAGTAAAACACCGCCTCGGTCTCGGCCGTGGTGGCCGCCGGGTTGCGGATGATGGGCACGTAATCGCGGTCTTCGATGTCCAGCAAGGCACGCGCGGTTTTCTTGGGCAGGCCGCCCGGCAGCTTCTTGTTGATGAAGTGGATCACCTGCTCGCGGATGGGCGCGCTGCCCACGGTGGCGGGCGGGGCGCTGGTCTGCTTGCGGGCCGCGAGTTTGAGCACATCGTGCGCCAGGCGCTGCACCTTGAAGCCCACGCCCACCATCGCGCCGCGGATCAGCTTGATGGTCTGCGGGTTGGTGGCGTTGAGCATCAACATCGCCGCCGCGTTGCCGGGGCGAAAGGTTTTTTGCCCCATCTTGCGCAGCAGGTTGCGCATGGCCATGGTGACGTCGCCAAAGTCGATGTCCACCGGGCATGGCGCCAGACACTTGTGGCAGACGGTGCAGTGGTCGGCCACGTCCTCGAACTCTTGCCAGTGCTTGATGCTGATGCCGCGGCGGGTTTGCTCCTCGTACAAAAACGCCTCGACCAGCAGCGAGGTGGCCAGGATCTTGTCGCGCGGGCTGTACAGCAGGTTGGCCCTGGGCACGTGCGTGGCGCAGACCGGCTTGCACTTGCCGCAGCGCAGGCAGTCCTTGATGCTGTCGGCGATGGCGCCGATGTCGCTCTGCTGCATGATCAGCGACTCATGCCCCATCAGCCCGAAGCTGGGGGTGTAGGCATGGCTCAGATCAGCCGCGTGCACATCGGGGCCCAGTGCCTGCAGCGCAGCACCGCGCAGCAGCTTGCCCTTGTTGAAGCGGCCTTCGGGGTCGATGCGGGCCTTGTAGTCGGCAAAGTCGGCCAGCTCGCTGTCGTGCATGAACTCCAGCTTGGTGATGCCGATGCCGTGCTCACCGCTGATGACACCGCCCAGGCTGCGCGCCAGCACCATGATGCGGGCGACGGCATCGTGCGCCGTCTGCAGCATCTCGTAGTTGTCCGAGTTGACGGGGATGTTGGTGTGCACATTGCCATCACCGGCGTGCATGTGCAGGGCCACCCACACCCGGCCGCGCAACACCTCTTTATGGATGCGCTTGAAGGCCTCGATGATCGGCACAAAGGCCACGCCGGCAAACATCGCCTGGAACGGCTTGAGCAGTTGCAACTTCCAGCTGGCGCGCAGGCTGTGGTCTTGCAGCTGGTCAAAATAGCTGCGACCGGCCTGGCCGCCGTCGGCCGTTTGCGGGGTATCGAGCTGGGTCAGCCAGAGTTGCCACAACTCGCGCACCTCGCGCAGCTCGGTCAGGGCTTGTTGCACCCGGTCCTCCAGCAGCTCGGCGCTGGGGATGTCGTTGGCGTCGTCGGCCTTGCCCAGCGGCAGGTTGCCGTGGGCCAAAAAGGCTTCGAGCTTGTCCAGCAGCGCCAGCTTGTTGCGCAGGCTCAGCTCGATGTTGATGCGCTCGATGCCCAGGGTGTACTCGCCCATGCGCTCCAGCGGGATCACCACGTCCTCATTGACCTTGAAGGCGTTGGTGTGGCGGGCAATGGCCGCGGTGCGCTTGCGGTCGAGCCAGAACTTTTTGCGTGCGTCGGCGCTGACGGCCACGAACCCCTCACCGGCGCGGCTGTTGGCGATGCGCACCACCTCGCTGGTGGCGCGGGCCACGGCGTTTTCATCGTCACCCACGATGTCGCCGATCAGCACCATCTTGGGCAGGCCGCCACCAAACGCGGCGCGTTTGCTCTTGGTGGTGTAGCCCACGGCCTTGAGGTAGCGGTCGTCCAGGTGCTCCAGGCCGGCCAGGATGGCGCCGCCCTTTTTGGCGTCCTCGAACAAGAAGTTCTTGATCTCGACGATCGACGGCACGGCGGCGATCGGGTTGCCAAAAAACTCGAGGCAGACGGTGCGCACATGCTGGGGCATCTTGTGCACGATCCAGCGGGCGCTGGTGATCAGGCCGTCGCAGCCCTCTTTCTGGATACCGGGCAGGCCGGCCAGGAACTTGTCGGTGACGTCTTTGCCCAGGCCATCTTTGCGGAAAGTGCCGCCGGGGATGTCGAGCCGCTCGGTTTTTTCAAGCACCTTGCCCGACGCATCGAACCAGCGCAGCTCGAAGCTGGCCACGGGTGCGTCGTGGATCTTGCCCAGGTTGTGGTCGAGGCGGACCACGTCCAGCCACTTGGCCTGCGGCGTGACCATGCGCCAGCTGGCCAGGTTGTCGAGTGCCGTGCCCCATAACACGGCCTTTTTGCCGCCGGCGTTCATCGCGATGTTGCCGCCCACGCAGCTGGCTTCGGCCGAGGTGGGATCGACTGCAAACACATAGCCGGCACGCTCGGCCGCGTCCGACACCCGTTGCGTGACCACCCCGGCGCCGGTCCAGACGGTGGCGACCTTGTGGCCCACGCCCGGCAGATCGACCAGCTCGACCTCGGTCATCTGTTCGAGCTTTTCGGTGTTGATCACCGCGCTGTTCCAGACCAGCGGCACGGCGCCGCCGGTGTAGCCGGTGCCACCGCCCCGCGGGATGATGGTCAGGCCCAGCTCGACACAGCCGGCCACCAGCGCGGCCATCTCGGCCTCGGTATCAGGCGTGAGCACGACAAACGGGTACTCGACGCGCCAGTCGGTGGCGTCGGTGACGTGCGACACACGCGACAGGCCGTCGAACTTGATGTTGTCCTTGGCGGTGACGCGGCCCAGCACCTTGCGGCTGCGCTGGCGCAGCGCGGTCACCACGCCGAACCGGGCGGCAAAACGCTGCACCGCGGCGCCGGCCATCGTCAGCAGCTCGCCCACATGGGCGTCGCGCTGGGCGTCGGCCGCCGGGGTGCGGCGCGCCGCCACCTCGTGCAAGCGGTGCTGCAGCGCGGCTATCAGCAATTGCCGGCGCTTGGGGTTGTCCAGCAGGTCGTCTTCGAGGTAGGGGTTGCGCTGCACCACCCAGATGTCACCCAGCACCTCGTAGAGCATGCGGGCCGACCGGCCGGTGCGGCGCTCGTCGCGCAGCAGGTCCAGCAGCGCCCAGGCGCGCTCGCCCAGCAGGCGCAGCACGATCTCGCGGTCGGAAAACGAGGTGTAGTTGTAGGGGATCTCGCGCAGGCGGGGGGCTGCGGCATTGGCTGCGGCAAGCGCCGCGTCGGGGTGGCCCAGGGCCAGGCGGGTGAGATCCAGAGGTGCGTTCATGGTGCGGCCAGCGCCGGTTTCCTTGATATTTGTCAGCGTTACCCGGGGCAGGCACCTGAGGGGACATTTTATCGCGGCGCCTCCATTGCCCCTGGGGCGCGGGTCTGGCCCGCACTGGCTGGCGGGTTAATCCCGTTGCGACGCGGGGGGTGGGTGTGACAGAAACGGGCCTGTCACAAATTGCCGCGACACTCGGGCGCTTTTGCCCCGCAAGCCCTTCCGGAGATCCCATGAAATTGAAACTGCCTGCCGCCGCACTGCTGGCCCTGACAGCCGTGACCGCCCTGACCGCACCGGCCTATGCCCAGACTGAAATCCAGTGGTGGCATTCGATGGGCGGCGCCTTGGGCGAGTGGGTCAACGACCAGGCCAAGGGATTCAACGAGAAGCAGAAGGACTACAAGGTCACGCCGGTCTTCAAGGGCAGCTACGACGAGTCGATGACCGCGGCCATCGCCGCCTTTCGTGCCGGCAACGCGCCCAACATCCTGCAGGTGTTCGAGGTCGGCACGGCCACGATGATGGCCAGCAAGGGCGCGATCAAGCCCGTGACCCAGCTGATGAAGGAAGCCGGCGCCAAGTTCGACCCCAAGGTCTATGTGCAAGCCGTGTCGGGCTACTACACCGCGCCCAATGGCGAGATGATGAGCTTGCCGTTCAACAGCTCGACGCCGGTGTTCCACTACAACAAGGACGCCTTCAAGGCCGCCGGCATCGACCCCGAGCGGCCGCCGACCACCTGGCCCGAGGTGGCGCTGGCGGCAGCCAAGCTCAAGGCCAGCGGCCACAAGTGCCCGTTCAGCACCAGCTGGCAGAGCTGGACCCAGCTCGAGAGCTTCTCGGCCTGGCACAACGTCGAGTTTGCGAGCAAGCGCAACGGCTTCCTGGGCATGGACACGCGCCTGGCCTTCAACACGCCGCTGCATGTGCGCCACATCGAAAACCTGGCCAACATGTCCAAGCAGGGCTTGTTCGTCTACAAGGGCCGCGGCAATGCCGCCGACGCCACCTTTGTCTCGGGCGAGTGCGCGATGCTCACCGGCTCGTCTGCGCTGTACGGCAGCATCAAGCGCAATTCAAAGTTTGCGGCCGGCATCGGCACCCTGCCGTACTACCCGGATGTGCCAGGCGCGCCGCAGAACACCGTCATCGGCGGGGCCAGCCTGTGGGCCATGGCCGGCAAGAAACCGGAAGAGTACAAGGCCGTGGCCGCCTTCTTCACCTACTTGTCCGACCCGAACGTGCAGGCGGCCAGCCACCAGCGCACCGGCTACCTGCCGATCACCACCGAGGCCTTCGCCATCACCGACAAGTCGGGTTTCTACAAGCAGAACCCCGGTACCGATGTCTCGGTGAACCAGATGATCCGCAAGGTCACCGACAAGTCACGCGGCATTCGCCTGGGCAACTTCGTGCAGATCCGCGCCATCATCGACGAAGAAATGGAGCAGGTCTGGGGCGGCAAGAAGTCGGCCAAGGAAGGCCTGGACGCCGCCAAGAAGCGCGGCGACGAGCAGCTGGAGCGCTTCGAGAAAGCCAACAAGGGCTGATACCCTTTGCGATACCCAGCCCCTCCCCGCCACGCCGGGCGGGGCTGGTCTGATTGACCAACCGGGCCCCGTACCTTGGCAGTTGAAAAACGCGTTCGCTTCAAGAGCTGGTGGCTGCCCTGGCTGCTGGTGACCCCTCAGCTGGTGATCGTGCTGATCTTCTTCTTCTGGCCCGCAGGCCAGGCGATCTACCAGAGCGTGCTGACCGAAGACGCCTTCGGCACCAGCACACAGTTTGTCGGCGCCGAAAACTTCTTGCGGCTGTGGCAGGACGAAAGCTACCTGGCCTCGTTCAAGACCACCGCGCTGTTCTCGGTGCTGGTGGCGGGCCTGGGGCTGACGCTGTCGCTGACGCTGGCGGTGATGGCCGACCGCGTGGTGCGCGGCGCCAACTTCTACAAAACGCTGCTGATCTGGCCGTACGCCGTGGCCCCGGCCATTGCCGGGGTGGTCTGGTTGTTCATGTTTGCGCCGTCGATCGGCATCGTCAGCTTCTGGCTGCGGGTGCTGGGTTTCAACTGGAACCACCTGCTGGACGGCAACCATGCGATGACGCTGATCGTGATGGCGTCGGTGTGGAACCAGATCTCCTACAACTTCCTGTTTTTCCTGGCCGGGCTGCAGTCGATCCCCAAGAGCCTGATCGAGGCCGCGGCGATCGACGGTGCCGGCCCCTGGCGCCGGTTCTGGACCGTGCAGTTCCCGTTGCTGAGCCCGACGGCGTTTTTCTTGCTGGTGATCAACATCATCTACGCCTTCTTCCACACCTTCGGCATCATCGATGCCGCCACCCACGGCGGCCCCGGCAAGGACACGGCGATCCTGGTCTACAAGGTGTACTTCGATGGCTTCAAGGCGCTTGACCTGGGCGGCTCGGCGGCGCAGTCGGTGGTGCTGATGGTGATCGTGATTGCGCTCACCGTGGTGCAGTTCCGGTACATCGAAAAACGCGTGAACTACTGAGGCCCCCATGGTAGAGAACCGACCCATCGCTACGGCGATATCGCACTTCGTGTTGCTGCTCGGCGTGCTGATCATCGCCTTTCCGGTCTACATCACCTTCATCGCCTCGACCCACACGGCCGAGGAGATCGTGCAAAACGTGCCGATGACGCTGCTGCCCGGCAACAACATGCTCGAGAGCTACAAGCTGGCGCTGCAAGGCGGCCAGACCACGTACGGCAGCAAGATCCCGCCGGTGGCGCCGATGCTGTGGGTCAGCCTGGTGACTGCGGTGGTGATTGCGGTGGGCAAGATCGCGATCTCGCTGCTGTCGGCGTTTGCGATCGTCTACTTCCGGTTTCCGTTTCGCAACACGGTGTTCTGGATGATCTTTGTCACCCTGATGCTGCCGGTGGAGGTGCGCATCCTGCCGACCTACAAGGTGGTGGCCGACCTGGGGATGCTCGACTCGTATGCCGGGCTGACGATCCCGCTGATCGCCTCGGCCACGGCCACCTTCTTGTTCCGCCAGTTTTTTCTGACCGTGCCGGATGA
>Ga0209181_10009664_pt1 | contig 12652 bp, 13 predicted proteins | sample MAT05_FD_187208 | JGI IMG/M metagenome (GOLD analysis project Ga0209181, IMG submission 187208) | Freshwater microbial communities from Lake Fryxell liftoff mats and glacier meltwater in Antarctica - MAT-05 (SPAdes) (version 2) | ecosystem: Environmental > Aquatic > Freshwater > Ice > Liftoff... | reverse complement strand
GACTCAGAACCAGTTGTTGCGATAGGGTGCTATTGCTTTCCCCCTTGGCTGCCCCCAAGACTAACTGTACCCGTCGCACTAAGCGATACGGATTTGTCGTTTGGCGGACAATCTGTTCCAAAATCGCCGTTTGTCGTATCGACACAGAAATGGGTTGGGCATGGGGTGTTGGCATCACAGTTATCCAGGGAAAAGACTATAACCTTACGGCTTCAGCTTATCCTTCATGCCCTCCGATTAACTGATTCGTTTCTTCCGCCAGTCTGCACTAGTACAAATCATGGATCAGAACTTCTTCAACCGAATTTTGCATTTGATTCATGCCCGTCCTAAACAGGGGAGACGCATGATTGGTCTCGGTGCAGCGGCACTATGGGAGCTATGGCAACGGATTAATCAATTGGAACAGGCGGTTCACCTCAAACGCGCCAATGCCCCAGAACGGAAACGGCAGTCCAGGGGAGCAGCAATTATAAATTCAAAATTCCATGGCGCTACAACCCTTGCACCAAGAGGATTTAACAATTCTTAACGAGATGACGGATCGCTGAAATGGCGCAAAATCGTTCTGAATTTATTTCTGCTGCTGCTTGGGATGACATGTTGCGGGTAGCGGGATCACTCAAACTTGGCACGGTCAGTGCTCTAGAAATTATGCGAGTGTTGCAGCGGGGTGGCACACCCTCTACGCTTGGCAAAGCCATTGGCAATCTGGGACGGGTGGCAAAGACATTATATTTGCTGCACTACGTCGATGATGAGTCTTATCGCCGTCGGATTCTGACTCAGTTGAATCGGGGAGAGGGGCGACATAGCCTGGCTCGATCGGTATGCTACGGACAGAAAGGTGAGATTCGCCAGCGTTACCGGGAGGGGCAGGAAGACCAACTCAACACGTTAGGGCTAGTCGTCAATGTTTTGGTGCTATGGAATACCTTCTACATGAATGCCGCTCTACAACATCTACGGACCCAAGGGTTGGAGATCAATTCAGAGGATGCAGCAAGGCTCTCACCCCTTACCCACGCTCATATCAATGTGTTGGGGCGTTATCAGTTCGATGGCCCTGAAGCAATTCGACAAGGAGGAAGCCGTCCACTCTGTAATCCCAATGATCTAAAGGAGTATGACTACTAAACCCTTCTTCTGACAAGGGTTTCAGCCTTAACGGGAGTTTCTGTTCCGTTGCTACTCAAACCCCGTACAACACTTGCAACCGCTCTTTAAGCATCGGCTGTTCTGTTTGTCGCAACCGCTCACCTAACTCGTCAAGACTTTCTTTAATTGCGATCGTACTTACTCCAGCCATCGTTAAACTCTCAAATCTACATCACTCAGTTTATCTGATCTGTAACGAACCTATTTTAAATTGGTATAAGGATCTGAACACCATGATTGAGCAGGATCATCAAAACATTAAGCGAATCATTAAGCCGATGATCGGTTTCGGGTCATTTAACACAGCGAGACGAACCTTGAGCGGAATTCAAGCAATGAATATGATTCGCAAAGGACAAATCAGTGGAATCGACAAAGGAGACAGTATGCCTCAAGCCAAGTTCATCGCAGAACTCTTTGGAGTTAGTGCTTAATACAACGAGATTGATACAAATCGTTTGTCACTAAAAAGTACTTGTAACACAACCGTAAATCGTGTACTTTCCTTCATTGACTTTTCACCCAGCCCTCTAAGTGGTCAGGGAGGAGGGCTGGACACTTGTGAGCATCAGCACTAAGAACGGGTAGTCAAGAATTTCAAGAAAAAGGCTCTAGCTCTGGCTTTGACCTTATTGCTCAACCCACTGCTCCGGAGTATATTTTTTAGGAATGGACTCAACGGGCAATGCCAGTAATATTGATTCTCCGAGCAATTTGCTTAATCAACCGAAAATTTTCAGATGGAACCAATTTGACTATCGCAGCATCTTTTTTATGGAGTTCTCTAATCTGCGTAGTTACGAAGCTTCTATAAAGCTATCAGCATGGGTATTTACGGTACCTTACTGCCTTGTTATCCTTTTACGTAAGGTTTTCAAAGTAGAAGGAGTATAGCTGCTGAGTGACCGACAAAATTTTTGTATAGGTTGGATTAAGGTCATACATGCCCCATGATGTTATATTCACGTACCCGGAAATAGCAACCTAGCAATCATTGAATCGACATCTTTGAACCCAAACCACTGAAAACACTGAATTTCTCCCCATGATTTATATTGTCGGTTTAGTAGCTGAAAATTACTTTTTGCTTGGTGTGAAATCAGGGAAGATTGAGCTACAAAGCTTAATTTGACTCACTCCAAAATTAAATCTGTCTACTTTTAACGTATAACGTATGAGGTCATTGAAAACTATGAGAATTCTAGTAACAGGTGGTGCCGGTTTTATTGGTTCCCATCTAATTGATCGTTTGATGACCGAAGGACATGATGTGATCTGCTTGGACAATTTTTACACCGGGCGAAAGCACAATGTTCTGAGATGGATTGGGCATCCCTACTTTGAGCTAATTCGTCATGATATTACAGAACCGATTCGCTTAGAGGTTGATCAGATTTACCATCTAGCTTGTCCCGCATCGCCTGTACACTATCAGTACAATCCAGTTAAAACGATCAAGACCAATGTGATTGGCACATTAAATATGCTGGGACTGGCAAAGCGGGTCAAAGCTAGGCTCCTGTTAGCCTCCACCTCCGAAGTTTATGGCGATCCTGAGGTGCATCCCCAGACAGAAGAGTACTGGGGCAATGTGAATACGATTGGGATTCGGAGTTGCTATGACGAAGGCAAGCGGGTCGCTGAGACTTTAGCATTTGATTATCACCGCCAGAATGATGTTGAGGTGCGGGTTGCCCGAATTTTTAATACCTACGGTCCTCGTATGCTCGAAAACGATGGTCGCGTGGTTAGTAATTTTGTAGTGCAGGCGCTTAAGGGAACTCCATTAACGGTCTATGGAGCAGGGTCGCAAACTCGCAGCTTTTGTTATGTTTCTGATATGGTCGATGGCTTAATCCGGTTGATGAATGGTATTCATACAGGACCCATCAATCTTGGCAATCCAGAGGAATATACCATTCTTGAATTAGCTCGGACGATTCAAAAAATGGTCAACCCAGACACCGATATTCGATTTGAGCCATTGCCTCAGGATGACCCACGTCGGCGTAAACCCGACATTACTAAGGCTCAGAAGTTGCTGAGTTGGCAACCTACCGTACCTCTATCTGAAGGGTTACGGTATACCATTGAGGACTTTCGCGCCCGTTCAGGCATTTCTGGCTCTACGCATTCTGTGGATTGTGTCGGTGTAGATTAGCCGTGCTGCATTTTTTGTGCATCCGATGTATTTTGCCTGTGTTTGATTCTGCTTAATTTTGTCGTGTCTTTTAGGGAAAGCCTCATGCGTGTGTGTGTGATTGGTACTGGATATGTTGGTTTAGTTACTGGAGCTTGTTTGGCTCATACAGGTCATCACGTTATTTGTGTAGACAACAACGAAGAGAAAGTAAAGCTCATGAAATCTGGGCAGTCTCCTATCTTTGAGCCGGGACTTTCGGAAATTCTGCAATCGTGTATTGAGAATAGAACGATTGAGTTCACTACGGATTTAAAGGCAGGGGTGGAGCATGGGCAAGTTTTGTTTATCGCTGTTGGGACTCCAGCGTTACCCAGTGGAGAAAGTGATACTCGTTATGTTGAGGCGGTGGCACATGGAATTGGCTCCCATCTGAATGGTGAGTATAAAGTAATTGTAAATAAATCTACGGTGCCGATTGGGTCGGGAGACTGGGTTCGAATGTTGGTGCTGGATGGTTCTGCGGAGCGAAAGGCTGAGTCGGAAGTGCCTGTGATGGTGGGTGCTGGTGGGATTGATGTGGTGGCAACTGCGGCTAACTTTGCAAAAGAGCCGGAATTCGATGTTGTCAGCAATCCTGAGTTTTTACGAGAAGGTTCGGCGGTTTATGATACCTTTAACTCGGATCGAATTGTATTGGGTAGCAGCAGTTCTAAGGCGATCGCGCTGATGCAGGAACTGTACGCTCCAGTTGTGAATCGCCACTTTGCCGAAGATCAAACGTTGCCGTCGGTGCCTATAGTGGTGACCGATCTGAGTTCGGCAGAAATGATCAAGTATGCTGCTAATGCTTTTTTAGCAACCAAGATTAGCTTTATTAATGAGGTTGCAAATATTTGCGATCGCGTTGGGGCGGACGTGGTAGAAGTCGCCAAGGGCATAGGGCTAGACTCGCGCATCGGCAACAAGTTTTTGCAAGCAGGAATTGGCTGGGGTGGTTCCTGTTTTCCCAAAGATGTCTCTGCCCTAATCCACACAGCAGATGATTATGGGTTTGAAGCGCAACTGATGAAAGCGGCAGTCAGCGTCAACCAGCGTCAACGTTTAGTTGTGGTAGAAAAGCTTCAACAGGTGCTCAAAATCCTTAAGGGTAAGACCGTTGGGCTGCTCGGCTTAACCTTTAAACCTAATACAGATGACCTCCGGGATGCCCCTGCCCTGAACATTATTGAACAGCTTACCCGTTTGGGAACTAGGGTAAAAGCTTATGATCCGATCATCTCCCAAACTGGATTGCGGAGTGGCTTGTCGGATGTGATTGTGGAAACCGATCCAGAGCGGTTGGCAGACGGCTGCGATGCGCTCGTATTAGTCACAGACTGGCAAGAATTTCGGACTTTGGACTATGCTCATCTAGCACGACTAATGCATAGTCCTGTGATGATTGATGGACGAAACTTTTTGCAGCAGCAGACCTTGGAAGCTGCTGGGTTTCGCTATGTGGGTATTGGGCGGTAGGGGCAAAGATCTTCTCAACCCCTATCGCCAGCATACCGCAGTTGATCAGCTTGCCCGGTACCCGTTACCCGGATGCGGCAGATGCTCAGATGTGATTTGTCAATAGCTGTCGTGAATCTGGTAAAAATCCTGTCGATTCAGTTGTCTCAATGCTGTTATTTCTGGCAGAAACACTGTTATGTCTTGCAGAAACACTGTTATGTCTTACAGGAACAAGGTGCGCCATTGCACCTTGTTTTTGGAAGTTCTGGTAAAACACCTTCACCCAACCAAATTCTTTAAGATAGACCGCCAAACCGCTCTATGGGAAGCTCTGTGGAACACAGAGCGGTTTGGTGAACAGCCTAAATTATTTATTACAATAGAGATTGCCTTCAAGAGGCTAGAACTGTATGTTACGAAACTTGCCTGAAGGATGTTCTACGAGTTTTATTCAACTCATTACAGGCTTCACCATATCAACGCTGTTGGCGATTACAACCCCCCTACCCTGCCTGTCTCAGCCAGGAGTTCCCGCCAATGGAGGCTCAAGGAGTTTGGGAGTAACTTCCACCCTGATAGGTGATGCCTATACCCTAGGTGCAGGCGATCGCGTCCGAATTGATGTACTCAAACTGCCCCAGTTCTCTGGCGAGTTTCAAGTTTTAGCAGATGGGTCTTTAACCCTTCCCCAGATTGGTAGTATCCCTGTTACAGGGATGACGCTCAAAGAAGCGGCGAGTGTTGTCTCCCAAGGGTATGCCCAAATTCTTAAATACCCAGTTGTGAGTATGAATGTACTGACTCCGCGCGCGGTGCAAGCCAGTATTTTAGGGGAAGTTAATCGTCCAGGAGCTTACACTCTGACCGAAACCGGGCAAGTTCCCACCGTATCACGAGCACTTCGGCAGGCAGGTGGCATTACTCAACTGGCAGATCTGCGCCGGATAGAGGTTCGTCGCCTCCGGCGTTCGGGTGAGCAGGTGATTCAGGTCAATCTTTGGGATTTCTTACAAATTGGTGATTCTCGTCAGGATATTACCCTGCGTGCTGGAGATTCTATCTTCGTCCCTACTCTCAGTAAAACGAATTTGGCTGAATCTATCCAACTGGCATCAACCAGTTTTAGTGCAGATAAAAGTCAGGCATTAAACGTTGCTGTTGTGGGTGAAGTTTACCGTCCTGGTCCACACACAGTCACCGCTACCGCCCGTACAGGTGCTGCTGGGGAAACCGGGCAAGCAAGTGGCTCTGGAGGAGTTGAGACACCACCCACCATCACCCGCGCAATTCAGATTGCGGGCGGAGTTAAACCCCAGGCAGATATTCGTCAAATTCAGGTTCGGCGTTTGACCAAAAGTGGTGCTGAGCAGATGATCACGATCGACCTCTGGAAGTTGTTAAAGGAAGGAGACGTTAGCCAAGATCTGTTCTTGCAGGATCGGGATACAATCGTCATCCCAACGGCAACGACTATCTCTCCCGCAGAATCGATCCAGGTTGCCACTGCTAGCTTTTCTCCTGATAGCATTCGGGTGAATATTGTGGGCGAAGTGAAGCAGCCTGGAGCAGTGAAAATTCCGCCGAATACTCCGCTTAATCAGGCTGTTCTGGCAGCGGGAGGCTTCACAACGCGAGCTCGTACTAAGTCAGTCGATCTGATTCGGCTAAACCCAAATGGCACGATTACCAAGCGCAACATTGCTATCAATTTTGATAACCAGCTTAACGATCAAACTAATCCTGCGCTTTATAACGATGACATTATTATCGTGAATCGCTCTACGTTAACCGCCTTTTCAGATAATTTAAGCTCCGCTTTGACTCCTATCAATAACTTTCTATCGTTATTTAGCATCTACAGACTCATTACTGGTCAGTAAGTATTTCAAGTTTTCACAAAAGGATAGAATCTATTGAGCTTCTCATCGCATATCATCGACAAACAAACAGGTTTATGAACCAAACGATAAATTAGGTAAGGCTTCGCGTACTTCCTCACTCCCGTCTTTCAACAAGCTGATATCAACATGGAGAATCATCAAAACTCTCAAGCATTGCCACCCGAAAACTCTACTGATCGACGATTTCAGTGGCTACCGTCAATTAACCCAGCGCACTCTAGCGAGGATGATGAAGGTGGGTTAAACCTCGGTCAGGTTTTTAATACGCTGAAGCGACGGTTACCCGTGATTATTGGAGTAACTATCGTTGTGACTTCTGGCGCAATGCTCAAAGCCTTAACCAGCAAACCTATTTATCAGTCTGGGTTTGAGATTTTGACGAAGCCAGTTACGGTCGAAAGTCAGGTCATATCCTCGGTCACCCAAACTTCAGGGGGCACCCAAACTTCAGGTAACACTGTACCGGAAAAGACTGTGGATGCCACTAAGCTAAAACTGCTAAAAAGCCCTAAAGTACTTGCGCCGATCGCCGACCAATTAAAAAAGTCTAAGTATCCAACCATTACCGAGGAAGAACTGGCTACCAATCTTTCCGTAATCCCACTTCCCAACAGTGAAATTCTAGCTGTGACCCTCCAAGATGCAGATCCTGAGAAAGTGAAAGCAATCTTGAAGCTTGTGGCAGCCGCCTATCTTAACTACAGTCTGGAGGAGCGGTTAGCCGATGTGCGGCAGGGGATTGATTTTGTGAATACCCAAGTGCCTCAAGTGCAGCAGCGGGTTGATGCGATCCAGGATCGGCTGCAAACCTTTCGTCAACAGTACAACCTGATCGATCCAGACTCAACCGGGAAGCAACTATCAGAGCAGACGAATACGGTGAGTCAACAACGACTTGAAACCCGGATCAAACTGAATGAAGCGCGTGCGCTTTACAACGACTTACAGGAGTTGTTGAGCCGATCAGACGATCCGGCATCTATAGCATTGAGCAGCAATGCCCGTTATCAGGCTCTGCTTAGCCAGATCTTGGCAGTAGAGGGTGACATTGCCAAGGAGTCATCACTATTCAAGGACGATACTCCCAATGTTCAAGTTCTTAAGGAGCAGCAGCAAAACCTAATACCGCTACTACGGAGGGAAGGGCAACGAGTTCAGGGAGAAGTTGCTAGTCAGATTCGGGCACTAGAATACCGCGATCGCATTTTGGAGCAGTCAGCAGCCCAACTCAGCCAGCAAGTGAAGCAGCTATCTATTGTGTCGCGCCAGTACACCGACATCCAGCAAGAACTAAAGATTTCAACGGATAACCTAAATCAATTTCTCACTAAACGAGAGGCATTGCGGATTGATGCTGGACAACGGAGAACCCCCTGGCAAATTTTGACCCCCCCTGGAGAACCGGTTCCATCCGACGCCAATGTTAAACGCACAACCCTGTTAGGTGGTATTTTAGGTGTGTTGATGGGGATAGGCGTTGCCCTGTTATTAGACAAATTAAGTAGTGTTCTTCACGACCCCGAAGAGATCAAGGAAATTAGTAAATTTCCCATTCTGGGTGTGATTCCATTTAGCTCCGAGTTAGAGGATATCGAGGATCTGAACTCTCTTGGAAAACTTGTATCCTTTGCTGACATTGGCGGACGAATGCAGCAGATGGGGCAAAAGATTGGACTCAACAACGGTGCCAAATCTCATTACTACACAGCCTCTCCTTTTTCAGAAGCCTTTCGTTCGTTGTATACCAACATTCGTCTGCTGGGTTCTGACACCCAGGTTCGCTCCATTGTCATCAGTTCATCCACCCCAGGAGAAGGAAAATCTACGATTTCTGTGCACCTCGCTCAAGCTGCGGCTGCTTTGGGGCAGCGGGTTCTGTTAGTCGATACCGATCTGCGCCGTCCGAAAGTTCATGAGCAACTGGGATTAGTAAACACCTCTGGACTCAGTAATGCCATTTCATCAGATCTGGAAGTTGAACGGCTGATTCAGCAATCTCCCGGCGAAAGTAATCTTTTCATCCTGACGGCTGGACAGATTCCTCCTGACCCGACGAAGCTTTTGTCATCCCAAAAGATGCAAAATTTGATGAGGCAGTTTAAGGCTACCTATGATTTGGTGATTTACGATACCCCTCCACTGGTTGGGTTAGCCGATACCAGGCTGATTGTCTCTAAAACCGATGGACTGATTATGGTTGTGCGTCTGGGTAAAACAAAGCGCTCAGTGCTGTCCCAAGCTCTAGAAGGAATTAAACTATTCTCGGTTCCAGTTCTAGGCATGGTTGTAAATGCTTCAAGGGAACAAACATCTCTCAACGACCCTTACTATCAATATCAACCGATGGAGCCAGAAAGTCCACCGGTTGTAGGCGAGTCTATGTCCTCCATAGTTAAACAGCCTGACTAATAGTGACTAAATTCAAAACGATGCTTCTGTAGAAAGTGATGGATTGGTGATGCGTCTGACATGGAAGCTTTAATCTTATTGACACTAATTGGGATCTTTTGGCTGATCAGCCCTCGGCGCTGGCGGCGGCGAGTGATCAAGCCCGTGACAATCCTAGCTCTAGCTGGACTGCTGGTGACCTCGCCCTGGATGGCGCAAGTGGCAACTTGGGGCTTAACTATCCCGTTACCAGCGGATAGGGGGGAGCAAACGGATGCCATTGTTGTTTTGGGGCGCGGCGAAGAATTACAGGGGCATCGCGTTGCTCAGATTCATAAACTCTGGCAAGCCGATCGCGCTCCGCGTGTGTTTGCAAGTGGCATGATGGATGCCCAACCGATTATTGAACGGCTTCAGCAAAAAGGGCTTCCAGGCTCTATTTTGAGTGGTGAAAGCTGCTCACAAAGCACGGAAGAAAATGCCCTCTATACCTCCTCGATCCTTTACCCCCAGGCTGTTAAAAAGATTATTTTGCTGACTGACCCTCCACACATGTTGCGATCGTTCCTGCTGTTCCGCAGTTCTGGATTTACAGTGATTCCTCATTTCAGTCCGCTGCCAGATAAATGGAGTTCTCTCCAGCAAATTTCACTCATCTTTCGAGAATATATGGGGTTGGTTCAATATGCGCTAACGGGACGATTTAAGCAACGCTCAATAGCTGAGCTTAAACATCCACCCGCTGCAATTCTTGAGAAATTTACTGAATGGAACTGTCGAGTACAGGCATCATAGCTGCTTGGCTACGCGCCCTGTAAAAGTTTGTTCGTCTGGATCAAAATTTCGTATAAAATTTAATCGTAAAATAAACGCCAATTATCCTCTCTTGTTCCCGCTGGCTCATCTTATGAACGATTTTCCAGATTTCTCCCACTACCATTACCAAATTGAGAAGGAGTTGGGTCACAACCGGGCAGGCGGGCGCGTCACCTATTTGGCAAACGATACGAGCAATCAGCAGCTCGTGGTAATAAAACAGTTTCAATTTGCCAAATTGGGTTCAAGCTGGCAGAGCTATGATGCGTACGATCGCGAAATTCAATTACTCAAAGAGCTTAACTATCCAGGCATTCCTCGATATTTAGATTCCTTTGAGACCCAGGATGGTTTTTGTATGGTGCAGGAATATAAGCAGGGAGTTTCTCTCGCAACGTCTCGTAGTTTTAACCCCGACGAGATTAAACAAATTGCGATCGCGGCTCTGGACGTTTTAGTTTACCTACAAAACCGGATTCCACCCATTATTCATCGAGATCTTAAACCAGACAATATTCTGGTTGATCAAGTCGGGAATGTCTATCTGATTGATTTTGGCTTTGCTCGCGTGGGAGAAGGCGAGGTCGGTGTCAGTAGTGTGGTCAAAGGAACGCTGGGCTTTATGCCACCTGAGCAGTTGTTTAATCGACAGTTGAGCGAAGCTTCAGACCTTTACGGTTTAGGAATGTCCCTGATTTGTTTACTAACCAACACGAAATCCGATCGCATTGGCGACCTAGTCGATATTAGCTATCGCGTTAGCTTCAAACATCTCGTTCCCAAGCTCAATATCCATTGGGTGAACTGGTTGGAGAAGATGGTAGAACCACGTCTCAAGGATAGATTTCCCAATGCAGTTGCCGCCTTAGCCGCTATCCCCACCTCCCCAGTGCGCCCACCGGAAGCTCAGTTTAGCCAAACAACATTGGAATTTGCCGCCAGTCGGCGAGGCGTATTGCTGATCCAAACGGTGAGTATTACAAATCCAATTCCAGACACCCTTTTGGAAGGGCAGTGGGAAGTTGCATCCCACTCTCACGACCCATCAAGTGAGGTATATCGCTGGATCACCATTAAACCGCAAACCTTTGCTAGTAATCAAGTCAAATGCCAGATTACCGTAGACACAAGCAAGCTGATGGCGGGCAAAACCTATCACCGCAAATTGCTGCTCCATACCAATACCCTGGCAAAAACCTACTGTCTCAATGTGCAGGTGCAGACAGCCCGTACGCCTGTTCCAAACTACCTCGTTTCCTATGGGCTTCTGGGGTTGTTGGGCATATTCTTTGCTGGATTAAGCTTGTTAAGTAGCGGGTTTGCCCTAATCGCGGGTACCATGACCGGATCGGTTGGCTCGGCAACGATTGGTACTCTAGTAGGCAGTGCTTTGGGATTGGAATGCGCTGCCTGGTTAATGTATTCCTCAGGATGGCGTTTTGGTGCAGCGTCTACTACGCTTCCCGCAGTCATCCTGGGGGCGATCGGACTCACCCAGGTTTTCTCCAATCCAGTGGAAACCGTGGTGACTCCGGCAGTTCTCTTAGGTACAGGCTTAGGCATTTTCACTGGTGGGCTTGCCGGAATTGCAATCAGCATCGCTGTGGAGAAAATGCTGCTGAGTGGCAGTCAAAAACTATTAGCGCTCACTTTCCCTATCCTGATATCCATAGTAGGAATCAGTATTGGTCTAGGCTTAACTATTGGAATGACCAATAGTCTGGTTTTGCCTCCACTAATTATGGGTAGCCTTGCTCTAGCCATTTACAGCGTTCATCTTCATCTCAAGCAGGTGCATTTTTCCCTCAAATATCGAAAGGATGAACGCTTTTTGATCAAACCATAATCATATCTCTGTTGAGTTAAACCTCCGCTCTTCTGAACTCAAGTTTGGGCTAAAAGCTACTTGTGACAACTCATGCCTCTGCAAGATAAGCGTTCCGAGCCATCTTAAGGCACTCGTTATGCATCTCGTAGATCGGTCAGGATAAATGACATTTGCTACAAAGGTTTCCCAAAAATGTGTCAGGCAGGGATCGATTTTCTATAGCCTAATTTTCCTGCTAAGAGAGCGACACGCACTCTCGAAAAAGTTTTTGCTTCCTTCAAGAAGGCTGATTCTCTGTAAAGGAACAGTAAAAATACTGAGAAACGCATCAAATGTTTTTTGTGCTTATGCTAAAAATTTATTGTCTCAGCACGCTAGTCAAAACTACCCACTTTAGTGGGAGACTTTAGTTGCTACACAGTTCCCGACGCTTCAGCCGAATTTGCAAAGATGGTAGTTTTAACAGAAACCATCATGGCAGAGCAACGACGGGGCGATCATACAGTCACGCGACTGACGGTTCATATCGTCTGGGTGACGAAATATCGTTACGCAGTCCTGAAAGGTGAAATTCAAAAGCGATGCCGGGAACTGATCATCCAGGTGTGTGATGCTAAGGATGTGACCATTCTGAAGGGAGCAGTCAGTAAGGATCATGTGCATCTGCATCTTGAGTATCCGCCCATGACTGACTGACATAATTTCTCGCATCTGGGCATTAAGCAGTACTGAGACGTTGTTCCAAGGGGATAGCACAATCGACTGTGGTGCATCTAAAGTAGAGCGGTCGGCGCTTGGTGGCTAGGGATTTGGAGGGGATACAGGGGTCTAGATCCAAGGCAGATTGAAGTGCAATGGTGGTCGGAATTGTCCAACCTTGTACGAGTGCTTTGCGAATCCAATGCCAACCGATTTTGAAAT
>Ga0209181_10009663_pt1 | contig 12652 bp, 6 predicted proteins | sample MAT05_FD_187208 | JGI IMG/M metagenome (GOLD analysis project Ga0209181, IMG submission 187208) | Freshwater microbial communities from Lake Fryxell liftoff mats and glacier meltwater in Antarctica - MAT-05 (SPAdes) (version 2) | ecosystem: Environmental > Aquatic > Freshwater > Ice > Liftoff... | reverse complement strand
CCCTGAAGACCGAGCTCACCCCGCGCCAGCGCGACTACGTGAAGAAAATTCAGGGCTCTGGCCAGCACCTGCTCGGCATCATCAACGAGATCCTCGACTTCTCGAAGATCGAGGCCGACAAGCTGACCGTCGAGCAGACCGCGTTCGACTTGGAGAAGGTGCTGGACAACGTCGCCAACCTGATTTCGGAAAAGGCGACCGCGAAGGGGCTGGAGCTCGTCTTCGACGTCGACCGCGACGTGCCCAACGACCTGGTCGGCGATCCGCTGCGCCTGGGCCAGATCCTCATCAACTACGCCAACAACGCGGTCAAATTCACGGAGACGGGCGAGATCGACATCGTCATTCGCGTGCGCGAGCAAAGCGACACGGACGTCCTGCTCTACTGCGCGGTGCGGGATACCGGCATCGGTATCACCGAGGAACAGCGCGGGCGGTTGTTCCAGTCCTTCCAGCAGGCGGATACCTCGACCACGCGCAAGTATGGCGGTACCGGCCTGGGGCTGGTGATTTCCAAGAAGCTCGCCGAGCTGATGCACGGAGAGGTTGGGGTCGACAGCGAGTACGGCAAGGGCAGCACGTTCTGGTTTACGGCGCGTGTCGCCAAGGGACCTCGCGTCAAGCGCACGCTGGTGCTGAGCGCGGATCTGCAGGGGCGCCGCGTGCTGGTGGTTGACGACAACGAGAACGCCCGCATGGTGCTCGGGAACCTGCTCAAAGGCATGCGTCTCGTCGTCGACGGGGTTTCCTCGGGCAAGGCGGCGATCGATGCCGCCTGTCGCGCCGAAGCGCAGGACAAACCTTACGACATCGTTTTCATCGACTGGCTGATGCCCGTCATGGACGGTATCGAGACGGCGCGTCAACTGCGTGCGCGGCCGCTCGCGCGGTTACCGCACATGATCATGGTGACTGCCTACGGCCGCGAAGAGATCATCAGGGGGGCCGATAGCGCCGGATTGGAAGACGTGCTCATCAAGCCGGTCAGCGCGTCGGTGCTGTTCGACAGCGTGGCGCGCGTGTTGGGCGGCACGCCCACCGAACAGCGGGAGATGGGCGATGCCCCCTCCCGGGTGGTGGAGAACCTCGCCACCATCAAGGGCGCTCGCATCCTGCTGGTCGAGGACAACGACCTCAACCAGGAGGTCGCGATGGATCTGCTGCGCGATGCCGGCTTCATCGTCGACTTGGCCGAGAACGGCCTGATCGCCGTGCGCAAGGTCAAGGAGGCCGCCTACGACATCGTGCTCATGGACATGCAGATGCCGGTGATGGACGGCGTCACCGCGACCGTGGAGATCCGCAAGTTGCCCCAGTTCGCGGATTTGCCCATCGTGGCCATGACCGCGAACGCGATGGAGGGAGACCGCCAGCGTTGCCTGGAAGCGGGCATGAACGACCACGTCGCCAAGCCCATCGAGGCGGACGATCTCTCCAAAGCGCTGCTGAAGTGGGTCAAGACGCGGCATGCCGTCGGCGAGACCCAGCCCGCCGCGAGCCGGCCGGCGACCGAGGACGACATTCCCGCCATCGCCGGACTGGATATCGAAACGGGTCTGCGGCGCGTGCGCGGCAAGAAATCGCTTTACGTGTCGATGCTGCGCAGGTTCGTCGCCGGCCAGAAAGATGCCGTCGCCCTGATTCGCGCTGCCCTCGGGAGCGGCGACTTGGCGAGAGCCGAGCGCCTCGCCCACACGACCAGGGGCGTTGCCGGCAATATCGGGGCGGCACATGTGCAGGAGCTTGCGGCTGACGTCGAGAGTGCCGTCAAGAAACGGGAGCCGCGTGACAGGATGGATGCGCTGCTCGACGCGCTCGAGGTGCCGCTGGGCGCATTGGTTGTGGCTCTCGAGCGCGCGCTGCCGCTAAGAGAGGACGCGGCGCAGAGTGCCGTGGACGTGGACAGGCTTCGGGCGGTTTGCGCGCAGCTCGAAGCACTGCTTGCCCAAGGCGATGCCGAGGCTGGCGATGTTCTCTACGCGAATGCCGACCTGCTCCATGCCGCTTTCCCGAGCCACTATCGCAGGCTCGACGACGCCATCACCTCGTTCGATTTCGGAGCGGCCATCGCGGCGCTCAGGCTCGCTGCCGCAACTTTAGCTTAGAGAACCAGATTCCATGGATGCCATCTACGTTACCGACACTACCGACAAGGCCACCGTGCTGGTAGTGGACGACACGCCGGACAACCTGCACCTGATGAGCGGCCTGCTCAAGGACGCCTATAGGGTGAAGATCGCCAACAACGGCGAGAAGGCGCTCGAGATCGCCACCGACCATTCTCCTGACCTCATCCTGCTGGATGTGATGATGCCGGGGATGGATGGTCTGGAAGTGTGCCGGCGCCTCAAGAGCAATCCACAGACCAAACACATCCCGGTGATTTTTCTCACTGCCCAAAGTGAAGAGGGTGCTGAAGAGTTCGGCCTCGATCTGGGCGCGGTGGACTACATCACCAAGCCGTTTTCGATCCCCATTGCCATGGCGCGCATCCGCAGCCACATCCGGCTCAAGCAGCAAGCCGACCTGCTGGCGGCGATGGTGCTGCAGAGCGCCCGCCTGAACTCCGAGGCGCAGAGAGCCAGCCGCGCCCGCGAGGACCTGTTGGCGGTCGTCGCGCACGACCTGCGGAATCCACTCTCCACCATCCTGATCTCGGCGTTGGTCCTGCAGGAGCCGCCCGCACCCAACAACCCGGGCGCCGCCCCGAAGAAGCTCGGCGAGCGCATCCACCGCGCCGCCTCGCGGATGGATGGGCTGATCAAGGATCTCCTGGATCTCGCCGCCATCGAAGCCGGACACCTTGCCGTCGCGCGCGAGCCACACCAGGCGCTGACGCTGGTCACCGACGCGGTCGAGATGATGTTACCGCTTGCGAGCGCGAAGGGACTCCAATTGTCGGTTCGCGTCGAGTGCGAGGACCTGCTGCTCTCCTGCGACCGCGGCCGAGTGCTGCAGGTGTTCTCCAACCTCATCGGCAACGCGGTCAAGTTCACGCCGGCGGGCGAACGGATCACGGTTCTCGGCGCGATCGAGGACGGTGGCTTTCGTTTCACGGTGGAGGACACGGGCCCCGGCATCCCTGCCGACCAGCTCCCGCACATCTTCGATCGCTACTGGCAGGCGGACAGCACGGACCGCCGAGGAATTGGCCTCGGGTTGTCGATCGCAGCCGGTATTGTCGCTGTTCATGGCGGACGCGTCTGGGCCGAGAGCCAGGTGGGCAGCGGCAGCTCGTTCCACTTCACGTTGCTGCGCGCGCGCTGAAGTCACCGAGCGACACTAGCAGCCTGTCGGGCTTTCCTCATGAGTGCGCCAAAGTCGCTTTTGGCGGATGGCAAACGCCCGGCAAGCCTACTGTTATTAAGGAAAAGTCGTGGGTTCTAAGCCGGCCATGCGCCAAAACCGCCTTCGGTCCTTCGGATTGCGCGTCTGGACGACGTCTGCTGCGTTGCGACACTTGCCAATGGAAGAGCCATTGGCTGCGCACCGCGCCATGCATCCACTCGCTTAGCCACACAACGCATCTCACGTTGAAAGCCCGACAGGCTGCTAAAAGAATCATCCATCTATTGGCTCTGCTCGTTTGTCTTGATGCCACCGCCGCTGATGGGGAGAAGCTGAATCGAGCTTCCGCAGGGAAAAAGCTCCCAGCACCGCTCGCTACACCATTGGAACTCAAGGACACCTTTGATTGCCTAAAAGGAGCACCGGGTTGGGAGAGGGCTGCAGCGCATACCCCAGATGTCGCAGGGCCATGTGGCGCGGGATCAGGCGGGAAATGCAAGAACCTCCGCTATGTATACGTATCGGGAACTGGGTGGTGCCGGCCTGGATAGGAGGCATTCCCGTCACGAAGACTTGGACTCCCCATCATCGCAACGACGCGCCCAAAAACCTGGCAGTGAGCGATTCGCCTGCAACTTGGCCTGACCGCCACCATTCGGCCGCTTCCAGAGACGGCCGCCGTTGCGCCACCCGGTGCCCGCCGGTGGTAAGCCATCCGCCGAAGGCTCCGCGCAGGGCCGCAAGTCAGCACCTTGAGACATCCTCAAGCTTCAGACGTCGTAAAGATATAACTTGGACTGGGTCTAAGTTATTTCTGAACGGCGACTCAGGCCGGAGTCGGCAGTAATTCGTCCAGCAGTTTTGTGAGGACGGCATAGTCGGCGGGCTTAACCAGGTGGCCGCTAAACCCAGCCTGCTGGGACCTACGGCGGTCCTCATCCTGTCCCCATCCGGTGAGGGCGACAATCACGATGTGTTTGCTCGACGGCTGCTCGCGGATCTTGCGACAGGCTTCGAAGCCATTCAGTTTCGGTAAGCCGATGTCGAGCAGGATGACGTCGGGCTTTAATGTCGCCGCCGCTTCTACGGCCGCTAGTCCGTCGTGCACGGTGTGCGTTTCGTTGCCGGTCAGTTGCAACAAAATGGCGAGAGAAGCCGCCGCGTCCCGGTTGTCGTCCACGATCAGAATGCGCCGGGCCTTCGTCGTAATTGGATGGCTCACAGTTGGCTCGTGAGTCGGCGGCACGTGCGGATCGAATCGATAAGCAGAAGCAAGCACTTGCTCAAAAATCTGGAGGCGAATAGTGAACTGAGTTCCATGACCGACGCCGGCGCTATCGACATCCACCGTTCCCTCGTGCATCTCCACCAAGGATTTGACCAGCGTCAGGCCGATACCCAAGCCGCTCACCGAACGCTCCAGGGACGTATCTAGCTGAGTAAACATCTCGAAGATCCGGGGACGCTGGTCCGCGGCGATACCGATGCCGTTGTCTCGCACTCGGATCACCGCTTCCTGGCCTTCGCGCTCGACAGTGAGCCAAATCTGGCCCCCCTTGTCGGTGAACTTACAGGCGTTATCCAGGAGATTGCCCAATACTTGGGCCCACCGAGTCGGGTCGGCGAAGACGAAGATCGGTTCCGACGGCATCGCGACGGTCAGGATCATCTCCAAGGTCTTACACAGCGGCTGGACGACTTCGACGGCTTGATAAACGGCAGACGCCAAGTCGATCCGCACGCGACGAAGCTCGATCTTACCCCGGCTGATGCGGCTCACATCGAGCAAGTCGTCCACCAAACGCACGATCTGGCCGACCTGACGCTCCATCATCGCGGTCGCCGATTGGACCGCCTCGTCCTCCGGTCGTTGACTCCCTCGGGGCGACGTTAGCCGCATGATTTGCAGCGCGTTGCGGATGGGGGCGAGCGGGTTGCGGAGTTCGTGGGCCAGCATTGCCAGGAACTCGTTTTTGCGGCGGTCGGCTTCTTGCAGCGATTGTTCATAACGCCTGCGTTCGGTGACATCGCGAGCGGCGGCGAACACTCCCCGCAGCTTTTGATCGCGGTCATGGAAGGTCGTTGCGTTGTACGACACCACGGTTTCTTCGCCGCAGCGAGCACGCGCCGTGAGTTCGTAGTCGGTGACTTTCCCTTCGCCCAGCACCCGCTTGATCCCCGCCTCGGCTCGCTCTGGGTCAGTGAAGTAGTCTTTGAACGGCGCGCCGATCAGTTCGTCTCGCGTGCTTCCGGTGAGTGTCTCCATCTGCTTATTCACGTCGGTGATGATGCCGCTTGGGTCGGTCGTCATCAGCGCGTCGATATTGGATTCGATGAGAGAGCGCGTGTAGAACTGCTGGTCGCGCAGGCGCTGATCGAGCTTCATTCGCTCCTCTTCGACCTTCTTGCGCGCGGTGTTGTCGGTGCCGATCAGCAGGTAGCCGATGATGCAGTCCTGGGCGTCGCGCAACGCCGTAACCGAGACCACCGCCGGAAAGCGGCTGCCGTCCTCGCGGATGTAGGTCAGCTCGTAGATGTCTTCGATCCCGCGCGAGGCCTTGAACACCAAGGCCTCAAAGCCAGGGGCAATCGGGGTCCCGAGTTCGACGCTGAGTGCCCTGGCGCGTTCAATCAATTCCTGCGGATCTGAAATGTCGGCCGGCGTGATCTTGTTCATCACGGCAGCGGCCGCGTAGCCGAGCATGCGTTCGGCACCGACGTTGAAGATCTGGATGACACCCCTGGTGTCCGTGGCGATACTTGAAAAGTTGGCGCTGTTGAAAATCGCGTTCTGCAGCGCGGACCCGCGCGCGAGCGCCTGCTTTTGCCGAAACAACTCGACGAACACGTTGACCTTGTTCGTCAGGATATGCGCTTCGATGGGCTTGTAGAGGAAGTCAACGGCGCCGGAGCCGTAGCCTTGAAACAGCCGCTTCCGATCGTGGGCTCCGGCGGTCACGAACACGATCGGCACATGCTTGGTGCGCTCGCTCCCACGCATCAGCTCCGCGAGCTCGAAGCCGTCCATGTCGGGCATCTGCACGTCCACCAGCGCGAGCGCGACTTCGTTGACAAGGAGAAGCTCGAGCGCCGCCTCGCCCGAGCGGGCCGTCAGCACGCGCAACCCGGGACCGCGCAGCAACGCCTTCATGGCGACCAGATTCTCATAGAGGTCATCGACCAGCAGGAGGGTGACGTCATCAGCCATGAAATACAGTCCCTTCCGTATTGGCCGCGCGATGGGTGCCAAGCGCGAGGATCCATTGCGTGATGTCACGGAGCGGCGCCACAAGCTGCGGTTGGGCGCTGGCGATGGCGGCCTCGGGCATCGCGCGTGCCGGTGCTTCGTCTGGCGACTGCACCGCGCACAGCCCGCCCGCCGCCTTGATCGCGCGCAGGCCGAGCGCGCCATCGGCGTTCGCGCCGGTGAGGACGATGCCGGCGACGCGTGGCCCGAGCACCTCGGCGGCGGACTGAAACAACACATCGATGGAGGGGCGGCAGTAGTTGACCAGCCCGTCGTTGGACAGCGACAGATGCACGTCCTGCGCTCCCGCGAGATGTCGGCCGCCACTGTCAACGTCAAGCAGTACATGGTAGTCCGGCGGCGCGATGATGAAGCCCGGTCGCAGCACTTCCTTGTCTTCGGCTTCGCGCACGGCGAGGTGTGCGCGCGCGCCGAACACCTGGACGAGCAGGCTCGGCTGGTCGCGCGGAATGTGCACGACGGCAACCATGGGCAGGGCGAATGAGGCAGGCAACGCGGCGAGCAGCGCGAGCAGCGCCTGCACCCCGCCAGCGGACGCGCCGAGGACGATCGCGTCCACCAGCGCGAGTGGCGACGTTGAGGGGCGGCCAGATTCAGGCAGTGCGTAGCTCATGGCTCGATGATTACTCCACATTGCTCATTCGTCGCTTTCGGTAAATGCGTTCGCGCCGGTCGAAAGTATCGAAGGCGGGTGCATGCGATGACACGCGCAGGTTCTCCTTGGAGCCTAGCGCGAGGAAACCGCGCGGCACGAGCGATTGCTCGAATAGTGCGATCGCGCGGTCTTGCAGCTCGCGGTCGAAATAAATGAGGACGTTTCTGCACAGCACCAGGTGCGTCTGCGTGAAGTCGCCGTCGGTGGCGAGCGAGTGATCGGAAAAGACGACGTTTCGGCGCAAGCGGCGATCAAAGACGACACTACCGTAGGCGGCCGTGTACCAGTCCGAAAGCGAGTTCTTGCCGCCAGCCTTGGTGTAGCTCTCCGAGAAGCCCGCCACGCGATCGAGCGCATAGACGCCTGCTTCGGCCTTGCGCAGCGCCTCGTCGTTCACGTCGGTGGCGTAAAGGATCGCGCGATCAAGCAGTTGCTCTTCCTCGAGGAGGATGGCCATCGAGTAAAGCTCCTCGCCAGTGCTGCAGCCCGCGATCCAGATCTTGAGCGACGGATAGGTCGCAAGGATCGGCAACACGTCGCGGCGCAACGCCAGGAAATGCGTGGGATCGCGAAACATCTCGCTCACCTGGACGGTGAGGTAGTCGAGGAGGATGGGCAGCGCATGCGCGTCGTGCAGCACACGATCTTGCAGCAGGGAGAGCGAGGCTACGCCGAAGCGATCCATCGCCTGCCGTAGCCGCCGCCGCAGCGACGACATGGCGTAGCCACGAAAGTCGAAGTGGAACCGCTCGAAGATGGCCTCGAGCAGCAGCTTGAGTTCGAGGTCGAACGCGGCCTCACCGCTTTGTCCGACACTCGCGCTCATTGCTTGAACATCCAGACGCGCAGCAGCGACAGGAGCTTCTCGACATCAATGGGCTTGGCCATGTAGTCGGACGCGCCGGCCTCAAAACACTTCTGCTGGTCGTCCTTCATCGCCTTGGCGGTGAGCGCGATGATCGGCAGCTTTTGCCACTCTGGCCGCGCGCGGATGGCCCGCATGGCCGCGATGCCGTCCATCTCAGGCATCATGATGTCCATGAGCACGATGTCGATGCCGCCGGCGTGGTGCTCCGCGCTGCCCAGCTTTTCGAGGGCGGCGAGCGCCTCCTTGCCGTTGCGCGCGATCTCCAATTTGGCGCCACGCGGCTCAAGCACGCGGGAGAGCGCGAACACGTTGCGCACGTCGTCCTCGGCCAGAAGGATGCGCCGGCCCTCGAACGCGGCGTCGCGGTTGCGAACCTCGCGCAACATGCGCTGCCGGTCTGCGGGCAGCTCCGCCTCCACGTGGTGCAGGAACAGCATGACCTCGTCGAGCAATCGCTCGGGAGAGCGCGCGCCCTTGATGATGATCGAGCGCGAGTACTGGCTCAACCGGTGCTCTTCGTCGCGATCAAGGGAACGCCCTGTGTAAACGATGACCGGCGGGTGCGAGTAACGCTCGTCGCCGGCCATGCGCTCAAGGAGTTGGTAGCCGCTAAGATCGGGCAGGGTGAGGTCCACGACCATGCAGTCGAAGGTCGAGGCATGCAGGGCTTCGAGCGCGGCGGCCGCCGTCGCGACAGCCGTGATGCTGACGTCGCCGCCACCTAGCAGTGCCTCGATGGCTTGCCGCTGGCGCTCGTCGTCCTCGACCACCAGCACGCGCCCGATCTTCTGCGCGAGCTTGCGCTCCATGGTCTTGAGCGCGCGCAACAGCTCCTCGCGCTTGACCGGCTTGAGCGAATAACCGACCGCGCCAAGCTCGAGCGCCTGCTGGACGTGGTCCTCCACCGAGATCATGTGGACCGGCACGTGGCGCGTGATCGGGTTCCGCTTCAAGCGGTCGAGCACCGTGAGGCCCGAGTGATCGGGCAGGTTCACATCGAGGAGAATGCCCACCGGGTGGTGCGCGCGCGTCGCCGCAATGCCGTCCTCGGCGGTGGGCGCGGCGACAACCTTGAAGCCGCACTCGCGCCCGATCCCTACGAGGATGCGCGCGAAGGCGGCGTCATCCTCGACGACGAGGATCACGCGGTCGCCCTGCGCAATGAGCTGGCGATCATCATCCACGAGCTTCGCCAGCGGGCTTGGCTCGGCCTCGGCCAGCGTGTGCGCGGGCGCAAACGACGATGCATGAGACGAGAATGTGGACGCGACCGAGGCCGAAGCAGCGCGGGCGGCGCTCGCCGGGCGGGTGGTCGCGGTGGTGCCGGGCGCGCCGAGCGACCGCGGCACGGTCAGCGTGAAAGTACTCCCCTGGCCTGGCTCGCTCTGCAGCGTAACGTCGCCGCCGAGCAGGCGCGCAAGCTCCCGCGAGATTGACAAGCCAAGCCCGGTGCCGCCGAATTTTCGGTGCGTGCTGCCGTCGGCTTGGCGAAAGGCCTCGAAGATGACGTCCTGGTGCTCGGGCGCGATGCCAACGCCGCTGTCGGTAACGCAGAAGCGCACCAGCGGCGTTCCGTCGGCCGCCGTCAGAGCTTCCACCGCGAGCCGCACCGTTCCGCGTTCGGTGAACTTCACGGCGTTCGAGACTAGGTTCTTTAGCACTTGCTGGAGACGCTGGCCGTCGCTCACGATCAGCTCGTCGTTCCCGACCGCGAGTGCGGTTTCGAGGCGCAAGCCCTTCTGCGCCGCGAGCGGCTCGAACGTGCGCCGCAACTGCTCGATCATCGCGCGCAGCGAGAGCTTCTCCAGATGCACGTCGATCTTGCCGGCCTCAATTTTCGAGAGGTCGAGAATGTCGTTGATGAGCGTGAGCAGATCCGTGCTTGCGCCGTGGATCGTCTCCGCGAACGTCACCTGTTCCCCGGTGAGGTTGCCGCCGGTGTTGTCCGCGAGCAGCTTCGCGAGGATGAGCGCGCTGTTGAGTGGCGTGCGCAACTCGTGGCTCATGTTCGCGAGGAACTCCGACTTCACCTGGTTCGCGCGTACCAGCTCGTCCGAGTGGACCGTGAGATCGCGCTGGGCGCGTTCGAGATGGTCCTTCTGCGCCTGCAACTCTTCGGCCTGCGTTTCAAGCTGGGCGTTCGTCTCTTCAAGCTCCGCCTGCTGCGCCTCAAGATGCACCGCACTCTCCTTGAGCGCGCGACTCTGCTCCTCAAGCTCTTCGTTGGAGACCTGCAGCTCCTCCTGCTGGCGCTGGAGTTCCTCGGCCTGCCGCTGCGTCTCTTCGAGCAGGAGCGCGAGCTCTTTGCGGTATTGCGCCGTTCTCAGGGCCACGCCAATCGGCTCCGCGATCAGCCGAAGCAGCTCCAAGTCAGGCGCCGAGACGGAGCGAAAGAAGCCCAATTCCAGTACCGCATTGGCCACCCCATCGGCGCTGGTCGGAGCGATCACGAGGTGCCGGGGCCGGCTGCCGCCGAGGCCAGAGGTGACCGGAAAGTAATCCGGCGGCACATCGCTGATCTTCAGGACAGCCTTCTCCTGCATGGCTTGTCTGGTCAGGCCACCCACGGGACGGGCCGGCTCGATCCCGTCTGAGCTTCGCGCTGGAATCGCGTAGGCACCCACGAGCCGGAGTTGGCCTGCCGCCTCGGCAAAGTACATCGCTCCCACCTGGGCGTTGAGATAGCGAGCGACGAAGCTGACGATCTTTTCGCCCAGCGATGCGAGTTCCTGCTCACCCTGCAGCCGCGCACTGAGATCGTTCTGTCCCGCCCTCAGCCACGCCTGCGTTTGCATCTCGCTAAAATCCCGCGAGGAAATGACGGCGGCGGCGACGATCAGGAAGAGCAAGAGCGCTGCGCCCGCCCAGGTGACGAACGTCGAGAACGCAGCGGCCTGCTCCCATTCCTGCGTGCTGGCATCGAGCGTCGTTCGCTCGACGACCAACATCTCGTGGATCAGCGCACGGATGCGCTCCATCTGCGCCTTTCCCCGGCCCGAACGAACCAGCTCGACGGCGGCTTCCGTCTGGCCAGCGCGCTTCAGTGCGACGCCCTCTTTGATGATGGCCAACCTGTCGGCGGCGAGGCCTTCGACCTCATCAAGCCGCTGTAGTTGCGCTGGGTTGTCGGCCGCCAGCCGCCGCGCCTCCGCGATCTCACGGGGATGCGCGACGAGCGCGTCCGTGTACGGCTCCAGATAAGGCTCGGTGCCCGTCAGAAGATAGCCGCGGTGGCCCGTCTCCGCGTCCTTGAGCGTGGACAGCACGGCCTCGATCTCGTGCATCAGATCGAGCGTTTGCATCACCCGTTGCGCGCCCGTCGATCGAGTCTGCAGGGCGCTATAGGAGACAACCGACATGGCCAGGACGGCCAGCAGGGCGGCGACGAAGCCGGCCAGTGTCTTTCCTGGCAACGGTCCCCATCGGCCGCCGGGCATGGGGGCTGGTCCATCTCCCCCGAAGCGCGGATTTGGAGGGCTAGGAGGGCTTGGCGGCGGAGCTTCGTCGTTCATCGATTTCCTGGTCATAATTCCCGTCCGGTCCAAGCAAGTAGGGGCTTGAGAGGGCCCGCGGATCCCCACACCGGGGTCGTAACTTCCATAACCCCCACTCAGACCCGAACCAACGATGCAAACGAACCGGATGATTCTTCGGGTAGGCCCCTTCTTTTACCTATGCAGCCTTGCCCAGTAAGATGTTGTACAGGAAGCGCGGCGCGCACTTGTGCAGACGTTGAGCGGTGACGATCTTTCTTGCACAGGCCAGATCCTCAGGTAGCGGTCGGATGTGCACAGCCCCCCTTCCTATTGAGCGTGTCTGACAAAGTCCGTGGATGGACTTGTTCAGACCTTCCTTAAGCTCGGTGAAATTGCAAACGTCGCGCTACCCTGCGAATGGCGGCGTAGACACGGTCGTCCATACCGTGGGGCGCTTCCTCACCCACACCGCACTGCGTCGGCGCGCATTTATTTGCACGACGCATCGGCCGCATGCGCGTCGCCCGCAGCTCGGCGTGCGCCCATCAAACCCAGTCAGGATTTCACGTGCCAAATTACCTGTTGGTAATCTGCTCATTCATTTTTTCGCTCGCCGCGTTGACGGTTCCCGCGCAAAGTCCGCGACCGCAATCCGCTCCCGATCTGGACCTTTGGGCGGCTGGCGATGTTCACGCAATGGCGCCAACGCCAGATGGCGGAACGGTCATCGCCGGTTACTTCGCCCAGGTTCGTGGCGTTCGGCGCAACGGCTTGGCGAAGTTGAACGCAGAGGGCAATGTGGATCTCAGTTGGAATCCGATCATCGGTGGACCCAGCTATCGCCCAATGCCATTAACTTAAGCCGTTTGCTTGTACGCCACGGGGTAGCGTCGTGATTTCTTGAGCGATCCGGTACGCGGGTAGTGGCGATCGGGGCGTTCGGCGTTGGTGTTGCGAGGCAGGCGGCCGATGATGGACTGCAGGGCTTGCGTTGAGGGCTTGAGCAGCGCGGCGAGGAGTGCGAACTTACACAGATGCAGCGCAGCGGTAAGGTTTATGCGTGGTCGGTGCTTGTGCAGGCTGTCGGGATGGGCTGC
>Ga0209181_10009661_pt1 | contig 12652 bp, 9 predicted proteins | sample MAT05_FD_187208 | JGI IMG/M metagenome (GOLD analysis project Ga0209181, IMG submission 187208) | Freshwater microbial communities from Lake Fryxell liftoff mats and glacier meltwater in Antarctica - MAT-05 (SPAdes) (version 2) | ecosystem: Environmental > Aquatic > Freshwater > Ice > Liftoff... | reverse complement strand
GACGCCTTGCATCGCGCTGTGCCCGACCTCGACCAGCTCGCAGGCAGTGACGGCGCGCACCGTGGCCTGGCGCTGGTCGCCGGTGACGAGCGCCATCTCGCCGAAGAGCGATCCCGGGCCGAGGCGCGCCACGGCGATGGCGTCCTCCTCGCCGGGGCGCGCGCGCAGGACCGTGACCTCGCCGCGCTCGATCACGAAGAGCTCGCGGGTGTTGTCGCCCTGGCGCATGATCACCTCGCCTGCGGCGTACCTCCGCGAGAAGGCCGCCTCTGCGAGGCGGGTCAGCTCGCCGTCTTCGAGCACGCGAAAGAAATCGGCGCCACGGAGGACGCGGCTCCGCTTCTCGAGCTGCCCCTCCACGGCGGCCGCGCGGTGCTCCGTATCGATGGTGTGGAGCTGCACGACGCGGTGGGGAAAGGGCATCTCCACGCCGCTGCGATGGAGAGCGTGCCAGATCCGATCGCGGACGTCGCTGTCGACCACGTCGCGCCGGTGGAACTGCTCGGTGAAGAAGCGGACCCAGTACTCGATGCCGCTGTCGAGGAACTGGTGGGTCAGGATCGAAGGCGGCGGCTCCAGCAGCACGCCTGGAGCATCGCCGATGGCGGCGAGGACGGCGCGGTGAACCTCGTCCGGAGGCGTGGCGAGGGACGCCTGAAAGAAGACCGAGCGCCGCGAGGCCATCGTCGGCTTGGTGAAATTCTTGATCGGCGCCTTGGCCAGGCTCCCGTTGGGGACGATGACCTCGATCTCCTCGACCGTGATCACCTTGGTCGCGCGCCAGTTGATCTCGACGACGCGGCCGACGTTCCTGGGCTCGTTGTCGAACTGGATCCAGTCGCCAATCTCGAACGGCTGCTGCACCTGGATGGCGAGCCCAGCGAAGACGTTGCCGAGCGTGTCCTGGAGCGAGAGGCCGACCACCGCGGTGAGCAGCGCCGACGTCGTCAGCAGCGAGCCCGGCTCCACCCCGGCGCTGTTGAGCACGACGAGGCCAATCCCCACGACGACGAGGCCCTGGAGGATGTCACGGATGATCCGCGGCAGCGGCCGCCCCATGCGCCGGCCGAGGAAGACGTCGATCCCGAGGACCACCGCGCTGCGGCCAATCGAGAGGAGCAGAAAGAGGAGCGCGAGCGGCGCGAAGATCCGGCTCGGCGCAGGCCCCTCGGGGAGCATCTGGGCCAGCGCGAACGTCACGAGGTGCGCGGCGAGCAGCAGGCCCGGGGTGCGCTTGTGCGCGCGCGCTGACGGCACGAGCGTGGCGCGGAGCGCGGCGAGCAGCACCACGGCGACGAGGACGCCGATGGCGTCCATGACCAGGAGGTCTTTGCGGAGCGGGCCGTGGAGGATCGCGTCCATGTCGCCGTGACCTACCAGAGTTTCCCCTGGAAGGCGTCATCCCGCGTGCGCAGCTCCCGCGTGGCGAGCCAGAGCACCCGCCCCAGATAGACCTCCTCCGGGTTGCGGAGCCCGAGCCGATTGGCGCTCATGTGCGTTTGACTGCCGGCGATGCGCAGCCTCGTGGCCGCTGGAGCCGGTCCCCACGCCGCGGCGAGATCGCGCGCAGCCTCGAACAGATCGAGCCCAGCGAGCGCCGCGGGTTTCGCAGCGCCGAGGTGCGCTTCGACATCGGAGCGCACCAGCCGGCAGAACGCCTCCTTCTGCTCCGCGAAGAGGCGATCTCCGCGATCCACGAAGGGCTTCATCGCCTCGTGCCCTTCGAACGGAGAAGCGATCAGCGCCAGGAGCTCCTCGCCGTCGGTGGCAAAGCCCAGGGCCTCTCCCAGCAGCATCCGGAGGATCAACGGGAGCTGCCGCGCGCGCGGCGTGCCACCGTGAGCGTCGAGGAAGCGGAGCGCCCGCGCGCTGGAGAGCGCGAAGTAGTCGAGCGAGCACGGCAGCAGCGCGGCGCCCCCGTAACGCTCGGTCTCAGGCTCGAACGGGCGCTCCAGAGCGCAGTTGTCAGGAAGGATCGCGTCGTCGTGCTCGTTCGCGTCCGTGGCCAGGATGGACTGGTTGATGCGGTGGATTGCCTCCACAGGCATCGACGGCGTCGAAGGCGCCTCGTGAAAAAACGCCGCAGCCCTCGCGGTCACCAGGGCGCGCACGGCGCTCTCCTGGCCGTCGAGGACGCGTAGCCGCAAGCGCAGGTGGGGACCGCCGAGCGCGTAGCGGACGAAGAAGGAGCGATCGATGCTCGGCGCAGCGACGAGCTCCGTGAGCAAGGGGCGGACGAACGCCGTGAGCAAGCGGTCGAGATCCGCGTGGTAGTGGAGGTGAAACGCGATCCAGCTCATGAGCCCTCTTTCCGCGCGCTCGCGCTCGCCCAGGCGAAGAGCAGGAGCGGAGCCTGCTGCTGCACCATGAGGCCGAGCAGGATCAGCGTGGTATGCACGAGATCACGAAGGAGCGCGCGGCGCCGCTCGAGCGGACGGCCATCGGCGGCGAGGACGATGCGCACGAGCTCTTCGAGGTTACTCTTCGCCTGGGTCTCGCCCTCTCGCCAGAGCCGCGACATGACCTGACGATTCTTCTCTCCAACGATCGAGAAGAGCTTCGCCGCCGTGGGCTCTTCGGCGTCGGCGCGCTCGGTGAGGCCGACGAGCACCCGGCCGGCCATGTAGCGCCAGTACGGCGCCGGAGGCTCTCCCGCAGCGCGAATGCCGCGATCCAGTGTGGCAATCCAGCGCACCGCCGCCGCAGTCACGCTCCCCCGCGAGGTCGCGCCGAGCTGCCCGAGCGCCCAGAGCACGACCTCTTCCCGGAGGCGCCACAGCTCGTCTCTCTCCTCGACGTCGCTGGCCAGGTTGAACGGATAGTCCTGCTCGGTGTGCTCGAACAGGACCCAGGAGTTGTTCGGAGCCAGCCCCGGCGCCCGGTCCGCGCTGCACAGCGCCTTGCCCAGACAGGCCGTGTGACGAGCTTCGAGCTCCTCTGCGCTCGGCGACGCGAGGCTGGGAGAGCGCGCCACGTACGCCTCGATCGCCGAGGTGATCCGCGCCCTCGCCTCCCCGTCCGTCGCCGGCGTCGTGCGGAAGAGCATCATCACATGAGGGCCCCTGGCGTCGAAGCGCGCGCACAGGAAGCGAAGGCCCGCCTCCGCGGCGAGCGGCTCGACGCACGAGGCGAGGAGGCGATCTTGCTCGCGCTCACCCCAGAAATAGACATTGCAGCCGAGGTACATGCTCGCGGAGTCAGCCAGCAGAGGGGATCACGATCCCGGGCAAGAGATAGAGCGCGAGCAAGAACCGCTCGTGGAATCTACTCCGCGCGGCCTGGTCCGAGAAGAAGCTCACCGACGCCTGGGCCTCGGCCGGGATCTCGGGCAACGCGGCGCAGTGGCGAGCGAGCATCACGTAGTCCACCCGGGTCCCGTCGCCGAGCACGCAGAGAGGCGCGCTGTTCTCCAGCATGGCGCGCACGATCCCGAGGTGCTCTCGCATCTCGGGCCAGCGCCGGCGGTTCCGGGCGATGCGGGTGTGATGCAGGTGAAACTCGTGGCAATGGTGGGCGAGCGGCGCGAGGAAGCGGTCTTGATCGACGGCCGCTCGGATCGCCTCGGCGGCCAGGACGAGCCCTTGCTGTGCCAGCTCGTAGTCCTCGATGCAGTAGGCGTGATAGGCAGACACGCCGTGGTACCAGCGCTCCAGCACATGAACGATCGAGGCGCGCGCGCCGTGGAGGGCGGCGAGGCGCGCGCCGGTGTCCTCCAGCAACGCGCGCGCAGACTCGAAGCGTCGCTGGAGGCAGAGCGCCAGGGCCTCGTCGGCTCCCTTCGCGACGGCGACGTGCTCCGGGCGAGCATACTCGAGCGTCCACGCGCGCCCCTCGTCACCGCTCCTGGAGACGAGGTAGTCCCAGTCGTAGCGGGGCTGTGCCGCGCCTGCGCCGCGCTCAGACATGCCCGCCCCGATCGAGAGGGGCGCGGTCTCCCGCTCTGCCGGCGCGCCGAGCGAGGGTATCGAGCTGGAGCTCGACGACCCAGCGCCGGCCCTCCCCGTCGACAGGCGCGGCGTCGGGCGTGGGCAGCATCTCTTCCAGGTCCACGCCCACGGAAGGGTCCTTGCCGACGATCGTGAGGAAGATCTGCACGAAGAGCGGTGAGGTGAAGTCGATGTACTGCGGCTTGGTCAGCTCGCCGCGGACCCGCTCGGTCACGAAGACGCGCTCCGGGATCTCCTGGGCGATCCTCCACCGGTTGAGCACGGCAAATGCCTCTTGCTTGGTGGATGCGCGGAAGATCTCCTCCGGCAGCACGCTCACGGGGAAGGTCCAGCGCCGCCGCAGCGCGACCACCTGGCCAAGGCTCAGTCGAGGCCAGATCTTCATCTCACCCCGCGAAGCGGGCGCGCGCGGGAGCGGCGGGAAGCGCAGCTCGCCGGGGCCGAAGAGGCTCAAGATGCGCACGATGAGAGGCAGGAAGGTCTGATCGGCGACGCCGAGATGAACGGGCGCATAGGCGCGCCCCGAGGCGTCGACGACGCGCGGGGGCGCGTCCGGGGCGAAGCGCACGAAGAGCTCGCGGATGGTGAGCTTTCGCGACGTGGAGGCGTCGAGGGACTCGTCCAGCATCTCGAGCACGCTGGGCGTCTGCACCGCATGGAGATTGAGGGTCTCGCCGAAGCTGTACACGAGGTCGAGAAGCTCGGCGCCCTCGCGGGAGCCCTCGATCTCGGTCGTCCCACGCTCGGCGAAATAGGCCCCGTACCTCTCGCGCAGCTCCGGGGGCATCACCGCCGTGTAGCGGCTCCCGTAGCGGCCGGTTCCCTCGAAGAGCTGATTCAGCACCCAGCGCAAAGACGTCGTGTCCGCGGGCTGGACCAGCAGGCAGGCCTCCAGCGCGGGCAGGTAGCGCGGGGGCACGCGGGCGAGCGCGGCGGAGAGCGCCTCGCAGGAGAGGTGGATTTCCCCATCGACGCTCTCGGCGCAGCGCGCGATCTCGGCCCAGACCTCTTCGCGGAGGCCCCGGAGGGCGTTCACCGCGTCGAGGCCAAAGGGGTTGAAGAGCGCAGCTCGCCTGCTCGCGCCGGTGAGCTTCTCGGCCTCGACGAGGAAGGTGGTGTACGCGCGAAAGAGCGGCTGGACCTCGCGCAGGAGCTCGAGGATCCCCACCGTGGCGCGGTCGGGCCAGCGGCCCTGGGCAAAGGCCGCGACGGCGTGGAGCAGCTCGTGGCGGTGGCTCCCGAGCTGGGCGAGCTGCACGAGCGGCCTGGTGCTCTGAACGATGCTCTCCGCTGCCCTGGGCGAGATCTCGACGATCGCTCTCCAGGGGTCGACCTCGCGACTCCCCTCCAGGAACACGTCCTCGTAGAGGGCGCCCATGTCGAACTTGTGCCGCGAAACCGTCGCCTCCCCCGGCGCGCTGCCCACGGCGACCTGGGTGGTCACGGTGGTCTCCCAGAGCCTATCGACCAGGCGCCCGAGCTCGTGGAGCGTCTCGAGCGGGCGCTCGGCCTCGGCATAGCCGCTCTGGAGAGTGACAATCCGCTCCAGGGTGTCTGCAAAAGCGACCAGCGTGGGGTCGTCGCCGGAGGCACGCACGCACGTGAGCATTCGTCGCTCGAGGTGCCCCTCGTTGCTCGGCCACGGCGGCAACAGGCGCAGGAACCCGATCTGGAGCAGCTTGGCGAGGGTGTCGGGGATGCGCCGGTCCCCCTCGGCCGCCGCGAAGGCGCGCGCGAGCGTCTCGAGGAGCTCGGCCAGCGGCGGCTCGTGACTCGGCAGCTCGCGTACCAGCCAGTCGATGAGCGGGCCGCTCAGATCGAGCTGAACCACCGACGCCGCGGTGTAGGCCATCACTCCTTCCTTGGGCGCCCAGAAGGCCGGCCTCAGGAAGCAATAGCGCCCCCTGGAAAGCTCCCAGCGAGAGCTGTTGAGGGCCACGCGCAGGCGGCTCGAGAACGCGGGGATCCGCGACAAGCGCGCATGATCTTGATCGAGGATATAGCGTTTGAAGCGCAGCAACGAGCGCTCCTGAAATGGCGCGCCGACGAGCCGGAGAGCTTCGCTCGCGGCCGGCGACACCACGCCGAGCCCCGTCCGCGTCAGGGTGGAGAAAGGCGAGGTCTTGAGCGCAGCGCGGCTGGCATACCGCAGCAGGCTGGACTCGAGCCGAGCTTGCCGCTTGTCGCGCACGCCGCGATCGAAGCGCGGGAGGCTCTCGATCAGCGCCGGGCTCGCCAGCGCCACGCCGCGGATCAAAGCGCGATCGGTGGAGAGGGCGCGGACAGCGTCGTGCTCGAGCGACGCCGCCTCTTCGTAGGCGCCGCGGTACGCCTCTTCGTTGCGCGCGTGGGCCTCCTCCAGCGCGACGACGCGCGCGGCCGGCTCGCCCACGGCGCCCGGGAGAGCCGGCCAGCACGGCGAGCTGCGATGACGCAGCAGCGAGCGGCCGTTGAAGCAATCGCGCTTGATCCCGAGGAGGACGCGGCGCACCTCGGGGCTCGCGCCGAGGATGACCTCGAAGATGCGCTCAGCGACCTCGGCGCGCGTGGAGGCCAGGCGCTCGCGCAGCGAGAGGCCCTCCCGGAGAAGCTCGGTGCAGCGGTCGCTGTGGAAGCTCTCCATCGACTGCGCCGGGAGGCCGGCGATGCGAACGAGCAGCGGCACCGGCTCCTCGGCGCTCATGAGTGGCCTTCGCGCTCTCCTGGCACCATGGAAGGCTCCGCGGAGAAGCCAAAGTGCTCTTCACCCGGGGAGAGCCGGAGAAGGATGTGGTGCGTGAAGCTCTCGTCGAAGGGCTTGAGCCCGAGCTGGTTGCCGAGGCCGTGCAGCGCCTTGAACAGCGCCTGGAAGACCGGATCGGGGGCGAACGGGTCAATCTGGTAGCTCCGCTCATTCGCGAAGCCTCCGACGTACCCGCACAGCTCGCGCAGCGAGGCGCGCCATGGGTCGCCTGCGTCCCGCTCCGCGGCGCCTCCGTCTCCTCCGTTGACAGGATAGCTCCACTGGGCGTCGGCCGTCGCTTGCAGCGTGGCCCGCGCGGGCCCGAGCTTGGCCACGTTGACGTCGAATCGAGACAGCCACTCTGCGGCCATCTCGGGCCCTTGCCGGCTCTGGGTCAGGACGAAGCGCAGCAGCCAGTTCCGGTGGTAGGCAAGATAGGCGGAGCGACGCTCGGGCGACCAGCGAAGGGTGGACATGCCGCTGATGATCGCCTTGAGGAGGGCAACCTGGCGAGCGCGGAAAGGCACGCTCCCCTGCGCGTCCGGCTGGAGGGCGACGAGCGCTTTCTCGCAGCCCGCGCCGAGGCACCGCGTGAAGAGAGACACGTAGCGATCATCCTCGAGGAGCGGCCCTCCACCGAACGAGACTGCGCTCCTCCGGTAGTGCGTCCAGAGAAAGCTCGCATCGGGGTGCCCCTCCGTCCCCTCGTCCTCGACGTCGATGGGCAGCGCGCCGTCGGGGCGCGGCGGAGCAGTCGCAGTCGTCGCGGCGCCGAGCTCGGCCAGCGCCGCGCTGGCCGCCGCCTCGAGCGAGGAGCGCAGCGCCGACCTCAGCGCCTCGGGGGCGTGGACGCGGATCTTGAGGTGCTCGCCGCCGCGCGGGTAACGAACGCACCACAGATGAGCCTGCTGCTCGGGGTGGTCTTCGCGGAGACGACGCCAGAAGGGAGCGACTCCGCGGTGGAGGACGTGGTCGAGACGACCCGCACAGTACACGTTTGCCGTCAACAGAGGATCGGGCAGCGGCAGCGGATCACTGGACATGGCAGGGTCGCTCGAGTCGAGCTCAACGGTTGGTAGAGGCCGGATGGATCAAACGGGCCATGGTCGCCTCTCGACAGCTGGATGGCCTTCGAAAAAAACGCCAGCGAGCGTGTTGCTCGCTGGCGTTTTGCCGCGACACCGTCGTTGATCGCGACCAATCGACGGAGCTGCTGCAGTAGCCTACAGAGCCTTGACGGCCGCGTTCGAGCAGGACCAGAGCGAGCACCAGCCGCCGGCCACCGAGTCGAGATCCTCGTCCGAGAGCGGCTGAATCTCGAGGTTGTCGAGGTTGGCCAGATCCTCGTCCGTCTTCAGCGACTCGTCCTTCACTTGGTCCTTGATCATGGGGGAGATCTCCTTCGTCGTCGTCCGTGGATGCAATCAACTCATGTCTGAGTCTCCCTCACGGTATCGACCTCAACAAAGGGAAACAAGACCAAAGATGTCTTTCTGCGCTCGATCGAGCAGGCAGCGCGTGGAGTCCATTTCCCCACAACGGTCATGGAAAATTCCAGTCATCCTGGCCGGCCATGCGTCAACGAACGTTGCTTTGCACCGCGTCAAACGTCCATGGGCCGTCCACCGACGGCGGGTGTCGGCCATCGAACAAGCGCTGTGCCTCGGCGCGGAACCGCCGGGGTTCGCGGGTCGTCGTGACCGCGTTCCGGCGCTCGGTCGAACGAGCAGCATGTATACTCGCCGCATGACCCAGACCCGGACCGCGCTCGTCGGTGGGTTCATCCTGCTGTCGGTGGCGGCCGCGATCTCTCTGGCGAGGACGCGCGGGCCCGAGCGCATGGCCGGCGGCGCCGTATCTGCCGAGCCCAAGGTCGCGGCGCTCGTGGCCTCCGTGGCCTCCGTGGCCTCGGCGAGCGCGCCGCCGGGTGCGCCCGCTGTGCCGGGTGCGCCGACGAGCGATTTTCTCGGCGTCGTCCTCGCGCGCGCGTCCGTCGATCTCGCGGCCCGCTTCGACGGCCGCATCCGCGCCGTCCACGTCCGCCTCGGGGACGTCGTGCCCGCCGGCGCGTCCGTCGCCAGCCTCGACATCCCCACGCTCCGCTTCGATCTCAACATGGCCGAGGCCGAGGCCCACGCCGCCGAGGTCGCTCAGAGCCGCGCCGCCGTCGAGCTCACGCAGGCCGAGGAGCGGCTCGGGAGGCGCCGCGCCCTCTCCGCGGAGGCCCTCGCCACGGGCGAGGATCTCGCCGCGGCCACCTACCAGCAGAGGCTCGCCGAGGTCCAGGTGCAGAGCGCGCGCGCGCAGCTCGCCGGCAAGCGCGCCCGCGTCGGGCAGCTCCGCAAGAACACCGACGACACCGAGATCCGCGCTCCGTTCGACGGGATCGTCGCCGCGCGCTACGTCGATCCAGGGGCCAACGTCACCGCGGCGACGCCGATCGTCCGCCTGCTCAGCGCGCGGGATTTCTTCGTTCGCTTCGCCGTCCCGGAGGAGAGCGCGGCGCGCCTCTCCGTCGGCGCTTCGGTGGGGGTGAGCCTCGGCGGCGCCGCGCTCCACGGCGCCGTCGACAAGGTCTCGCCCGAGGTCGACGCGGCCTCGCGGATGATCATCGTCGAGGCGCGGCTCGACGCGGCGTCGCTGGACATGAAGGCGCGCTCGGGCGAAATGGCGCGCGTGTCGATCGAGGAGAAGCGCTGAGCGCGCGCATGGCAACACCCCGTCGCCCCGTGTTTCGCGAAGAGGCCGTCCTTCACACCGAGGGGGGCGGAGGCGGCGGCGATGTCCTGCGCCTCTCGCCGGCCTGGACGCGCTGGACCTACTGGCTCCTGGTCGCGCTGTTCCTCGCGGTCTTCTCCTACGGCGTCTTCGGCACGCTCTACGAGTACGCGAGCGGCCCCGCCGTCGTCTGGGTCGCGGGCAGGGCCGACATCACCGCGACCCTGGCCGGGACGGTGAGCACGATCGAGGTCGAGCCCGGCCAGCGCGTGGAGCCCGGCGCGGTGCTGGTGCGCTTCCACGCGGCGCGCGAAGAGGCCGAGCTCGTGCGCATCCAGCGCGAGTTCGATCTCCAGCTCATCAAGATGATGCGCGATCCCGCCGACCTCGCCGCCCGCGAGACGCTCACCGCCCTCCGCACCCAGAAAGATCTCGCCGCCGCGCGCGTGGAGCAGCTCTCCGTCCGGGCCTCCCAGGCCGGCGTGATCGGCGACGTGCGGATTCGTCCCGGCCAGCTCCTCGCCGCGGGCGACACCGTGGTGACCTTGATGGGCGAGCAGACGAAGTACTCCATTGTGGCGATGATGCCCGCCCAGTACCGCCCTCAGCTCAAGCCCGGGATGTCCCTCCGCTTCGAGGTGACAGGCTATCGCTACGCGTATCAGGAGATGACCATCGCCTCCGTCAGCAAGCAGATCATCGGCCCCAGCGAGGTGAAGCGGTATCTGGGCCAGCAGATCGACGACACGGTGACCATCGCCGGCCCCGTCGTGCTCGTCGAGGCCGTGCCGCCGTCAGCCACCTTCGAGGTCGACGGGCGAACCTTCGATTTCTACCACGGCATGAACGGTGTCGCCGAGACCCGCGTTCGCTCCGAGAGCCTGCTCTTCTCGCTGATACCGGGCCTCCGCGTGGTCTTCGGGGGCCCGCATGGCTGAGCCTTTGCCGCGCAAAGGCCTCTTCGACGGCTTCCCGGCGCTCTCGCGGCTCGGCCGCACCCAGCGTCGGATCCCCTTCGTTCAGCAGCTCTCCGCGACCGAGTGCGGCCTCGCCTGCCTGGCCATGGTGCTCGGCTATCACGGTAAGGAGATCGGACGCGAGGAGCTACGCTCCATCCTCAGCGCCGGCCGCGACGGGACGACTGCCCGCGATATCCTCAACGCTGCCCGCTATTACGGCCTGCGCGGTCGCGGCGTGAAGCTCGAGCCCACCGCCCTTGGTCATCTGCCTCCGGCGGCGATTCTCCACTGGGAGTTCAAGCATTTCGTCGTCTTCGAAGGCGTCTCCAGCACCGGCGTCGACATCGTCGATCCCGGCGTGGGCAGGCGCCGGGTCCCGATGGCGGAGTTCGGTCAATCGTTCACCGGCGTCGCCGTGCTCCTCGAGCCCGGGGAAGCGTTCGTGCGCACCGACAGCACGACGAAGCGAGACCGGAGCGGGCTCGGCACGATCCTCTGGGAGTCGGGCGACTGGGGGCGCATCCTCACGATGTCGCTCTTCCTCCAGGCGCTCCCCATCGCCCTCCCGCTGCTCACCGGGGCGCTCGTGGATCGCGTCGTCCCCCGCGGCGATCGCCATCTGCTCCTGGTGCTCTCGATCGGGCTCGGCGCGTTCATCGTCTTCAATTTCCTGGCGTCGCTCATCCGAGCTCACCTGCTGCTCCATCTCCGCACCATCGCCGACGCGCGGATGACGACGGACTTCCTGGGGCACCTCATCTCGTTGCCCTACGCGTTCTTCCAGCGCCGCTCGATTGGCGACCTGCTGATGCGGCTCAACAGCAACGTGCTCATCCGCCAGATCCTCACCTCGGGTGTGCTCTCCGGGATCCTCGACGGCGCGCTGTTGATCATCTACTTCGCCCTCCTCCTGGTCCTGAGCCTCTCGATGGGCGCGCTGGTGCTCGGGTTCGGGGTGCTCCAGGTCGCCGTCTTCTTCCTGACGCGGGCGCGGAGGCGGGAGATCAACACCATCTCGCTCATCCGTGAGTCCAAGGCGCAGAGCTATCAAGTCGAGGTCTTCGCGGGCATCGAGACGCTCAAGGCCATGGGCGCGGAGGCGCGGGCGCAGGAGCACTGGGCCAACCTCTTCGTCGACATGCTCAATGCGTCGCTCGCCGAAGGGCGGCTCACCGCCGCGGTCGACGCGGTGAGCAACACGCTGCGGATGGGCGCGCCCCTGGTGATCCTCGGGATCGGCACGCTGAAGGTGCTCAACGGCGAGCTGACCCTCGGCACGATGCTCGCGCTCAACACCTTTGCCATCGGCGTCTTCACGCCGCTCGCCAACCTGGTCTCGACCGGCGTCCAGCTCCAGCTGCTCGGCAGCTACCTCGAGCGCATCTCCGACGTGACCGAGACGCCGCTCGAGCAGGACGCGGACCGGGTGCGCGTCGCCGGCGCCCTCCGCGGCCGGATCGAGCTCGACCATGTGAGCTTCCGCTATGGCCCGCTCGATCCGCTGGTGGTCCAGGAGGTCTCGGTGAAGATCGAGCCGGGGCAGCTCGTGGCCATCGTCGGCCGATCCGGCTCGGGCAAGTCCACGCTCGCGAGCCTGCTCCTCGGCCTCTACATGCCCACGTCGGGCCGCATCCTCTACGACAACGCGAACCTCGTCGATCTCGAGCTGCGGAGCGTCCGCCGGCAGCTCGGGATCGTGACGCAACAGGCCTATATCTTCGGCTCCACCGTGCGCGGCAACATCACCCTGGCCGAGCCCGACATGCCCTTCGAATCCGTGGTGCAAGCGGCGAAGCTGGCCCAGATCCACGACGAGATCGTGGAGATGCCGATGGGCTACGACACCCCGCTCATCGACGGTGGCAACTCGCTGTCAGGCGGCCAGCGACAGCGGCTGGCCCTGGCGCGGGCGCTGCTGCGCAAGCCGTCGATTCTGCTGCTCGACGAGGCGACGAGCGCGCTCGACGGTATCACCGAGCGCCGCGTGCAAGACGGGCTCGGGCGGCTCGAGTGCACGCGGATCGTGATCGCGCACCGGCTCAGCACCATCCTCGACGCCGACGTGATCCTCGTCATGCACGAGGGCAAGCTGATCGAGCAGGGCACGCACGCCGAGCTGATGGCCCGCGGCGGTGGCTACGCGAAGCTCGTGGCGAGCCAGATCGACGACAACGGCAGGTGAGGAGCGGAGGCGCCGCGGCCCTCTCTTCAGGCGGATAGGACAACGAAGCGCCATTTCCCCGGGCACCCGGCGCGCGTGCGCCCCAGAGGCACCTCGCGGTCGTGGAGACGGTGTCGGCCTGGTC
>Ga0209181_10009660_pt1 | contig 12652 bp, 10 predicted proteins | sample MAT05_FD_187208 | JGI IMG/M metagenome (GOLD analysis project Ga0209181, IMG submission 187208) | Freshwater microbial communities from Lake Fryxell liftoff mats and glacier meltwater in Antarctica - MAT-05 (SPAdes) (version 2) | ecosystem: Environmental > Aquatic > Freshwater > Ice > Liftoff... | reverse complement strand
CTTGCGGTAGATCTCGTATTGGCGGAGTTTCTCAGTCAGCCCTTCGCCAGTTTCCTCCCCCTTGATATCTCGATGCGAAGGCTTGTATGACGTAACGATGGCACACTTGCCACCGAGCCCACTTTTGACGAACAGTTCGTAATACTTGCAAGCCTGATAAATGCTGGCTGAAACCAGCATGGCATTTCCTCGACCGTCCATCAGGCGAGGTCGTGTTGCCATGTCCATCATCACATCGGCAACAATCTTCTCCAGTCGATCCTGACAACTGAGAACCTTTTGCATGGTTCCCCAGCGTTGTTTCAATTGTGCTTTAGCCAAGTCCGTCAGGGCCTTGGTCTTGGCTTCGAACCACTGGTCAATCTTGGCCTGAGACGTGATCTTCTGATCGATGTCGCGGGCTTCGTACCGAAGATCCAGAATGACCTTGTCTCTCACGCCTTCGTCAAACTTGTAGGTGTGAATGTACCGGCCGAAGACTTCCAGCGTTTTCTTTTTATCTTTCTTCAGCAGCGGCGTTCCTGTGAAACCGATGAAGACGGCATTGGGAAGCAGGGCCTTCATCGCTGCGTGCAGTAGACCGGACTGAGTTCTGTGGCACTCGTCCACAAAGACGTAGAAATGGCCTTTTGCTCGGAAGTCTTTGGGAAGATTCTTCTTCAGGTCGGCGATGAAGGCTGAAATGTCACCAACTTCTTCGTCATCTTCCACGCCACCGAACTTATGAATAATCGAACAGATCAAATTAGGAACAGTCGCGTTCAGCGTGCCAACAAGGTCGGCACCGCTCTTTGTTCGATAAATTGTTTCATCGATGCCGGTGAAGACTTTTTCGATTTGTTCATCCAGCTCGGTTCGGTCGGTGATGATCAGAACTCGGGAATCTTTTACGTTCTCACGAATCCATTTGGCCAGCCAAACCATCGTCAGGCTTTTACCGGAACCCTGAGTGTGCCAGATGATTCCGCCTTCTCGGCGACGGATAAAATCCTGAGCCGCTCGAACGCCGAAATACTGATTGTGTCGGCAGAGTTTTTTGGTTCCGCTGTCAAAGACGGTGAAGTTATGAATCAGCTCAAGGAAGCGTTCCTTTGAGCAAATCTGAAGAACATGCCGGTCAAGGCGATTTTCGACGCTGCTGTCTTCCTTCCATGTCAGGTAATACTTTTCCGGTGTCTGAATCGTTCCGTAACGAATGCCTTCGGTATCGTTTCCGGCCATGACCAGTTGCATGGTGCCGAAGAATCGTTCAATGAATTCTTTTCGCTGACTGTCAAGGTTCTGGCGAATGCCCTCATTGACAGCAACGCTGGAACGTTTCATTTCCAGAATGCCCAGAGCAATCCCGTTGACGTACAGAACCAGATCCGGCCGCTTCTGATATTTGCCGTTGACGGTTACGGAAACTTCTTCGGCCACGCCGAAATTATTTTTCTGCGGCTCATTCCAATTGACCAGCCAGACGGTTTGTTTGTTTTCGCCGACGGATTCCTTGATCTTGATGCCGTAGCGAAGCAGGCGGTAAATTTCTTTGTTGACGTCGTACAGGCTTTTGGTCTGGTCACCTGCGATCTTGTTGAGTTCGAACAGGGCTCGGGCAATCAACAGTTCGCTGTAACCCTGAGTCTCACTGAGGAATTTTCGCAACTCAGCTTCTTCGATGTTGCTGTTGTTCGGTCGGTCTTCCCAATTACCGAGATATGAATATCCAAGCTGATCTTTCAGCAGCGTGATGATACGATTCTGAGTCGCTCGTTCCTTTTGCCCGACGTTTGTCATAGATTCAATTCCAAAATGTGTATTGCGTTCATCAGCCGCCGGGCGTTAGAACGTAGGTTGGACATTCCTGTCCGACTGTGACTGGACGGGCAGGAATGCCCATCCTACATCATACCAGCCTCGTTTTCCCGGTGAGGAGTTCCTGCATCATGCCTTGCTTGAGGTCGCGGGTCTTGGCCTGCCGCTGCTCCAGCACCGCCAGCTCCGCGTCCATGTCCGTCAGCACGGCGGCGATGGCGGTTTGTTCGTGGGCTTCAGGCAGAAGAAATTCGAACGCCTTCAACAGCTTCGTGTCGAGAACTCCCGCCGTGTTCCCGGCAGAGGAAACCAATTTGAGAAAATCCTCAGCCCGTCCCGTTATCAACCAAGTCAAGAATCTAGGGTAGACCCTCGAGCTAGGGATCAGCGCTTTTACATCCTGATTAAAGCAGACCCGTTTCGTCACCAGCCCACAGAGAATCTCGTTGTGCAAAGCGCTCCCACGAACAAGAAGCAGGGTTGAACCTATCGGAGCAATTTTGCTTCCGGCTGCAACAGCTTCTTCGGTGACATTACTAGGAGATCGCCATATCTCAAAGCAACGGAGGCTCGTTGCACTGATCCAAGGTATTTCACCACACCAATATCCATCATTGCTGCGGGAAGGCGTCCCCCCAGATGTGAACGTCGCGACTTCGCCCAGTGTTGTCACCTCCCACTCGCCGTGGAAGCCGGGGAGGCGGATTTGGCCGGTGAGGAGTTGCTGCATGGCGGCCTGTTTGAGGTCGCGCTTCTTGGCGATGAGCCGGTCCAGCGCGCCCAGCAGCGCATCCACATCGCTCAACGCCGTCGCGATGGCGCGTTGTTCGGGCGGACGTGGACAAGCGATGGGGAAATTGCGAATGTCCTGACTGCTGATGTTTGGGTCTTTTCGGCTACTGCTCGCAACGCTCTTCCAGTAATCAACGCGGTAGTTCAGTGCGCCAAGAAGATATTCAGACACGAGTCTTTCAGCTTTTGGCTGAATCGCTGTAATAGCTTGATTCACCGATGCCGGTGTACGGAGCAGTCCCGTCCGGCCGATTTGCTGAAACCCCCCATACATTGCAACAAGCACAGTCCCAGCTGGGTAAACTCTCAGACATGTTTCCTTGAGTGCGAGGTCCGTAACGCACTCCGAAGTGCCAAAGAGTTCGGAGTCAGTCAGGTCCATCGTTTTCACCCATGCGATTGAGCCGTTTTTGAAATAGCGGTCGTGCATGGCTCTCGCGGGCGTTGTGCCAGACGACGTTTCAGCCAACGCTCCAAGTGGCGAAACTTCCCACTCCTCCGGGATGACGCCCACCTCCGTCTGTTTGTAGCCGGAAGGCAATGGAGAATTGATACTTGAGAATTGAGAATGATCGGAGCGACTCATTGTCCATTCTCCATTTTCAATTGTTCATTCTCGCGAAGCGTGAGTTCCAACTCGCGCCGGAGTTCTTCGCGATCGGGCAGGTAGAGCTGGTATTTCTGCACGAAGAGCTGGCTATTCATCTGGTAGGTCGCGTATTCGACGAGTAGCTCGTCCTTGTTCCGAGTGAGGATGATGCCGATGGGCGGGTTGTCCCCCTCCGTGTTTTCCTCGGCGGCGAAGTAGCCCAGATACAGGTTCATCTGCCCGATGTCGTGATGCTCAACGTCGTTGATCTTCAGGTCGATCAGCACGAAGCAGCGCAGGATGCGATGGTAGAAGACGAGATCGACTCGGTAATGAGTGTTGTTGAGAGTGATGCGGTACTGCCTGCCGACAAACGTGAAGCCCTTGCCCAGCTCCAGGAGAAACGGCTGGAGGTGATCGCAAAGGCGAGTTTCCAGATCGGTCTCGGAGAGCGTGTGCAGTTCGGGGATTTTCAGAAACTCGAAGACGAATGGATCGCGAAGGAGATCGGCGGGCTGTTCGATGAGCTGGCCTTGCTGCGCGAGCCGCAGAATGGATTCTTTGTCTTTCCCAGCGGCAAGACGGAGAAAGAGGGACGATTTTTTCTGGCGCTGAAGCTCGGGGACCGACCATTTTTCACGGATTGCTTGCTGTTCGTAAAAGCTGCGTTCCAGCTTGTCGTCGATCCGAAGAAGCTCGACATGGTGCGACCAGCTCAATAAGTCAGAAGGCTTCTGACTTATTGGATACTCCAAATACAACCGCCGCATGTAGACCAAATTGCTTCGGCTAAATCCCTTGCCAAGCCGCAACCTCAAGTCACCGCTGAGGTTCACCAGAAGTGCCTTGCCATAGTCGGCGCGAACCTTGCCGCCTTGCTCGAACTCAACAATATCATGCCCGATCTGCCAGTAAGTTTCGGTCATGTGGGAGTTGACGGCCTGATGTGCGCGAAGTCGCCCCGACGTGTAAACCTCGGAGATGCGTCCCAGCAGTTGCTGGTAGCCGGAGTCGGTTGTCAGTTCGGTGCTCATGGCATTTTCTCCTTGTTGGCTTCACCCAGTCGCCGGGCCGCGCTGCCAGCCGTCAGCACCTGCATCTGGCGGATGGCGATTTCGTTGAGCCGTTTCAGGCGATCGCGCTGGGGCAGGGCCATGTGGATGAATTCCGCGTTCATGCCCTCAATGTTCGCCAGCACCAGCAATTGTTCGATGGTGGCGTGGAGGTTCCAGGCGAGAGATAATCGCTGGCTTTCGTCTTCCTTGAGGCGTTGAAATTCCTTGATGAGATACAGCTTGAACTCGACAGAGACCCATGACGCGAATTCAAAGGCAATGTCCTTGTGGGCATAGGTTCCGCCGTAACGCCCAGCTTGGGAAACGATCCCAATGGCACCGGTTTTCTCGACCCATTGTTTGGCGGTGAGGATGAAGCTGTTGAGACCGGCTTGAATTCTAATCCCATCGAATTCGATGGGATTAAAATCCGGGTTGTTGAGCTGCTCCCAAATCCCCAGAAACTCAATGGTGTTCCGATTCCGCAGCCAGTTTCCAATCAGATAGTCCGTCCGCACGGGATCTTTGAATCGGGCAATGTCAGTCAGGCAAATGAAGTCCCCGGCCCGTTGTGACTGGATGGCGATTGCCATGCCTTTGACTTCGATCGTAGTGCTCTTGGCTTTCTTCATAGGTGAAACCCCATCTTTTTGAGGTGTTCGTCCACGCGGCTGGCGAGCGTGGCCACTTCATCCACAAGCTGCGGCAGCGGGGTGGCGTAGCGTTCGGCGAGCTGGCGGATGCGGCCAGTGAGCGTTTGTGAAACGCGACCAAGTTCACCCTGAATCGCCTCAGCGAGCGTTGCCAACCATTTGTTTTCGACAACCAGCGTCTTGAAGTCGTCCTCGGTAAGCTGCGCGTATTTGGCAGCAACTTTGACCATGAGCCCATCCTGAGTCATTTTCAACTCGCCTGAGACTTCTGTTTCCTGTTCGCTGAGTGCGACATATTCCTTCAGCACCTTGCGTTCTTCGGCGGCGTCTTTGTCGCTCTTGATGTCCTTCAATCGAGCTGCCGCGGATGCCTTCGTCAGTTTGTCTTTGTCGTTCCTGGCTTCTTCCAGCAAGCCGCCTTCGCCACTGTGTTCCTCGGCCAGTTCTTCAATCTGCTGTTGCAATGCCGCAATCTGTGCTTCGAATGCTTCAATCTCAGCCTGCTCTTTGGCGTAGTAACGAGTAATGATCAGAGCAGGCGGAATCAGTTCGGCCTGATACTTTTTCTTGCCAATCGTGAAGTCCGGCTTCACTTTGACCTTTTTTGCTTTGTCCTCAACAATCAGCCGAAGCTGAGCAGCTTCATGCCAGCCTTCCGCCGCAATCAGATAGCAATCGTCCTGCATCGTCTCCGCCCAGTAATCCATCAAGTGCTGATATACGTCGTAGGGATCCAGCAACGGGGCATGTTCAAAAGTGGAGAGCAGATTTTCGGAGATCGTGTGAATCAATACTTTCGGACGTGTGCCTTTCGTAATTTCAGTGAGATGCTTTTTGTTGGCCTTCTTCCATTTCGTGAACAGCTTTGTGGCCGTCTCATTGAATGCCGTAAATTCCGGATGCTCAAAGATGGTGCTCTTGATGTCAGCGGCCGCAACTTTGAGCTGGCTGTATCCAGCACGGTCGGCCTTCTTGAACAAAGCAGCTCGAACGCTGGGAATGATTTTCCAGTAGCGTTCAAGATCGTCAATATCCCTATCCGGGATTCCGCCGTTCAGATGGGCGTCAATGTCCTGCAGGTCTTCCTTTTCCGTGCTGTCGATGTAGCGCGGAAGGTTCAAGTTGTCGTCGTTTTTTGGATCGCTGATTTCAGCGACCGGCACCATTCGCGAGTAGCCCGCGATTTCGACTTGTCGCGTGAACGTATCGACAATCTTGTGAATATCCTGAGCACGCAATCGGTTCTTGTTGCCGTCTTTGATGAAGCCCTTGCTGGCATCGATCATGAAAATGCCTTTGCGTGCTCCGGCATGTTCTTTGTCGAGCACAATCAGGCAGGCAGGAATACCGGTCCCGTAAAACAAGTTTGCCGGAAGCCCAATGATTCCTTTGATGAATCCCTGTTTGATGATCTTCGTGCGAATCTGAGCTTCGACATTTCCACGAAACAGAACACCATGCGGCATGACGATGCAGCCCTTGCCGGTGCTTTTCAGTGTCTTCAGGAAGTGCAGCAAAAACGCGTAGTCGCCATTTTTCTCCGGTGGAACTCCGTATTCAAAACGTCCAAATTCGTCTTCCGCAGGATTCAGCCCATTGCTCCACGACTTTGATGAAAACGGGGGATTCGCGACGCCAAAGTCAAAAGTCTTGAGACCGCCTTTTTCATTCTTGAAGTGGGGATTGGCAAGAGTGTTGTCCTTCCAGATTTCTGCCGTGGGGCAGTCATGCAGGATCATGTTCATTTTTGCCAGGGCGGACGTTGCAAGGTCGCTTTCCTGACCGTAAATGGTCAGATCCAGCCCTGTCGTTGTTTTGGCACGATCATGAGCCTTCAGGACCAATGATCCCGAGCCGCAGGTCATATCGCAGATTGTTTGACTGCTGTCCGTCGCTTTTTCGATTCCGACCAATTGCGACATCACAGTGGAAACTTCGGAAGGCGTGTAGAACTGTCCTTTGCTCTTACCCGATTCCGTGGCGAAGTGCCGCATCAAATACTCATAGGCGTCACCCAGCAGGTCGTCGCCATCGGCACGATTCGAGCGGAAGTTCAGGTTTGCATTGTCGAAGATCTTCACCAGATTCGACAACCGTTGCACCATTTCATCGCCCTTGCCGAGCTTGTCTTCATCATTGAAGTCAGCAACGTCGATGACACCTCGCAGGCCGTTGGCTTCAGCCAGCTTCGCGATAATCTTGTTGATCTTGTCGCCGATTTCCTTGTTTCCAGCGAGTGCCACCATGTCAGCAAAACTGCCGCCAGTTGGCACATCAATGAGCGCCTTTTTTTGACCAGCGTATTTGTCAGAGACATATTTCACGAACAATAGGACGAGGACATAATCCTTGTATTGCGAAGCGTCCATGCCGCCCCGCAATTCGTCACACATTTTCCAAAGCGAGCTGTAGAGGTCGGATTTCTTGATGGCCATTATGGATTCGAGGCTAGCACGGGATTTGAGGGCTCGTAAACCCTGATTGCAGATCGGATTATAGTGAGTTTGAAGAATCCAGGATTCTGGTCGTAAGGGGGGGTGAGTGTCAATCAGCTGAGTTGTGGTAATTGCGGGGGATGAGGTTCGAACGGGTTTGCAGTACGGAAAGGGACTGTTGAGTAGTTTGAGAGGCCAATCGGCTTGTGGGTTGAGCCCAATGAATGGGCTCAACGAGAATTGATCAGGCCGCTGGCTGCAGTCGAACTGATTCCGTTTGAATGTACGACATTGCCTTTGAAAGCACGATGCCCAAAGCTTCCGCGTTCTTTTCCGTGAAGCTGTGGCTGTATTCAAAGTTGTCATTGCCGTCGCGTTTGAAACAGCGAACTGGCTCAAACGTAAAGAAGGATTCACCGGTTTCGCTGTTCTGACGTTGATCAATGCAAACTCCGACTGAGCCTTCCCAGATGTGTTTTTTGTTGTTTTCGTTTTCCATAAAATCCTCCATGAGATGTTGAAGCCCGATTTTCTCACGGATCTGAGTCTTACTCAAATTTTTCTGCAGGAGCTCAAGGCTGGAAGCGTTTTGAGTCAGTCGGGAACCGCAAATGAGATTTCAGCCGTTACTTCACTGCATCACAATCAGGGCATTCGCCAACAAAGTTCCAGGACAAACCTGTTGGATCCGGAACCAATCGCGTCCATCCTTCGACGACGGCATCCGTCAGTGTTTCCGGTCCGTCATTTCCACAACCGCCGCAGGTCAATGATTCTGCTGCAAGGTTCACACTGGAACTGTCATCGGATTGTTGCGTTGAGGTCGTGTCTGCCATGCTTCGAGAGTACTGCAGCCTGAATTCTTAAGCAAATTCAGTTTGAGCTGCGATTGTTTCTGCTTTTGCCGGAGCCGCTTATTGGTTGGGGGTCATCGGGGGGTGCCCCAGCCAATGAGTGGTGGAGGAGAAAGCAGAAACCTTGCCGCCATGCCAGGCACCTCAGCGATACCCTGCCACCCAAACCTCTGCTTTTGCTGGAAGCTTTTGGCTTGGGGGTCTCTTAATCCCTGCAATTCGAGCGTCCATTCGAAACTCGTTGACCGTCATGCCTAAACACAGATATACTGGTGGGACACACAGGAGAAAATGACCATGCCAACATCAACACAGGAATTACAAAGTTTTCAGAAGTACGCTGCAGCTCGTATTCAAAACGGCGGAGCAAAGCTGGAATTAGATGAACTGCTCGAGGAATGGAAGTCCCGGAATTCAGCAGCCAAGACAGCACTCAGTGGAACTTGCTGCGTGATTGACGATGAGATGCGGCAGGCCCGTGATCGAATCGTTGAGTCTCTGGATCAGCATGGGGTCAAACCTGTTGAGGATCTTTCCGGCATGATGAGCCCAATTGCACCGGAAGGTGAATCCGCCGATGACTTCCTTCAGGCAATCGGTCGATCACAAACCACTGACACAACACGGGATTGGTTGAATGACTGAAATCGTTGTTGATACAGACGTGATTTCATTTGGATTCCGGAATGACTCAAGATTCACAAACTATTTGCCGCACATGCAAGGGCTCAGGCCGCTGATGTCGTTTATGACACTTGCCGAAATTGAGTTTGGCATCCGTCGGCGAAACTGGGGACAGGAACGACGTCAACAACTGGAACAGTATTTGAATCAATACTATTCAATCATCCACAGCAGCGATGCCCTGTGCCGCGTCTGGGCAAATCTCAGAGCCGAATCCGAACTGGCAGGAAGAATTCTGCCGGAAGCCGATGCGTGGAATGCCGCACTCGCAGTCCTGCTCAACGTGCCGCTCCTCAGCCACAACAGAAAACATTATCAACACTTGAGCCAATTGAAGCTGATCTCGATACAGACTGACAAATAGAGTCTCTACAATTCACTGCCTGTCACAGCCGCCTTTCGGACAATTTGTTCACTGCGCGACCATGACTGCGATTCACCTTGCTGTGGAGAATACTGCCCCTTGGCTACTTGATACCGCTCGTCAGTTTGATGTCCGACCCAACAGTCAATGAATCGTTCATGTTCTCCTTGCCTCGCACAGCTGCTTGTGAAGCTGAGTCGGAAGACATGTCAGCCGCAATGGACTCTGTGTTCACTTACCGATATGGCGAGATCTAGATTGCGGTTGCTGTCTTACCAGCTCTGGACTGTGCGGAGGCCACGGGAGTTCTCGTCCGTGCGCTTTTCGGACGAGTACTCACGTTGCCGGAGCACGGTCCTGCGCTTTGCGTTTTTGTGTTGGACAAAAGAAAAAGCAGAGGGCTGTTGTGGTGACGGAGCGAAGACGCTCGCACGGTGAATACCGAGCGTCCGTCGTAGCGGAGTCAGCACAACAGCCTTACCTTGCAACGCCCCGGAATTCGCTTAACCAGCAAAGACGGAATCAATAGCCGCCTTCTGCGAATCCGGAAATAGATGACGGTATCGGCGGCGTTGTTCATCCGTTTGATGACCGACCCATGCGTCGATGAAACGCTGATCGACACCTTGAGTCGCACAGTTACTGATAAACGAATGGCGGAACACATGCCAGCCTCGAAGGTTTTCCCATTCGCTGGTTGCCAACACATTTGTCAGATGATGTGAAGCTTCATCAGGTTGTATCACCCCTTCTTGATCCTGTTCTTTTCGATCACGAAAACAATCATGGACTTCAGGGAACAGGAACTCACTTTCGGGTTTCACTTTGAGCCAATGCGACAGTACTTCCGAGAGTTTTGCTGAGAGTGGAACAACTCGAGTCGTTCTGGTTGACTTGCTTCGCTTCCGTTCGTGATTGGAATGGTGGCTTCTCAGTTCGCTTCGGGAACACCAGTCCCTTGCGGGGATATGACTTGCTGATTTCCCCTTGAGCGATCGCCCAATTCCAGAGCGACCCCAGTGTCGCGATTTCTTTGCGGATTGTAGCGGCACTGATTGTACCTCGATGACCAGGTTCACCGGATCGAGTTGTCACGTACGCCTGCAGGTCGGCAGTTGCAATGGATCGCAGTGTCTTCTTGCCGCCAAGCAGTCGCTCAAAGTGTCGCATGTGGATCTTCGCTGTCTTGAGCGATGACTGCTCCAACGCATCGACAGGAATTGACGCCTCGTATCTGCTGAACAAGTTTGCAATGTTCAGTGTGGATTCGGGCTGCGACCGATGCGAGAGCTTTCCATCGGTCAGCAGGAACGTTGGAATATCTGCGTCATCGGGAAGTTCCAACCGTCCTGCTTCGATCAGGCGGATGTTTTCAGCCACGTGACAGGCTGATGATTCCGCCGTTCGCCGCATTTTTGTATGAAGTGATCGTCGGTATTGTTTGCCCGCAAAACGAAACTTGATGTGGTAGTTGCCGCTTGGGTCAATTTGTAGTGAAGCCATGTCCGATCTCCTGTTGCGAAAAGAATACGCAGGGACCGGAACTTCGGTAATCGACGCGACTTCAACTCGTTTGCACCGTTCTTTCAACGTGAGGCTTGCGAATCCAACTCAATTCAACCGTGAATCCAACGTCTGTGACGGATCTGTGACGGCTTGGATTTTTCCAAAAAAAAAGGACTCGAAGCAATTTGCTCCAGGTCCTGTCTTTTGATTGGTGTAGAGTGTGTTTTCGACTGGCGAAAACAAGCTCCCCCGGTAGGACTCGAACCTACGACAAGGCGATTAACAGTCGCCTGCTCTACCAACTGAGCTACAGGGGAATGGTTTCTTGATAAATCCTGCGAGAACAGTATTGCTTATCGAACCCGCAGAGATCGATTAATGGGCGGAAAGTAGCGATCATATGGCCGTGATGCAAGTCTCTTTTGAGGGTCTTCTTGTTCGTAATTGCATCCAGGATCTGATGTTGCGCAGTTTCTGCCGAGTTGCAGAGGCACAGCGACAGGAAACTGCCTGTCGCTCTGGGGTGTGGATGCTCCAACTGTGTTCGAGGTTCGCGCGAACTACTGTGAGTGTTATCTTTTGCGAGAATTCGCTGGCCACCGGGGTGCGGAATGGATCGTCGTCATCACTAACGATGGGTATGTCCGCTATTTCTGAAGAATGCTCGGTGTCCTGCGCGCGGCCAGAAATGAGTCCGGCGAGCGGAGTGCCGTGAGCCGACCGGTGCATCGCTTTTTGTACCGGCAAGCTGACGCATGCCGCTCGCCAATGCTCTCACTCATGACCATGTGGAGTCTAGCTGTCGCAGGATGTCGGCTAGAATTGGAATGTCGCTGTCAGGGCGCGTCGGGCTGTCGGGATGCGTCAGATTTGTCCGAATCCAGCCCCGTTGGTGCAGAAACATGGCGGCAGAATGCTTGTAGGCGGGGACGGGGTTACGAAACGCCAGAAATCCGAGGTATTGCAGGACGTCGTTGATCCGGAGAAAGTCCGCGTCTCCGGCCAGCCATGCGGCGTCGCGTTTGGCAAACAGATCCGGTGCGAAACTGCTGAGTCCCAACAGATAATCACTGCCGTACATCACCATGTCAATTGCCAGGTCGTTGCCGGTCAGTACCAGAAAATCCGAACGCACTTCATCTCGCCATGCCAGGCGCTGCCATTCCAGATCGCGTCGAAGAGACGAGTGCTTTGCACCAAAGCACTGAGGAACACTCATCAGCCCACGATAAACTGATTCACTGTAGATCTGCCCAAACGGCGCGAACATTTTTCCCAATTCAAAGCCGAAGAAGCGATCGCAGCGGCTCGCCAACCGTCGGTAGGATTCAACAATCTCCGGATCAGCCTGCTGAGTCAGTCCAAACGACTGAAAAATGACCGGCGTTCCTCCTTGCTGCTGGATTTCGTCCATTCGTGCGACATACGTATCAAGGGCGAACCGGCTGCCGGGAACATCTTTCAAAAATGCGCCGGCGACATACATGCGACCGCTGGTGACAGCTTGCGTCCGCTGCAGAACCTCAAGGCGTGTCGCGTCATCCAGCAGGTGCACATAGCCCGTATCCATATTCACAGCGGGAACAAGGCCAGCGTCGCAGGTACGTGCAACGTGTTGGTCGAATGCTGACCAGTCGATTTCGCCCGGCGCAAGAAACGGCAACAGAACAGCCGACATGCCGGTGATGCGGCGGTTGGGTCGGAGCGGTGGGATCGTGAGATTTATGATCATTGGATTGAGACTGACGCCTTTTTATACTTCAGGCAGTCATGAATGAGGCTGCAAGTGTCTTGCGATTGTCCCCTCTCCCCCCGCAATCGATTTTCCAACTGGACAATTTTTCCACGGGGGGAGAGGGCTCGTGTGGGGGGATTTTACATCTGTTCTTCAGCTTCGTTTGACAATGAACCGGTCAGCCCCCT
>Ga0209181_10009654_pt1 | contig 12661 bp, 10 predicted proteins | sample MAT05_FD_187208 | JGI IMG/M metagenome (GOLD analysis project Ga0209181, IMG submission 187208) | Freshwater microbial communities from Lake Fryxell liftoff mats and glacier meltwater in Antarctica - MAT-05 (SPAdes) (version 2) | ecosystem: Environmental > Aquatic > Freshwater > Ice > Liftoff... | reverse complement strand
TGGAGCGGACTGTCTTAGATGGTATGCCGTAGCCGACAAAAATTTCAGCGCTCCAGAATTCAAGTGACTGATATTTATGTCAATTTTCGTTAAGTAAGTGCCATTCGGGTCGGCGTGCATAGTTTTCATATTGAAAACCAGGGTCTTTCATTATCATATTTCACTTTGTTATCCTTCTTTGTGTGTTTTCACCAGTCTTCTCTCGGTCGTGTAGGGGGGGGCGAGACTAAAGGTGTCCGAGTCGAACTAGAACACCTGGCATGCCCATTCAATAAACCCCGACTTCCCCCGTCACGTTATCCATCACCACCGGCGTATCCATAAAGCTGATCTCCGGTTTGGAACCGGTTTGCTCCTTGATTTGTGCGCGGGCAATGGCGAAGAAGGCTTTGGCTTTGAAGCGGCTGAAGGCGGTGATCATTGCTCTTCTCCTAGGCAAGTTGGCGAGTAGGGGGCATTACAGAGCCAGCCGAGGAAGGCAATCGGCAACTGCGTTCCGTCTCGCTGGAGCATGCTAAAGTCACGCTCCGTAATTTCTGCTGGAGTACATCGTGTCGCGTCTGATTCCCGCTGTCGATCCGGACGGCTTGCTTGAATATTCTGTGGTCTATACCGACCGCGCCCTCAACCATATGTCGCAGGTCTTTCAGGGTGTTATGAAAGATATCTCCTCCATGCTCAAACAGGTTTATCACGCCAAAGCGGCAGTGATCGTGCCGGGCAGCGGCACCTTTGGTATGGAAGCAGTGGCGCGGCAGTTCGCCGCGGGCAAGAAAGTGCTGGTGATTCGCAATGGCTGGTTCAGCTATCGCTGGACGCAGATATTCGACATGGGCCAGATTCCCGCTGAAGCGACGGTGCTGAAAGCGCGTCGCATTGAAGAAGGCAAGCAGGCGGCGTTTGCGCCTGCGCCTATCGAAGAAGTTGTCGCCACCATCAAGGCTAAAAAGCCGGACATGGTTTTTGCGCCGCATGTGGAAACCGCTTCCGGCATGCTGCTGCCAGACGACTATCTGCGTGCGGTGGCCGATGCGGTGCATTCCGTCGGCGGTCTGTTCGTGCTGGACTGCATCGCCTCGGGCACCATCTGGGTCGACATGGCGGCGACTGGCGTGGATATTCTGATCAGCGCGCCGCAAAAAGGTTGGAGCGGTTCGCCTTGTTGTGCTTTTGTGATGCTCAGCGAACGCGCGCGTGCGGCGATAGATGCGACAACCAGCAGCAGCTTTGCTTGCGATCTGAAGAAGTGGCTGCAAATTATGGAAGCCTACGAGGGCGGCGGCTACGCTTACCACGCCACCATGCCCACCGATGCGCTGACGCGCGTGCGCGACGTGATGAAAGAAACCGAGGCCTATGGTTTCGACAGGGTGTGCGCCGAGCAGCAGGAATTGGGTGACAAAGTGCGCGCGCTGCTGACGCGGCGCGGTTTCAAGAGCGTCGCCGCGCCCGGCTTTCAGGCGCCCGGCGTGGTGGTGAGCTACACCGATGATGCGGAAATCCAGAACGGCAAGAAGTTCATCGCGCTCGGCCTGCAAACCGCAGCCGGCGTGCCGCTGCAATGCGACGAGCCGGCGGATTTTCAGACTTTCCGCATCGGCCTCTTCGGCCTGGACAAACTGCATAACGTTGAGCGAACGGTTCAGCATCTGGAGCAGGCGCTCGACGCCATACAGTGATTCAGCAAAAGTGATCCACCAAAAGTGATCCACCAAATCAACACGCCTGACAGCCTTATTTTACGGGCATCTTCGGACCACGCTTCCCCCATGTTAAACTCCGCTCGGAAGTCCGCTAGGCAACCGCGGTGTGTGTTTTTTGCACATGGAGGAAAGTCCGGGCTCCGCAGAGCGGGATGCCGGCTAACTGCCGGGCGCAGCAAGTCGAAAGACCCAAGGCGACGGAAAGTGGAACAGAGAGTAAACCGCCGATGGCTCAGTTTGACGCAAGTTGAATCGGGCACAGGTAAGGGTGAAACGGCGAGGTAAGAGCTCACCGCGCTTGTGGCAACACAAGTGGCACGCTAAACCCCATCCGGAGCAAGGCCAAATAGGGAAGCATGGGCGCTGCTCGCGCTGCTTCCGGGTAGGCTGCTAGAGCGGCGTGGTAACACGTCGCCCAGAGGAATGGTTGCCCACGACAGAACCCGGCTTATCGGCGGACTTCTTTTTTACCCGGTTTTTTGGAGGCGTCCAGGCCGCCTTATTAGGGTTTTAGACCTTGCAATACCTCGGGTTGTAGATTTTAAGCCTGCCTTACTCCTCATATTCGACATTCAGTTCGCCTTGTATCCCCTTTGTTTATTAAGGGAATTATTTTTCCTATTTTACATCACAAGATTTACTTAAGTCTTTGTCGCATATAAGAAAAATGCCAGTTTTTGCTTGACCCTTCAATTTTTTTCAACTAAAGTGGGAAAAAGTGGATCAAAGTGGGAAAACGGTGTTTCAAGGAATGTGTTTTTGCACACTTCGACCGGATTTCCGCACAAGGGGGGTAAATGTTTCAAGGAGCGGCAGCGCTAAATCTCGATGCGAAAGGACGTTTGGCCATACCGGCCCGTCATCGCGAGCGCCTGGCAGCTTCGGAGCATGACGCGTTAGTACTTACTGCACACCCTCATCGTTGTTTACTTCTGTATCCACTCTCTGCGTGGGAGCCTATCCGCGACAAAGTCTTAGCTGCTCCTAGTCTGGAACAACAATCTGCTTATTTGAAACGCCTGCTTGTCGGCTTTGCCCGAGAAGAGGAAATGGATGCCGCTGGCCGTGTGTTGATTGCGCCGGAGTTGCGCCAATACGCGGGTCTGGAAAAACAAGTCTGGCTGATCGGCCAGGGAACTCATTTTGAATTGTGGTCTGAAGCTGGCTGGCAGCAACAGCAAGAGGCGATTTTTGCACTGGGCGACAAGTTGTTGCCACCCGGTTTGGAAACGCTGACCTTGTGATGGCGCTGTGAGTTTAGAGCACGCGATAGAGGGTACGACAGAGCGCGCAACTGGCGAAAGTTCGCCGCATACAACCGTGTTGCTGGAAGAGGCGGTCGACGCTCTGGCGATTAAGCCAGATGGCGTTTATGTGGATGCGACGTTTGGTCGTGGTGGGCACAGCCGTTTAATTCTGGAGAGATTGGTTGGCGGGCGGTTGATTGCGCTGGATCGTGATCTTGAGGCGATTGCAGCAGGAAAAAAAATCACCGATCCGCGCCTGACATTGATTCATGCCCCGTTCAGCGAGTTGGGTAATGCGCTGAGGGAAATTGGATTCGACAGAGTTGAGCAAAAAGATGGACAAGTAGGGCAAGTAGATGGCGTGCTGATGGACTTGGGCGTGTCGTCTCCGCAATTAGACGATGCAGAGCGCGGGTTTAGTTTTCGCGCCGATGCACCGCTCGACATGCGCATGGATACGAGTCGCGGCTTTACAGCGGCAGAGTGGCTGGCGAAAGCCAGTCAGCAGCAAATCGCGGAGGTTATAAAAAATTATGGGGAAGAACGGTTTGCTAATGCGGTTGCAGCGGCGATTGTTGCTGCTCGGGCAGGGGGGGTTATCACAACCACACGACAGCTTGCCGAGATCGTGGCGCAGGCGGTCCGCACGCGCGAGAAAGGCCTCCATCCGGCGACGCGCAGTTTTCAAGCTATACGGATTCACGTCAATCAGGAGCTTGAGGAATTGTCGCTAGTTTTACCCCAATGTTTGGACGCGCTTAAGCCTGGCGGGCGACTGGTGGCGATTAGTTTTCACTCTTTGGAAGATCGCATCGTGAAGCGCTTTATGCGTGACGAATCGCGCCCACCTCAGCTCGATCCGCGCTTGCCGATACGGGCGGCAGATTTACCTAAGCCGCGCATGAGCTTGGTCGGCAAGGCGGTGAGCGCCTCGGAGGTCGAGATAGAAAAAAATCCGCGTGCCCGTAGTGCGGTGATGCGCGTGGCTGAACTTAATGAATAAGATCTAAAACCTTATATATGTTGAGGCTGAACATTATGTTGATTGCGATTGTTCTGGCGAGTGCGCTGGGTACGGTTGCCTCTCAGCACAAGGGCAGAAAGTTTTTCACGGAAATGGAGCGCGAACAAGATCGGATGCGCGCGCTGGAAGTGGAGTGGGGTCAATTGCAATTAGAGCAAAGCACTTGGGCATCCCATTCTCGTATTGAGAAAGTGGCTCGAGAGCGCCTACACATGCGGCCTCCCGCTTCAGGGCACATTGTGGCGGTAGAGCAGCCGAACGCAAAAACTGAAATAAAAGAAAGCAGTAAAGACGGCGGCAAACCAGCACCACACAGTGTGGGTAAGAAGCTAAACGAGAAACTCAGCAAGAAACCGAACGAGAAACCCAGCGACAGAAAACAGTAACGATGAAATTTTCCAACAGCCCACTGCTCTCACAACTTGTCCCCGCCTGGCGCGCGCGACTGGTTCTGATTGTGTTGCTGGGCTGCTTTGCTTTATTAGCGGGTTGGTCGTTTTATTTGCAAAGTGTACGTAGTGAATTTTTGCAGCAAAAAGGAGCGTCGCGTTATTCCCGCGTGCTGGAGCTCTCTGCCACCCGTGGCCGCATTGCAGATCGTCAAGGCGATATGTTGGCCGTGTCGACACCTGTTAAATCCGTTTGGGCTATTCCCGAAGACGTCAAGCTGACACCAACACAAGCGCGGGAGTTGGCTGGATTGCTAGATATGGATTTGCGCGAGATGAATCACAAGTTGGCCTCTGAGCGCGACTTTGTGTTTGTTAAGCGTCAGATATCGCCAGAATCAGCAGCGAAAATTGTTGCGATGAAATTGCCCGGCATACATCAACAAAAAGAATATCGTCGCTATTACCCGGATGGAGAAGTGACCGCCCACGTTATTGGTTTTACCGGCGTTGAAGACAAAGGGCAAGAAGGTATTGAGCTGGCGTTTGATAAGCAACTCGCTGGCAAAGTGGGTAGCCGTAGAGTGATTAAGGATCGTATCGGCAACATTATTGAAGACGTGGAAAGCATCAAGCAGCCGCAAGAAGGTCAAGACATCACTTTGGCGTTGGATTCTAAAATTCAATATCTCGCCTATGCCCACTTGAAACAAGCGATGCTGGAAAATAAAGCTAAAGCAGGCGGCATTGTGGTGTTGGATGCAAAAACTGGCGAGGTGTTGGCCCTTTCTAATTTACCCGCGTTCAATCCAAACAATCGTGTGAAATTGTCGGGTGCGCAGTTACGTAATCGTGCACTGACCGACGTGTTCGAGCCAGGCTCGACGATGAAGCCTTTTACCGCCGCTTTGGCGCTGGAAAAAGGCCGCTTCCGTTTTGACTCTTTGATTCAAACTGCGCCAGGCAAACTCACCATAGGCACGGCGACTATTTCCGATGCACACGTACACGGCATGCTGACCGTGGCGCAAGTGATTCAGAAATCGTCCAACGTAGGCGTTGCAAAAATCGCCGCCACTTTTAAGCCGGAAGAAATGTGGCAGATGTTTGATACCTTGGGCTTCGGGCAACAACCTCGCCTCGGTTTTCCCGGCGAAGCAACGGGACGCTTGCGGCCTTACAAAACTTGGAGGCCCATCGAACAAGCCACCATGTCATATGGGCATGGTATTTCAGTGAGCCTAATGCAGCTCGCCCGTGCTTACCTCGTTTTTGCTCGTGATGGCGATCTCGTACCGCTCTCTTTAACCAAGCTCGATACACCACCATTGACCGGAAAATCTGTTTTTTCTACACAGACCGCACAAGAAGTGCGCACCATGTTGGAGATGGCTGTGCAGGCGGGTGGTACAGCGCCACGTGCCCAAATTTCTGGCTACCGCGTGGCTGGTAAAACGGGTACAGCGCATAAGCTCGAAGGTGGCGTGTATGCGGATCGCTATGTGGCTTCCTTTGTTGGTTTTGCACCCGCCTCAAATCCACGCTTGATTGTTGCCGTGATGATCGACGAGCCTTCTGCAGGCCGCTACTACGGCGGAGAAGTCGCTGCGCCTGTTTTTGCACAGGTCATGGAGGGCAGCCTGCGCACGATGGGAGTGGCACCCGATATGCCTTTAAAACCTTTGATGATGGCCAAAGATGGCGTTTTTGGCGTGCCTGAAAATCCTCCTGATGGTGTTCCTGCTGTACGGGAGAGCATGTGATCGAGCGCGCCATGCAAATACTCCAGCAACTCAACACGATGGGCGTGACAGTGAACAATCTTTGCGCTGACTCACGCGCAGTGCGTTCGGGCGATGTGTTTGTGGCTAGCCCAGGTGCGCGTGTAGATGGCCGCCGTTTTATTGCGGATGCGGTAGAGAGAAAAGCGGCTGCCGTGCTGTGGGAAAAGACGGGAAACTGTGTTGACGATGTGCCGCTTGGTATGCCGCTTGGTATGCCGCTTAGTAATGTGTCGATACCGAGCGTCGCCGTCGAAAACTTGCAGGCGCTATCTGGTTATCTTGCCCATCTAGTCTATGGCCGCCCGTCCGAAAAAATGCGTGTGGTCGGTGTGACGGGGACGAATGGAAAAACCTCGATTACGCATTGGGTTGCACAAGCCTACGAGTTACTCGGCCAACGTTGTGCTGTGGTCGGTACGCTGGGGTGCGGGTTTGCTGGTGAGCTCAGCGAGACACTCAATACAACGCCCGATGCGATCACGCTGCATCGTTTGTTCGCCAGTTATGTGTCGCAGGGTGCAAAAGCCACGGCGATTGAAGTGTCCTCAATTGGCATTGATCAAGGCCGTGTGAACGCCATTCGGTTTGATACCGCAGTGTTCACTAATTTGACGCGCGACCATCTTGATTACCACGGCACGGTGGCGAATTACGCGGCAGCGAAGACGGCGCTATTTCAAACTGCAGGCTTGAAAACAGCGGTGTTGAACTTGGACGACGCGCTAGGTGTAAAGATCGCGACGGAATTAAATAATGCAGCCTTTGGTAAAGAAGTGCGGTGCATCGGTTACAGCTTGCGACCTTCTTCTGAAGCGCACAACTTAGTAGGTAGCTTGCTGCTTGCAGAAAATATTACGCCGACGACGAATGGATTGCGCTTTACCGTAGTGTTCGGTGCAGATCGCGCTGAAGTCTCCGTGCCGATGGTGGGTGAATTTAATGTGGCTAATCTGCTCGCCGTATTAGGCGCATTGCTGGCGGGTGGCGTGGCATTTGCCGATGCAGCTGCCGTTTTGTCGAAGCTCACGCCGCCGCTGGGACGCATGCAAACATTGCGCGTCGATAACAATGGCACGCTAACTCCTTTAGCGGTTATTGATTACGCTCACACCCCCGACGCATTAGAGCAAGCGCTTGTGGCATTACGCGAAACAGCGGCAGCACGTGGCGGGAAATTAGTGTGCGTGTTTGGTTGCGGTGGTGACCGTGACGAAGGCAAGCGCCCCCTGATGGGCAAGATTGCAGCGCGCCTCGCCGACAAGGTGATTTTGACAAGTGACAACCCGCGCAGCGAAGACCCTGAAAAAATTCTCGTTGCAATATCCGTAGGTGCACCTCAGGCCCAGATTATTGTGGATCGCGCTGAAGCTATTCGTGTGGCTCTGATAGAAGCCGCAGGGAACGATGTCGTATTGATTGCGGGCAAAGGCCACGAGGCGTACCAAGAAATTGCGGGCAAGCGTTTGCCCTTTTCCGATGTGGCGCATGCTCAAGAGTCACTCACGCAACGCGGAGGGCGAACAGCATGATGTTCTTTACAGACTTCGTTGCCGCGATTAACGCGCGTAGCCTGAGTGAAGCTAATCCTGAGATTGTCGGCGTGTCGACGGACACACGTTCCGTCAAAACGGGTGAATTATTCATCGCCTTGCGTGGCGAACATTACAACGCGCATGACTTTCTGGACGTGGCTATTCAGCAGGGTGCTAGTGCCGTCATGGTTGACCAAGCCTGGGCTGGTACTCAAGCAGCAGCGTCTTTACCTTGCCCAGTGTTGGTAGTTGCTGATACGCGACTCGCGCTGGGGCAGCTTGCCGCTTGGTGGCGCAGCCAATTTGATATTCCGCTGATCGGCATAACCGGCAGCAATGGTAAGACGACGGTTAAAGAAATGACAGCCGCTATTTTGCGTGAGCAGATGCTAGCTGAAGGACGCGACCCAGAGTGCGTGTTGGCGACTACTGGCAATCTAAATAATGAGATTGGCTTGCCCATGATGTTGCTGCGCTTGCGTAAATCGCATCGCGCCGCAGTGATTGAAATGGGCATGAATCACTTAGGCGAAATTGCTTATCTAACTCGACTTGCTCGCCCCACGGTTGCGCTGGTGAATAACGCACAGCGTGCTCACCTTGAAGGTGTAGGCAGCCTCGCTGATATTGCACGCGCTAAAGGTGAGATCTTTGAAGGGTTGCAGGGGCGCGCCAGTGAAGGTGGCGATCAAAACACCGGCGGTATCGCCGTGATTAACGCTGATGACGATTTTGGGGATTACTGGCGTGAGTTAAGTACGGGGCGCGGTGTGTTGAGTTTTGGTTTGAAGCAAGCTGCCGATGTGCGGGGCGATTGCACCTTAGGTGCTTTGGGTAGTGTGTTGTTAATCACTTTACCCTCGACGGTCGACACCAGCAAAGGATCTAATACACGGGATTCGATCCAAGTTTCTCTCAAAGTGTTAGGTCTACACAACGCACGTAACGCACTGGCCGCCGCCGCCGTGTCTTTGGCGGCTGGCGCTTCGCTGGCCGCGATTAGCGAAGGGCTCGAAAATTTCTCGGGCGTCAAAGGCCGCTTACAAATACGCTCTGCTCAACATGGTGCGACGCTGATTGATGATACCTACAACGCCAATCCCGATTCAGTTCGTGCAGCAATCGATGTGCTTGCAGCAACACCTGGCAAGAAAATTTTAGTGCTGGGTGACATGGGTGAAATTGGAGAACAAACCGGCCCATTTCACGAAGAGATTGGTGGTTACGCAAAAAACCAAGGAATTGATTTGCTCCTCGCCTTGGGTGAGCAAAGCGCGCTGTCTGTACGTAGTTTTGGGACCGGTGGCCAACATTTTCATAATGTGGATGAGTTGGTGAAAAATTTGAATGCAACGCTGATTGATGTACACGGTTTGAATACAAGCTCGAACACGGCAGTGCTCGTCAAAGGCTCCAGGTTTATGCGCATGGAACGTGTGGTGGATGCCTTGGTGATGAATAAACAAAATAAGCAAAACTTAGGGAGTCAGCATTGAACGTATTGACTAAAAGATTTTTGGGATTGTTGAACATAAGGAAAAACCATGCTGCTTGAACTCGCCCAATGGCTGAGTAAAGACATGCGCGCCTTCAATGTTTTCGGCTACATCACGCTGCGCGCGGTGTTGGCAGCCATGACCTCACTCGTCCTCTGTTTTGTATTTGGTCCTGTGGTTATTCGTTGGTTAGCCGCCAAGAAAATTGGCCAGTCAGTGCGTAACGACGGGCCGCAAACTCATCTAGTGAAATCAGGCACGCCAACGATGGGCGGCGCATTGATTTTGATCGCCATTGGGATCACCACCTTGTTGTGGGGGGATCTGACTAATCACTATGTGTGGACAGTCTTACTGGTCACGATGGGTTTTGGGATTGTCGGCTGGGTGGATGACTGGCGCAAAGTGGTTCACCGCAACCCTAAGGGATTATCTGCGCGCGAAAAAATGTTCTGGCAATCCATTATCGGTGCGGGTGCCGCTCTGTTTTTGTCGACGACGGCCACCATCCCTGCGCAGACAGAATTGATTGTGCCTTTCTTCAAAACCGTGGCTTACCCCTTGGGAATTTTTGGTTTTGGCATTCTTACTTATCTGGTGATCGTCGGTACAAGTAACGCAGTGAATCTCACCGATGGTTTAGATGGACTAGCGATTATGCCAACGGTGATGGTGGCGGGTGCCTTGGCTATTTTTGCTTATGTTGCGGGTCACGCCGGTTTTTCAAAATATTTAGCAATGCCGTATATCCCAGGCGCGGGTGAGTTGGCTGTTTTTTGCGGGGCCTTGTGTGGTGCGGGCTTAGGTTTCTTGTGGTTCAACACCTATCCGGCCGAAGTGTTTATGGGCGATGTGGGCGCGCTGGCATTGGGCGCGGCGCTCGGCATTGTGGCGGTAATCGTGCGGCAAGAAATTGTGCTTTTCATTATGGGCGGCGTATTTGTTGCGGAAACTGTCTCCGTCATGTTGCAGGTGTTGTATTTCAAGATGACCGGTGGTAAGCGCATCTTCCGGATGGCGCCCTTACATCATCACTATGAATTGGCAGGCTGGAAAGAAACGCAAGTCGTGGTGCGGTTTTGGATCATCACGATCATGTTGGTATTGGTTGGTTTGTCCTCACTGAAACTGAGATGATTAATGGGTGAGATTAACAAAACAGGGATGGTGTTAGTGCTTGGGCTAGGAGAGTCCGGCCTTGCTATGGCGCAATGGTTGTCGCGTCAAGGCGCGCAAGTGCGCGTGGCCGATTCGCGCACAACGCCCCCGTTTGCCGAGGCTTTATTTCGTACCGCACCGACAGCACAACTCGTGACAGGTTCTTTTGATTTTGGTTTGTTGGAAGGCGTCCACACCTTGGCACTCAGTCCTGGTTTGGCATTGAGCGAACCTTTAGTGCAAGAGGCGATTGCGCGCGGTATTCGACTTATTGGCGAGATCGAATTGTTTGCTCAAGGGCTAAATCAGTTAGGCGTGCGTGGCGATTGCAAAGTGATTGCGATTACCGGTACGAACGGAAAAACCACGGTGACCTCGATGGTTGGCGCATTGTGCCGCGCAGCCGGTAAGCGCACAGCCGTTGCTGGCAATATCAGCCCGGCGGCTTTGTCGGCATTGATGGCGTGTCTAGACGCAAATAATCTGCCGGAAATTTGGGTGCTGGAATTATCGAGTTTCCAGTTGGAGACAACGCAACATCTCAATGCCGATGCGGCAACCGTTCTGAATGTGACCGACGATCACATGGATCGTTACGATAGCTTGGATGAGTATGCAGTCGCTAAAGCGCGCGTTTTTGCAGGAAGTGGCGCGCAAGTCTTGAACCGGCAAGATGCGCGCGTTCAGGCAATGGCAATGGCGATTGAGGGCCGTCGTCAGCTCAGTTTTGGTTTGGACGACACTACTGGCTCTCCGAGCACCCCGACCACCCCCGCCACTTCAGAAAATTTTGGTCTGGCTGATGGCTGGTTGGTTTGTGATGGCGAGCGCTTATTGCGCGTGGCCGACTTAGCCGTTAGCGGCCTTCACAATGCGGCCAATGCACTCGCGGCATTAGCCCTGTGTCGCGCCATTGATTTGCCATTAGCACCTTTGCTGGATGCCCTGCGCCGCTTTAAAGGCTTGCCTCACCGTGTAGAGAAAATTGCCGATTTGGATGGCGTGGCTTGGTACGACGATTCTAAAGGCACGAATGTGGGCGCAACAGTTGCTGCCTTGCAAGGCTTAGGTCGTAAGGTGGTGTTGATTGCGGGCGGCGATGGCAAGGGCCAAGACTTCTCTCCGCTTGCCCCTGCATTGGCTGGACATGCCCGTGCCTTGGTCTTGATAGGCCGAGATGCTTTCAAAATAGAGGAAGCAGTGGCGGGTTGTGGCGTTATCGTGAGTCACGCACAAGACATGGATCAAGCTGTACGTAAGGCTGCCGTAGCCGCGCACGCCGGAGACGCCGTGTTGCTGTCGCCTGCATGCGCTAGCTTTGACATGTACCGCAATTACGAGCATCGCGCCGAGGTGTTTGCAACGGCTTTGCGTGAGTTGGCTGCATCACGCCAGAAGGAGGCTATGTGATCGCCGCCTTGAGCATGAACCGTTTGCGTGCCAACAACAGAGCTTCCGCTCAAGAACTGGATGAAGTCTTGTTGTGGTCGGCATTAGCTTTGCTGTTTTTTGGCTTGGTGATGGTTTATTCCGCTTCGATTGCCACTGCCGAGGCCAGCAAATTCACGGGCCATCAATCTGCTTATTACTTGATACGTCATAGCGTATTTCTCACCATTGGCTTAATTGCATCAGTGGTGGTTTTTCAAGTGCCATTGCGGGTGTGGCAAAAAGCGTCACCGTGGTTGTTCATGATAGGCGTGGTGCTGTTGGCCGTCGTGCTAATTCCACATATTGGTCGTGAAGTGAATGGCGCCCGTCGTTGGCTACCGCTAGGCCCAGTGAATTTGCAACCCTCGGAATTGATGAAGTTATTCGCCGTGCTTTACGCTGCAGATTACACCGTGCGCAAACTCGCCGATATGAGCAGCTTCCGCCGTGGCTTTGTGCCAATGGCGCTGGTCATGGCGTTGATTGGTGGCTTGTTGTTACGCGAGCCGGATTTCGGCGCATTCGTCGTCATTATTTGTATTGCGATGGGCATTTTGTTCCTAGGTGGCATCAACGCTCGTCTCTTCGCCATGCTGTTTGTTTTCCTTGCACTCGCCTTTGTGGTGCTGATTTGGTCATCGCCTTATCGGCGCGAACGTGTCTTTGGTTTCATGGATCCGTGGGCCGATGCTTTAGGCAAGGGCTACCAACTTTCTCATGCGCTCATCGCCTTTGGTCGCGGCGAATGGTTCGGGGTCGGCTTAGGGGCCAGCGTAGAAAAGCTGTTTTATTTGCCTGAAGCACATACCGACTTTTTATTGGCGGTGATCGCGGAAGAGCTGGGCTTCGCGGGCGTGGCGGTGGTCATCGTCTTGTTCGCCTTAGTAGTACAGCGCG
>Ga0209181_10009653_pt1 | contig 12661 bp, 3 predicted proteins | sample MAT05_FD_187208 | JGI IMG/M metagenome (GOLD analysis project Ga0209181, IMG submission 187208) | Freshwater microbial communities from Lake Fryxell liftoff mats and glacier meltwater in Antarctica - MAT-05 (SPAdes) (version 2) | ecosystem: Environmental > Aquatic > Freshwater > Ice > Liftoff... | reverse complement strand
CAATACAAATTCATTGTTTATTTTATCAATATCCTCCCAGGCATATTTGGCGATGTATTCCGTATCCATTGGTAAAAGCGAAGGGCTAAGCCACCAGGTACGCTCACCATGCCAGGTTGGGCATTGTACCGCAGCATAATTTCCGGATTGCTTTACCAAACAATGCAAACTGTTGTCATGGGGCCATTTCCATAAGCTTGCTTTTACGGCGACGGCACTTAATTGTTGCTGTTGATTGGTGGCTGCAAAGGCCCAGCCATCTTTAAAATGCTGGTTCCACCTGGGAAGTAAACTAATGTATAAATCTGGAGAAAAAGACACATTTTCTACAGGCAGTAAAGGCCGGTTCATGGGAGGCACCTGGTAATTGGAATCACCGCCGGGGCCATTATTAAATTGTTTGCTAATTCCACTATTCGGATTCCATCCAGCACTCATTTCCAAAAGCCAATAATCTTCCCTTTCCATCTCATGTCGCTCTGTAATTACAACATGCCTCCACTCCGGAGCCAACATAATATCTATTTCCGAATAAGCCGTTCCAACTGCTGCATTCGCTCCTGTTTTGTAAAATTCGTAACGAAGCCTGAGCTTTGCAAAAATGGTTCCATCGCCGGTTATTTTAGCAGAAAAAGATTTTAGCTTTTTTTCAGTAACCCAGAAGCTGCGTGCCGCTTGCTTTCCATCCGCCAATGTAATGCTAACAATTGGCCCGGGTATTCCATTTTGCGCAATTGCAGGTAAGGTAATCCGTATAAATTCATTTTGCATTTCATAAACATGACCCTTTTTTTGCAACGATACTTTTGGCGAAAATTTTGATGGCCTGCCAGCTATACAACTAAATGTTTGGGACGATTGAGCAGGCACTATAACACAAGCCCATAAATATTTTTTGCCTGCTATATATTCTACCTGTGATGGTATCTCCGTTCCCCCGCAATAAACTTTATAGGTTGCTGGTTCGTTTGCACCAATTTCTTTTAGTTTAACAATGGCATCATTAAAATCAAATTTTGTGGGGTTGAGAATGTGCATTTCGCCAGTTAATTCCATGGATGAATGCATAGCCCAATTTGGCTTTGGCAATACCAATAAAGAGGCTGCCGATACTCCTACCTGCTGTAAAAACCAACGTCTGGACTTCATGGGATTAACTTAAATATTCCTGGCAATTTAAAAACCTTTCCTTGATAACAACTTTTTATAAATAGGCAATTAATAAAAAATTATTAACTGCCTATTGTTTATTTTCTAAATACAAATATGATAGTGTTAAGTTAAGTGTGAATGGTGAATCGTCAATGGTGAATCGTGAATTTTTTCACCATTGACCATTCACCATTGACGATTCACCATTCACCATTCACCATTGTCCATTCACCATTGACCATTGACCATTCACCATTGACAAATGGATCCGTTATTTTATTCTTAACGTAACACTAGAAATCTGTTTCGCCTAACGGAATACTATTTTTCCAATAAACATCCGTGTATGGGAATACAATGGCTGGGCCAGTTCTATCACCCGGCTTTAGTGGAAGCTTTAAAGCCATCAGATAATTATTGTACCATAAATCTTCGCCAGCTAATTCTTTAATGCGCTCGTTGTTGATATCATCTACTGTAACAGCCATTTTAGGATTATAAGCCGAACCCGCTAAAACTGCATCCCAAGACCTTGAAGCTACCAGGTTAAAATCTGCATCAGCAGCAGATTGACTGCCACTGCGTTGGTTAAGTATAGCCCTGGTAAGCAGCAAATCTGCAATTCTGATAAAGGGTAAGTTTTGTAATCTTCCCAATGCTGTTTTATAATATTTATCCAACATTACAAAAGGAGCCCCATTGTTATATTTACTAAAGGTAGTGTACTTACCATCGTTGGTAGCACCCGAGCGTTGGTTATCAGCAGCAGTTGCAGCCCTATATCCTTCAAAGCGATAGAATAATGAGTTGTACCGCTTGTCAGCTTTAGCTGAATTGGATTCTGTAAGATCATTATTCATCCATCCCAACTGCTTTAGAGCGGTATTTGACATGCTCAATTGAAAATAAGAAACCAGCGACCAGCTTCTACCGGTTCCTCTGCCACCATCAATCGCATTGCGATTGCCCTTGTTAAACATCATCATGCGAAAAGCAGGGTGGTTGGAGTTAGCCCAGATAGGGTCGGCATAAAATCCCCACATTACTACTTCTTTGCTATCCGGATACTGGCTGCTATTGTTAAAAGCCGTAAACGGGTCTGTTTCTAAACCGTAGCCCTGGCTGGTGCTGTTTAATACTAAGTCAAGCTCTGATAATGCACTTTCGCTTCCGGTTAATTTACCCATAGACAAATACACTTTTGAAAGCAAAGCGGCAGCAGCAAACTTATTGGCTCTTCCTTCAGACTTGTACGATACATGCATTTTAGCATCATACTTTTCTGGCAGCAAAGTTTTAGCTTCTTTTAAATCTGCTACGATAAGGTCATAAATTTTAGAAGTAGCTACCGGCTTTTTATCCATAGCCTGCTCTTTGGTAGTAGCTACAGAAGTACGAAGCGGCAAAATAGCTAAATCGTTTTGACCAGATACAAAAGCAGGACAAAAAATATTTACTAAACTATAATAGGCCAGCGCCCTGTTAAAAAGCAATTCGCCTTTAATGCGCATTACATTCTTTTCTTTATCCTCTGCAGTGGTAAGTGGAAATGGATTGTCATTATTTTTCTTAAAAAAATCCAGTCCATTGTTGCACAACCCTATCATTTCATAAAAATCCTTAAAACGGGATTCTGCCTGGTCTACCCGTTCAGTGTATTTGCGATTGTACACCTGATCTGCAGGATACCCTTCAGGATTACCAAACCAGCGAAAATAATCAGCCTGGTAAGCAGAAAGTGTAAGCAATGCGCCATAGGGTGTATCCCATCCACCACCGCCATTGCCATAGAAAAACTTATGGTAAGGGCTTGTTGCCGCAAATTCAAATTCCTGCACATTTTTCCAGGGAAATTGTGGGGGACGTTCGAGCGCAAAAAAATCATTTTTTTTACAACCTGGTGTAAGTAAAATGCAAAGCAGCAAAGGCACTACATATTTTGATAGATATTTCATATACAATAAAAATTTAAAAGTTAGATTAATTAAAATTTAAGCGAAGCACCAAAAGAAACAGTTTTTGTATTCGGAATTCCTGTACCATCTACCCATGTTTTTCCTTCGGGATCATATCCCGGATAATCAGTAAACGTAAATAAATTAGAAGCCTGAACAAAAACCCTGATACCACTGATATTCATTTTTTTAAGCGATACTGCGGGTAAGTTATAAGCCAATGAAATATTACGAACCCTTATAAAATCGCCTTTGTAAAGAAAACGGGAATGGTTTTGCGACTCCAGATTGTAATTACCTTTCGTTGCAGGATTATTATCCCAATATCCTTTAACACCTGGATTATTTGGATCATCCAGTGCCCAATCCCAATTATCACCTGGATAAGAGCTGTTGTAACTTTGCTTAGGATAAAGCGCATTTGTTTTACCGCTGGTCCAAATATTATCCGGAGTAACATCGGCCAACAGTACTGTTTGTCCATTGTGCAGGTAAGATGCCCGCTTCAAATTATAATCATAAATGTAGTTGCCGGCAGAGAAAGTAAGAAAAACATTTAAATCAAAATTCTTGTAAGAGAAAGTATTGTTTAAACCACCAAATAAGCTGGGCACGGTTGTTTTATCATCAAACAACATTCTATGCAACTGCACATTTTGCTGTGTGGCAGCAATTTGGCGACCTGTTTTCACGGTTTCTCCGGAAGTATTGTAACGGGCAATATCCACTTCCCAAATCATTTCCACACCATGGGTTGGATCTATACCTGCATAATCTGCCATAAAGAAAGTACCAAGCCTTTTACCGCTTACAGCCCTTGTTCCGGTACCAAAATCAATTCCTTTACCGCTTCTATCCAACTGGGGATTCAGGGATATCACTTTATTGGAATTGGTTGCAATATTAAAATCGGTTGTCCACTTAAAATTTTTGCCCTGTACGTTTACGGAAGACACATTGAATTCAAAGCCACTATTGCGCATATCGCCCACATTTGCCCATACAGCGTTGCCGCCTACACCAGTAGAAATGGGCAGTGCAACACGCAACAACATGTCACTTACATCTTTATTGTAAAAGGCAATTGATCCATTGATCTTATTTTGAAAGAGTCCAAAATCAACACCTATATCAAAACTGTTTGTTTTTTCCCAGGTGATGGCGGAGTTACCAATATTGGTAATAATGGTACCACTTGCCACATCGCTTGCCTGCCCGTAACGATCATTCAATGTATTTTGAAAAAGGGTGAAGCTGGAATTATCAGGAATAGCATTGTTACCGGTTTGGCCGTAACTACCCCGCAGTTTAAGCAAATTGATGGTATTGCTTAATTTACCAAAGAACTGCTCATCCGAAATAATCCAGCCGGCCGAAGCTGCAATAAAATTACCCCATCTGTAATCTTCTGTAAATTTGGAAGAACCATCTCTACGGATGCTGGCACCCAAGATATAGCGGTTCATGAATTTGTAATCGGCTCTGGCGAAATAAGATCGCAGATAATCTTCAGCAGACTGAAGGGATTGCATCACAATTTTTTCGGCTGGATTAGATCCTACTTCGGGAAAAACACCACTCAGATTACGGGCTTCAAGGTCACGAAGCCATACATTTGAAATGTTGGATTCTGTACCACCTGTTGCAGTAATTGAATGATTCTTGCCAAAAGTTTTGGCATAATTCAACAATAAATTATAGTTCAGTTTACGAAGGGTGGTTGCCCTGTCGTAAGAGATAGATTTACCATCTTCAGTAATTAATTCATTGCGCCATTCCACACCATTGTTTTGGATAAAATCCATTCCCATTTCTGACCGTACAGAAAGACCTTTGACCCATTTAATTTTATAATCGGCAAATACGCCGCCCAATACCCGGTACTGTTCTACCTTATCCTGCAAAAAGCGCCGGTCATTATTGGCAGCATTATTACCAGACCTTGCGCTCCAAAAACCTGTTGGATCATTTGTATCAAAAATTGGTAACCAAGGCAACGCACTGCGATTGGATGCTTCGAATGCACCCACCGTGCCGCCGCCGCCACCCATTGCACCAGAGTAGCCAATCTTTACCCGCTTATTATTGCTAAAAGAAGCATTGAGTTTGGTACCGAGGGTAAGATTTTGAACAGGAGAAAAATCGGTATTTAGCCGAACGGTGACTCTATCAAGGTCATTATTTTTTAAAACGCCCTTATCAGTCCGGTAATTCACAGAGAAAAATATATTGCTGGCATCTCCGCTTTTTGTTCCGGAAAGGTTAACGTCATGAAATGTGCCTGTTCTCAAAGACTGATCAAACCAATTTGAGTTCACGGCTTCTGCCTGCGCCCTGGTAAGGGGAGTAAATGGAACCCTGCCAATAGATAATATATCGGAAGGTTGAAATTGTGCACTTGCATTACCGGTGGCATTTTTTACGGCCATATCGGCAACTGCAAACCATTGTGAAGTACCTGCAAAACCTATTGAAGATGGACTGCGGGTAAGATTGGAAAGACCAGTGGTGTAATTTAAATTGAGCGAACCTTTCCCTGTAGCTCCCTTACCAGATTTGGTGGTAATGATGATTACCCCGTTGGATGCCCTGGAACCATAAATGGCAGTAGCCGCAGCATCTTTTAAAATTTCGATCGATTCGATATCATTGGGATTGATCAATGAAAGCGGATCCTGACCTACTGATGTATTGGTTCTTTCCAGGCCAGATCCGGAGTAAACAGGAATACCATCTATTACATAGAATGGATCGCTGCCCGCATTGATAGAATTTACCCCCCTGATTCTGATAGTGGAAGGAGCACCTGGCATTCCACTGTTGGTAGTAACATTTACACCCGCTGCCCGCCCCTGCAATGCCTGGTTTACCGAAGTTAATCCAGGAATGCTGGTAAGTTCAGAACCCTTAACAGTAGAGATGGAACCTATGACATCCCGTTTTTTTCTAACTCCGTAACCTACGGCAATCACTTCATCAAGCGATGAGATGTCTACCTGCATCATTACGTTTAAATCGATCCTGCCACTAACCGGCACCAACTGTGTTTTCATTCCGACAAACGAAAACTGAAGGGTAGCATTCGATGGAATACCAGACAACATAAACTTTCCATCATTGTCACTTAGGTACCCATTGTCTTTCCCTTGAAGTGAAATACTAACGCCAGGCAAAGCTTTGCCACTGGCATCGGTAACCGTTCCATTGATTACTGTGTTCTGTGCTAAAAGGCTTGTACCACTGATCAGTATTACAACCAACAAGTGTAAGCATTTAGACAGCGGGTTGTTGCTAAAGATTGATTTTTTTTTCATTTGCAATTTTTTAATCGTTTTAAATTCTAAATAAAAGGTTTGATTTGATAGACTGGCTTTTCGATAAATTATGTTAATAGCCACAGCAGTACAGAAATAAATAAAAACAGGAAGACGTAGATAGAGAGTTCCTTCCTTTTTAATTTTCGAATTTTTGACATAGAAGCAATTTGAGGGGATAAAGCTATGTAGATGAATAAGATTAGACAATGGTGAAATCTTGCATTTTGATGGAAATTTATTACGGGTAAGTGACTCAATCAATCGAACTCAAATAAAATTCAATGCCTTTTTTTATGGATTTTTATTGCAGCTAAATAATTTTAAACTGGCTTAAACCGTTGCAAAACGAGCATAATAACATGGAACTTTATTGCAACCGTTCTACAAATAACCTTGCCTTCTCTTTTAAAATATTTGGCGAAGCTATAAATTGAATATTTTTGGACAAACGGTTCAAATGCTAATTAAGCACCCCAAAAAAATACTTTTCCCTTTTATTTTTTTAAACCTTCTGTTTAATAGTCTAGTGGATGCACAGCATGTAGAACATAGCTTTGACAGGGTATCAACCGAAGAAGGATTAACAAGCAACCGGATCAATGGGATTGTACAGGATAAAACAGGATTGCTTTGGATAGCCACCAACAATGGATTGAACCGCTATGACGGAGCTGAAATAAAGCGTTATACAAAAATACCGGAAGATAGCAGCAGCCTCTCCGGAAATGCAGTACTGGCCCTTTTTTGCGATAATGAAAATCAACTATGGATATTGACCATCAATTACCTGCACCAATACGACAGGAATCTGGATAATTTTAAACGTTACCAGATTTCGAATACAAAGGAAAGTTACCGCTACGAGAACAAGGGCGTCATTACAAAAGATGCTGTTGGAAATCTTTGGATAAGTTCTCCCTCCAATGGATTGTTTTTACTTAGAAGTGGATCTTCACAATGCGAAAGGGTACTTCCATATATCACAGAGGCATCTTCCCTGTACCTTGCCAACGCAAGCAATGTATGGATCGGGAAAAAGAATGGTGAAATATTGCGTTACAATAGTATAACAGGTGCAGTAAAGTCATTTCAGGTAACCAATAAAAATTCAAGGATAATCAACGATGATTATGTATGGCATATCTGGCCCGAAAATGACTCGGTGCTTAACCTGATGCTATCCACAGGGTTTTATAGGTTAAATACCAATGATGGTAAAATAGAACCCAATACCAACTGGAATGACTTAACAAAAAGTAGCGAGACAGAATTGCGTTACTCTTATCTGGATGGCAAGAATCTATGGGTAGGCACAGAAGGGAAAGGACTCTACATCATCAATACCCAGAAAAATAGTGTAGATAATTACCGCAATGAATACAACAAAAAGAATAGCCTGAGCAATAACAGTATTACCGGTATTATAAAAGATTTATCGGGTGTGTATTGGGTAGCTACCAAAGATGGATTGAATAAATATGACCCCGCCACAGAGCTATTTACCCACTATCAAAATGAGCCCGGCAATCCGGGGAGTCTTCATTACAATTTTGTATCCTCCTTTTGCCAGGCTCCAAACGGTAAAATTTGGGTGGGAACATTTGGACAAGGAATAGCCGTTTTTGATAAAGATAAAGATCAGTTTAGCAGCATCAAAAGTTCCACTGAATTAAACCAGGGGCTTGTAAATAATTCTGTGAGAGCATTGGAACCTGACTCCGATGGAAACATTTGGATTGGTACCATTAATGGACTTAGTTGTTACCAAACCAAGGCTAATAAATTCATAACTTACAAGGCATCCGAAGGGGATCGTTACCTGCCTTCAAACGATATCCTTTCCCTACTAGTGGCAAAAGACAATACTTTGTGGATTGGAACCAACGGCAAAGGAGTAAGCAGGGTTAATTTAAAAAACATAACTACAGATGGCTTTAAAACTTATAGCAGTAAAAATAGATTTTTAAAAGCCGATAAAATAAGAAAGATCATTGAACTGCAGGATGGAACCATTTGCCTTGGTACGCTCGGGGGTGGTGTAGATTTAATGTTGAATGAAAAGGTGGTAAACATTTCTCCATCCAGCTTTTCTAAAAGCATCGAATCAGACTACATCAACGCACTTTGTGAAGACAAGGATGGCCAGCTTTGGATTGGTACCTGGGATGGGCTTTTTTTATTAGATGCCCAACACAACATTGAAAAACTATTCGGACCGTCTAATGGGCTTGCATCGGGAGAAATTTCAGGAATTATACTTGATAATAAGGGCGACCTGTGGGTTAGCAGCATGAATGGCATATCGCATCTTGCCAAAAACAACAAGGCAGGTTACGACATTACCAATTACTCCACCAGTAACGGATTGCAGGGCAGTTATTTTACTGCTTATTCAACCCTTAAAAGTAGCGATGGGGAAATTTATTTTGGTGGCTTCAATGGCTTTAACCGCTTTTACCCAAAGGAAATAGTTACCAACAGAACTACGCCAAAAGTTATTTTTACAGACTTGCAGGTTTTCAACCAACCAGTGCCTATTAATGAAGAAGTGTTTGGCAGGGTAATTTTGACGAGCAGCATTACCAAAACCAACAGCATTACCCTCAATTATAAACACAAGGTTGTTAGTTTTCACTTTGCAGCACTCACTACCTCCCAGGTAGAAAAAGTAAAATACGCCTGCTTTATGAAAGGCATAGATCCTGACTGGGTTTATCTTGATAAAAACCAGCGATCCATTTCTTACAATAATTTACCTCCGGGCAATTACCAGTTAATGGTAAAAGCATCCAATGCAGACAATATCTGGAGTACTGAAGTAAGTACTATCGATATAAAAGTATTGCCGCCTTTTTGGAAAACAGGATGGGCTTATTTAATTTATATCCTTACAATTGGCAGTTTATTTTATTTGGCACGCAAGTACAGACTGGGGCATGTTAAACTTGAAAAGAAAGCTTTAATTGAACGAGTACTTCGTAAAAAAGATGCAGAAATAAATAGCATGAGGGTAAATTTTTTCACTAACATTTCTCATGAAATTCGAACGCCGCTATCGCTTATACTTGCACCGCTTGAAAAACTGCTGCAGTTGCCTGTAAATACAAGGGAAACTAAAAGAGACCTTGAACTAATCAACAATAACGCCATAAGATTGCTGCACCTCGTAAATCAATTACTGGATTTTAGAAAAATTGATTCCGGCAATATCCATCTTCATGTGGCACCTTATAACTTAACAGACTATTTAAAAGAAATAAAAGAAGCCTTTGACGCAACTGCAGCAAAAAAAAATATCACCTTTACACTAACGGCCCCTGTCGAAAAAACAGTACTTTTTTTTGATTCCGGAAGTTTTGAAAAAATAATGTTTAACCTGCTGAGTAATGCATTTAAATTTACCCCTCCCAATGGAAAAGTTCAACTCATTGTTAATCAAATAAAAAATTTTGGGGAGTGCGAAATCATTGTCAGCGATACCGGCATCGGGATACCCAACGATAAAATCTCTAAACTATTTGAGCCTTTTTATCAGGTAGATGACAGCAAATTTCTGGCACAAGACACCTCCGGCTCCGGTATTGGTCTGGCAATTGTAAAAAACCTGGTAACCCTGCATAAGGGCGAAATAAGTGTGGAAAGTGTAGAAAATGAATACACCCAATTCCGGATGATTTTAAAAACCGGCAAAACACACTTTGAACAAAACAAGGAGGTATCCATCTCGAACCAACCATTATTATACACACTCACTTCCCCTGTATATTACAATGATACTGAAGATGCCAAACTACCCGAATTGCAACATCCCGAAAAATACAAGAACATACCAAAAGACCTAAAAATATTATTGGTAGAGGACAACCAGGATATGAGGAATTACATAAAAAGTTTACTGCTGCATAGCTTTGAAGTGATTGAAGCAAATAACGGTAAAACCGGCTGTGAAATGGCCATTCAGGAAGTGCCGGATCTGATTATTTCGGATGTAATGATGCCTCAAATGCATGGCATCGACCTGTGTAGTGTACTCAAAAATAATTTACTCACACAGCATATCCCCATTATTTTATTAACTGCAAAAAGTACCCTGCAAGATGAGTTGGAAGGTCTGGAAACTGGTGCAGATGCTTTTGTAGCAAAGCCTTTTAGTATGCAAATATTATTGGCCAAAATAAAATCGCTTATTTATAACCGGCAAAAATTAATTGAAAAATACAGTAATCAAAACGAAGTAAATGCTGCTACTCCAATAACTGCGGCTGTTGTGGACAATTATGATTTTGGTGATCCTTTTGTTGGCAAGGTCATTACTTTCATTAAAGAGAACTTACAGGATGAAGCGCTCACCAATGAAAAGATAGAACAACAGTTTAATACAAGCAAGATGCAGTTGTACCGGAAATTAAAGGCAGTATGCGGCATGTCTGTAAATACACTTATCAAAGAAATAAGATTACAGGAGGCTAAAAAATTATTACAAAATAAGGAGTTGAATATTTCGCAAATTGCGTATGCTTTGGGATTTTCCGATCCGCTTTATTTTAGTAAATTTTTTAAAAAATCTGTTGGATTATCGCCACAGCAGTTTAGAAAAAACAATGATAGCCAACTATCGGCGACAGAAGAAAACTAACGGGGTTCATTCCAAATACATTCTGCACAGAGGGCGCAAAACATGCAGTAAAAAAAATTGAATCATTCATTCATTTGCTTTGCTACAAAGGTGTGTTCACCATTTCTATTTTGCCGTCAAAGCAGATTGGCCTGTCTTCCTCTTTTTAAATTTCAGCGTAGTAGATTTGCCTGCCCGTAGTGTTATTTTACGCAAGCCAAATACAAAATTTTCCCCCAGTACCAGGTTATTATTTGTATCGTGGTCTTCCAATAAAGTAACAACCGCTTCTATTGGGGTAGCGTTGCTTAGCTGCAATACCAGCTCCCTGTTGGTATTCGCAATTTGCTTTACTTCAATATTATCAAAAGCGACGTAAACGCCTTTTTCCGGTTGTATAAAAAGGCCGGGCAATTCAATCGTGGTTAGCATCAGACTTGTTTCGGCCCAGGTAGAAATGGGCAATACATAACCAATTGTTTCAGGCCCCTCCCAGTCATTCATATTGATTCGCTCACTCACAAAACCAGCAGGCAGGTTGCCAAGCGGTTTAAGTGGATGCCCCAAATATTGCGGAATATGATAAGCGATATCACGTAGCAAATCGAGGTAAAAACGATTGCCGGTGTACTTATATAATTTTAGTAATCCTACGCCTGAGCCGGTACAGATACCTGGTGCCGTATGTTTGTTTTGGGTATTGGCATACACCGATCCCATCACGTGAATATTGGCTTTAGCATAAGCCGAACTATCCGGAAATTGATAGTTATAAGACACCACCCAGGTGGCAAATTGCGTTGCCGCATGTTCTGCCTTTAATAACCATTGCTTGTCCTTTGTAGCTTCATACAAGGTGACAAAACTTTCTACCATGGCTGCTGCAGATTCTGAATCAAAATTTTGTACCGCATCACCGGGACCACCACAAGTAATTCCTTTACTGGTGAAATTATTGTAATAATAATTGGCAATAGAAGTAGCTGCAATCAGGTATTGTGGCTCATTGTAATATTTTGCAGCCAATGCAAGTGCAGCCGGCACAATTGCTCCGCTGGTAGAACCTCCCACAATAATCTCTCCCGTTTGGCTATTTACAAACTGCCCCAACTGCCCACTCCTATTCCACAATTTCACGAATGCATCACAAACGGTTTTGTTGCCTTTTTTCCAGCTTTGCTTTACTACAATTCCCCTTTTTTCCATCAGCATAAATTGCTTTACGATATACCAGATTGCATCACCACTTTTTCTAACCAGGTGCCAGTTGCCTGTATGTGGTTTTCTGATATCGCCACCCAGCCATTCCGTACCATTTCTGCCAGCATCCCAATAAAATCCGGATGGACTGATTCCATTTGGAAACAACCAATCAAAATTTCGCAACACATTTTTCACAGTACTGTCACTGCCGGCAAATAAAAGTGGGTAGGTGCTAATCATGCCTCCGGTCCAGCCGATCTGCCAATCCTGTAAAAAATTTTCTCTAAATCCAACCGAGTAGTAACCATATTTCGGTACAAAATTCTTTTCATTAAATTTCTTTTCGAGCAACTGCATACTTGCTGTGTATGACAAGCTTGATTTCAATGCAGTATAGCCTGCAATATCTTTGCGGATGG
>Ga0209181_10009651_pt1 | contig 12663 bp, 9 predicted proteins | sample MAT05_FD_187208 | JGI IMG/M metagenome (GOLD analysis project Ga0209181, IMG submission 187208) | Freshwater microbial communities from Lake Fryxell liftoff mats and glacier meltwater in Antarctica - MAT-05 (SPAdes) (version 2) | ecosystem: Environmental > Aquatic > Freshwater > Ice > Liftoff... | reverse complement strand
GGCTGTAACTGGTCATCATCGAAAGCATGCTGTGCGGCTTCTATCGGAGCCTACTCTTGCTACTGCATCAAAAGCGATTTTTGTTGGTCGCAAGATTTACCACGATGCCGTTAAAGATGTCCTCGTGACGCTTTGGGAATCGTCGGATCGACTGTGCGGTAAACGACTAAAGATAGTTCTCCCTGACCTGCTAAAGTCAATGGAAGGGCATGGTCACATGAACCTCGATCCGACTCTCAGAAGTCTCGTCTTAAGTATAAGTGCAGCGACCATAGACCGACTTCTGCGTCCATTTCGTGAGCATGCAAGCGGTCGCAAGTGGACTCGTCCCAATCGTAAAACTCGCGCAAGTGTCAAGGTGAAGACCTTCACTGAGTGGGTGGACGTCGCCCCGGGAAGTTTAGAGGTCGATTTTGTCGCGCATTGCGGTGGAAATCTCTCGGGTGCTTTCATTCACAGCCTGGTAGCGACGGATGTTTCGTCAGGCTGGACGGAGTATATTCCAATCCTAATCCGCGAACAGTCACTTGTCGTTGAGACGATGGAGTTGCTTCGAAAGCGATTCCTATTTCCGATCGTTGGGATCAATACCGACAACGACAGCTCGTTCATCAATGAATCGCTCATTGAGTACTGTAAGTCTAAGGAAATCACCTTCACACGTTCTCGTCCGTATAAGAAAAACGACCAGGCCTGGATCGAACAAAAGAACGGAGCAATCGTTTGAAGGTATCTCGGATATCATCGCTACTCTGGAGCTATTGCCTGTCAAACGATTTCGCACTTGTATGGGAAAGTTCGTTGGTACGTAAACATGTTTCAGCCATCATTCAAACTGGAAAGCAAGAGTCGTATCGGCTCTAAGGTCAAGAAGAAATTTCACGCGCCGCAAACGCCGTGCTCGCGACTGATCAATGATCCAAGAGTTTCGGCTGAAACGAAAGAGTTCTTGTTGAAGGAACTAAGGGACAAAGATCCCCTTCAACTACTCCACGAGATTCGAAACACGCAAGCGGCGCTGGTTGCGTTGTCAAGCAACGATGAAGTGTCCACCGAGCAAAAAAACAGTCTCGATGATTTTCTCTCAAAGTTGCCGCGACTTTGGGAGCAGGGGGAATCAAGACCAACGCATCAGCCCAAACCGACAAGAGTGCGAGAATATCGCACACGGCTCGATCCATTCGAAGGCGATTGGACGACCATTCTTGAATGGCTACAGAAGGAACCAGATGTTGCTGCATCCTCGTTGCTTGAACGACTTCAAGCAGCGAAACCAGAAAAGTACGCGGACGACAAAACACTTCGAACACTGCAACGTCGAATAGGTAAGTGGCGATGCATTATGGCTAAACAGCTAGTTGTTGGTACCACATAGTCGCTTCTTCGATTTCCACCATTAGAGGGCGACGATGCTGCCATTGGGCTGCTTCGCTACGCTCAGCAGCCCAATGGCAGCATTCTTTCTACACTCGGATTTCGGTAACATCTGCCGCTGAGGCAACACGCTAAGGAAAACTAGTTGTCGCTTTACAGAAGTGGCCCGACGATGGCTCATGCTCTGCCCAAACGCAAGAAACCTGACAAATCGCCAGAAACGCCAAATGAGTTCGAACTAAACTCCATTCGCAATGATCCCGATAAGCTGGTAACTATCCGCATTGGATTGAGCGATGTTGCCTGGTGGATGCGTTTGCTCTGTCAAAACATTGGCACGCGCGCTAATCACGATGACAAGGAAGTCGGCAAATTTTTTCAGGGAAGATACCGCGCTGTACGAATTCTCGATGAGGCTACGTTGTTGGCTTGCTCGGCGTATGTGGATCTCAATTCGCCGCCACGTTGATGATCGATGCTACACTGCACTATTCGCTCCTTTCCAAGGCATCGCGGGATTTTATCGTTCCGAGTTGCAGGCCGGAAACCAACGGCCGAATGATTCACCGTTCTATTTGAAAAGGTCCGGAGCAACCTTCGTTCTTGGCCAGACCCAGATATCGATTCCACAGGATTATCGATTGATCAATATCGGCCGATGACGTCAACGTCCTCCCACCGTTTGGTATCGCGTTAGCCTGTCAACGTCAACGCTACACGCCGACGGAGCAATCGATTGTCGCGAAGGAGTGAATGTGTGCGGTAATCTACCATGACGATCGAGAGGGCCGTTGAGTGATCATGCATGATGCTACTTCTTTTCTCAGCACGAATTATCGATTATACAGTTACTTAACGAAACACTCGACTTCAACTCCACATACCTCTACTCCGCTCTCACGCAGCGAAAGTTTACACTTGTGTACTCCTAGTCTCGAACCATCAACACGAACCTCAATTGCCTGCTTCTGTATGTTCAACGTCGCGCGGCACCAAGCTGCATCGGAACAGACTTCAAATGCCTCGGTTGTCAGATTGGTGGCAAACCTTGCGGGAATGTACGTCGTAAGAGAATTGCCAAGGTTTGTTTCTAGCAATACTCGCGACTGTAGGACTTCAATTTCACGTCCGGACTCAACGATTAACTGCACGGCACTAGACGAGCCATCACTCCATGCAAATTTTAACATCGCCTTTCCCGTCGCGTTTTTGCTATGTGAAATCAAGCCAATTGGAAACTTCCAAGTTTCAATCACTGTTGACTGACCACCATTTACCGTATTGAAAATAGCGTCTTTAACGTCAAAGGTAAAATCTGGAACTACGTCTGAGTCGTAGTGAACACTTGATTCCAACAACTTAACTGGCTTTTGTTCCTTTCTGCGTTGATGACTGCACAAACATTCACGATTAACAGTACCGTCAGTCAAACTAACAAATCGGATTTTATCTACTACGGGCATCGGGGAAGTAAGAACTAAACCCTGTAAATTCAGCAAGTACATCGCTGGCTTCACGCCATCGTAGTGAAGTATGATATTCTCGACGAACGGACCAATTTTCGATTGAAGTGATACGCCGGCACTTACCAAGATACGACTGTGCGGCGGGACGTCTAATACAACTTTATCATCATTGCCCGCTTGGAAAACAACGCAAGAACAACTTGAACGTTGGTCAACCAATTTCATTATCTGATCACTATCATTGCGTATTGAGAATTCATGCGAAACGATTAAAGACTTTTCATCCTTCTGAATCGGGCCGAAATCATGATACAGCTCAAATTCCAGATTATCTTCCCGCTGATTCAGTCCTTGAGGAGCACAGCCAAACATGTTTTGCAAAATCAAAAAATAAATACCGCAATTCAATCTAAATATGCTTTTGCGTAAATAGTTACCTTGTTTCTTTTGGTCACCACAAATTTTTCCGAGTCTTGAAAAGTACTGGATCGTCGTCATTCTATTCTATCCGTTCAAAACCGTGGGATGATCGACAAAGAAGAGGAAAGAAATTGCGTCAATATATTGAGACCCGAAGCTCGATACAGCCGGAAAATGTGTACTTGTCCATTTCATGATGGACGGCGCCTTCGATAGTAATATACGCAAATTGCCCCAACCACGAGTGCGCCCGCGAAAAACAAAATCATAGTCGAGGACCGGGAGTTTCGAACTCCTAAGTCCCTTATTCCACGAAGATCGCCACTTATTATCCGGTCCGAAACACTCTTCTCTACTCCAAAAATCACTCTCTCGCCCGTGTCACCGTCGAGAACGCAAAACTCGGACACTTTTTCAACCCAAAGGCTATCTTTAGGTTCAATCGCTTTCAGAGAATGAATATACCATTCACGGCGAGTATCAAGTAAAACTTTTGGTGGCTTCAACTTCTTTTGCGATAAAATGCAGCCGATTACAGTGCGGCTGAATCCATTCAAATCGCTGTATTCCTTACTGGTTTTATTAAACGTTTCTTCGGACCCCGACTTTGGAAAGACAATGCCGTCTTCAAATTCCGTCCACTCGTCTGCCTTAAATAAAATAACACTATTACCATCCACCTCGTCCACTTCGTGCATTGCTCCGCGAAATTGCCATTTACGATGAGAAACGATCTTCGTGGGATAGTATTTGCCATTTTTCTGCCGAGAAAAAGTTACTTGAGTAAGTGGAATAACAAAAAGCTCATCCCCCAACCGAAGTTCTCCTCGATTTGAATCCTTTTCAGGAGTATAGACCAGCTCCTTGGGTTGTAAAATATCGACAATCACACTCGGAGATATTCCCCGAGTACTACTCGTTACAATTCGCCAATCATTGAGGTCGCTGAGGTAAACTTCATTAATTGCGAACCAAGTTTGGGGAGTGGTTGCCCACTTTCGGTCCAGATCGATCAGAGGAATATAGAAATGCAAGCGATTACCGTAACTCCTATTCAAGGTGTATAACCCCCGATACTTCAACGACATCGCTTTGGTTTGTGAATACGGGCGAATGTCCGCACATACAAATCCTTGACCGGATCTCATGCAAGTAATCGAACCGGCATTAATGTCTATATTTTCTTGGGTAAATGGATTCTCTGATGCTGTAGTTGTGATTTTTTGCCAACCCGCCTGCGGAACCTTATCCGTCTTTGTTTCGAATTGTAGCGAATCGCCGCTCGACCAGATCCTATGGACCTGCCGATTATCATAAATTTTCACCTTAGGACGATTTTTAATGGACTGCAGCGAGATTTGATCCCCACGATTCACAGCCACCATGTAGCAATGGCGAATTCGACGCACCACATCCTCAAGAGGCGCCCTCAAAGAGCTAACATCAATCGGTTCGTCTTGCCCCTTCCCTACCGCGACAATGAAGCACAGAGTGATTACGAAGGCCATACTCAAACGGAACAGACTGTACATTTCAGGTTTTTCGCAGGATTTCACGTCATATCCTCAACTACAAAGCTTGTCGCAAACTAAGACTTAACGGGGATGCAACCGATCGGTCGCTACTCTTTTTAATGGCGTCATGTAACAGCTGCTATTAATTGTGGTATGCGTTTTTTAGAATCTTGAAGCCGAACTTCTTCAGAATCGTTCACTTCAAAAAGCAACGATTTTTCGCGAGTAATCGAGCTTGGAACCCGTGGCAATACAGGGGAGCGATCAGTCGACTACACCCACTCAACGGGTCAGTTGAACTCAGGCAACGCTTTAGAACGACACAGTTAACAACCGGGCTCAGCTGGCCCTGGTCCTACACCGCAGCTACGACCGCAAGGCTCTCCAACCCCGTTGGTAGTACATACTGGATAGACAGGAAGTCCGCATGGACCATCAACAACACAACCATCGCCAACACCACCGCATTGCCCTATTGTAGCATTCGGGTTTTGGTGCCCATACGCCCCCTGAAAAATATGGTATATGATACACTGCCCACGAGTTGGCGAGTCATCCTCCCAGTCCTTTACGCACCTCGGCGCTATGCAGGTTTTGCACGAGATCGGGCTCTCGCAGGTTTCAGGCACTCCGCCATTTGCGAGTGCTACGCTTGCGGCCAAAAAACAAGCTAAAACAACAAAAACAAGCGAAAGGCTAACAAACAATCCCGTGCAATTTAATTCTGTTTTCATATCGTAAAACCTTGTTCCTAAAAAACTCGCTGATTCGGAAAATCTTCTACCTAGGTTGAACTGCATTTTTTTTCGCGTTACGCGACATGTTTTCCGGAATATTTCGAAGTTATTTTCAACTCTATTTAGGATGGACAAATGGGAAACCATGTGGGGGGCATGGGGACTTGGGAAATAAGGTCGGAGCTCTTGCACGGAAGAGACCCTGTCACTGGCAATATTGGTCGAGGCGCGAGGGGAACCATGGGGTTACCCACTAAACATCACAGAACCTTAGGGACACCCAATATATCCATTACTATCTGGCGACTATCTGGCGGGTTTTAGTAGTCTTTGACAGTTTGTCTGGTTCTATCTGCACTTTAGGCGAACGGTTCAAGCGTGATTCTGAGTCAAGCCGCCAAGGACAATAGGCGTTCGAATCTGTCGCGTATTTTTGCGTCATGTGGGCCGGGATCCAGATCGCTCAAAAATTCATTTCTTAGCATTTCCCTGGCGATTTTGCGTCGACGGTCGGCGTGCGATGGTCGACGTTCCGGATTGTCCCAAGGTCGGTCAGCTCGTTCAACTAATTGCTCTGCGTCATGGTCCCAGCACTCCAATTCCACAAGCGCATACAACCAACCGCACAGGTTCCAGCATCCAATGCTCGACCACACATTGCGAACCTGTTGCTTGCCCGCGCCCCAGATCTCTTTCACATCATGAAAGTGTTCTTCAATCGCCCAGCGGTCCGAAACCACCTTCAAGATCGCCTCAATCGTCATCGTTACTTCCGTGCTAATGTAAGCAGCCCAGTTGCCGTCAGGATGCGCCAACATGACTACTCGCACCATTCCGCCAACGACATGGCTGGTCGCCAGGAACGAGTGATATCGTCTTTCGGCCATTACACCTCGGCAGGAATAGCGAATCGTTTGCCAACCGTCTCGGCAAGCAGCCAGTTCAATCAAACTGATACGGTTCTTACCATACTTTCGAGGCCGACCTCGCTTGCCTGTTTCGCGCTCCGGAACATCAAACAATTTTGCGTCGCGACGCAGGCGGGGACCAGAGGGACAAGGCGGGGACCAGAAGGACACACCATTTTTTCGGAACCAGAGGGACACACCATTTTTTCGGGTGGGTAGTTGATTTTTGCTTTTGGTTTTGTTTCAATTTCGGTTGTTGGTTTTTTGACGCTTGATTTTTTTAGGGAGGATCTTGCCATGGCTCGACTGGCTCGTGCTGAAATCTTCGATCCAAGGGAGGTAGCAATTCTGCACATTTGTGCCCGCGTCGTGAGACGTTGCTTTCTCCTAGGATTCGATTCCATTTCCGGGAAAAACTTCGATCACCGCAAGACTTGGATCGAAGACCAACTCAAACTTCTAGCAGCTAACTTCGGGATCGATTTGCTCGGCTTCGCGATTCTCTCAAATCACTTTCATTTGATCCTGCGTTCGCGTCCCGATGTCGTCGCGACTTGGGATGACACCGAAGTGGCCCGACGATGGCTCATGCTCTGCCCGAAACGCAAGAAATCTGACAGGTCGCCAGAAGCGCCAAATGAGTTCGAACTAAACTCCATTCGCAATGATCCCGATAAGCTTGCAACGATCCGCACCCGACTGAGCGATGTTGCCTGGTGGATGCGTTTGCTCTGTCAAAACATTGGCACGCGAGCTAATCAGGAAGACAAGGAAGTCGGCAAATTTTTTCAGGGAAGATACCGATCTGTACGAATTCTTGATGAGGCTACGTTGTTGGCTTGCGCGGCGTATGTGGATCTCAATCCCATTCGAGCGGCCATGGTTGAGACGCTTGAGCAAAGTGATTTCACTTCAGCCCAACGCCGGATTCAAACACTGGTGGCGGACGCTTCGGAGCCATTGCTGGCCCCTTCGCAAGCTCCCGACTCGTTCTTGGCACCTCTGAGTATTGACGAGAAGAATGATGCAATTGGTCCATGTGCCAGCACGACAACGAAGCGTTGCAGTGACAAAGGGTTCTTAGCCATATCGGAGCGAGATTATTTGGAATTATTGGACGCAACAGCACGAATCGTGAGGCTAGACAAGTCAGGTGCAACGCCGCTCGATATGCCACCCATTTTCGATCGCTTGAAACTGGACGTTGGAAACTGGAAACTGCTGGTAAGCGATTTCGGTCGCCTGTTTAGTTCTGTCGCAGGAGCGCCGAAGGATGTTTATGAAATGCGAAGCCTGATCTCCAAGCGGCGGTTTTATCTCAAACACCCGCTCCAATCGGCCGTATCTGGTTCGTAGTCTCCAATTCCGAGCGATTTAAAAAGACGCAAGTAAGCCAACTGTCTCAATCTCTGCGCTGAAACCGTCGATTGCCATTCCAGGCTTGGGAAATCGCCTGCTGATTGAAGCGAACCAGTTCGAACGGGATAGTCACCGGTAGAGAATTGCCAAAAGCCCCTAGAATCACCTAGTCCTTAAAGTGGAGTGTCCCCACTAGTCCCCCACTAGTCCTCCCCCCACTAGTCCTCCCCACTAGTCCTCGGTACGGAAATAGGTGTGACCCCTGCGGTTATTGCATGACCCCTGCGGTTATTGCAATCCGTCCACCAACTCTAGAAGCAGAATTCGAATCACGTGAGGCTGCAAACGATTTAAAAATCTACCAGTATGGAGCTGGTTACTGCCTGACTGGACTTGAAAATCCGTGCACGGCCGAGATGGCAAACACAGCCCTTGATGCCATCGACGAGATCCGTGACGACTCGTTGCATTCTTTCGACGGATTTAGTAGTCCCTGGTGCGACTCCTTGAATTGGTCCCCTTGGTCAAGTCGGATCGGAAAGAGATTTGCCTTCGGTGACAATGCTCCAAGGATGCCAGAAGCAGGTCCGGCGATCGCGGCCTACTCCAAAGAAGACCTCAAGCTATTTGACGAATCGGAATTGAATGAAACCAATTTTTCATAAAGGGACTTTTTGTTAACGCATCACGACTCAGCCTACGGCTCGATCATGCTCCCTTATTATGCAACGAATACTATTGCAAAACCAACGTCAGAGCCAACGAGTCGAGTCTTGAAAAACTTTGCGAGCCCGATTCGAACAGTGGGTCAGTTTTTAGTCGATTTTGCAAACCAGATTGAAAATCAAGTCGAGCAAATTGAGTTTGCGAGGCGGGAAAACAATCAACGCTAATCTGGGCGGTGCGGTAATCCAGGCACAATTTGAAAGGAAAGACCGGGTGTTTTTCGGCGGTGAATGGATTCAGAAACGGCAGCTCGTAGGGCGTTGACGTGCGAGTTCAATTCAGCTTCCAACAGCATGGTCTTGTCGAATGGCATTTCCTCAAGCGACTGAACCAAGACAAGTAGATGAGAAGTGTTTGGTGCTGGAACGACCTCAAATACCGTAACGCCGTACTCACCTTGCATTACGGCGTTGATAGCGTATTCCAACGCATATCGAACCTGCGAGCAAAGCTGTAGGGCCTTGCGATCCAGTCGTTGGTGTCCGTTGTTCCGTCTAGAATGCTTCATAAAGCACAGGGACACCTGCTGCTTGAAATGGTTCGCGCTACGGAGCCAGTATGACATCCGGCATTGGCATGCTGTCGGGTTTATTCGCTTTGCGCCGAGGATTCCTGTTCTATTAATTCTCTTGGATGGTTGGGCCCGACTCTACAAAAGCGGTAACTCGAGCCATCCAAAGAGGCTGCGTAAGGATACGCTGATAAACATGCTGTGACGGTACTTCGAAGTGAGCGTAATGATATTTGGCAATGCGATCACGTAGGCTGGAGAAGCCGCTCTTGTTCGCCAAGTCCAGGACCATTTCCACTTCCTCGCGAGTTGGATTGCGCTCCAATAAAAGGTCGACAGCATCGAGGATTCGTTTGGCGCTAAAGCCACCTTCCTCGACGAGCGGGTCGGCTCCAATAAGTGCAGATAGGCCGGTAGCTACACGAGCATAGAATACCTCTCCCTCTGGCTTGGGAAAACGCTTGGCAATCGACGAGATCAATGCCGCTCCATCCCCGGTGGTTCCACCCCATCGCGGCAATAGCCACAAACTCGTGTTCACGAACGGTTGGATTTGATTGGGATAAAGTTCGGCACTGCGTTGTAGTAAAGGTTCGGCACTGGAGCGAACCTGATCTGAACCTAACGCGCACCTTGTCCACAGTGCAATCGCAGCGTAGGGCGGGTTCTCCTCGGCCACCAATGGTTTCAGTTCTTTGAATGCAAGTTCCGTCTCTTCCGCGTGCGTTCGCCATGCCTCGGTCGAAACCGTGTCGGCTGTTTTGGTTCCTCTCGCTTCTGCCCGAATGGCGATATGCTTTGCCACGGAAGCTAGAATGGCCAATTCACTTCCCGATCGTTGCCATTGTTCGATTGATTCGCGATCCGCTTTCGCGCCCGTTGAATTCTCTAGTGATATGAGATTCCTTCCAAGATACTCTACGATAAACAGATATATATCTAAACCGGAGTGGCCTCCGCGATGAACTTTCATTTGCTTTACTTCGTTTGCGCAGAGCTCCATTTGTTCGATTCGACCTACAGTTAAAAGTCCAGCAATCTTTTCAGCGGTCATTATCCCGTTAAGGTTTAACCAACGTCGCCTGTAATAAACTTTAAGCTTCCCGTTTGCTGTAAATGCCACCCGCTCCATCCTTGAATTGCCTCCAATTAGACGGGCTGTGCGAAGAGGTATTTTCCAAGGAACCGACGAATAAAACTCACTTTGCGCAACGTCAATCAGAAAGTCTTCGGGGCTCTCAAGATTCCCTTTCTGTATATGAAGTACCATCCAATCCTGGGTTCCGTCCACCGTTGCATTCTCGGCAGCCAAGATCGCCGCGTTGATGGCCAAGTAATCCATGGACGTGTTGGGTTGCAATCGTACTGGCCCACGGAACTCATGAAGAAACCGTTGGTCAATCCATCGATCCCATACCGTACCAGCCATCGGAACAGAAAAATCCATCGGCATTAAGTCACTCCGGTAGTAATCCGAAATCTCCGCACGATTGCCAAACTTCCAGCGCACGAAACCACTCTTTGTTACTCCTAGAATCCATTTCCCTTTCGGATGAATAGCGATTCTATTGGATAACAAAGCCGCCTCAGAAAACTCAATTACTTTAGAGAAATTTCGCGCGATTGCTTGGAGTTTGTTTCCTGTAGTAATCACCCCAAACGCATCCTCGTCTCGCGCCATGGCCATGGACTCGATCGTGCCTCTGGATGGTCGCCATTGGCCAAGTATCGCATTGTCGGCGAGCGAAATGCGAAGTATTTGGTCTGCGTTTTGAAGCACGATACTCTGTCCTGATGCATCCAATTGTATAGTTTTGCAATCCATCATTGGTGCATCAAACGATCGAAGACGTTTTCCGGTATCAACATCCCATTCAATCAACTTCCCTGCGATCGTCCACATTCGAGTCCCGTCCGAGTTGAAGCAAACAGGATCAATACCGACTTCCGACCCCTTTTCTAGCTCCATAAGGAGTCTAGGCTCAGCGTGATTCATTTCCAGACGACTAAACCACTCCCACACATCATCGTCCATTGCCGATGGCTTCTCAATGGCCGTACGCTCCACGAACTTCACGTCCACCAAATTGGATTTCAGCTTTTCCCTGTCGATCTTTTCAGCCACGCCGTATTTTGATGGTTTTGGAACGTCAAACTTGCCTCTTAGGACTTGCCAATCGTATCCTCCTCGTCCGGCAGAAGTGACAACCTCGTTGGTTACCTTAACTGGCGCACCATCTGATGGCAAATGAAAGTCACACCCCGAAAACAATGGAATGAGCATACAAATAATGACGCTCAAAAAAAATCGGACTCGCCATCGCATAAAGAAAACCTCTCACATCCTGGTAGTTGGACTTCCTTCAACGGTTATTGCGGTTGAATCAGATTGGAAGCGGGTTCAATTATGTCTGGGGCAAATCGCCCAGGGTCCACTTCTTCAAACGAACTCGATTTTCCATTCGGGGATGGAACGTACAGCCGCGCCTGCTTTTCTAACGTGCTCAAGGCAGATGAAGTTGTCCGAACGCCATCCATGTCAAATACAATTGAGTGCCTTGCCTGTGCCAACTTGAGCAACATCGGTCCATCGACTTCACTGCCATTTAAGATCAAGCGATCGAGGACACCCGTAGGAGCTTCGATGAATGCAGCGATCAATTCCTCGTCAAGATTCGTGCCGGATAAATCTAGCGTTTTCAATGAAGGGAGCGATGCGATGCTTCTAATGATATCGGCTGTCATCTCCATTCGGCCAATGCGTAAATTCTGTAATTTTTTCAGGCCTTCGAGATACCGACAGCCCGCGGCAGTCACGCGTGTTCCATCAATGGACAACGATTCAAGATTCGCTAATTCGCCGACCCACTCCATCGATTGATCCGTAATTGCCACGTTGTCCAGATGCAAAGTTCGAAGTTCTCGAAGATGCGTCCACTGCCGCACTACTTGATCGTCGACTTTCGTACCCGTTAAAACAAGATACCTCAAATGTTCAAGGGTTCCGATGCGAGAAAGCGATTCTATAGAGGCACTGGCGTATGCAATTATGAGCTTCTCAAGTTTGGCGCACTCCAACACGGCGGAAAGCAATTCGTCGTTCATGTTTGGGCCGCCACCCGCAAAATATTCGAGGTCGCGCAAGCCTTTGAGAACGGCCCCCTTTGGCATCTTGTCGTGAAAGCCTAGCCCCTTTAGACATGGCACATTCTCGATGTGAACGTAGTTCATGCCGATTGGCAACTCAAATCTATCAGCAAGCTTGGTCGCGTTCACAAGTCGAATCGCGTCAAGATGAAGGTAGGACGCAGGCGCGTTGGGCAGTCCTAGGGAAATCAATCTGTCGTTGTTCTCGATTCGCAGCCTTCCCAACTGGCTAGGATTGAAATGGATGCGTTCGAGGTTTGGCAAATTCGACGCCAATTCTGCAATATCCCTCCCGCTGACCGGTGTCAGTCCTAACGCAATTTCCTTGACGCTGTGAAACTTCCCAAGCTTCTCAGGTATTCCCGAAAGGTGTTCTCCAGCTCCAATATCAAGAAACTGGATCGAAGAATTTTGAGCGATGGTCGAAAATTCGGTCTCTGATAAATCGCCTCCCAAAACCAAACGGATTGGTCCGAGGCTCGCTCCCAATCCTTCCGCTGC
>Ga0209181_10009648_pt1 | contig 12669 bp, 8 predicted proteins | sample MAT05_FD_187208 | JGI IMG/M metagenome (GOLD analysis project Ga0209181, IMG submission 187208) | Freshwater microbial communities from Lake Fryxell liftoff mats and glacier meltwater in Antarctica - MAT-05 (SPAdes) (version 2) | ecosystem: Environmental > Aquatic > Freshwater > Ice > Liftoff... | reverse complement strand
CGTTCGAAGGCGCCTACGTGTGCGGCAACGGCGCCAGTGAAGGCCCCGCGCTCGTGCCCGAAAAGCTCGCTTTCTGCGAGGTTTTGAGCGACAGCGCCGCAGTCGAAAACGACGAAGGGAGCGTTCCGTCGCAGGCTTTCGTCGTGAATGGCGCGTGCAAGCACGTCTTTACCGGTGCCCGTTTCCCCTAGGATTGTGATGGTCACCGAAGTGGGGGCCAGGCGGCTCAGCAGATGAACGACGCTGACCATGGCCGGAGAGCGGCCTACGACCATGCTCAAGCCTTTTCGCACCGCGACGAACCCGCTGCCCGAACACCGATCGCGGTCGCCGACGCCGAAGGGGACTGGCGAGGTTACACGCCAAGCGGGACGCTGTGAGACTTCGTACGACACACTGCGGATATATCACCGGCAGTCGGAGCCGCGTGTGACCTTTGAGAATAGATCTGGCGATCCCCCTGGACGTCATGTGTCGTTTGCAGTTGATTCAGGGGCTCTCTGTCACGAGCGTGCGGCGACAGGCTGGCCGGCCGGACCCTCGACGCGTGGCTGACGGCGGCCGAAAGCCCACCATGCACCAAGCGAGAGCACCGCGAGTACTCCACCTATGACCAGCAGCCAGGCTCGATCGAATCGACCAAGCTCAGCGTAGGTGACGCGCTGCATCCGCTCGACTTCCTGGGCTGTCATTCCGATTCCCCTCCCTTGTTCCACGAGGGCCAACGCCTGTGTGCGGTCCTCGCGCAAGAGGGCCAGGGCCCATTGGTACGACACGGTACGGGGTTGTTGGCCTGCATGCGTTACCAGTTCCGACACGCAGCGTCCCAAGCGAACTTCATCGTGTTCGTGCAACCCGACCCGGCACTCGAGCTCGGCAAGGAAAGCGGGACCGACGCTTTGGGCTCGCAAGTGCGCGAAGATCGCCTCGACGTCGGCGAGCGCGGCGGCGCTCAATCTCGCGTCACGCACCAACAGCAGCTCTAGAAATTGTGTGTAATCTGCGGTGGTGACACCCGCGAGGCCCAACCCCTTGCGACAGGCGTCGGTTGCCCGATCGACGTCTCCCCTGGCTCGATAGCTTTCACACAGCTTGGTGAATCCAACGCTTCGCTCGGGCACGGCCACGGTCACGGCTTCGTAGTAGCGTGCGGCCCGCTCGAATTCGCCCTTGTGGAACGCCAAGTCAGCACGCTCTGTCACGTCCATGAGCCAGTAGCCGAAGTCGAGCGGCGCTCGCATGCGCTCTTCCTTGCTGGGTACGGACGCCAGCGGGCTCACGTCGTCCACCACGAAGCGACGCGGAGTCTGCGCCTCGAGCGACGGGACCAGTAAGAAGGCCGCCAAAGCAGCGGCCCAGCAGTGCCCCAAAAGCTTCACGGCACTCCGAATTCACTGCCGCACGCACTAGCGCAGTACTGTTGTTGGCACAGGATGACCTGGTTGGTCGCCCCGAGTGCGTTCGTGGCATCGAAGTACTTGATGCCGACCTGGAGCGGCACCGTAGCTCCAGCCATGGTGTTGGTGATCGTCTTGCAGACGCCCTGCGGAGCAGCGGGGTCGAAAGCAAAGCAGGTGGCGAACTCGACGTTGCCACAATAGCAATCGCGCACGTCTTCTTCGGCGCATGAAGACTGGTTCACGCAGCTGAGGTACGTGTCACATTGTGCGTTGCCGGTGCACGAGGCGTCAAAGTCGTTCAGCGGGTTGGGGCACCATTGCTCCGAGCATTCCTGGCAGGTTGGCTCGCCGGTCGAGCCTCCCGTCCCATTGCCTCCGGTGCCGCTGCCTCCGGTGCCACTGCCTCCGGTGCCGCTGCCTCCGGTGCCGCTGCCTCCCGTCCCATTGCCTCCGGTGCCATTGCCTCCGGTGCCACTATCGCCGCCCGTGGAGGTCCCACCCGTCGAGCTCCCGCCCGAGCCCGAGTCGCCGCCGGTACCTGAGGTTCCGCCCGTCCCCCCTGGTGCGGAGTAGCCGCATTCGGACCGGCAGGTCGTAGCGTCGCACAACGCGGTCTGCACGGCGTAGCCGAGCGGCTCAACCGAATTGAAGAACAGGGTTCCAATTTGAATGGGACTCACGGACCCAGCGGCGCTTTCGATCGTTCCCTTGCACTGGCCGTTGGCGCCGTTGTCGCTGATGCTTGCAAAGCAGGTGCCGAAATTAGTCAGTGACCCGCAGTAGCAGGCGCGGACATCGTCGGCGTCGCAGCCGGTTGTGCGAATACACGAGAGCACGCTCTCGCAGGCGTCCCGATCGGCGCCTGCCAAGTCATCGCAGCTGCGGTACCCGCCGTAGTCGCAGCCGGCCACCCTACAGCTATCGCACGCTTCCAGTGTGCATTCGTCCGAGCAGCCGGCTCCTGCGTCGCACTGCTCGTCACCGTCGACGGCGCCGTTGCCACACGTCGAAGTCGCTCCGCCGCTGGCTGGCCCCGCCCCCCCGGTTGCAGCTCCGCCAGTCCCCGTCCCGCCCGTGGGGCCGCTGCCACCCAGGAGCTGTCCGCCGGAGCCGTCGGTCGTCGTGCCTCCGGCGCCTTCATCCGCCGTCCCACCAACGCCGTCCGGCTCCACGGTGTCTCCACAGCCGTAGGCGAAAAGAGGTGAAACCAACACGAGCAAGGAAGCGAGACGCAGCGACGGGTGAAAGAGCATGGTTGCACTCGCCGAAGCAAGGAGAGCGCCAAGTGTCGTCCGCGCTCAAACCCCCGTGTAAATGCGAGTCCGCAGTCACCAGCGACACGGGCTCGTCCAAGTTCCGAATTCATCCTTCCGAATTTCGGAGTCACCCGGTTCGAAGTTCCAAAAACGCGCGACGCGAAAACGATGGCCGAACGCCATCGTCCTGCCTTCGCAATCTCGCGCTTCGTTTCCGAAAATCGAACACTGCTGCGATTCAGGCTCCGGCCAGTTCGCCGGTTTATTCCCTGGGACGCGGCTATTCGTCAGATCCACCGTCGAGCGTCGCGCTTGGCAGGGATGTTGCTCTGGGGACGTTGTCGCTGTCGACCGAAGCATCTGCTTGGGGAGCCGGGAGCGAGTGAATCAAATCAGACGGAGGACGCTGTGATGAAGAAGAAGCTTTCAATGAAGATGGGCGCAATCGCCCTGGGTGCGCTGGTATGCGGCATGACCGTGGCCGGCTGTTCTTTCAACGACTCGGGCAAGGCTGATGGCCAAGGCCAAGCTGCAGACAACACCGGTTCGGTGGGCTTGAACCTGACCTTGAGCAGCGGCGCGGTGCTCACGTCCGTGCAGGCCGTGGTCAGCGGGAGCGCACTCAGCGCACCCATCACCCGGACGATTCCAGTCGCCGGTAACCAGTCGACCGTCTCGGCACTGTTTGGCGGCCTGCCCGCTGGCGTCTACAGCATCGCGCTGTCGGCTTCGACTGCTGACGGTAAGACAGAGTGCGGCGGCACCGCCAACTTCACCGTTCTAGCCGGTCAGACGGTCGGCGTGACCGTGCCCCTCACCTGCAACACCGACGTCACCCGCGGCAACGTGCTCGTCAACGGCGAGTTCAACAGCTGCCCCGAGCTGACGTTCGTCTACGTCGCTCCGCTGCAGACCGATGTCGGCCTGCAGATGGTCGTCGAAGCCGACGCAACCGATGCCGATGGCGACACCGTCACGTACGCATGGACCGCCACGGACGGCACGTTCGTCAGCCCCAGCTCTGGCGACACGTCGTACAACTGCTCGGCCTCTGGCGACCAGACGTTGACGCTCACCATCAACGATGGCGGCAACTGCGCAACGAGCCTGGCTGTTGACGTTGTTTGCGTGGCCACTGCCGTTTGCGGCGATGGTAACGCCGAGACGGCCAAGGGCGAGGAATGCGATCCGCCAAACGGCACGACTTGCAGCACCAACTGCCAGGATATCGTCGTCGCGTGCGGTAACGGCATCGTCCAGCCCGGCGAACAGTGCGACCCCGCCAACGGCACCACCTGCAACGCGCAATGCAAAAACATCGTGTGCGGCGATGGCGTCGTTGAAGGTACCGAGCAGTGCGAGCCGCCCGGAACCGCTCGCGGTCTGGGCAATTGCGACGCTCTCTGCAAGGTCATTCCTTCGGTCTGCGGCAACAACATCATCGAGCCCGGAGAACAGTGCGAGGGTCCCGGTACCGCTGCTTGTTCTGCCACCTGCCAAAACACGGGCGCTTCGGCCTGCCAGGTCTGCCAGGGCAGCAGCTGCCCCGGTCCCCTCGCTGACCAAACCACCCGCTGCGCCGGCGGCGTTTGCGACGCCTACTTGGCTTGCCAGGCATCATCGGGCTGCGCTGCAAGCGACGTCCGTGCCTGCTACTGCGGCGCTGTCGACTTCACCACCTGCTTCGGCTTCGATCCCGCTACTCCCCAGGGTCCCTGCAAGGCGCAGATCAACAGCCTTGCTGGTTCGACGACGCCGCTCCAGGTTGGAACGAGGTTCTTCGATCCGTCTGGCCCGCTGGGCGCTGTGAACCAGGTGAACCTGTGCACGGCCAACAACTGCGGCGCCTCCTGCCCGTGAGCTGAGCCCCCCCGATCGCTCGAGCGGTGAGGCGCTCTCATGAGGCGCGCCTCACCGTTCTTCAGCGGTCCTTTGTCCATCGTCCCCTTTCAAGCCCCGAACTCTCCCGAATCCTCAAGGAATCCGCCATGAAGAAATCCCTATCAGTTGCCATCGCTCTCGCCGTGACCGGCGTGGCTGTCGGCACCTACGCAGCAACCAACAACCAACTCAGAGGCTCCGATACGCTCGAGACCCTGACCGAATCCGTCCTGGCGGTCTGCGCCAACACCAGCCCCTTGGTCTACATCGGCGGCGGTTCGTCCAATGGCGAGCAGGCAATGCTCGACAAGGGCCAGGAGGTCTCGCCCATGTCGCGCTTCCTCGAGGCGGGTCGCGTCTGTCGCAGCGACGACCCGAAGGAGGCCGAAGGTCTGATGGTTGCGCTCGATGGCCTCGCCATCGTTGGCGAAGAGAGCAATGCACAGTGCGCTTCGGGTGGAGTGGCTTTCACGGGCTGCATCGCCGTTACCGAGCAAAATGGCGTGGCAGGCTCTCAGTGCCCCGGCTGCGACGCTGGCAATGCTCAGTACTGCTTTTCTAACGAGTTCGATGCGTTGCGCGTGCTCTTCACCGGCATGCACAAGAATGGTGGCAGTGCCATCGCCAACCAGCAGTGCAACAGCGACGTTCGTCATTCGCTGGCCAACAGCTGGGACGCCCTGTTCGAGGGAGCCTGCTCGAGCGGTGAATGCAGCCAGGTCGCCCACGCTTGGCGCCGCGACGACCTGTCCGGCACCACGGATACCTTCCTGACGCTGCTCGGTCTGCCGAGCATCTCGGCCAAGCCGTTCTGCAACGGTTCGGGCACCGAGGAGAATGACCCGATTCGTCGGCCTTGCGCTGCCGGCGACAACGTCTGCCAAGCCAACGGCACCAGCGGTCTCGTCCTGCCGGTGTTCGTTCCCGAATTGGCGCCTACGTCGGAGGCAACGGCCTACGCCACACTGGCTTGTCAAATCGGAAAGTTTGCGCTCGCTCAAGCGCAGTCCACCAACCTCGCTGGCGGCGGTGTTCGCTTCGATTGCCCCGAGAAAGCCAACTTCAGCGTAGCTGGTCTGTGCCTCGCTCCGCAGAGCGCGAGCGGCAGCTTCAACTGCAACAGCGCCAAGAACAACCCGAACGTCTTCTTCGCCAGCCTCTCGGACGACGCGCGCCTGTTCAACCGTTGGGTACGCGCGGCGACCGGTGCGCTCGGTTTCGACGCGGCGAATCGCCCGGAGATCAACTCCTGGTACAAGGTCCGTACGGCTGCGTGTGACGAAACCAGCTCGACCTTGGCCATCGGCTGCTTGGCAGGTGAGTACGACTGCACCGTGGGCTTCGCCGGCAAAGAGGCAACAGGTCTGCCTGACGCCAAGGCGCTTGCCGTCAAGGGTATCCTTCCGACAGATGCCAACGTGCGCAAGCTCCTGGTTTCGCCCATCCCCGCTGACGTCTACCCGTTGGCTCGCGGTCTCTTCTTCAGCTCCCTCAAGGGCTTCGAGAATGTGACCAACGCCCAAGAGAACGCACTCAGTACGTGCTTTTCGAACCAGGCCACTGCGGACGCCGCAGCCACCGTTGCCGGCTTCGTGACCCTGGGCATCGCGCCCGTCTGCACCGACTTCAACGAGACGCTCTGCAACGGTCGGGTGTACACTTGTGACGTGAACTCCGAATGCGGAGCTATTGGTGCGTGCGAGGGTGGCAACCCGGCCACCACTGTCAAAGACGGCGTATGCAAGCAGACCTGCACGTCGACGCCCGAGTGCAATCAGGGACGCTCCTGCATCGCGGGTCGCTGCGACTTCGCGACGAACACCAACGCCTGCGCTCCCTGAGCAGACGTGGGGCGTCGGCCTCGGTCGCCGCCAAAGTTGGCTGAGGCAGAGCACCTTCGGGTGCCCTGCCTGCGGCTCGTTTTCTTGGATTTTCCGCGAAAGAACGTTTCCATCATGCCTCGCCTGTCCTCACGCATCGTATTGCTTCACTTGCTCGGCTGGTCGACTTTGTCGATGGTCGGGTCGCTCAGCTGCAGCAGCGAGCCGAGTGAGGATTTTCATCAAGGCGGATTTGCTGGACGCCCCGAGTGGGGTGACGGCGGAGCGACCGGCCTGACCTTGCCCTGCAAGCCTCCCAACGCCGAGCCGTTGCCGGCCCGCAGCGCGGTGATGAGCGCGACACCGGAAACGCAGAGCAAACCAATCTTCGTCCGAGACCTCTTCAACTCGTTCCAGTCACATTGTGGTGGTTGCCATGTCGACACCAGCTTGGGGGGCTTCGACGACCAGCGGGTGAACTTTCAGAATTTCCCCCAGCTCGTCGATCAAGAAGCTGTGGATGTCATCAAGTCGGATGACCCCGAGGTCTTCATGCCCAAGCCGGTGGGTGGCGGAAAGCCCTGGTCCGAGCGCAAGAACGACGACCCAGTGCGCGAGCTCGCTCGGCTCCTCGAGGCTTGGATCGCCGCAGGAAGTCCGACGGATTTGTTCTTTTTGAAGCCCGAAAAAGGCGCCGCCGACAGCCCCTATTTGCTCAGCAAGGAGCAAGGCAATGCTCTCACCAACATCGGCAACTGCATGCCGGACGCTGCACTCTTTGCCACCGAAGAGGAACGCAGCGCCAGTCTCGACGGGTTCTTCGCGAGTGCTTCGGAACTACCGGAGCGACTGGAAGAGACCGATCTGTTTACACTCGACCACGCCCTTCTGGCCTACCACGGCGTCGTCGCCACCGCTCCCGCCTACCCCTTGTGGTCGGACTCCGCAGGCAAGATCCGACATGTGCGGCTCCCTCGCGGTAAGAGCCTCCAGTACGACGCGAAGCGTCGCGAGTTCGACATTCCCGACAACACCCGATTTTACAAGACTTTCCTCAAACGCGTCGTCGACTCGGCAGGCCGCGAGGCGTGGCGCAAAGTCGAGACCCGGCTGATCGTGGCTCGCAAGGACGATTGCAGCTCGGAACCGTGCCAAACGCGAGCTCTCTTTGGCGCCTATGCGTGGAACGAGGCCGAAACCGAGGCGGTACTCGTGCGCGATCCGCTCCGCAGCGGAGAGCCCTTCCGCGATCGCGTCATCACCTACGTCACCGACGAAGTGAAAGCCAAGGCTGCCGGCGCTGACGCGGCGCTATTGGCAGCGTCGACCCGACACTACGCCATTCCCGGCTCCGACCGCTGCGTCCAGTGTCACATGGGCAGCCCCACGCAGAGTTTCGTCCTGGGCTTCTCTCCGCTGCAACTCAATCGACGTCCCTACGTGGAGGAGCCGGATCCGTTTGCTCTCGGCGAAGACTTGCTCGGCCATGGCATTCTCGAGGAAGACGCGCCCCGCGAGGACGAGCTGAGCCAGCTCACACGGCTGATCGAGCTGGGCGTGGTGAGCGGTCTCGAATCGGCCGACGACGTGCCAGGGCTGCGCGACAGCCAAAGCGTGCCACCGCGCAATGACTACGAGCTACGTGCGCAGGGCTACATGCTTGGCAATTGCTCGAACTGCCATAATCCGCTGGGCTTTCCGACACAAAAGAATCCGGAACTTCGCGACTTGCTGGACTTCTACCCCACGACAGAAGGCGGCGGCATTTTTCAGTTTCCGCTCGAACGCTACAGCCCCCGCGTGCGGCGTGGTCAAAGCAGCGAGTTCGCCATCCCCTACATCACGCCATCGCTCTGGGATTTGGACGAGAATCCAGTAACTCACGACAACGGGGTGGCGCCACCTACGATCGTGAACACCACCTCCAAATGGATGTTCACGGGAGCAGAACCGACGTACATCCTGGCACCGTGGCGCAGTATGATCTACCGCAACACCGACACGCCGTTCACGTACTCGGACCACTTCGCAATTTTTCAGCGCATGCCGCGTCATGTGGCCGGCTACGATTGCCGGGTCCCGCGCCTCATGGGTGAGTGGATGGTGAGCATTCCGGCCGCTCCCAAAGTGGCTGGCCAGGAGGAGCGGCTCAGTCTTGCTGACCAACCCTGGGTGGCGGTCGACCCCGCCTCGGAAACCAAGTACCGGCTAGCGCTGAACAAGGCCAAGGATCGCCTGGAGCAGTATCAACAGGGCGAACGCTACGCTTTCTGCCCCGACACATCCGACATCCAGGACCCGGAAGTGCTCGCGAACAAGTACATCGTGCCGCAAGACTACGGTCAGGTCCTACAGAGCCAGCCGTTCACGCCCTGGTACGACAACGTGCCCGATCGGGCCCATTGGGTCGTGACGGATCAGACCGAGGTCCCGGGAGATTGGACGCCGCGCCGCGCCGATTGGGCCGACGTGCTCCTGAAGGAGGACCAGACCAAGTACGACACGCTCGAACCGGCAGAAAAGCGTGTCGTCGACGAGCTCTCGGAACGGGGCGCGCAGTTGACGCCGGCTTTTCGGAAGTTTGCCCTCGAGCAACGCCCGTTCGGGTTGTGGTCGGATCCCAACAGTGTTTGCAAGGCTGCGCTGTCGGCCATGCCGACGTTGGACCAACTGGCAACGGCTGACCGTCCCCGTTGGTTCGAGTTCGCGACAATCACCGAAAAGGCGAAGCCGATTTACTCGACGTCACCGGGGGCCGCCGTATTCGGCAACATCTGCCGCAACTGTCACGGTCCCGCCGGTGACGCGCGGAGCCCCTTGGCTGACACCATTTCGGACTTGACCGGTGGCGCGACGCGGGTTGCCAACCTGCGCGATGGGCTGTTTGGCCCCGTCGACGATCCCGGCTCGGCGCGCGCGAAAGTCTTTGGAAAAAAAGCCGCAGATCTGAACACGACCAGCGAGAACTTCGCAGCTCGCTACTTGCTGTGGATGGCGCTCGGTGGCACTCAGGTTCAGATTCCGCCCATGGCTCTCAAGCTAGTCGACAACACGCTCGTGCTGGGTTTGAAGCGCAAGCCCAACCCCTTGGTGGCTTCGGCCAATATGCTGGCCACGGCGGAGAAGCTTTGCGCTGCCACGTTGCCCAACGAGGACGGCGGCAATGGTCAATTCAACCCGCTCAAGGGTCTGACCTTCGAGGAGAGTCCCTTGCTCCGCAGAAATGGCGATCTCGAGAATTGGGTCGACCTCTGCAATTGGTCCCAACGCGCTCCGGTTCGGGTGGTGCGCTGCGTCGATTGTAAGCAACAGGCGCCGCGTGTTGGGCAATTTCAGGTTGTACCCAATGGGCTCAAGCGCCTGATCGACGCCGACGTCTATGGTGAAAGCCTGGTCATGACCCCAGCGGGAGTTCGCAGTGGCGTACCCAATGGCGAGGCCATGGCTTGGTGCCTAGAAAAGCCCTTGGACGCCGTCAAGCTTGGATTCTTGGATGAATTTCGAGTGGCCAACTTGGTCGACGGCCAACCCATTCCGTATTGCCCCGACGGCCTGCTGACCTGGAGCCAGGCGGACATCGACGAGTACACGCTACGCGGCGCGATCAACGCGGGCCTGGCGGTCTTCGCTTACCTGGACGCCATCGCGAAGGGTGAGGTCGAACCGCAGCTGCTTTTTGACGAATGCCAAAAGCTGGCAAAACCATGAAAGGAAATCGAGCCATGAAACGTTCTCGAAAGCTTGTGTCCTGGGGTCTGGGCGGAGTCACGGTGCTGCTCTGCGCCTTTTTCGTCTCCGCTACGTTGAGCGCGGGTGCGGCCAAGCGCAGCAAACACAGGGCGTCCGCCAAGTCTGAGGTCGACCACGAAGCGCCTGTCCAGCAGCTGCGACCTGTCGAGCATTCCCAGGCCAATGTCGCGCCGCCGCGCGATGAAGCGACTTCTCGTGTCGAGCCAATGGACGCCGCGGCGATCGAGGCGCCCGCTTGGGTGCAGGAGAACTATCCCATCGCCTTCAACTACGATGGACCAGTGCCCGATCCCGCGGCCCAGGCCGAGGCTCGCCGAACCCGTGCTGCGACCGACGCACAAACGACCCCGGCCGATTTAGTGCTCAAGGAGCAGAAGCTGCTGGAGCTTTTTCCGAACGCACGCGAGCGGGTCGAACATGGCCGTGCGCAGCGTCAGGCCGCAGCAGCCCGTTTCGAGCGTACGGGCAATAGCGCGGAGCAGCAGGCCCTCGACACGGGCGCGCATCTCGAGGAATGACTCGCACTAAGCGCGTCGCCGCGCGAGCCAACAAGCTGCGACACTCAAGGCGGCGCCGAGACCCCAAGCCCCACCGGATGCAGGAGCACTCGCGACCGAGCAGCCGCTTGGGGGATCGGCGAGCTTGACGTCATCGCTCAGATCGTAGTCGTCAGTATCCGTGGTGGGCGGATACAGTGAGCAGAGGCCATCTCGATCATCCTGTTCGAGGCTACTGAGGGCTGAGGCCCAAAGGGTCGTCGACTCCGACTGCATCGTTGCGCCGGCTGCTCGCGAGTGGTCCAGGCCCAGCACATGTCCCAACTCGTGCGTGAGCACCGCAGTCAGATCGACTTCGCCGGTCGAGGGAGCGAGCGCGAGTGCATACGCGAAGGCATTCACCTCGATGTTGGCTGCTTGCAATAGTCCCGTGTCCAGATCGAACGACAGTAGCGTCTTTGCGACCGCGTCCTGCTCGTGGGGCCAGGCGTCGGCCCGGAAGACAACGCGCACCGAGACCGCGCTGTCCGCATCTGCGACATCGAAATCCAGGTGCGGGCGCTTTTCCGCTGCGCAGACTACCGAACTCCAGGCCTCGACCGCCGCCCGCATTGCCTCTTGGGCGTCTTCGCTCGACAAGTTGCCCGCACCCGGTCCCGTTTCCGAGGCGACGGACACCTTCGAGCCCGGTGACCAGCCAAGCGGGAGCCCATCGATGACGCAGCCGTCGTCGGACCTGACGCACTCACTGTCCTCCGTCGGCGCGCAGTTGGTAGCCCGACAGAATGCAAGGACTGGCGTAGGCAACAGAACGAGCGCGCCGAAGACGAAGGGAGAGCAGACGTGGAGTAAGGGACGCATGCTATTCTACTCAGTCGTTGCGCGCGCCGAGCGCGATCCAGGATCTCACGATGGCCTTCTGCTTCTCCTCGAGCTCGGGCAAATCTAGCGGCATCGCAGTACCGCACGGCCCGCCGAGTTCACCCTCGAGTTCGCAAGAGAGCCCTGGGTGGTCTTGGCAATCGTCGATTTTCAGCATCAGGAACGAGTCCCGAGGTTTTCCCTCGCGCACCAACGCCGTGCCCGCGGCGGCTAGGCTCTCGACGTCGACCAAACCTTGCACGATGAAGGCCAAATCTTCGTCAGTCAGCGTCTTTCCTGTCTTCGGACCCAACCACAGGTCGGCCTGGGCCCCGACGGGGCTCGAGCCGCCGTGGCAAGGGGACTGGTTGCACTGTGCTTGGAAGATGGGCATCACGTCTCGGGCAAACGAGACGTCGGCGGTCGGCTCGAAACTCTCGTACAAGGCGTCACAGCGCTGAGCTATCGCTTCAGGTGTTTCGGTTCCAGAGCAGGCAAGCGGCAACACGCCCAGCAACGTCATCAGGAACGGGCGGCTGACTTCAGTTCTCATGCCGGGCCCAGTGCAGGAGTGGTGCCAAGACGAATCATCGGCGATCTGGTCGCGAAGGTTCGGCCCCGCTCTCCGAGAATCGGAAGGCACAGTTCGCGATTCGGAAATGCCAGCAGCATGGTCCTGGCTGGTGCACGCTGAGCCAGGCATCTTTTGGCAAACGCCCAGCGGCACGGCCCGTGCAGGTGCGACTGGCCAGACCATGTCGAACGGGCGCAAACCACGGGGCTCGACATGGCCAAGCGCGACAAGTGACGGAACGGAGACTTCCATGGGTGCGGAGCTGCTGCGTTGGGCGCGCTCCGATGCAACCGTGACACTGTTTGGGGAGACGGGAACGGGCAAGGATCGTTTGGCCCGCACGCTGCACACCCACGGCCCGCGCGCGCAGGGCCCGTTCGTCGTGGTGGACTGCGGCGCTGTCGCTCAAAACCTCGCAGAAAGCGAGCTTTTCGGGCACGAGCGCGGGGCCTTCACTGGCGCCGTTGCCGCACACGTAGGCGCCTTCGAACGAGCCCACGGCGGGACGTTGTTTCTCGACGAAATCGGCGAGCTACCGCTCGAACTCCAGCCTCGCCTGCTGCGCGTGCTCGAAAACCGGCACGTGCAAAGAGTGGGCGGTTCCCAACGTCGAACGGTCGACGTGCGGGT
>Ga0209181_10009642_pt1 | contig 12674 bp, 8 predicted proteins | sample MAT05_FD_187208 | JGI IMG/M metagenome (GOLD analysis project Ga0209181, IMG submission 187208) | Freshwater microbial communities from Lake Fryxell liftoff mats and glacier meltwater in Antarctica - MAT-05 (SPAdes) (version 2) | ecosystem: Environmental > Aquatic > Freshwater > Ice > Liftoff... | reverse complement strand
GATCGGGACGTTATTTCATTGCTACTCCCTTATCAGTAGCGCTGATCACTGGCTGGCTGAATCTGAGGTAACTCTGTTAATCGTGCCGTTCTTGACTATAGTGGGTTATTGAAACCCAGTCCGTTGAGAGCGTGATTACCGTGGCAGTTGCCGTTGACCAGCTATTAACTCCAGACATTTCTCGCCCAGCTCGTTATTTGGGTAATGAGCTGGGGGCTGTTCATAAACCGTGGGAAGCGGCAAGGGTTCGCTGGGTTTTGACCTATCCCGAAGTGTATGAGGTCGGTGCTTCTAATTTGGGGCACATCATTCTTTATAGTATTTTGAACGTTCAGCCTAGGCAGTCGTGCGATCGCGCCTATCTTCCGGCTGCTGATCTAGCTCAGCAACTCCGCGCCACCCAAACGCCATTGTTTGCGGTAGAGTCTAAGCGATCGCTCACCGACTTCGACATTTTGGGCTTTAGCCTCAGCTACGAGCTAGGGGCAACCAATATTTTAGAAATGCTGGACTTGGCAAACATTCCGCTGACCTGGAAAGAGCGAAATGCAGGTGGGGTCTGGAATGTTGAGCAAGGCAGCTACCCTCTAATCTTTGCAGGTGGACAGACTGCCACCTCTAACCCAGAGCCTTATGCCGACTTTTTAGATTTTGTGGCACTGGGGGATGGCGAAGAGCTTCTCCCTGAAATTGGTCTGATTTTGGAGCAGGGAAAACTGGCAGGATTAAGCCGGGAAGAACTGCTGCTAGATTTGGCACAAGTGCCTGGAGTGTACGTCCCCCGGTTCTACGATATGGTGGCAGATGGCTCGGTTGTGCCGAATCGGGCAGATGTGCCTGAGCGAGTGTTGCGACGGGTGGCAACTCCCATTCCGGCTTATTCCATTGGGTTAGTGCCTTATGTCGAGACGGTGCATGATCGGTTGACCATTGAAATTCGGCGCGGCTGCACTAGAGGCTGCCGCTTTTGCCAGCCGGGAATGCTGACTCGTCCTGCACGGGATGTGGAGCCAGCGCAAGTTGTGGAGGCGATCGAGCAGGGAATGCGGGCAACGGGCTACAACGAGTTTTCCTTGCTTTCTTTGAGCTGTTCAGATTATTTGGCTTTGCCAGCGGTTGGCGTAGAGATTAAAAATCGCCTCAAAGACGACAATATTTCCCTTTCTTTGCCCAGTCAGCGGGTCGATCGCTTTGACGAAAACATTGCCAATATTCTAGGCGGCACCCGTCAAGGTGGTCTGACGTTTGCCCCAGAAGCCGGAACGCAGCGGATGCGCGACATCATTAATAAAGGGCTGACTAACGAGGAGCTATTGCGCGGGGTTAAGACCGCTTTTGAGCAAGGCTGGGACAAGGTTAAGCTCTATTTTATGATTGGGCTGCCTGGAGAAACCGACGAGGACGTGTTGGGGATTGTCGAGACGATCCGGTGGCTTCAGCGGGAGTGCGGCAGTAGGGGTCGCAAGCGCATGAGCTTCAATGTGACGATTTCTAACTTTACGCCTAAGCCGCATACGCCGTTCCAGTGGCATTCGGTGTCAACGAGCGAGTTTAAGCGGAAGCAGCGGTTGCTACGCGAGGAATTCCATACCATTCGAGGGCTGAAGGTTAATTTTACGGACGTGCGGATCTCGGCGATGGAGGATTTTGTGGGACGGGGCGATCGCCGCCTAGCTCCCGTTGTCCGTCGCGCCTGGGAGTTGGGTGCCGGGATGGATGCCTGGTGGGAAAGCCTGGAGCGGGCGTATTCGGCTTGGACAGAGGCGATCGCTGAGTCTGATTTAAGCTGGAAGTATCGGCAGGTCGAAAGCGGCGAGTGGAATATTTTTCAGGAGCAGGCGGTCGCCGAGATGCCAGTAGCACCCTCGTATGATGCACCGTTACCCTGGGATCATATTGATACAGGAATTGACAAAGAATGGCTAAAGGCAGATTTGCAGAAGGCACTTGAGGCAGCGATCGTGCCGGATTGTTCGTTTGATGGGTGTTCTCATTGCGGCGTCTGCGGCACAGATTTTGGTCACAATGTGGTGGTGCCGCCGATGCCTATTCCCGAATTTACAGGGCAGTTTGTGCCGAATGTAGAGCGGGCACAGCGGGTCAGAGTTTGGTTTGGCAAGTTGGGCGACATGGCGTTGACGAGCCATCTGGATCTCGTTCGTTTGTTTGATCGAGCCTTGCGACGGGCGGTACTGCCCATTAGTTTTTCAGGTGGGTTCCATCCCATTCCTAAGTTTGCCTTGGCGAATGCCTTGTCATTGGGCATTACCAGTTCAGGGGAAATCATTGATTTTGACCTAACTCGCTTGATGGATCTAGATGAGTTTCAGGCTAGGTTAGCGGCGCAGCTCCCGTCTGATATGCCCGTCTATCGCGTCGAAGAGGTTGCGCCCAAGTCGCCCTCAGCCACTCAGCTCTTAGAAAAGGCTGAATATTGGATTACGGTTAGTTCTTCAGAAGCTGCGGCTTGGCAAACTTGGGTGGATGCGATCTTGGTGGCAGAGGAGATTACAATGGAACTGACCACAAAATCAGGTCAAGTCAAGCAGGTAAATTTGTGCGATCGCCTGTTTGCTCTCGATCTGCTCCCGCCCCACACCGAACTTCCTAAGTTCCTGCCAGTTTCATCAGATTGGGCGACCCTTCGCTATATTGGCAGTTGCAAAAACGATGGCACCCTGTTACGTCCTGAGCACGTCATTTACCTGTTAGAGCAAGTTTCTCAGCAAGAAGTCCACCTGGTTCATGTTCATCGTCAGCAGCTACTCCTGGCTGAGATTTGAGACATTTTTAAGATTTCTAGAGATTTCTTATTAAAATGTTTTATGTCATTGATGGCGTAAGAGTGTCTCTGCGTTATAATGCTTTTTGAGAGAAGCTGAATGTGAGCGAAATGTTTAGGTTGCTGCCAGTGGTCTTCGGCATTGCATCTTGAGTAAAGTTCACATCTGCCAAGCCTTTGATTTCAATTCGATCGCTGGGTGTCCTTTTTTATAGATCAGTTATCTATGAAAAAGCGGGTGATTCAGTCGGTGACTGTTTTATCGCCGTGATCAAACGTCGTGGAACTGTTTGTTCCGTTGCATTTTTTGGGGCTTTCCCTACCTGAGAATTGATTCTGGGCAGGCATTGATTATGCTTTCCTTCTCATCATGTCAGAATTTTTCGTATTACCCCGTACTAAGTTGCAGCGTGGATGGTGTTTGTGAAGCCATTGCCTCCATGACTGCCAGTTTTTGAGGAACTTGAATGTCAAAGCAAATTATTATTGCCGAGCAGCATCGGATTGCCGCCGTTTTTTCAGAAGATCAAATTCAAGAGTTAATTGTTGCCAAGGGCAGTCATCAAGTGGGAGATATTTACTTAGGCATTGTTGAAAATGTCCTCCCTGGCATTGATGCCGCTTTCGTGAATATTGGCGATAGCGAGCGCAATGGATTTATTCATGTAACAGATTTAGGACCTTTGAAGCTGAGGAAATCGGCAGGTTCGATCACTGAGTTGCTGGCTCCGCAGCAAAAGGTGTTGGTTCAAATTATGAAGGAGCCAACCGGGAACAAGGGTCCTCGGTTGACCGGGAACGTTAGCTTGCCGGGTCGGTACTTGGTGCTGATGCCCTACGGTCGAGGCGTTAATCTGTCTCGGCGGATCAGAAGTGAGGCGGAACGCAACCGTTTGCGGGCGCTGGCAATTCTGGTGAAGCCTGCGGGCATGGGCTTGTTGGTGCGAACTGAGGCAGAAGGTATTCCCGAAGAAGCCGTTATCGAAGATTTGGAAACCCTGCAAAAGCAGTGGGAGAACGTTCAGCAAGAGGCTGGAACAACTCGCCCGCCTAGCCTGTTGAACCGAGATGATGACTTTATTCAACGGGTATTGCGCGACGTTTATAGCAGCGAAGTCAACCGGATTGTGGTGGACTCGAATACTGGGCTAAAGCGCGTGAGGCAGTATTTGACGAGCTGGAGTGGAGGAAAAACTCCCCAGAATGTGTTGATTGATCAACACCGCGATCGCATTTCTATCTTAGAGTACTTCCGTGTTAATGCAGCCATTCGAGAGGCGCTGAAACCCAGGGTAGACCTGCCTTCTGGGGGCTATATTATCATTGAACGCACTGAGGCTTTAACGGTTATTGACGTTAACTCTGGCTCGTTCACTCGGTCGGCAACAGCCCGCGAAACGGTGCTTTGGACGAACTCTGAAGCGGCAACTGAGATTGCTCGGCAGCTCCGGTTGCGCAACATTGCTGGGGTGATCATTGTTGACTTCATTGACATGGATGCTAACCGTGACAAGCTGCAAGTATTGGAGCAATTCAACAAAGCGCTGCGGGCAGACAAGGCTAGACCCCAGATTGCTCAACTTTCTGAGCTGGGTCTGGTGGAATTGACCCGTAAGCGTCAAGGACAAAACATTTACGAGCTATTCGGACGAGTCTGTACTACCTGCGGTGGACTGGGGCATTTGGTGCACTTGCCCGGTGAAGCAGATTCTTTGGCGGCAGAACCGCTAGAAACTTTCCGCACTGTGGCAGCGATCGCCGAACCCCGCAGTTTGCCGACGCGGGAGCCAGCTCGAGAAGTTTGGGAAAAACCAGGAGATGACCTGGACATGGATTCTTCGGCTGATCTACAAGAATTGGATTTGGCAAACCACCCGAGTTACTCGCCTAGCAGAGGCGGTGAAAATCGTCGTCGTCGGGGTCGAGTGCGGGTAGGCGAGCCAGTTTCTAGAAGCACACCCAGCAGAGTTGCCCCAGCAGAAGTTGCGAATGACGATCTAGGCGACTCTTCAGACCATGATATTGCGATAGAAGAGACTCCTGTTGCTACTCCTCTGCCGACTCGTAACCCTAATCGGGAAGCACGACCTGAGAAGGTTGCGAATGGGCGATCGGCTCGGCGTGAGCGTTCTCCTGCTGAACCTCCTCAGGTGATTTCGGTAGAAATGACTGAAGAAGAGCAAGATGTTTACTCGTTTATGGGTATCTCGCCGCTGATTTTATCGACTGAACCAGTCAAAGATCCAAAATCGATCATTGTCGCTGTGGCGCTCCCAGGGCAGAGTACGCGGATGCCGAATGGAGCTTCTGTGATGTTGCCACCCCCCCCTAAGCCGAACGTGATGGATGCCGCTCAGGAGTCAGATGAAGCGGATGATGTTGATGAGATGGATGAGGCAGAGCGTCGAATGGAGACAGTTCTTGATTTAGAGCCTGAAGTGATGTCTGTTTACACTGCTCCGGTTCTAGTTAGGCCGGCTGAGCTAGAGCCTCTGGAACCCATTGAGGACAGAGCTGCCGAAGATAGTACTACCGAAGATGGTATCGCTGAGGATAGCACCATTGAAGATGGTGGAGACAACACCCGTCGTCGCCGTCGTCGCCGTTCTTCTACTGCTAATTAAGTCCTGCTGCCCGTTATCATTAAAAGCTTTGGCGTCATGCTGAAGCTTTTAATGGTTTGAGCGATCGTTATGATTCAGCAACTCAGTTTTTTGCAACTCTCAGAATTATTAGAGACTTCCGGCTCCCACTATCAGCGCATTGCCGGGGTTGATGAAGTCGGGCGGGGTTGTTTATTTGGTCCTGTTGTGGCGGCGGCTGTCATTTTGCCAGTAGAGGCGGCAGAAAGTTTGGCGGCGGCAGGTGTAACGGATAGTAAAAAGCTTTCGGCGGCGCAGCGGCAGCGACTGGCAGAACGGATTCGGGCTGTAGCGATCGCCCATCAAATTGGAGTTGCCTCAGTGCAAGAAATCGATCGCCTCAATATTCTTCAGGCTTCTTTGCTAGCCATGAAACGAGCGATCGCCCGTTTGGCAGTGCAGCCTGACTTTTGTTGGGTCGATGGCAATCAAAAAATTCCTCATTTACTCATTCCTCAGCAAACCCTGGTGAAGGGCGACGAGAAATCATTGGCGATCGCGGCGGCTAGTATTCTTGCAAAAGTTTGGCGCGATCGATTAATGGTGCGCTTGGCGACCCGGTATCCTGGCTATGATATTGCGACGAATAAAGGGTATGGCACCGCGAAGCATCGGGCAGGGTTACAAGAGCTAGGAGTAACCGCGCAACATCGGCTATCGTTTAGACCTTGCAGAATCAATCCGTCTGAGCCAGAAGATTAGTTGCAGACCACTGGGAGGCGATCGCTACATCGGATGCTTCGAGCTGAGCAGTTGCCCAACTTCGGTAATCGACCAAAAGCTGATGCATTAACCGATGGCGAATGGTCAACAGAACGCTGTGCAGCAAAGCGTTTCCCGTGCTTTCTAATAAGGATTTGGGAGTGAGCCATAACAGAGGCGGCATATCTACCTGGACTTCTAAATTGGCTCTGCCAATCAGATAAGTGACCTCGTTGATTTGTTGCGGCGCTAGGCGACCGTTGAGGTTAAGGCTAAATCGTTGGTTAATGTATTCAACACCTCGAATTTCGCAGCCCACGGACTTTAGATGGATGGTTCCATCTGGCTCTGCCCAAACTTGCATATCGACGATAGGTTGGACGCTGAGCATGATAAAACTAACGGGCTGCATTTTTAGTCGAAAGCAGTCTGCACTCAGTTGCTCAGTGCGATTGGGGTCAACTAACGCTTTGATAAGTCGCTGGGGTTGCCGTAAGTAGTGCTGAATGGGAATGGGCTGGTCGGGAACAGCTAATTCCACCGATTGGGAGGCAGAAAACCGTGTAAGCATATTGACTAATAGTGAAGTGAGGGCTGACTCCTATTCAATAAATTTTACAGGGTTTCCGAGTAATCCACCTTGACAGAAAGAAATATATCGTTCGGTAGAGTCATGCAGTAAGGATGGTTTAGCGCGTTGCAGTTCAAAGGCAATGTTTTATATTGTGCGCGTCTGCTACCAAAATGCCTAGAATTAAGGCTGATAGATGGGCTGTATCTCATCCCCCGATCCTTTGTGTGCGCTACTAGCCATGAGCCAATCTTCTTTGCTTCCTGCTGAAATTACTCGCGTTTTGCCCGATTCGATCGCCGCTGAGGTAGGCTTTGACGTGGGCGATCGCTTAGTCAGCATTAATGGGCAGCCTTTGCGCGACCTAATCGACTATCGTTTTTTGTGTGCCGATGAGTTCTTAGATTTAGAAGTCTTAGACATCAAGGGCAAAAAACACCAGGTCGAAATTGAAAAAGACTACGACGAAGACTTAGGGCTAGAGTTTGAGACGGCTTTGTTTGATGGTCTGATTCAGTGCAACAACCACTGTCCGTTTTGCTTTATTGATCAACAGCCTCCGGGTAAGCGACAGTCGCTCTACTTTAAAGATGACGACTATCGCCTCAGCTTTCTCTACGGCAGCTACCTCACCCTCACGAACTTGACGCAACGAGAATGGGATCGAATTGCCCAAATGCGCCTGTCGCCGCTTTATGTTTCGGTTCATGCGACTGAGGTGGAGGTGCGGGTGCGGCTCCTGAAGAATCTGCGTGCAGGACAAATTCTCGACCAGTTGAAGTGGTTTCAAGATCATGAGTTGCAGATTCACGCGCAGGTTGTGGTTTGCCCTGGAATTAATGACGGCGAACATTTAGAGCAGACGTTGATGGATTTGGCACAATTTCATGGCGGCGATGTTCCAGCGGTTGCTTCAGTGGCTGTTGTGCCTGTGGGGTTAACGCGCTTTCGTCCGGCGGCAGATGAGTTAGTGCCCGTCACGCCAGAAAAGGCGCAAGAAGTCATTCATCAGGTGCAGCGGCTACAAAAGAAGTTCCGTCAGCAGTTTGGCAGCACGTTTGCTTGGTTGGCAGATGAGTGGTTCTTGATTGGCAAGGAAAGTTTGCCGCCAGAGTCTCATTACGAAGACTATCCGCAGATTGGCAATGGGGTTGGTTCGATTCGACAGTTTCTGAAAGAATTTAAATCAGCGGCAAAACGGCTGCCTATCAAAGTTGACTCGCCTCGGCACTTTACTTGGGTGGTAGGAAATGCTGTAGAGCAGGCATTTCAGCCAATTGTGCAACGGCTAAATCAGGTTGAGGGCTTGCAGGTGAAGATGGCGGCGTTAAAGAGTGGGTATTGGGGGCAACAAATTTCGGTAACGGGTTTGATTACGGGGCAGGATATTTTGCAGACATTGAAGGGAGAAGACCTTGGGGCTGGAATTTTACTACCGTCATTAATGCTGAAACACGATGATGCGAAATTCCTAGATGATATGACGGTTACTGAACTTGCTCAGCAGCTTGGTACGCAGATTTGGCAGATTGGCAGTATTGAAGAATTGTTAGAGACTTGCGTGTCGCCTGCCTCAGAGGATGTCTAAAAAGTTGTTGATGTGACATCAGGACGTAAGGGCGCGGCATTCGGACGACCATTTTTCGGTGAGTCCGAGAACTTTTTAGCCGAATGCCACGCCCTTCCACATGGCGATACTTTTCAAACATCCTCTCAGAGTAAACAGCAGCGGCTACACACCCAGCTTCTTGCGGACTCTTTGCAGAAATAGCTTTGCTTTTCGGGAAGGAGTGAGGGTAGGAATGTTGGCAAGATATAGAGGCTTATGGTCGAAGAAATCGTTGAGTTCTGTGAGGATGACCTGAAGGCGTTGGGTAATGTTTTCGGTGCGGTACTCTTCTAAAAAATTGGGCTGAGGCAAGAGAGCGGGGGTTTTAGATTGGATGACGTTGAGGATACGCTGGATATCGTATTCCTGAGAATATCCGGCGATTTTGTGGCAGTTGAAGCCTGGATCGAGGTAGTCGGAAAGTCCACCGTTGACGCTGGAAAAGACTTGGCAACCACAGGCGATCGCCTCCATAGGCTGTAACCCAAATCCTTCGCTCACTCGCTGTTGCGCCCAATACTCAGCGGAGTCGTATAAATAAACCTTCGCCTGATTAAATAGCCCGCCTAGATCTTCCACATAGGACTCTACGACCCGCACGTTGCATTGTTGTTTGAGGGCGGGAATCAGGCGGTGGAGGAGATACTCCGAAGACTTGCGGGCTTGTACCAAAACGTCAATATCGCGCGATCGATTAAGGTTGCGGAACTCGTCGGAAATTTGGTTAGGGAGGTAGTAAATGAGCGAGTTAGGAGCCTGTTGTCCCCAGTAGCCTAAAGTGTTGCGACTGACGGTAATGATTGGCACAGCAGCAGGTAAGTTAAAGCCGTAGCCAGCGCTATGAGCGTGATAGATGGCGTTGTATGACTTGAGTTTACTAGCAAGCTTAGCGACATCAAAGCCCCAGCTCATGACAAATATCACGTCTTGCAAGTTATTGCTTTGAAGAACGTCGTCGAGAAACAAGGTGTTGGCTTCGCGTTGACGGTAGGTGACAACTTCGGCAGAGCAGAGCTGCTGCGCTAGGCGGAGGGTTTTGAGTTCTGCCCACAGCCCACCGCAGGCGAATTTACCGCCTGTACCGGGAACGAGAAAGTAGAGTTTTCGCATGGGGCTACCGAAGAGGGCGATCGCCTGGGACAGATGCCTGCTGGCTGGAGTACATGGCTCGCAGCACCAGCGCCGGATCGACCCAGTTACTCTCGTATTTTAAGCCCCAGTGGAGGTGTGGTCCCGTAGTGCGCCCAGTCATGCCAACCCGACCAATCCGTGCACCAGCCGGAACGTCTTGTCCTTCGGCAATCTGAATACCGCCCTCTCGGTCAATCATGACCAGTCCATTGGCGGTTTGTTCAACGTGCCCTTGCATGTGACAGTAAATATGCGTCCAAGGGCCTGATTCCAGCACCACTGATGTGCCGCAGTTGGTATTATCGGTAACTTCTACTATTTTGCCGGGCCACCAGTTGCGAATGTAGCTGCCTTCAGGAGCCGCCATATCTAGCCCATAGTGAAACTCTTGGGTGTAGCCACCATCGGGAGAGGAGCGATAGCCGAAGGGAGAAGTATATTCTTGAAAGTCTTCGACCGGGAAAGATGCGCCTGACCATTCATTACTGACGGCAGCGAGTTGCACAGCGGCAATGTTTTGGGCAATGGGCTGTTGAGCAGAGTCTGCTGCACCACTGTTGATGGCAAGGGCATGTCTCTGGGTGCTTTGAGCCACCTGTACTGGAGCTGATTGAGATTTATTCTGGGCTAATTTACCCGATGACTGGCTTGACGGCTGAGAAGGCGTTTTTGATTGGGGGGAAAGTTGAATCAGAGGGGGAAGTTGCCCTGTGGGAGAAATTTCTAGCTTTTGAGCCAAATCCTGGGTAGGGCGAGGCGATGATAGTGAATTTGAGGCAATTTTGCCTAGATCCAATGCCCTAACCATGTGTTGCCCCATTTCTAGGACAAAGAAACCGCATAAGGTCAGCCCTGTCAGCAGCAGAATTCTTTTGACTGATCGTCCAATGTTTTTTTGTATCATGAAGGAGCACAGACTTTACGTTTAACTTCTTTAACTCTTCCAAGCTCTCAACTACTGAATCAGTCAAAATTCAGAATTTGGCAAGACAGAGCAAGAATTAGGCAGATTACCAGGGAATGAAATGCTGCGGAAGGCTACTAGACACAGAATGCTAGGGTTATTTCTAAAAAAAGAATCCGCCCTGTCAACAATAGCTGACCTCCTAGAAATTGCACAGACCCATCTATTAACTTTTTTCAAGAATTCCCAACAATTACCTAGAGGAATGCTGTAACACCTCGAACTTACCCTAATTTAATCTTTTGCCTACAGGGAAGCACTGAGAGGATGTCTGAAAAGCTGTGGATGGGACATCAGGGCGTCAGGGCGTGACATTTGGACTCCCATTTTTCGGTGAGTTCAAGAACTTTTTAGCCGAACGCCGCGCCCCTACAGATGATTGGCGATCCTTTTCAGATGTCCTCTGAGAGATCTTAGGGATCTGGAGGAATCTTGTGTAAACCTCAGCAAGCTATTAGCGTTATTTGGGTTGACAAAGCTGGCGATCGCTTTCCTCTATGTCTGCATTTGTTTTGAGGTAGTCCTGAACCCAACTACAGCCGTATTGCAACAAGTCCAGGCTGTCAATTCGCTGCACATCCCAAAGAATCACAGTTTGGTCGTCTCCTGTCGAGGCAAGAGTTTGACCATTAGGGCTAAATTCGGCGTTGCTGAATCGATGTATGATTTGCCCTCATCCCCGACCCTTCTCCCTAGGGAGAAGGGAGCTAGAACTCCTGTCCCCTCTCCTTTTGGGAGAGGGCTAGGGTGAGGGCAGATTTAGGAATTCATACTTGCATTCAGCAACGCCAGACTGCCACCGACCTGATATTCGTAAGTGGGCATGGATAGGGCAACGAGATTTAACTCAAGATTTAACTAATGTCTTATTGAAGCTGATTTTTGAAAAAACGACGGTAGAGTTCACAACTTGGTGTGACCTGGTTGCCATGAATTTTGACTAGCCCCATGCTTTCCAGGCGGTACGCGGCGATCGCCTCCAACTGCACCCCATCGGGCGAAGATACCACCTGCTGATAGGCAACCCAAAGCTCTGGATTTTGATTCAAAATCGCCAAATGGCGAAGAAAATGATCACGGTAGATGCCTGACTGAGTGGCGGCATCTTGCAATAGCTGCGCCGGAGAAACATCTCTTTGCCGCAGCCAATACAAAGCCAGTTGCACCAAGTGAGGATGCCCTCCGACCAATTCTAGCAAGGGCTTTAAGTCTTGGGGTTCAATCCCGTCATCATCTAGCCCATAGCGCTTCGCTAAATCATGAACTTGGGTGAGGTTAAATTCTTGGAGTTGAATTGGCAAACCGACATTAAAAGGCGACTGGCTCAACTTCAACGGCACATATACTTCAGTCGAATGAACAATCACGATTCGCAGCTTCTGCCAAATTTCTTGTTCAGCGGCTTCTTCGTGCCAAGCTCGCAGTAAAGGCAAAAACTCCTGCGCCAGGTCAGGATATTCAAAAATTCGGTTGACTTCATCCAAAGCCAAAACAATGGGACTTTCTACGTTCTGCAACAAGTACTGTTGAAAATAAGTGGTGCAGCTAACCTTGCTGCCCACTTCTTCATCCCAATAGTCATCTAGCCGCGATTCTAGGTTGAGGCGCTGCCCCACATAAACACAAAACCAGCGCAGGAAGCGGCTCAAATCTCCTAAAACCGAACTTTCTGCCTGCTGAAAATTAACCATCACTGAACGAAAACCACATTCTCGGGCGTGGGCAAGAATGCGCAGCACCAGGGAAGTTTTTCCCATTTGCCGGGGTGCTTTAATGCGAATTAAACTGCCGGGTCTACAGATTTCAGCAAAGGCGCGTTCTTCTCTAGGCGGACGCTCAATGTATAAAGAAGAGTGGAGCGGAACAGCATCACTAGGAAACTCTAGGGTGTCGGGAGTAGGGGGAGTTAAGCTGCCTGCGATCGCTTGCCCGGTTGATACAGAATAATTCGCTAACACTAAGCGGGCATTCTTTTTAGAAACTTTTTCGCCCAACGCATCTGAAAGGACACCCCACAATTGAGAGCCGACTTCTTTGATGTAGTCCAGGTCATAGCCTGACTCGGCGGCAATTTGTCGATAGATTTTTCCAGTCCAAGATTGCAGAAAAACTAGCTCTTGGATATAACTCAAGCGCTTCGGCTCTAAAATCTTGTGTACTAGCTCTAATGCATCTTTGGACATGGCTATTGAGGCAGTTTGAAATGAAAGTACCAAGTCTGTTGCTTGATCTTTGTATGAGTGTAACGCTGTCATGCCCGCTCCCCTAGATTT
>Ga0209181_10009641_pt1 | contig 12675 bp, 9 predicted proteins | sample MAT05_FD_187208 | JGI IMG/M metagenome (GOLD analysis project Ga0209181, IMG submission 187208) | Freshwater microbial communities from Lake Fryxell liftoff mats and glacier meltwater in Antarctica - MAT-05 (SPAdes) (version 2) | ecosystem: Environmental > Aquatic > Freshwater > Ice > Liftoff... | reverse complement strand
AAGACGACGCGGTGGCTGAAGCTTTCGGCATGCTCGATGCCGCCGGTGATGGCCTCGAAGTCATCCTCCACTGCTTTTCCGCTCCCACCTATGTGGAGACGGCGATCGAACGTGGGTGGTACTGCTCGTTCGCCGGCAACGTCACTTATCCGGCGAATGAAGACCTGCGCGTGGCCGCGGCCAAAGTTCCGGACCACCTGATCCTGGCCGAGACCGATGCGCCCTATCTGACCCCGCAGTCCCGGCGGCGCATGAGGAACCAGCCGGCATTTGTCGTGGAAACCGCCACGCTGCTGGCGGAACTGCGCGGCGTCACATATGAGGCGTTCGATCGGACCGTGACCAGCAATGCGGAGCGTGTCTTCGGTTGGTGAGGCTGGGCCAGAACTTCCTGGCCGATCCGAATCTTCTCGACGCGATCGTCCGCGATGCCGGGGTGACCGCGGACGACTGCGTGCTCGAGGTCGGGGTCGGAGAAGGTGTCCTGACCGGACGCCTGGCGGAACTCGTCTCTTTCGTGCACGTGATCGAGCTTGATCGTGGCCTGGAGCCGATCATCTGGCAGATCCTCGAGTTGCCTAACATCAACATGGTCTGGGCCGACGCCGTCAAATACGACCTGAGCCTGCTCCAGCCGCCACCTACGGCGATGGTTGCGAACCTGCCGTATTCGGTGGCCACACCGGTGATCATGCGGTCGATCTTCGACTTGCCTTCGATCATGACCTGGTCGGTGATGGTCCAGAAAGAGATCGCTGACCGTCTGCGGGCCGAACCCGGATCCAAAACATACGGCGGTCCGTCAGTCCTGGCGCAGATGGCTGGCGAGGTGACCATGGTCAGAAAAGTCAGCCGGACCGTCTTCCGCCCCCAACCGCGGGTCGACTCCGCAATCATCTCGATCAAGCGTTCGGGTCCAGGACCGGACGCCAAGGCGCGCCGTGTGGTCCGGGCCGCGTTCAGCCATCGTCGGAAAGCCCTGCCACGCTCGATGGACATGGCGATCCCGGGGACGATAGAAGCTGCCCGTGCCTGCCTGGAGGAACTCGGCATCAACCCGGGAATCAGGGCTGAAGCCGTCTCGCCAGAGCAGTTCCGGGCGCTATCGGCAATGATCGACCTTCCGCCCGCCGATCAACCGGCCTGAACGGGACCAAGATGGAATATCGCGCTCCAGCAAAGCTCAATCTCTGCCTGTACCTCGGACCTTCGAGGAAAGACGGCCTGCATGAACTGGCTTCGATCTTCGAGCCGCTATCACTGGCCGACCAGCTGACGGTCACTGGCTCAGCGACCGACGAAGTCGTATGTCCCGGGGTCGAGGGTGAGAACCTTGCGACCAAGGCGCTCAGGCTGCTCCGCTCCGAGGGCTGGCAACATGACCCGATGAAGATCGAGATCCAGAAGAACATTCCGATCCAGGCGGGGCTGGGTGGTGGCAGCGCCGATGCTGCAGCAGTGCTCCGGATGGCCGTCGGAGAAGTCGACGACGTGGCCGGTCTGGCGATCCTGCTCGGAGCCGATGTGCCTTCACAGATCGATCCGGTGCCTTGCGTTGTGGAAGGGGTTGGCCAGAAACTGACCTCTCTGCCGCAGCCGGCCGAGCACTGGGTCGTCCTCCTGCCTTTTGAAGAAGGCCTCTCGACCGCAGAGGTATTCCAAGAGGCCGACCGTCTCGGATCAGGCCGCAGCCAGGAGGAGATTGACGAGATTTCCGGCCGGCTCTGGGCCGTGGCCAGTGGGGCCGTTTCCCCGCTTGCGTATCCGGCGCTGCTGGTCAACGACCTCGAACCAGCAGCGATCTCCCTGAAACCGGAGATCGGCCTCCAGAAGCAGCGTCTCGAAGCGGCAGGGGCTTTGTTCATCGGCATGACCGGCACCGGGCCGACAGTCTTCGGGATCTACGAGACCAGAGAAGGTGCTGAAACGGCAGCCAACACCCTCGGACCCGAAACGATCGTCTGCCAGGGCGGAGTGGGACTTTGAGAATCCCGGAAACACCGAAAGGCAAAGCGATCGGGCTTGTCGGCCTGGCCGTTGGCACCGCAGTCATCTACTACCTGTACCACCAGTTCTTCCCGACACTCGACCTGCAGACGCTGCTCGACGAGTTCGCGAATTTCCTCGGCGCCTGGACTTATCTGGTCATCGGCGTCCTCTCATTCCTCGAGACCGGAGCGTTTGTCGGGCTGCTTGTGCCGGGCGAGACTGCCCTGCTGGTCGGCGGTGCTGTGGCCGGCCAGGGGGTCATCAACGTATACCTGTTGATTGCGATCGCCTGGATCTGCGCCGTGCTCGGCGATTCGGTCAGTTTTTACCTCGGCCATCGGCTGGGACGCGAGTTCATCATCAAACACGGCAGCCGGGTCGGAATCACGCCAGAGCGCTACCACTCGGTTGAGGTCTACTTCGAGAAGCACGGTGGCAAGACCGTCCTGATCGGCCGGTTCCTCGGATTGATCCGGGCGCTTTCACCATTCGTCGCGGGCAGTTCCGGCATGCGTTACCGGGCTTTCATCCCTTACAGCGTGCTCGGGGCCGGGCTGCAGGTGACGCTCCACATCATGGCCGGCTATATCTTCGCCCGCAGCATCGAGGCTGCCGCCGACTACGTCGGCCTGGCCGCCGTGATGATCGGCACGATCGTTGTGGTCAGCGTCATCTGTGTCGTGAGCTACCGCTTCCTCAGGGTTCCGGCCAACCGGAAGAAGCTGGTTGACGGCATGGAGGAGAACCGGTTGGGCCAGCCGCTGCTGAAATTCGGCCGCAGGTTGCGGCCCCAGTGGGACTGGCTGGTTGCCCGCCTGACCCCGGGCGGCAGTTTCGGGCTGGAGGTGACCACACTCTTCGCGATCATCGCCGTTTCCGCTTTCATCGTGATTGCCTACACGGAGATCGTCCTCGGCAACGGCGGTCCGACCCCGGGGGACACGACCGCATTCGATTTGGTCGACCGGATCCGGACGGACTGGCTCGTCGACATCGCGCGGGTGGTCACAGGCCTCGGTTCAACGCCGGTGATCCTCGCCCTGACCGCGATCACCGGAACCGCCCTTTACGCGAAACGCAAGTACAGCGAACTGGCCGTTCTCCTGCTGGCGACCGTGGCGATTTACATCAGTGTCGATCTGCTCAAGAGCACGATTGACCGCCCGCGGCCGACCGGCGGGCTGACCGGCTTTTCCAACGCTTCATTCCCGAGCGGACACGCCGCCCATTCCGTCTTTTACGTGTGGCTGGCGGTGACGATCGCGGTCCGTCTGCGACCTGACATGGTGCGCAAAACCGCCCTCGTCCTGAGTGGCATCGCGATCACCGCGCTGGTCGGATTAAGCCGGGTATATCTGGGTGTCCATTACCTGAGCGACGTCAATACTGGCTGGGCACTGGGTGCATTCTGCTTCGCGTTTTTCGCGGTCGCAGCCCTGCTGACCGGCCAGTTGCGCAAAAATTAAGCGGATGCTTCTTGCAATGTCGAACAACACATGGCTTTTCGGAGCCGCAACACTGGTCAGCCTGACCGCATTCGTAGGCCTGATCCTGATTCCGGCGATGAATTCCTACGGCCGCTGGACGGAAAAGCTGGCCGCCGGATTCGTCTCGCTCTTCATTCTCGGCACCCTGGTGACCATCGGCGTACTCGCTGGCATCTATTACGTCCTGGTCACCCACAACATCACTGACGTCTTCCCCTGGTCGGGGGGGTGAGCCCGGTGGCAGCTCCGAAGTCGGCGGGCGCGGCGCGTCTTGCGAGCCCGGTGCTTGCCGGGCGCGGCCTGCCGGGACTTGCCCGGGCGGCGGCCGATGTGCTCGGAATGCCGGTGGCATTTGTTGATCGCTCGGGCATTGTCCTGGCGGTCGCCGGGGCCACCCAGCAGCAGGAAGGTCGGCTCACCGGCGAAGGCGAAGGCGTCGAATCGATTGAGCTCGTCCTGGGCGATGAAACTGTCGGATTCGCCAGGTATCTCGGTGACTCCGGAGAGACCGAAATGCTCGAAGTCCTGGCGGCTTTCGCGGCCCTCGAAGTCGAGCGCGCCCGTTCCGCCGAGTGGGGTAACGAAGGTGCCGTGGCCGATGCCCTGAGAGCGATTCTCGATGGCAGCCTGACTGACCCGGCCGAGATCCTGTCACGGGCGGAAGAGGTTGGCTGTGACATCAGCCGCGGTGGTGGCGTGATCATGGTCCGGGCCCATTCAGGCTCGGCCCAGGACGGTGACTGGCGGGCCCGGGTGCTCGACATGACCGTCAGGACCATCCGGGCAATTGCCCCCGGTTCGATCGCCGCCATGGGCGAGGTCGAAGAAGGCTCGATCGTTTGCATCCTCGTCCCGACTCCTGACGACGAAAGGCTGGTCAGGGTCGAAGACGCGCTGGACCGCGAGCTGCCGCGGTCGCTCACCGGTCTGAACGTCACGATCTCCCGCTCCCGGGTGGCCCTCGAGCCGCTCGAGTTCGAGCGGGCTGCACGTGAGGCGCATCTGGCTCTCAACGTCGGCGAGGCCGAAGGGCGCTCGCCGATCGCCTTCGAAGCGACCGGCGCCTACCGCCTGCTGCTCGGCACCAGTAACGAAGAGCTCCACAGCTTCTATTCGGAGACGGTCGAGCCGCTGGTGGTTTACGACGAGCAGTATGAAACCGATCTTGTGTCAACGGTCGAGGCTTATCTCGACAGCGACGCCAACGTGCCGGCGACGGCCAAGCAGATGTTCACCCATCGCCACACGATCCGGTACCGCCTCGAGCGGATCCGGGACCTCAGCGGCCACGACGCCACCGCCACTGAAGGCCGCGAACGTCTCGGCCTCGGGATCAAGGCGATGCGGGTGCTCGGCATCGCATCCCCGCGCGGCCGCAGCAAAGAACGCAAGACCGTCGCTTAAACAGAAAAGGCCCCGCTCCGCAAGGAACGGGACCTCGATCTGTTCTCCCTGTTTACTGCCTGTTTCTATTTGACCCTGGCAACACGCTTCACGGTTGTGAAGCCCCTGGATTTGCCGTTGATCAGGACCTTGGCTCGTAGCGAGTTCGGGCCGCTGACCTTCTTGCCGTTCTTCCGGCGGTCCTTGAAGAAGCTGCGGGCGGCTTTGCTCAGCGGCAGGGTCACCTTGAAGGCCTTGCCTGACATCGCTGTGCCGGTCTTGCCCTTGGCGATGACCAGGCCCTTGCCCTTCTTCCCCTTCTTCGGAGCACCCTTGAAGACAAGGTTCGTCTTCGAGCAGGTGGTGTAGCCGATGCCGCACTTGACCTTGGCGATCAGGACCTTGCCCTTGACGATCGGCTTGCCGTTCAGGCTGAGCGGTCCGACGGCCGGTGTGACGTCACCGGCAGCCCATTGAGCGATCGTGATCGAACCGATGCCGGAGTAGTCACCGGCCAGTTCGGCTCCGGCAGGAAGCACCTCGGGCTGCGGCGCCTTGACCATCCCGCTGGCAGCTCCCGGCTGCTCCATGACTGGCATCCGGAAATCAAGGTCCTTGATCTTGACGTCCATCTGGTTGTTGGAAGGACGGGTGTACGAGGTCAGGCCGATTGACATGCCATCCTTCGGTAGCAGCTGGAGGCGGATCTTCGTGCCTTCCTTGAACTTGTAGCCATTGCCGTGAAGCTGGATGACCTGCGGGCCGGATGCGTCCGGACGGTAGGCGGCGCGGCTGATCAGCCGTTGCTTGCCGCCCGCGTCGATCTCCAGCAGACGGGCCGCGATCTGCGAATCCGATCCGTTGGCCACAGTGACGTCGGCGATGATCGTCGGTGCGCCCATCAGGGTGATTCCGCCAGCAGGTGCGGTACCGATCTCGTAGTTCACGGTTCCGGGTTCGACGGTGTTGTCGACCTGGCCGCAACCGGGGTTGAGGCTGGAGAACTTGAGAACCGGTGCGTCGAGCCCGGACGTAGCCGAGATGGTGCGTTCGGTTGCGTCCTTGAACTGGACCTCTCCGGGTGAAAGTCCGGGCCAGGTCGGCGCGGTGTAAGGGCCGCCAGAGGGCTCGGTGTAGGGGCAGACCTGGGTCTTGACTTCAACCTGGTTGACCGGCTTGGGGCTGTTGCCGAGCAGGTAGTGATCGAACCACCGGTCGACCCGTTCGAAACCCATCTCCTTGTCGGCGTCGCGGCCCTGGCTGATTCCCGGTCCGGCGATCGGGGCGCGAGGATGGCCGATGTCGGCGAAGAGCATCGAAATGTCCGCATCCGGGTACTTGGCTTTGGTGCGGTTGGCGAAACGCAGGGGCTCGTCGACCGGGAACAGGTCGTCGGTGAAGCCCTGGGCGATCAGCAGCGGCGCCGGCTTGACCGAATCGTCGACGTAATAGGACGAGTGGTGCTTCGTCATCTCGTTGAACATCAGGTCGGAAAGGGCGTCGTTGTATGGCTCGCCCTGTTCCATCCGGGCTTTCCAGCCGAGGATGTCGGCGTTGGGGTCGACCGGGTATTTCGCTGCGTTCAAGTCACCGGTCGGCGGCTGCGGCAAAGTCCTGATGTCTCCGGAGAAACTGTCGCCGGCAGGCAGCAGGGCCGAAGCGATGCCGATCTTCATGATGCCCGAAGGCTTCTCGTACGGTGAGTCCTTCACGTAGTCCAGGGTGCGGCCGTTCGGCAGCAGGGAGTAAGCGAAGTCGGTCCAGGGAACGATCGGTGCCGCCGCGGCGATCTCCATGGGCTTGCCATCCGGGCTCTGCCACGGGGCGTAGGTGCCATCGGGAAGCATGATTCGGTTCTTGAGGGCCCCGAGGGCCATCGACTTGCCACCGCCGTAGGAAGCGCCGACCGAACCGAGCTTCTTCGGCAGGATCACGTTTTCATCGGCCAGCAGGCCGGCCAGGTACTGCGCGTCACGGACTTCGTAACGGGTGTCCATCAGGTGGATGAAACCCTTGCTGCAGTCTTCACCCGCGGTCTGGAGCGCCGATATGGCGTCGTCGTTCGGGTTGTAGGTGGCCGGCCTGCCGGACCAGCCGTCAACGCCGCAGGAGTTCCGAAAGCCACGCTCGGTCATGCTGAAGACGGCGATGCCTTTGTCGAGGAAACGCTGGAGGTCCCCGCCGAGGCCTTCTTTCGATCCGCCGAAGCCGTGGAAATACATGGCCATGGGGTAGGGGCCAGCGCCGAATTCGGTCGCGTTGGGGAAGCCGACGTTGACGTCGATCGGCGTGTTGTCAAAGGAGCGCACGGTTGCGAGCGGCGCGTTGGCCGCCCCACTGGGACCCTGGCACCAACGCTGGCCGTTGCCCTGCGTCGAACATGGGATCTTCCCGTCGAAGACGCTGGTGATCGCTGCGTTGGCCGTCGGAACGGCAACCAGCATGAACATGAAGGCGAACAGAACGCCGAGCTTCCTCATTGTTTCCCTAACTCCCTATTGATTGACCTGCCGAAACGGCAAAAGCCGTCTCCCTTTTCCCTAAGACCGATTCAGGATACAGCATGTTTGCGGAACTCCAAAAAGAAAAGCCCCGCCTTTTGGCGGGGCTTTTCACGAAGCGATGGGGCTGCTTCGGTCTATTTGACCTTCGCGACCCTCTTTACGGTGGTGAAGCCCTTCGCTTTGCCGTTGATCAGGACCTTGGCACGAAGCGAGTTCGGACCGCGTTTGATCCTCTTCTTGCCGTTCTTCCGGACCGTGCGGTCCTTGAAGAATTTGCGGGCTGCCTTGGTCAGCGGCAGGGTCACTTTGAATGCCTTGCCCGAAGTGGCGGTGCCGGTCGTGCCCTTGGCGATGACCAGGCCCTTGCCTTTCTTGCCCTTCTTCGGCGCTCCCGTGAACTTCAGGGTGGTCTTCGAGCAGGAATCGTTACCGATCTGGCACCTGACCTTGGCGATCAGGACCTTGCCCTTCACGATCGGCTTGCCGTTGAGGCTGAGCGGTCCGACAACCGGGTCGGTGACGCAGTCGGGCGGCGAGGTGCCGGTCGTGCCGGTCGGGCACGGGTCGACCCGCTTGCCGTAGTTGACAACCGTCTCGGATCCGATCGCTTCGTAGCCGGGGGCCAGTTCAGCACCCGCGACATCCGGCAGGACCTTCTTCTCGGGAGCCTTGACCAGGCCGTCGAGCGTACCCGGGGCCTCAACCACCGGAACCCTCAGTTCCAGCTTTTCGACCGTGATCGCGTTCTGGGCGTTCGAAGGCCGCGCGTAGTTGGTCAGGAATCCACCAGCAGGGCCGGCGGCGTCCTTGGCCAGCAGCTCGAGCCTGACCACATGCCCGGCTTCAACCTTCCAGGCTCCGGGATGGAGCTGGAAGACCTGGAAGCCCGATGCCTTCGGACGCCAGGTGGCGCGTGAGATCAGCGTCTTGGTTCCGCCACTCACATCAACGAGGCGGGCCGCGATCTGCGAGTCGGGTCCATTGGCCGAGGTGATCTTGGCGACAACCGTGGCCGACCCGAGGACGGTGAATCCACCGGCCGGCGCGGCTGCCATGTCGTAGGTGGCCGAGCCGGCTTCGACTGCGTCCGAAGTCGTGCTGCAGGCGGTTACTCCGCCGGTCAGCGGGTTGAACGCGCTTGAGCTGACCGGATCACCGGCATCAGCGGCGATGGTCTTGGCTGCACCAGTGTCATTCAGGCGAAGCTCGCCCGGTGCCAGGTCAGCCCATTCGGCTGCTGTGTACGGACCGCCACCGGCGGTTCCGTTCGGGCAGGTCTGGGTATACGCGGTGACGTTGGAAGCTGGCTCGGGGCCGACGTCCTTCAGGTAATGGTCAACCCAGGCTTCCTCGAGGGCTGACCGGGCCGAGGTCACGTTGCTCTGATTATTCTGACCGCGGGAGTGTCCGAACGATCCGGCGAAGACACTCATCTTCGCGCCGGGGTACTGGGCCCGGGTGCGGTTATAGAAACGCAGGACTTCGTCGACCGGGAAAAGGTCGTCGGTGAATCCCGGCGAGAGCAGCAGCGGGGCCGGGGCCTGGCTGTGGTCGTCGTAGTAGGCCGAGTGGTGGTTGACGATTTCGTCGACCATCGCCTGTGATGCGGCGTCGGTGTACGGCTCGCCCTGGTTGAGGCGGTTGAACCAGCCAGCCAGGTCAGCCTTGGGGTCTTCGCCAGCAGCCGCGTTGCGGGCTGATGCGTACAGGCCCTGGACGTACGACTCCTTCATGACACCGATGTTGCCCTGGAACTTGCCGTCCTTCAGGTAGTCCAGCGTGTCGCCGTTCGGGGCGAGTGCCTGGATCAGGTCGGTCCACGGGACGCTCGGCGTGGCGACCGCAACGCTCAGGTTTTCACCCAGCGGGCTCTGCCATGGGGAGTAAGTGCCGTTCGGGTTGACTACACGGTTCCTGAGCACTCCGAGGTGGAGCGACTGGCTGCCGCCATACGAACCGCCAGTAGCGGCGATCCTGGTCGGGCTGATCACACCTTGGTCGACCAGTTCGCTGAGGAAGTTCTGCGTATCGCGAATTTCGAAACGCGGGTCCATCAGGTGGACGTAGCCGTTTTCACAGCCAGTCGGGTCGGCAGCAATCGCTCCGGCGTTCTTGCAGGACTCACCGCTGCCACGGTTGGTCAGCGAGTAGACGGCGTAACCCTTGTCGAGCCAGCGCTGCATTTGGTCGAAGGTCACTTTTGTTCCGCCGTAGCCGTGGAAGATCCCGACCACGGGCCAATCGGTGTCGCCTCCGGCTTCGGCCGGGAAAGCGACGTTCACGTCAAGCGGAACGCCGTCGAAGGTCTTATGGGTGCTGCGGATGGTGGGGAGCACGACCGGACTGAGGTTTGTGTCCGAAACCTGAAGGGTCGCGGTGATCGAGCCGGGCTGGGTTCCACACCAGCGCTGTCCAAGCGAAGACGTGACATTACCTTCGGTGGCGACGGTTCCGCAGGTCAGATCCCCGTCCAGGACACTGGTGATATCTGCGTTCGCGACGGTTGGTACCGCGAACAATGCCGCCACGGCAACGACGAATAAAACAAGCTTGCGCATTAACTCTCCGGTTTCTCTCCTGATTTCCCAAACCGTGTGACAGGCGTCACAGGCCGGGCCACTCTATAGAACGCGATGGTACGGGACAAGTAGCGCCGCGCAACACCAACGTTCACGAAACCGGAGCTTCGTTCCCGCTCTGGACAGAACAGAACACGCGGGTACACGACATCCACGGCCGACGCTTACTCCGGGGGAAGGACTCGAACCTTCATTACCGGGACCAAAACCCGGTGGGTTAGCCGGTTACCCCACCCCGGAAGGGACCGCGCACTCTATCCCGACTCCCGATTTCAGGGATTCCTACCTCGCTGAGAGTCCGGATTCAGAGTTCGGCTCGTTTGCGCAGTCGCCGATTGCGCAGTTATTGTGTCCGCATGGAGACCGACCAGGAAGTACGCGCCGAGTTGGCCGCAACCAGTGGGTGGTTCAAGGGGATCGGCATTCTGCTGATCATCCTGGGGATGGTGGCAATTCTGTTCCCCCTCTTTGCGTCGCTTGCGGCGGTCAAGTTCGCGGGATGGATGCTGGTCATCGCGGCCGTATTCATCTTCGGTTCCGCTTTCACGATCCATGACGTAGGTGGCACGATCGTCCGGATCCTCTGGGCACTGGTCGCCCTGATTGCGGGTCTTATCCTGCTCTTGAACACCGATGGCAGCGTCGGATTCCTGACTGCGGTCCTGGCGATCTACTTCATTTTCATCGGCCTGATGAAGCTGGTCGTCGCCGGCGCCAATCGTGGCCAGCGCGGGGCCGGATGGCTCGTCGTCAACGCCATCCTCTCTCTGATCATCGGCCTGATCATCATCGTTGACCTTGATAACACCAAGGACTGGGCGATCGGGTTGCTTCTCGGAATCGATTTCATCTTCGCCGGCTTTACACTGGTCATGATCGGCAGCAGCGCCAAGCAGCTCAGCAAAGAACCCTGATTCGAGGAGTACCGCTTGACCGGTAGTACGACCACCGCACTGATCATGGCCGCGGGTGAAGGCACTCGCATGCGTTCTTCCCTGCCCAAAGTCCTCCATCCGGTTTGCGGCCGGGTGATGATCGCCTGGCCGATCCTTGCCGCCCGCAGTGCCGGGGTCGATCGGGTTGCCGTGATCGTGTCGCCCAACCGTGACCTCGGCGAGCATTTGCCGGACGGCGTCGAGATGGTCATCCAGCCGGAGTCCGACGGCACCGGCGGGGCGGTCCGGGCAGCGATTGAGATCGTCCGCGAGTCATCCGAGGTTCTGGTGCTCTCCGGTGACGTACCTCTGGTCTCGACGGAAGTGATCGCCGAGCTGCTGGCCGCCCACCGCGAAAGCGGGGCTTCAGCCACGGTGATGACTGCGATCCTCGAAGAACCGGGCGCTTATGGCCGGGTCGTGCGGGACGGTGACGGGGCGGTCGAGAAGATCGTCGAAGCCAAAGCCGCCGGTGACGCAACGGAAGCTGAACTTGAAATCAAGGAGATCAACTCCGGGACCTACGTATTCGAAGGCGAATCGCTGGCGACCGCTCTGGGCGAAATCGACATCGACAACGCCCAGGGCGAGTACTACCTGCCGGATGTCCTCGCCGTCATGCGCGGCCGCTCCGAACGGGTTGGTGCCCACATCGCCGAAGACACGGCGGTCAATCTCGGCATCAACAACCGGGTTGACCTGGCCACGGTGGAAGCAGAAGCCCGGCAGCGCATCCTGAAACGGCACATGCTGGCCGGGGTGACGATCGTCGATCCGGCTTCGACCTGGATCGATGCCGACGTCTCGATCGGTGAAGACACCCGCATCGAACCGGGGACTTCGCTGCGCGGCGCGACCGAGATCGGTGCCGGCACGATCATCGGGCCGCACACCACGATCATCAACTCGGGCATCGGTGCCGGCAGCCAGGTGATCAGTTCCCATCTCGTGCTCTGCGAAGTGATGGAGAACTGCAGCGTCGGCCCCTTCGCCTATCTGCGGCCCGGCGCCACCCTGGAAGATGGATCGAAAGCCGGCACTTTCGTCGAGATCAAGAACTCAACCCTGGGCGAAGGCGCCAAGGTCCCGCACCTCTCTTATGTCGGTGACGCGGACATCGGGGTTGGGGCCAATCTCGGCGCCGGCACGATCACCGCGAACTACGACGGTGTCAACAAACACCGGACTTTGGTCGGGCCAGGCGCCAAGGTGGGAGTTGACACCATGCTGGTCGCCCCGGTAGAGATCGGTGAAGGCGCTTACACTGGAGCCGGAGCGGTAATCAGAGAGAATGTGCCTCCGCGCTCGCTCGCAGTGAGTCGCGGTGACCAGAGGACCATCGAAGAATACGCCGAGCGCCGCGAGGCCCAAGCGGCAGAACAGGAAACTGATTCGTGAGCATCATTGAGCCGTCGACGTCTTTCTCGTCGACCATCCCGCATGATTACTCCAAGCGGGCCATGGTCTTCGGTGGCCGCAGTTCGTTGGATCTGGCCTCCAAGATCGCTTCCCGGCTGCAGCTGAGCGTCGGTGATGTGACCCTCAAGACTTTCTCCGACGGAGAGATCTACGGCCGCTACGAAGAGTCGATCCGCGGTGCCGATGTTTTCCTGGTCCAGTCCACCTGCCAGAACAACGAAACCGGCATGACCCCGAACGACGCCCTGATGGAGCTGATGATCATGGCCGATGCCGCCCAGGGCGCATCCGCCCATCGGATCATCGCGGTCATGCCCTGGTTCGGATATGCGCGCCAGGACAAGAAGTCGGCCCCGCGTGAGCCGATCACCGCCCGCGT
>Ga0209181_10009640_pt1 | contig 12676 bp, 14 predicted proteins | sample MAT05_FD_187208 | JGI IMG/M metagenome (GOLD analysis project Ga0209181, IMG submission 187208) | Freshwater microbial communities from Lake Fryxell liftoff mats and glacier meltwater in Antarctica - MAT-05 (SPAdes) (version 2) | ecosystem: Environmental > Aquatic > Freshwater > Ice > Liftoff... | reverse complement strand
GAGCTTGAACCAGTCGTCGCCGGGGGCGTCGGGCTGCACCGCCTCGATCCGGCCGCAGGCGTCGATCAGCAGCCAATGCGCGGGGCGCCAGCGCACAGCGGTGCTGTGGCGGTCGCTCAGGCCGGGGTCGCCGGTGAAGTCCAACAAGTCCGCCAGGATCGCAGTTTTCACCGGCGCGGTTGTACCCATGCTTGCACTCATGCCCGCCCCTCCACCAGCGCACGCGCCACGTCGCGCACCTGCTCACGCAGCCAGCGCACCGCCGTCGAGGCATGGGTCAGCTCGTGCCAGAGCTGGTAGTAAGTCAACGACGGAAAGTCCATCGGACACCGCACGATGCGCACCGGCAGGCTGCCGATGTAGCGGCTGCAAAACTGCCGGCCGGTGGTCAGCACCAAAGAGGAGCGCGCCACCATCGCCGGTGCCAGGCCGAAATGCGGGCTGCGCACCACGATGCGGCGCTGCAGCCGCTGCGCCTGCAGCAACTCGTCCACCACGCCCACGCCACCCGCATGCAGCGGCGTGGGCGCGATGTGGTCGCAGTCCAGGTAGCGCTCGGCCGTCCACAGGCGCGGGTTGCGCAGCGCCGGGTGGTCCAGGCCCACCAGGCAGACGATCTCGTCGCTGACCAGCCGGCCCAGGTGCAGCTCGGCCGGCGGCGCCAGCCAGTTGCCCACCACCAGGTCGACCTCGCCACGCGCCAGGTGGCCTCGGTAGTCGTAGTCGCGGGTCAGCGGCAGCAGGTCCAGCGTGACGCCCGGCGCCTGGCTGCGCACCCGGGCCACCAGCTCGGGCAAAAAAAGTGGGTCGAGGTAGTCGCTGGCGGCAATGCGGAAGTGCTGCGCCGCCAGCGCCGGCACAAAACCTTGCGCTGCGGCATGGCCGCCAAACAGCGCCTGTGCCCCTTGCAGCACCTGCGCCGCTGCCGGCAGCAGGCCCAGTGCCACGGCGGTGGGCGCCATCGCGTTGCCGGCGCGCACCAGCAGCGGGTCGCCGATCAGGCCACGCAGGCGCTTCAACTGGCCGGACAGTGCAGGCTGGGTGGTGCGCAGCTTGAGGGCGGCGCGCGAAACACTGCGCTCGGTGATCACGGTGTGGAAGGCCCGGATGAGTGAGAGCTCGATCTTGTCGAATGCCGAAGCCACTGTGATACGCCTGAGCCGATAGCGGATATCTCACAAAATGTATAGCACTGCGCCGTGCAGCGGCTACCTTACGGGTATGTCCCAGGCACCCCATCCCAGCACAGCCCCGGTGCAGCCCGCCCGGCCGATCCGCTTTTTTCACCGGGGCGAGACCGTCTCGGTGCAAGGGCTTGACTCGACCACCTCGGTGCTGGCCTGGCTGCGTGAACACGCCCACTGCAGCGGCACCAAGGAGGGCTGCAACGAGGGCGACTGCGGCGCCTGCACCGTGCTGGTGGGTGAGTTGCAGCCCGGGGGCGCGGTGCGCTTCAAGCCGATCAACAGCTGCATCCAGTTTTTGCCCACGCTCGATGGCAAGGCCTTGCTGACGGTCGAAGACCTGGGCGGCAACCACCCGGCACAGCAGGCGATGGTGGCCTGCCACGGCTCGCAGTGCGGTTTTTGCACCCCTGGCTTTGTGGTGTCGCTGGCCGCCACGCTGGACCGCCACGGCGCGGCGGGCACAACAGCCACGCGCCAGCAGATCGCCGACGACCTGTCGGGCAACCTGTGCCGCTGCACCGGTTACCGGCCTATCCTGGACGCCGGCCAGCAGATGTTTGGCCTGCCCCGGCCCGCGCTGGACTCACCCGCGATGCTTTCGGTGCTGTCGGCGCTGCAGGCCGATCCACCGCTGCACTACGCCGCCGCCACGCCCATGCACGCACCGCGCACGCTGTCTGATCTGGCGGCCTTGCGCCTGGCCAAGCCCGAGGCCCGGCTGCTGGCCGGCAGCACCGACATCGGGCTGTGGGTCAACAAGCAGTTTCGCGACCTGGGCGAGTTGATCTACCTCGGTGAGGTGGCCGAGCTCAAGACAATCAGTACCCAGCCAAGCCCCATCGGCGACTGGCTGGAAATCGGCGCAGGCGCGTCGCTGGAAGCGGCCTGGACCGCACTCGCCGCCCATTGGCCGGCAGCCCGGCAGATGGGTCAGCGCTTTGCGTCGCTGCCGATCCGCGAGGCCGGCACGCTGGGCGGCAACATCGCCAATGGCTCGCCGATCGGCGACGGCGCGCCGGTGCTGATCGCCCTGGGCGCACAGATCGTGCTGCGCCGGGGTGAGGTGCAGCGCACGTTGCTGCTGCAGGATTTCTACCTCGACTACATGAAAAACCAGCTGCAGCCCGGTGAGTTTGTGCAGGCGCTGCGGGTGCCGCTGCCGCAGCCGGCCGACCAGGACCAGCTGCGGGTCTACAAGCTGAGCAAACGCTTCGACTGCGACATCTCGGGCCTGTCGGCCGGCCTGTGGCTGCGACTGGCAGGCGAGACGGTGCAGGCGGTGCGATTTGCCTTCGGCGGGCTGGCCGGCACCGTCAGGCGTGCTGCCGGTGCCGAGGCTGCCGTGCTGGGTCAGCCCTGGACCGAGGCCACGGTGCAGGCCGCAATGGCCGCGCTGGACGCCGACTTCCAGCCACTGTCCGACGCGCGTGCGTCCGCCAGCTACCGCCGCCGCGCCGCCCGCAACCTGCTGATGCGGCTGTGGCTGGAAACACGACGCGACGCGCCCCTTTCAGCGGCTGAAACATCAGTCTGGAGCCTGTGATGAACGCCCCTCGCGAAGCCCTGGCTCCGGCGGTGGTCCAAGCCAAGACCGGCGCCCAGGTCGGCATCAGCCGCCCGCATGAATCGGCCCACCTGCACGTGGCCGGTGCCGCGCCCTACATCGACGACCTGCCCGAGATCACCGGCACCCTGCACGCCGCGCTCGGCCTGTCGCCGGTGGCGCATGGCCGCTTGCTGGCCATCGACCTGGAACTGCTGCGCGCCCAGCCCGGCGTGGTGGCGGTCTACACCGCCGCTGACTTTGCCGGCACCAACGACTGCGGCCCGATCATCCAAGACGACCCGATCCTGGCCCAGGGCGAGCTGCGCCACGTCGGCCAGCCGGTGTTTGCCGTCATCGCCACCAGCCGCGACGCCGCCCGCCGCGCCGCCGCGCTGGCAGCCAAAGCGATCAAGTGGGATGCCCTGCCCGCGGTGCTGCGCGCACTCGACGCCCACGCCCGCCAGCAGTACGTGGTGCCGCCGATGCAGCTGGCACGCGGCGATGCCTGTGCCGCGCTGGCTGCCGCGCCACACCGCTTCCAGGATAAATTTTCACTCGGCGGCCAGGAGCAGTTCTACCTGGAAGGCCAGATCAGCTACGCCGTCCCGCAAGAAGACGGCGGCCTGCTGGTGCACTGCAGCACCCAGCACCCCAGCGAGATGCAGCACCTGGTGGCCCACGCGCTGCAGCTGGCCTCCAACCGGGTGCAGGTGACCTGCCGGCGCATGGGCGGCGGCTTTGGCGGCAAGGAGAGCCAGAGCGCGCTGTTTGCCTGCGTCGCCGCGCTGGCGGCGCAGCGCTTGCAGCGGCCGGTCAAGCTGCGGCCCGACCGAGACGATGACATGCTCATCACGGGCCGGCGCCACGGCTTCGAGTACGGATGGGACGTCGGCCACGACGCGCAGGGCCGCATCCTGGGCGTTGCGGTGGACATGGTGGCCAACGCTGGCCACTCGACTGATTTGTCGCCGCCGGTGATGACCCGTGCGCTGTGCCATTTTGACAACGCCTACTGGCTGCCCGATGTGGCGATGCAAGGCTTTTGCGCCCGCACCAACACCCAGAGCAACACCGCGTTCCGGGGTTTTGGCGGGCCGCAGGGCGCTTTGGCGATCGAGGTGATCCTGGACAGCGTGGCGCGCCGCCTGGGGCTGGACGCGCTGGCGGTGCGGCGCGCCAACTTCTACGGCATCACGGCCAACAACGTGACGCCTTATGAACAGGTGGTCGAGGACAACATCATCGGCGCGCTGGTGGACCAGCTCGAAGCGCAAGCCGACTACCCCGCCCGACGCGCCGAGATTGCCGCCTGCAACGCCCGCAGCACGGTGCTCAAGCGCGGGCTGGCGCTGACGCCGGTCAAGTTCGGCATCTCGTTCAACGTGGCGCACTTGAACCAGGCCGGCGCGCTGGTGCATGTCTATGCCGACGGCTCGGTGCTGGTCAACCACGGCGGCACCGAGATGGGCCAGGGCCTGAACACCAAGGTGGCGCAGGTGGTGGCACATGAGCTGGGCGTGGTCTTTGATCGGGTGCGGGTGACGGCCACCGACACCCACAAGGTGGCCAACACCTCGGCCACCGCCGCGTCCACCGGCGCGGACCTGAACGGCAAGGCAGCGCAAGACGCGGCGCGCCAGATCCGCGCGCGGCTGGCGGCGTTTTTTGTGGGTCAGCGCGGCGGTGATGCGGCGGCAGTGCGCTTCGAGAACGGCCGGGTCAGCCGCGACACCATCACCCTCAGCTTCGACGACCTGGTGATGCAGGCCTACCAGGCCCGGGTGCAGCTGTGGAGCGACGGCTTTTACGCCACACCCGGCCTGCACTGGGACCGGGCACGCTTGAAGGGCAAGCCGTTCCACTACTTTGCCTATGGCGCGGCCTGCAGCGAGGTGGTGGTGGACACGCTGACCGGCGAACACAAGCTGCTGCGCGCCGACGTGCTGCACGACGTCGGCACGTCGCTCAACCCGGCCATCGACATCGGCCAGGTCGAGGGTGCGTTCATCCAGGGCATGGGCTGGCTGACAAGCGAAGAGCTGTACTGGCAGCCGCTGGACGGCTCGAAGCATGCCGGCAAGCTGATGACCCACGCGCCCAGCACCTACAAGATCCCGACCGCCAACGACTGCCCGGCGCATTTCGATGTGCGGCTGTTTGGCGCGGCCAACCCGACTGAGACCATCCACCGCAGCAAGGCCGTGGGCGAGCCGCCGTTGCTGCTGCCGTTTTCAGTGTTTCTGGCGATCCGGGATGCGGTCTCGGCAGTGGGCGGCCACCAGATCGATCCGCCGCTGCGCGCCCCGGCCACACCCGAGGCGGTGCTGGATGCGATCGACGCGGTGCGCGCTTCGGCCAGTGCATCCGGCGCAACTGCGGCGCGCCGCAGCCCATGATCGACGCCGACCGGCGCACCGCGCTGGCCTGGCTCGCCGACGGCCGCCCGGCGATGCTGGTGCAGGTGCTGGCGGCGCGCGGATCGGTGCCCCGCGGCACGGGCACCCGCATGCTGGTGGCGGCCGATACGGTGGCCGGCACCATCGGTGGCGGCCACCTGGAGTTGCAGGCGATCCAGCGCGCCCGGGCGATGCTGGCTGCCGGCGCCGGGCCCGAGGACCGCGCCATCGCTCTCGGCCCGACGCTGGGCCAGTGCTGTGGTGGCGCCCTGACGTTGCGCACCACACCGCTGGACGCTGCAGCACTGGCCGACTGGCCTGACCAGGCGCCTCTGTTTGACCTGCAGCTTTACGGCGCCGGCCACGTTGGCCGCGCCATCGTTAACCTGCTCGAAACCTTGCCCTGCCGGGTGGCTTGGATCGACGAGCGCGAGGCCGAGTTTCCAGCCGCGCCGTCGGCGCCGCACATCACGCGGCTGTGTGTAGACGCGGTCGAGGCCGAGGTGCAGCAAGCAGCGCCGGCGGCGTTTTACCTGGTGCTGACGCACAGCCACGATCTGGATTTGCGCATTACCGAGGCGGTGCTGCGGCGCGGCGACTTCGGCTTTTTCGGCCTGATCGGGTCGGCCACCAAACGCGCACGGTTCCTGAGCCGTCTTGCCCAGCGCGGCGTGGCCGCCGAGGCGATTGCCCGGCTGACCTGCCCGATCGGTGTGGCCGGCATCCCCGGCAAGCAGCCCGAGCAGATCGCGCTGGCGGTGGCAGCGCAGCTGTTGCAGGTGGCGGCCAGCCGCGTCACCAGTCAGCAGCCCGCATTCATTCCAGCCTGATCGGCGCCATGCGCAGCAGCGCAGCGTGCTGGGCAAACTCTTGCCGGATCTGGCGTGCAAAGTCGTCCGCGCTGCCGCCGGTGGGCAGGTTGTTGGCCGCCAGCAGCGGGTCACGCAGCGCCGGTGCCGCCAGCGCACGCTGCACCTCGGCATTGAGCCGCGCGATCACCGGCGCCGGCGTGCCGGCCGGCGCCAGCAGGCCGAATACCGACGCCAGGTTGGCCGCCGGGTAGCCCAGCTCGGCCCAGGTGGGCACCTGCGGCAAGGCCGCCAGCCGTTGCGGCGCGCCCACCGCCAGCGCGTGCAGCGCGCCGCTGCGCAGGTGTTGCAACTGCAGGCCGCCCACATTGGTCGAGAGCAGCTCGAACTGCCCGGCCAGCGCGTCGGCCACCTGCTGGCCACCGCCCTTGTAGGGGATGTGGTCGACGCTGGCGCCGCTGGCACGCTGCCATTGCGCCAGCACCAGGTGGCCGGTGGTGCCGGCACCGGTGGTGGCCCAACGCAGCCGGCCGGGCGCGGCGCGCGCCGCAGCCAGCAACTCGGCCACGCTGCGGCCGGCAAAGGCGGGCGTGGCCACCAGCAGCGACGCTGTCAGCATCACGCTGGCCACCGGCGCAAAGTTGCGCAGCGGGTCGTAGCGCACCCGCGCCAGCTGCGGGTACAGCGTCAACGGGCTGAGGGCTGAAAACGCCAGCGTGTGGCCGTCGGCCGCAGCACCGGCCAGCGCCTCCAGCCCGAGGCTGCCGCTGGCGCCGGGCCGGTACTCCACCCGCACCGGCGTGGCCAGCGCCCCGCCGAGCTGATCGGCTAGCAGCCGTGCCGCGGCGTCGCAGACCCCGCCCGGCGGCTAGACCAGCAGGATGCGGATCGGCGCATTGGGCCAGGGTGTCGCCGGCAACGCGGCCCGGGCGGGCCAAAGGCTGGCGCTGGCCAGCAGCCCGGCGGCTTCGGTCAGGCCGCGGCGGCGGTTGCGGTTCATCCAGGCTCCTGGCTGCCCGGCGTTGCCGCCGGATCGAACGATTGGCCTGCCATCGGCGTCGCCAACTGCGTGGCCTGCTGCGTGGCCTGCTGCGTGGCCAACTGCGTGGCCTGCTGCGTGGCCTGCTGCGTGGCCTGCTGCATGGCCTGCTGCATGGCCCGCTAAGTGGCCTGCTGGGTGGCCTGCTGCGCCGCCATCTGCCGCGCCAACGCGACAAAGGTGGCGGTGGGCCCGGCCTGGTCGGCCCGGCGCCAGACCCGCGTCATCGGCGCGTCCAGCGGCGTGCTGTCGGCCAGCGGGCAGTACACCACCGCATGCGGGTGCACCCCCTGCATCGACGCCGGCACCACCATATGCCGGCACCCGCCGCCACCAGGTTCAGGTTGCTCATCATGCGCGGCACCTCGGCCACCACCCGGGGCCGGAAGCCCTGGGCCTCGCACAGCGCCAGAAAGTTGGCGTACAGCCCCGCCGCACCCGGCCGCCGCACCAGGATGAAACCCTCGTCGCGCAGCGCGCTCACCGCAATGGCATGTGCGGCCTGGCCTGCTGCCACCCCCGTGCCGCCCGGCGCCGGTGCCAGCCCTGGTGCCGGCCCTGGTGCCAGCCCTTGAGCCCGCCCTGATGCGAGCCCATCGGCCAGCCCCGCGGCCAGCGGATGGTCCACCGGCAGCGCCAGCACCACCGGCTCGTGGAACAGCGTCTCGAACACCAGGCCCTCGGGCCGGGCAATGGGCACCCGCAGAAAGCCGCAATGCAGGCGCTCGGCCAGCACCGCCTCGGTGATCTCGGCGGCGTTGGCCTCGCTCAGCGCCAGGCCGATCTGCGGGTACTGCTGGCGGCAGGCCCGCAGCGTTCGCGGCAGGTAGGCATGGGCCGCGGCCGAGCTGGTGAAGCCCAGCGCCAGCCGCCCAGTTCACCACGCGCCACCCGCTGCTGGCGCTGCACCATGGCGCCGGCGTCCTGCAGCAGGCGGCGGGCATCGGCTTGCAGCAGGCGGCCGGCGGCCGGCGTCGGTCAGCGTCACGCCCTTGGGATGGCGCTGGAACAGCACGGTGCCCAGCTCGGTCTCCAGGGCCTTGATCTGCTGGCTCAGCGGCGGCGGCTGCAGGCCCAGCTGCGCCGCGGCACGGGTGATGTGGCCGGTATCGGCCACCGCCAGAAAGTAACGCAACTGCCGCAAGTCCATACTTATTTCATAGCCAAACACAGGTTTCAGTGTGTTTGACATCTCGCGGTGCGGCCCCTACCGTGGCGTCAGCGTTCAGCACCCCGAACCACAAGACCGGAGACCTCCCGATGCAAGCTACTCCCATGCGCTGCGCCATGCGCATCCCCTTGCGCACCCTGTCCAGCCTGGCCGCCTTCACGCTGCTGGCGCCGCTGGCCCTGCCACTGTCCGCGGCGGCCGCCACCGGCACGCCGGTCTCGGTGCTGTTTGTCGGCAACAGCTACACCTTTGGCCGGGTCGATCCGGTGCAAAGCTACAACGCGGCCAATGTGCGCGACCTGACGGCCGGCTTCAATGCGATCAGCCCGACCGGCACCAACAGCTACCCGATCGGTACCCCTGGCCAGGGCTGGTGCGAGCCCCATCCCTGGGGCGGCGTGCCGGGGGTGTTCAAGAAGATGACCGACCGGGCCGGGCTGAACTACGGCGTTTCGCTGTCCACCCGCAATGCGGCGTCGCTGCGCGGCCAGTTCCTCAACACCGCCAACGCGGCCTGGGACTTGCGCGGCAACGTCGCGTCCCAGGCCTGGAACAAGGTGGTGCTGCAGGAGCAAAGCGACACCGCCCTGCCCACCGGCAAAGGCAAAAACGCCAACCCGGCCGCCTTCAATGCCTATGCCGACCAGTTCGGGCGCTTCATCCACAACGGCGCGGCCCAGAACTACACCGAGACCCAGCTTTACGGCAGCCTGGACGCCTGCAAGGCCACGGGCCAGACGACCACCCAATGCAGCACATCCCGGGTGATTCCCAAAAACAACAACGCCAACGCCAACACCCAGGTCTACCTGGAGCAGACCTGGGCCCGGCCCGACATGGTCGAGGCGCACAAGATCACCACGCCCGACAAGACGACGGCCAATGGTGCACCGATGGTCGACACCAGCAGTGCCGGCGGTGCGGCAACGCTCTACTACGGCAACCTGGCCGGCATGACCACCGACCTGCACGCCGCGTTTTATGGCAAGGCTGCCAGCAACCCCGGCTTTAGCGCCGTGGTGCCGGTGGGCGATGCCTTTCAGAGCGCGGTAGACCAGGGCCTGGCGATGGGCAGCAGCTTCTACGGTGCCAACCCATACCTGACCGAGACCCCCTGATGCAACTTTCATGGCTGGCGGGTTCACCCGCACGGTGGCTGGCCGCGGCCGGCCTGCTGCTGAGCTTGCTGGTGCCGCAAACGCTGCAAGCGCAGGCTGACTCAAAACCCTCGGTCTCGGGTGCGCCGCCCGATTCGGTGCTGTGGGTAGGCAACAGCTTTTTCTACTACAACAACAGCCTGCACAACCACTTTGGCCGCTTGGTGGCGTCGGCCGGCGACGGCGCCCGGGTGCGCGGTGTGTCGGTCACGATCAGCGGCTCGGGCCTGGACTGGCACGACATGGCCTCGCTGTTGCGGCCCGATGGGCTGGGTCGCTACTCCTTTGTCGGTGACAACGACATCCGCTTCAATCCACCGGGCCGGCAATACGACACCGCGGTGATGATGGACTGCAGCCAGTGCCCGATCCACCCGCAGCTGCAGGCCGCATTCCACGACACGGTCAAGAAAAACGCACAGCTGTTGCGCCAGGCCGGCGTGCGGCCGGTGTTGTTCATGTCCTGGGCCTACCAGGACAAGCCGGAGATGACGGCCCGGCTGGCCGAGCAGTACACCCTGGCCGGCAAGGCCAACGGCGCGGCAGTGATCCCGGCCGGCCTGGCCTTTGCCAACGCCATCGCCAGGCAGCCCGACACCGTGCTGTACGAGCGCGACAAACGCCACCCCAGCCTGGCCGGCACCTACCTGGCGGCGTGCACCGCCTATGCCACGCTGTTCGGCAGGTCGCCGGTGGGCCTGACCTACACCGCCGGGCTGCCGGCAGACCTGGCCGCCCGGCTGCAAACTGCGGCCTGGGAGACCGTGCAGGCCTACGCTGCGCGCTGATGGCCACCGCTGGAGGGCCACAACGCCACCTGCCGCGCGCCGAGGCCTGCGGTCAGGCCCGGCCCAGCCGCTCGAGCGCCACCGGGTCCAGCACCCGCAGGTTGTAGCCACTGACCTCGATCACGCCCTTGCGGCTGAAACTGCGCATCAGCCGGGACAAGGTCTCGGGCGTGATCGCCAGCTGCGAGGCAACGTCGCGCTTGCGCTCGTGCAGCCGGACGATGGCCTGGCCCTCGGCACCGGCCACCGGCTCGCAACGCTGGTGCAGCCACTGCGCCAGCCGGGCCGGCGCGTCCTTGTGCATCAACTCGTGGGTATTGACCGCCAGCGCCTGTACCTCATGGGCCAGGCCGTGGATCAGTCGCTGTGCCAGGCCCGGCAACTGCGCCAGCCGGTCGGCCAGCGCAGCCTGTGGCAGGTCGATCACGCTGGCCGCACCCAGCGCCTGGGCGTCCATCGCGTGCGGGCCGGCCAACCAGGCCGAACTCAGGTCCAGCCAGGCCGGGCCGCGCACGATGCGCTCGGTGCGGAACACGCCGTCCGATGTGCGGAACCCCAGCGCCACCTCGCCAGTGCGCAACGCCACCAGCGTGCTGGCAATGCTGGTGCGGCTGAGCACACACTCACCTTGTGCCACCTGGCGCACCTGGGCGATAGACCACAGGGCCTGCAGTTCGTCGTCATCCAGCGCCGCACCGCCCAGCAAAGCACACCACAGCACGGCGTCGGCTGCGCCGGGCGCACCCAGCAGGCGGGTGCGCACACCGGCCACCGACTCACCTTGGCGCCCTGCGCCCAAGCGGTCCGGCAGCACCGGCAAACCTGAAGTGGCGGGATAAGAATGGTCCATGCGAGTCGGCAGGTTCATTGCTGGGCGGGATGCGGCGAAGGGATGCGGCCCTTGAAAAGATTCGACGCGACCGGCGTTGAATGACTGTGGTGGATGAATGGCCCGACTGTCAGCCAGACCGGACCCGGCTGTCTTGCGTTGGATCAACCGCCAGCAGGGCGCAGCGCCGGCTCGGCGATCCGTGCGACGTTGCCAGCCGGAGCACGCCGCCATGCACCGATCACCCACACCCTCCTCGCGCCAAGCCCTGAGACGACTGGTCGGCGCGGTGGTGCCGATGCGGGTGCTGGTGCTGGTGCTGGTGCTGGTGTCGGGCTTTGTGGCCTACCCCTTGCGCGTGGCCCACTGGCAGGCCCAGGATGCCGCCGGGTTGGCCTCGCAGCGCCAGGCCCTGTTGCTGGCGCAACTGCTGCAGGCCCACTTCCAGCCGGTGGATTGGTCGCTGGCCGCAGTGCAGGCCCAGTATCCGCGGCTGCAAACCAGGGCGCCAGCGGCGCCGGCAGGCCCGGCGGTGGATTCGGCAGCGGGCTCGCAAGCGTTGTAGACACTGCGCCGCCAGTTGCCGGCCGCCGTGTGCGATTGGCGCCAGGACGCGACAACTCCACCACCCGCCGCTTTGGGGGCACCGGCCTGGGCCTGGCCATCACCGAACGCCTGGTGCTGCTGATGGGCGGTGAGATCCATGCCCGCAGCGTGCGTGATCAGGGCAGCACCTTCGAGGTGTTGCTGCCCTGGCACGGCCCAGCCGGCCGAAGCGCTGGCGCCCCGGCAACCCGAGCCGCCGTACCGCCCGCCAGCGGCCCGCCAGCCGGTTGAGGGCGGCGGGCCCGGGCCGCGGGGTGGGTGGCAAGCCCGGGCCAGGGTCCCCGCGGGGCCCCGGGGCCGCGTCAGGCGGACCCGGGCAGCCTGGCAGTGCTTGTGTCCAAGGCAGGATCGGCCTGGCCTGCGGTGGTCAGGCCGTCGGCCGGGTGGTCCCGCAGTTGCACGTTGAGGGTGTCGATCAGCAAGGACCAGTCGGCATCGTCGGCCATCTTCTCGCGAATCAGCGCGGCCTGGGACGGCGACCAGAACGGTGCGTCGTACAGCCGGGTGCTCATCGGCAGCGGCCGGTGCTGCTGGATGAACGACTGGATCGACGCATCGTCACCGGGTAAACCCAGTTGGGCAAACAGCTCGTGCATCGGGTGGAAGGACGGATCCATGGTGGCGACCTCGGGTTCGGTGGGTTGAAAAAACGGCAGTCAGGCGGGTCAGTCAGGCGTGTCACCAGTGGCTGGTGAGCAGCACCCCAAACCGGCCACCCCGTGGACGCAGGGCCAGCGTGGTCTGCCCGCTGAGTTCGATCTTGGTCAACAGGCCGCGACGCAGGTCGGCGTACGGATCCTGCGGCAGCAGCGCCAGCGCCACACGCATCTGCCGGGGCTGGGCCTCCGGATTTTGCGCGTCGCGCCGCCACAGGGGTGTCTGCCAGGTCAGATGGGCACGCGGGCCGGCGTCCAGGCGCAGACCGACCAGCAGATTGACCTCCGGCGTGCCGGCCAGACCCGAACCCAGCGCGCTGGGCTGGGTCCAGCGCTGCTCCACCCCAAAGCCCGGCTGCAGCGCTGGCCGCACGGCCCACACCATGGTTTGCAAGGCGCGCACCGGGGTGCCCACGGGCAGGCCACCGTGGCTGGGCAGGCCACCCAGGCCGGGCAATCCCAGCACTGGTACCGCTGTGCGGGTGACACGCC
>Ga0209181_10009638_pt1 | contig 12676 bp, 12 predicted proteins | sample MAT05_FD_187208 | JGI IMG/M metagenome (GOLD analysis project Ga0209181, IMG submission 187208) | Freshwater microbial communities from Lake Fryxell liftoff mats and glacier meltwater in Antarctica - MAT-05 (SPAdes) (version 2) | ecosystem: Environmental > Aquatic > Freshwater > Ice > Liftoff... | reverse complement strand
CGAAATGCTGGGATGCGTGAGCGCTTCCGCCAACAACAGGCCATTGCGGAACTTGTAACCCAGCCTCTCTTCGAGGGGGTTCATAATTTCCGCAGCATGGCGGTTGGCTTCAGCGTATTTCATCATCTGTTTTTAAATACCTGCAATGAGGAATGAACCTATCGCAGAACGGTAATGACAATGTAATTTACACTTGTGGCTCTGACAATTCCATTTTGCTGGTCTCTTTTAGAGCTACCTGTTTCATTCGGGGAACTCGACACAAGACCCGTGGCAGGCGTAGGATTAACGGATGAGAAGTATGACAGGTCACGGGCGGGGTCGCGCCCATGAGGGCGGGATTCACGCTGTGGTGGAGTGCTCGTCTGTAAACCGCAAACAGACGGAGGTGTCGCTTTCTGCGGCCCGCGAGCTCCTGTTTTTGGAGCCGCACATCCGCGAAGAGGTGCTCAAAGGTGTCGGCCGTGGACGGGTCAATGTCAGCGTGGAAATTTTGACCGGCGATGCTGACAGGATTGTCGATGAAAAGCGGGCTCGGGTTTATCTGGCTGAGATTTTAAAACTCAAAAAGCAACTCGCTTTGGAAGGTGAGGTTCGGATTGAGACGATCCTTTCCGGGCCGGGCGTCGTGAGAAGCGGTCCGGCTGCGGGAGACCCATGGCCAGCCGTGCAAAAAGCGTTGGCTTTGGCGCTCGGCGGGCTCTTGCAAATGCGGGAGCGGGAGGGGAAACATTTGGAGAAAGTATTGCAACGTGAGGTCGCTCAGCTCGGGAAACTTGTCCGCAAGGTGCGTCCCTTGGCAGCGCGGACTCCGGCGCGTCAGCGGGCGCTGTTGCTCGATCGGCTCACCCGCGCCGGGCTTGACCTCAATCTCACGGAGCCGAGGGTCTTGGTTGAGATTGCGGTCTTTGCAGAGCGTGCTGATATTTCCGAGGAATTGGACCGCCTGGAGAGTCATGGCAAACAATTCTGCGAACTGCTGCACAAAGAGGGTCCCGTGGGACGCACCTTGGAGTTTTTGACCCAGGAACTTGGACGGGAGTGGAACACGATTGGCTCCAAGGCGTCTGATGCGGAAATCTCCCGCCTTGTCGTTGAGGCCAAGACGGCGCTTGATAGACTCCGGGAACAACTTGCAAACATTGAGTAACACCTTCCAACGTTCCGGTATTCTTTTTGTTCTCAGCGCACCCTCCGGCGCCGGCAAAACCACCCTCACGACTTCCCTCCGCCACAAACCGGATTTTGTCTATTCGGTTTCTTGCACCACCCGCAGTCCCCGACCGGGCGAAATCCATGGGGAAGATTACTTTTTTCTGTCAGAGGACGAATTCCAACAGCGGGTAAATGACGGAGAATTTCTGGAATTTGCCGAGGTCCACAACCACTTTTACGGAACCCTGCGGGCACCGATCCTCGAATCGCTGGAGGAGGGTGTTGATGTGCTGATCGATATTGATATCAAAGGCGCTGACATGATCCGCCGCGATCCTGCCGTCCGGGCAGCGCTCGCCGATGTGTTCATTATGCCACCCAGCTTGGAGGAATTGGGCCGTCGCCTCCAAAAGCGCGGCACGGAAACCGAATCCCAAATCGAAATCCGCCTCCAGAATGCAGCTGCCGAAATCAGTTGTTGGCGCGATTACCGCTACACCATCATCAGCGGTTCCATGGAGGAGGACATCGAAAAATTTCGTGCCGTCATGCGCGCGGAACGTTACCTCAGCCGCCGTCTCCTCATCCCCGAACTATGACCACACCCAAAACCATTGTCCTCGGCGTCAGCGGCTCCATCGCCGCTTACAAAGCGGCCGATCTCACTAGCCGTCTCACCAAATCCGGGCACCGGGTGTTTGTGGTGATGACCAATCACGCAGCGGAGTTTGTTACCCCGCTCACATTTCAGGTTCTTTCACGCAATCCTGTCACCACGGGGATCTTTGATGAAAAAGAATCATGGCATCCGGGACACATTGCTTTGGCGGACCAGGCGGATTTGCTTCTGATTGCGCCGGCCACAGCCAATGTGATCGCAAAACTGGCGCATGGCATCGCCGACGATGCCCTCACTTCCATCGCCCTCGCGACTCCGGCCCCCCTGCTTATCGCGCCTGCAATGAATGGCAAAATGTGGCTGCACCCGGCCACAACTCAGAATGTGAAGACCCTTTCTTCACGTGGCGCGCAATTTATTGGACCAGAAGATGGTTTGCTCGCTTGTGGATATGAGGGAATTGGAAGGCTCTGGAATGTTGAAGCAATCGCTGCGAAGGCTCATGAAATCTTGCTCAAGAGGGATTGATCGCTTCCGTCTGCAAAAACCATCAAAAAAAAAGCAAGCGAAAACGAAAATTATCGTTGACGGAATTCTTTCAGAGAACTATTCACAACACAACGTGAGTTATTCACATCTTATTAACACTTTCCCGCAGATGCGGATAGAAAGGGGGGATATCTAATGCCAGTCGCCAAGAAAAAACCAGCAGCTAAAAAAGCCCCGGCCAAAAAAGCAGCTCCTGCCAAAAAAGCAGCCGCTAAAAAGCCAGTCGCTAAAAAAGCGGTTGCTAAAAAGCCAGCCGCTAAAAAAGCAGCTCCTGCCAAAAAAGCAGCGGTCAAAACGCCGGTCGCTAAAAAAGCAGTTGCTAAAAAAGCGGTCAAAAAGAAATAACAACCCTGTTTCCGGTCCTTCGGAAATAAAAACCAAATTTGGGGGAGGCCACGGGCCTCTCCCAAATTTTTTTTGCCCGCAGGATGCCGTTTCGGTCTGAGTGGTTTACTCCAAAACGCCCCGCTTTCGCATCATGTTCCTCAGACGCGGTATAATTTCAGGATCCTCTTTGAGGGCGACAAGAGGGGCAAGCTCTTCGAAGATCTGTGAGCAGTTCAGGGTGCTGCCCTGGCGCAGGAGAACCATGTCCACATCAGCCCAGTCCCGTTCCCGTGAAGCAAAAGCCTTGTGAACAATCAGATCTTCGGGAGAGCAAACTCGAAGAGATTGGCCGGGTGCGAAAAGACAAAGCTGAGACCTCTGGATTGACCGCTCCTCAAAGGGCAATCCACCCAATCCCACATCGATCCCAATGCCTTTGGAGCTCCAGAGCAAAAGAACTCTGTTGCGAAGGGCAAATTCGCGGCCATCCGCTTGCCTTAGCCTAAAGCTCGTGGTCAGGGCATCAACATATTCTTCCTCACCGGAAAACCCTGTCAGCAGAGTCAGATCAGCATCCTGAGTCCCTCTTGGGTCGCCCCAGGGCTGAAAGGCAAGACCCCCGATAAAACAGAACTTCCAATCCCGGGCTTCACAAAAGGACTGAACTTCCAAAGCGGCTTTTAGGATTTTGCTTAAATCAGGGTTTGTCGCCATTTTTTGAAAATGCGTTGCTGCTCCACCAAGCCACACTCTCTCGATGCGAGCTGGTGAACTGTGAACCATTCGTCTGTCATGAGAAGAACATTGTGGATTCTCTCTGCCGATTCCTCCTCGGTCATCGCTCGCAATTCCGCAGCCTTGATCTGGTCAAGTTCCTCCCCTACCGCCTTCCAGTTCCGGATATACTGGAGACTTTTTTCGGTTTCCGTCATTGTCAAATCCTACTTGAAACCCAGAAATTTGCGACTCCCAAAATACCTTCCTCGGTTCAATCGGAATTCTACCGGTTGGTTTCAGAAGGAGAGTTTTTGTGTGGCAGGGCCAGTTCGAGGACCCGCGTTGCGGCTTCCAATGCAATTCCAAGCGTCATTTTTGTGTGACCGTCGCGGCGTTCGGTGAAGGTGATGGGAACTTCTGTGATTTTGGCTCCGGATTTCCAGAGGGCATGATGCAGCTCCACTTGGAAGCCATAGCCATCTGCGCGGATATCTTTCCAATTGAGATTTTTGAGAGCCTCCACGCGCAGGGCCTTAAAACCGCTGGTGGCATCCGTGAGCGGCATGCCCAAAAAGAAGCGAACAAACTGTGTGGCGAAAGAGCTAATGAGTAATCTGTCCTCCGGCCAATTGACCACGCGCAGTCCGTTAAGGTAGCGCGAGCCAATGGCAGCGTCGCACCCATCGTCCAGACCATCAATCAATCGAGGGACATCTTTGGGGTCATGGGAGAGGTCGGCATCAATTTCAATGCAGGCGTCATACCCCCTCTCCTCGGCCCAACGAAAACCCTCGCGATAAGCGCTGCCAAGCCCGAGTTTGCCGGCTCGTTCCAGCAGATGAATCCGGCGGCCAAATTCGGGGTGGTTTTTTGCGATGTTGGCTGTCCCGTCCGGGGAGGCATCGTCCACAATGAGAAGATGAAGCCCGGCTTTCGAGGCAAGGAGTTGTTGGATGAGCGCAGGAAGGGACTCGGCCTCATTGTAGGTGGGTGAAATGGCCAAGGGCTTTTGGACGGGTTGCCGGTCAAAGGCAGGTGTCACCATCTGAGGAGCTGCTGAAAACAAGGGAGAATTTCTGACGCGAGGAATGAGAAGGATGGCGCCAAGCCCCGTGGCAGCCATCCATGAGATGATGCCAATCCATGCGCACAGGGGATACCACCATGGCGGTATGAATTCCATGGTGATTGTTTGCGGTTGATCTCCAGCTTCGACGGCAAGCAGCCCGCCAAACCCTGTGAAAAGCATCTGAGGCATCCCATCAATAGAAACTTGCCAATCCCTGTGCCAGGCTTCGGGAATGATCAGCCATCCCCCTCCACCCGGCGATGTGACCTCAAATGATCCCGTCGTCTTTCTGTGCACGGATTCCGCCACGAGTGGCTCAAAAGCCGCTCCGGTCTTTGACTCGAAATCCTTCGTCAAATTAAGTTTTCCTTCCGAGATCGTGCCAGCCGAAGTTCCTGAGAGCACTGGCCCAACGACCGCAAAATTTTTGTAAGACGCATCCAGTGAGGCTGCGATGTCTGGAAAATCCGAAGAGGCTAGGAGGACGGCATTTTTGGCTTTGAAGGCGGGGGCAAGAATGTCTTCCAGTTCAAGAATTTCGAAGTGGTCATTTTTAAAAACACTGGGCAGACGTTTTTGCAGTTCCGATGTGAATTCTTTTGGCAGATCGGGATCTTTCATATCGAGCAGGATAAACCCCACCCCTGCCAGGCGTTGGACCTCCAGGTAGTCGCCGATGGATGTGGTGCCTGCGGTGAGCAAGGCGGCAAACCCTCGTTGTTGCAGATAGCTCTGGAAGGCTTCCTGGGCAAGAGGGCGACCGGTGAGTTGTGGGAGCCGCAGATAGAAATATCGTCCGGAAATGGCCGTCACCGAGCCGGGCTGTGGGTTCGTTCGCAGGCTTCCTGCCGCTTCATAAAAGTCGGGCATCACTTGGGGATCCAATGTCCGCTTGGCGCCAAGCGTCAAATAACCCGAAAAGTCCAAGCCCCAGACGGCCGCTGCGAGGACAAGCACGGTCGTCCGGATTTTTCGAGAGGGCAGATGGTCCAGAATCACACCAATCGCGATGCCTGCCGCCAGAGTCGCCCAGACAATCCCTGCCACTTGATAAAAGTCGAAAGGCGCTCTCAGGCTCGAATAAAGCGGAAGCCAACTGATCATGCCAAACCCGGGGACCAGCATATAAATCGTCAGTAAAAGAATCGAAACGAGCTTCCGAAGGGGCATGGTCGCTGGCAGCAAAGCCACAACCGCCCAGCCCTGCACCGCTAACAAAATCCACAAAATCGCCGGAAACACATCCGGCGCAAGCGCCGAGGCCTCCAGCGATCTTAACGTCCCGCTGAAAACACTGAATGGCCCATGCGAGAGCCAGAAACAAAAGAGCGCAAGCGCTGCGGAAACCCGGAACGCTGAAGCCAGTTCCGCGTGTTCCACAGAGAAAAGCCGTCGCCTGAGGATCGCGATGGCCGCCAAGGCGAGCAGGGGAACAATCCCCAAATATGTCGCCCCAGCAATATTCGAGACCGCAAAGTCCCCTCGAAAATCAGCTGAAGTTGCACCCAAGCGATCAAAAAAATGCAGGGCACTTTTGGAAGAAAATGTCTGCTGCCAACCCGCTAGCGGACCAAATTCAAAAAGCACGGCCGAGCCAGCTTCGCGCAAAGACGGCAGATTCGGAACCACACCCAGGAGCAGAATCGCAAGGAGCAATGGCCCCCAAACCCTCGGATCCAGCCATGCCGCTACCCCCCGGTATTTCCACAAAGCCCATAGCCCAAACACCACCAACCCCGGCGCCGCAAGGAGCGCCGCTTTGGAATGAGTCACCGCCAGAAGGGAACAAAGCACCCCGCACAATAAACCAGTCAATGGAGAAGGGTTTTGAGCAAGCCGCAAGATGGACCAGCCCACCAAGGGCAAAACCGCCAGCGCACAGAGCCCGGGCAGATCGCCAATGGAGGCTTTGCTCCAAAGCGAAGGCATCAGCAAATAAACCAGCGAAACGATAGTGGCAATCCCCACACGCCGACTCACCCTGACTGCAAAAACAAACATCGAGAGGCCGCAAAGTGGCAATAACAAGAGGATTGCCAGTTTGATCCCCTCAGCATCGCCAAAAAGCGATGACCAAAAAAGCAGCCAAAGGTATGTCACCAAAGTGCCTGAGTTGGTGGCGAGCGGACTCCCACCCAAAAAATTGGGTGACCACCACGCCAGCCCGTCCTCAGATTGAAGGGACCATAGCAAATCCTGCGCCTTGGCCAAATAGGCCATTGCCTCCAAAGAAGGCACCGACACCGGGTCCCAAGCCATCCAGCCGGCGCCAGCCAGCAACAGACCAGCCAACAAAATCAATAGAGGCGCTCGAAACATTCTGCCAACTCTTCTAGTCGAACATCCCCCGTTTGCGCATCATTTTTTCATGTCAGTTCAACATTGAATTAAACGTGGGGGAGGTTGCCATGCAGGTCAGGGGGCATGGTCGTCTCGACCGTGTGGTGTTGGCTGAGCTTGGGACATCCTACTTGAAACGGGCGAGACGCACCGTTCCCCCTGAATCCCCCGCGTTTTATCACCCCCCCACTAACCCAGAGCAAAGCTTACCTCGACTCTGAGGCTGCGTTTGGCTAAAAACAGGGCCCGAAGCAATGGAAGTCCCTGAATCACGAATCCACCTGACCGTCCTTTCCCCCTGCTTTAGGGATGAACAGAACCTTGCCGAACTGTATCGCAGGGTCACCGGGGTTTGCAAGAAACTTGGCGTCTCCTATGAGCTGCTCTTGGTTGATGATGGCTCCCCAGATGCCACCTGGACAAAAATCCAGGAACTTGCCGTTCAGGATCCCCATGTGGCGGGAGTCCGGCTTTCCAGAAATTTTGGCCATCAACTGGCCGTGACGGCCGGTCTGACCAAGGCCCGGGGTGAAAGAGTTCTCATCATCGACTCCGACCTTCAAGACCCCCCGGAATTGCTGCCGGACATGATGAAGCTGATGGATGAAGGAGCCGACAATGTTTACGGGCAACGACTCAGCAGAAAAGGAGTGCCAGTCTGGAAAAGACTCAGCTACAAACTTTATTACCGCCTTCTGAGCTTTCTCGCCGGCTGCGAAATCCCTGAAGAAACTGGCGATTTCCGTTTGATCAGCAGACGAATTGTCAATGCCGTAAACGCCATGCCCGAACAACAGCGTTTCCTTCGCGGAATGATCAGCTGGTGCGGCTTTAAGCAGGTCGCCATACGCTACCATCGCGATGCACGCTTTGCAGGCTCCTCAGGCTATACACTCTCCAAACTTTTTCAGTTTGCAATTGACGGCATCACCAGCTTCTCGATCAAACCCCTCCGCATCGCTACTCTGCTCGGACTTCTCACTGGGATTTTGTCGCTCAGTTTCGCTGCCTATGTGGCCTTAGCCACGATTCTGCACGGACAGCCAGTCGCCGGATGGCCCAGTCTTATGGTAGCGATTCTTTTTGTGGGCTCCCTTCAGCTCTTTGTCCTCGGCATTATCGGCGAATACCTCGGCCGCCTCTTTTTGGAAAGCAAAGGCAGGCCGCTTTTCTTTATTGCAGAAGAGATTGGCGTGAACGAATGAGGATACTGACAGTTACACATTACTTTGACTCTAACGGGGCTGGCGTCGAAATTATTGCTGGCAAAATACGTCAAGAACTTATTAGCCATGGCCATCAAGTGACTTGGCTGGCAGCGTTGGCACATAACTCAATCACTCATTCAGAACCTCCAGATAGCGAATGTGTGGCCCTGCCAGCCTGGGACGGTATTCGCGTGGCGACCGATCTTGCCTGGCCCATCCCTTCGCCATTCAGCCTTGCCCAGATTCGTCGGCAAGTAAAAGCTGCTGAGATCATTCACTTGCACGAAGCCTTCTATCCCGCTTGCCAATTGACACTACATCTGGCCCGCTGGTACAAAAAACCTATCGTCATTACCCAACATATTGCCGATATGCCCGTGGCCGGAAAACTTCGTCGCCCAGCCGTCGCCCTCGCCAATGCGGTCTTCACCCGGCCTGCCCACTACCAGGCAGACCGAGTCGTTTTTATCAGCGAACGCTCTCGTGCCTTCTTCTCCTCATCCGCCAAAGGAAAAGATTTCCTGATCTACAACGGCTGCGATTCCAGCGTCTTTCAACCGTTACCCGATTCCAATCGGCAGAGCTTGCGGGCGTCGTTGGACTTGCCTGTTGATCTGCCCGTAGTTCTCTTCGTTGGCCGCTTCATTGAAAAGAAAGGTCTGGCTCTTTTGCAGGCGCTTTGCAGAGCCCGGTCCGATGTAAGTTTTGTTTTCATCGGGCACGGCCCGCTCGACCCGACAACTTGGCAACTTCCCCATGTGAGAGTATTGCCACAAATGAGTCACGAAGAACTTAGGTGTTTTTATCAGACGGCGGATTTTCTGGTATTGCCCGCCGTAGGTGAGGGTTTTCCGCTCGTGGTTCAGGAAGCTCTCTGTTCGGGATTGCCTTGTCTGGTCTCGCAGGAAATTGCCGATGGCTGTCCGGCTTTGGCAGATTGTTTTCATATCACTGGCCCGGCAGGCAGTCGGACGCTTGAAGTACTGAATGCGCAGTTGCACAGTCTGCCCGATGATGCAACGCGACGATCTCTCGCCCGACGTGCCTCGGATTTATGGTCTTGGGAAAAGTGCGGGCGGCAGTATGACTGCTTGTTTCGGGAAAGCCTCACCATGTCATGATTGCTGAGTTGAAACCAATCCAAACTATCTTGATACCCCCTTGGTGGCCGCCAGAACCTGAGCTGGTCGCGTTTTTTCGCGATGTATTACCCATCCACCACTTTCTTCCATTGACCTACAAGCTGCGACTCCTCCGAAGCTTAGCCCGGCTTTTTCCAGAGGGTCCCTGCCGTGTTTTAGACCTCGGGGCCGGCGACGGCCTCATGGTGACGGCCATAGGAAAGTTCTTTCCCGTCAGTCGCATTTGCGGGGTGGACGTGACTGAGAGAATTAACCCGGCCGCCAAACTCGATTTTTCCGTTTACGATGGAATCCAGCTTCCCTATCCCGACAAGGAATTTGATGTTGTTCTCGTCTGTAACGTCCTCCATCACGTGCCCCAAACTAATCGCCGGGCTCTGTTGGCCGAGGTCGCCCGTGTTACAGCCTCCACCATCATCATCAAAGATCATCTCGCCCGGGGTGTCTGGTCGAGGACCTCCCTTGGCTTGGCCGATTGGGTCGGCAATGCCCCCTTCGGCGGAATGGTCAACGCGGACTACCTCGACTCCGCCGCCTGGACCGATCTCTTGGCCCCCCTACCTTTTTCTCAAGAATATTACCACGGTCTGGGATTGCAGCGCGGGCTGCGGAATTTGTTCTTCCCGGATCGGAACGAAATCCTCATCCGGCTGCAGGCAGGAAGGGATGGTCATGGAAATTGATTTGGCTCGACTGAAAGCCGGCCAACAAAACCGGGCTGCGGCGCTCCGTTCGGAGCATACCTCCAAACAGCGCACGGAACCCTCGCTATGGCAGTACGACTATCTCACCTTGCGCACATTGGCCGCCGACATCGCTATGCTTCTCGATAAGGCTCGACGGGAACTCGACTCAACGCGGACGCGGGCGATTGATATCGGCTGCAACACGAGCCCCTACCGTGAGCAATTAGAAGGGCTCGGCTTCGATGTGCAGACGATGGACCTCGATCTCTCGACAGGGGCCGATCTGGCAGGTCGGGTTGAATCGACGGGCCTGCCGGACGCCAGCACCGACCTTCTTCTCTGCACGCAGGTTCTGGAACATTGTAGCGAGCCATGGAAGGCAGCCCCCGAGCTGTTCCGTGTGCTCAAGCCAGGCGGCGTCTTGGTGGCCAGTGTTCCTCATGTATGGTTTTACCATCCGCATCCCGATGACAATTGGCGCTTCACTCCCGAGGGTATCTCGCGGTTATTGGACTCGGCTGGTTTTGAAACGAAGAAAATTCTTCTTCAGGGGGGCTCGGTCATGAGCCTTTTTCAAATCATAAATTTTTGCCTTTTTGGCATGCTTGGCCGGGCTGGTAGCCCCATCTTCGGTTGTATGAATATCCTGGGCTCAACATTGGACCGGCTTTTTCCGAATCCGCTTTTTCCTATCAACGTCGCTATCATGGTCCGCAAACCATCCGTCGAATGAAGAGACGGCCGTGTGGTTTTCTAAAAAGTATTCCCTTACACTTTCAGTTTGAGCTGAACCTGATCTAGCGAACCGTCCCTAGTGCTTGGCCACTTGCCAGAGGGGTTAGCCCTCCTAATTTAAAATCACACAAACAAGATCCCCGGCCTTGCTTTCTATTTTTTCCGCTAGCCCGGCTTCGGCTAAGCCCAAGAGCAGCGCCTCCCCCTTGTCTGGGAAACCCTTGCGATTGATGTAAATGGCTCCGAATCCTTGTCTTCTCAGAACCTCGATTGTCTTATTCAAGGGGAGGTTGACGAGTTGGGACTGCCAGCCTGTTTCCATTTCTTGTTTCGTCGAGCCGAAGGAATAGCGAAGGGAATCGGTATAGAGGTAGGGTCGAAGGTGCTCGTAGGGGGAGACTCCCGGGACGGGGGCTTCCGGGAAGCTCATGACGGGAAGCTGAAAGATCATCGCTCCGTCGGGCAAGGCGTTTTCCATGGCTTTGGCAAAATCCCTGTCTGATTGTACCTGCAAGGCACGCAGAGCTTTTTCTTGATGATTCGGTGCGAGGGGCATTTGGTCCCAGATGACAATCAAAGTGAGTGCTGTTGCGACCAGACTCCCCAGTTTTTTTCGCCCTGCAAAATATTTGGCCGCTTGCTGCATGGCGAAGAGGAGGGCAATGGCTAGAATCACAATGCTGAGCCGATAACCAGCCCGAAAGAGGGTCAGCCCAAAGATTCCTGAGATCGCATTCAGGCCGCCTGTTGTGAACACGGCAAAAATCCACAGAATTTGCCAAGCTTCTGCAGGAATGGATTTAGGGCTGCGAAAGATGACCCGATAGGCGGCGATTCCAAACACAAGCAGGAGAGATGCAATTCCTATCAGCCCGAGATAGGTGCCTTCATTGGAAAGCACAATTTGTTGAGCGTGGTTCAGGTTGAAATCTCGAAAGACGGCGGATTGATGTGTCGAGAGGGGAATAAGCAGATCGCTGAGCTTGAGGGCATAAATTTCCATCCACCGGAACTGCCGCTCGATGCCGAAGGATGCCCCTTGGTTGGAAAGTTGATACATCCACGTGTCAATATTCATGAGGGCAAATGCAGCGGCTGAGCCGCCAATGACTGCAAACGTGGAAAGAAGTGCTGGTTTTGACCGCTCTCTCACAAAGAGAAGGATCCCACCCAGCAGGGTGAGCTGACAAAAGATGTTGGTGTAGTAGATGTTCTGGAGGCCGGTAATAAACGCCACAGCGATTGCTAACCAAAACCGTCGCGACATCGGGGTGATGCCGGGGGGTGTTGAGACCCACTTCCAAATGACGAGGAAAAGCGGAATGTGCCACACGAAGGCGACGACGGAATGGTGAGGAGACTCAGAAAAAATGAAGGGGGCCAGCCCATAGGCGAAGCCTCCGAGGAATGCCCACGGGATCGAGCATTGGAAATAGCGGGCCACAAGGTAAAAGGTCAGGGCCGCGAGCAGGTGGCCGAGAAGGAGTTTGATGTTCAGGGCAGCAAAAAGACCTGTGAATCGCGCCAGCACTCCCGTGAGGTAAAGCGGGACTTCCTCAATGGTCGGGATCGAAGTCCAGTCTGCCTGATCGGGGGCGCCGAGTTCGGGGATGGTTTTCTGGGCTAAGGGGTTTTGGTGGCCGTCTCTTGCGGCTTTAAAAACTGCCAGCATCCCAATCACATCGGACTGGCGAATTTCCGAATAGGCCGTTGGCTCGTTCCAATCCCGGCTGGACCACATGCCCCAGCCCGCGCACCAAACAAAAGCCACGAGCAAAAGCAGCATGCCTACTGCCGCAAAATCATGCAGTGTTCGGCTTGTGCTTTGCGGACTATTCGAAGCTGGAAGCGGCTGCACGGTCACAGCAAGGCCTTTTTATCGGATGGCAAAAATTCCACTCTGTCATAGATCTTAGCGAGTGGGATTTCGCAGCCAATGGAGGGGAGGGAGATGACGGCGGTGGGGTCGGTAGTGATGCGGAGGGTCCATTCCTCGTTGGGTCGGTGGAGTAATTGTTCGATCCGGGGTTCGGACTGGGACACAAGAACATATTCCTGGAGGGAAGGGAGGGCGCGGTAGAGGTCAAATTTTTTGACCCGGTCGTAGCGTTCAGTGGAGTCGGAGAGGA
>Ga0209181_10009636_pt1 | contig 12677 bp, 3 predicted proteins | sample MAT05_FD_187208 | JGI IMG/M metagenome (GOLD analysis project Ga0209181, IMG submission 187208) | Freshwater microbial communities from Lake Fryxell liftoff mats and glacier meltwater in Antarctica - MAT-05 (SPAdes) (version 2) | ecosystem: Environmental > Aquatic > Freshwater > Ice > Liftoff... | reverse complement strand
TTTCCCACTGGGGATTAAATCGCCATTCTTGTCCATCCCATACCCGAAGCCAACGCACTAATCCAACCGTCGTCTCTTCGCTTAAGTCATCCGCCCTAACGTTGATGTAGCCATTCGGTACCGAAACCATTACGCCATTGCGACTCTCCTCGGAATGAACGGGAGACGCCCCTAAAAGCCCTAACAGCCCTAACAGTAAAAAGAATAGGAATGGGGGGGTGAGAAGGAAAGTCAAGCCATCCGTAAAGCCTGATTTACGAACAGCGTTACCCTTGACCGATAGCAAAGTAAAAAATTGTGTGTTTTTCATCATCATTGACCAGCTTCGCATTGCGTCCCGCCCTTAGGCACATAGACACATTTCTTTCCGGGTGTTTTGATTGTGGTGCTACCACCACTACCACCACTACCACCACCCCAGCCACCACCACCCCAGCCACCACCCCAGCCACCACCACCTACACCGCTACCGCTGCCACCCGAGCAGGTGGTGCTGCTTACGGAAAACCACGACGTGCCCGCACCACACGAAGATGAAGCACCATTTGCACATTTAAAATCGCAGGAGACTCGGTAAGTATTGCTGTAGCTATAGCAGCCCCCTCCAGATGCATTTTCGCTGCTGGCGGCACCTTCAATGGACTGCAACGCGACGATACGATATGGAATCGTGATGCGTTGTTTTGCATCTAAATAGGACGGTAAATCGACCAGAAACTCATAACGGAAATACGCGTCGCTTGGAGGTAATTTTTGCTTCACATTGTCGGCGCGGATTAATCCGTAATTGGTTAATACGAGTTCGCCGTAATAGACGTCTCCCGCATTCATTTTTGGCAAATTGACGCTAGCGGGTTTCATCACTACAACGGCAGCCGGTACATCGGTTTCAAACGTCGCACTGAGTGTGATTTCGTAGCGATCTTGAATGGTGATCTCACGCACACTCCATTCCACTGTAATCAAGTTGTATTCTAAAAACACAGACTGATTTAAGGTGATGCTAGGTTTGATAATGACACGCCCACCTACCTCTTGGTGGTTATTGGCTTTAGCACGGAATTTATAACGACCAGCTGGAAGGCCCTGGAATAGCGCCTCACCCAATGCATCGGTTTTTAATTCCTGCGAAATGGTGGAGACATCTTCGTTATGCATCGTAATGGTGGCGCCAGCTAGCCCGAGGATTAGCTTGCCGTCTTTGCCTACAGTGGCCGTGTAAAGATCCGCTGCTTTAAAGAGTACATTGCCTTGACCACTTTGACTGACACTTGCATAGACGTTTAATGACTGCGCGGGTACGTTGTCTCCCACTACATTGAGTTTTAATTCGTATACGCCTTCGGCTACATCAGTAGGCGGCGCAAAACTCAAGTCAATCGACCGACTTGCTCCCACCGCTAATGTGCCATTGGCTTGGCTGGAAATGCTTGCCCAAGCTGGTGCTGGATTTCCATTGGCGTTCGTAAGCGTGAATTGCAAGTTGATTGCTTCTTGCAGCCCATTATTTTTAACAATGACCGATTCAATGTCGCTGCCACCTTGAGCTAGGCCCGTTTCTATAATGCTTGGGGTGCTGACGAGATAAGGCTTGGCTTCCGAAAGTTTGTAATCCACTTTCACCTGACCTATTGGCGTACTGGCGTGCTCGTCGCTGATGACATCCAAGATCAAACTGCCGGATATTAGCGCGTCGTTATTTGCCGTAAATACAACAGGGATATTTAAGTTTTGGCGCTCCACCAGCGAGACTGGTGCGGGTAGCTGCACGCTGACCCCCGCTGGCAACTGGCCGGTGGGCTGGCTGGCAGCATTTAAGGAGAAGCGCAAGTTATTGGCTGAGGTGCCCGCCCCTGCTTTCGCAGTAAATGGAATGCTGAAAGGATAGTTCTTGGGTATGTCAAGCTTGTAGGGTGATGGGCCTACCGTTACACGATTAATCGTGAACGCTTTTTGTTCTGGCCTATCAGTAATGTCGGGATGAACTGCGCTTATTTTATATAAGCCAGAATCGGTTATGGTTGGCTTGAAGGTGTATGTAAAGTTACCCGAAGCATCGGTGATGACACTAAACACGCGCTCAAAACCTTGTTGGTTAAGGATGAGTTTGAGGCGGGTATTAGGCAATGGCGCTTGGCTGGCACGATCCAGAGCACGACCGGTAATGACGACGTCTTGATCGCCAAAAGAGCTAATTGGACTGACATCGGTCACTTCACCCACATACGCTGTGTCTATCAGTGAAACTGATTTTTCTGATCCACGTCCGGCAATTTGCACTTCGTCTTCTTGACCGGAGTGGTAACGCAGCTTATCGACCTCTAATTTAACGCGAATGTTATTCGGGCTAGATGCAGGAACGTTTAGATTGAACACGTCTGAAACATAGTTGCTACCTGCTGGTATGCGCGCTACGGTTAATCCATTGGTGAGCGTAACTACGTTTGCGCCAAACACTTGTTTGTAAGGCTGTGAGCTGAGAACGTTGCCATCGGAATCAATGATCTTTAAGCGCAACTCATTCGATGGATTAGCACCATTGCTCGTACCCGTCAGTAGCTCAATATCCACGTCGGTGGTGTTTTGTATGGTGAGTTTGAGTTTGCCTGTGGCGCCACGTGTGAATTCGTCCGTAGCCATTTCGACAACCAGCGCACCTTCGGTGACATCGATGGTTTGACTACGAGAGATTTTGACCATTTCGCCTTCGTTCGGCGCGATTTCTACACCGACTTGCGCTTGGGCGGATGTAGGTAACTCTGCATAACCACCCACAATTACCGTCATCAAGCGTGTTTGATTAGCGGCTAGAGCAAAGACTTCTGATTTATGGTCTTTGAATTGCGTGGCTGCTTTGTTGATTGGCAGACGCACTACAACTCGCATGCCATCCAGCGTGCTGCTAGAGGTGTTCGCCACTTGAACTTGCAGTTTGTTCATTACGCCGCGCTTGAGTGGCAAGCCGGAAGCGATTTGAGTGGTGACATTGGGTAACAAGATACTGCGCGGTAATTCCACGCCATTCGCATCGACCGTGGCCACCGTGTAGCGGCGCTCTCCTGATGTGTAACCGGTATCCGTCAATGTTGTAACGGTAATTGCCGTGGCGGTCAGCTTAGTTTTGCTGGCCTCTGCACCTACATACACAAGGTAGCCTGCGAGGTTGCTGTTAGGGGCTGTCCATCTCAAGGTGGGGAGATCGTTTCCTAATTGTTCGACCACAAGATTCCGAACTGGCAACAGGCTGGCATTTAAATAGGACGAGTTTGATATGGCGGATTCGTTACCCGCTGCATCCACCGCCGTCACGACATAAGCACCCTGCGTAGGTGAAGGATTGGTGTCGTAAGTGACCGGGTTTTTAATGCGTGTTTTGAGCGGGGTCAGCCCTTCTATGCTGGTTAAGCTAGTGCCTGTTGAGCGATAGAGGTTATAAAAATCAACCGTGCTTGCGAGAGGTGGCTGCCAAGTGGCGTAAATCCCTTGGCCAGTCAATTGCAATGCGAGATTTTGTGGTGCGCCTGGTGCAGTAGCACTGGCAATCACATCTACTGAGGCGCTTTGACCCGACACAGACTCTTGTCCATTGGATTGACGCACAGAAGCCACGGCATATTTATATGCGCCATCTTGCGGAGTTTGGTCTATGTACTCAATACCGCTGGAACGAATCAGCGCTTGAAGTTCGCTCTGACCCGGTGCTTGTCGATAGAGCTGATAGTTGCTTGCTTCATCTAATGCTTGCCAACTCAATTTCACTTTGCCGCCAGGCTGTGCCTTGCCAGTAAAACCAAATGGGACGTTAAGCGGCGGCAGATTGCCTTGATAAACCTGGAAGCGGTTGAAGGCAGACACCTTGCTGGAGAAGTTGTCTAAATCGTCTTGGGCTTGGAAGCTGAAACTCAATGTTTCGGATCCGGTTAACCCCGCATCGCTAGGCAGTGTAAAGCTGGCCTTGTAGGTGGTTGAGGTAAGTTGCGTGAGGCCACTTAAAACAACGGGCGAACGAACCGGGCCGGAGAGTAGATATTTCACCTGTGGTGTGGTGCTCGGCACTTTGCTAAAGGTGAAGGTGGCTTGCACAGCTTGTGCACTGTCATTTTTAATCGGTGCGGGTGGGTTTAGCGCAATCCCCGAAAGCGATGGGCCATCCGTATCAATTTTTAAAGTTGCGCCTACATCAACATCTGTTCCGCGATTACCTACGGCGTCGCGTGCCGAGAATATGGCATTGGCTAGACCCGAAGCCGTATTGGCATCAATCAAGAAACTACCCGAATAAGTGGTATTGCCTGTGCTGAAAAGCTCTACGGGAATAGGTGTGCCGCCCTGAGGAACGATGGATAGATAGGGTGTTGTTTGTAATGCTTCGCTGGTGGTCACAACGAGGTTAATGCGACCTTGTCCCATGCGCCCGGTAATCGCGTCCGTCTTACCCAACGAGGTATAGGTAATTGAGAGTGCTTTCGGCAATGTGCCGTCAGACGTTGCCTGTACGGAGTTTGTTGGTACAGAGGGAGTCCCCGCGCTATTCACTGAAACAACGCGATAGGTCCACGTTGCGTCTTGTGGTGGTAAATCGTCGTACGTCACAACCGTTAAAGGCCGACTATTGATTTTGACCGCTTCTGAAATGTTTGCGAACGGGGTCGGAGCACGGTAAATGTCGTAACCCGTTACGTTTTGATCCGTAGAGCGACTCCAAGCAAGATGTATTTTTCCTGCTGGCTGAGCCGCAGCCGTTAGACCGCTTGGGCTGGCTGGAACGGTGACGTCGAGCGTGACTGTCGTAATGACGGAAAGTGCGCTCGTACCATATTGCGAAGTGGCGGTGGCTTGGATCTGGTTAGCGCCAGGAATAAGCGTAACGCTGCCTGTGAAAAGGCCATTACTGCCCACAACAACAGGGCTGCCCACAGCTTGTCCGTTTAATAAGATTTGCACAGAACTGCCTACTAATGCACTACCAGAGACTGTTTGATCCGCTGTTCGAGTCGTTATTCCTGTTGTCGGTTTGCTCAGTACGGGGGCATTAGGCACAGCATGCGTTACGTTGATTGAGTAACTCACCGTCGATACGTTGTTCAATGAATCCACAGCGCGCAAGGCGACGGTGTGCGCGCCATTGGCGACGCTGTCGATATTAAAGGGAACTGTATAGCTACCACTGCCGCTGGCGGTAGCAACAACACTGCCATCTACCAGTAATTCAATACGAGAAATGCCGCTGCGATCAGTTGCCGAAAAGGTGATATTGCTGGTGCGGGTAAAGATGGCCCCATTAGCTAAGGCCGATCCATTGGCAACGATATTGGTCAGTTGCGGGCCATCTGTATCCGGCACAGCAGGCGTGCGCGACAAGGTGATAACAACGCTTTGTTCACTTACACGTGCTGCTCGGTCAGTCGCTACAGCTTTGATGGTGTGTGTGCCATCGGTGCTGACCGTTGTATCCCAACTGTATGTGTAGGGGGCCACTGTGCGGGTGGCAACGAGGACATTATCAATATAAAGCTGAACTTTTGTGACGCTAGAGCCATCAGTGGCGGTCGCTTCTATAGTGATGGGGTCTGTAATCACGCTGCCTGCAGCGGGGTTAGTAATGCTGACGGTTGGCGCTTGCGTATCAATGAGCACTCCCCCCGCTAGGTTGGCTGTTGTGACGGTGCCGGTCGCGTTTCGGAACTGAACATTGATGGTTTTTAAACCTTCGCCATCAGAAGTCGTAAACAGCACTTGCGTTGCGCCATTAGTCAGTGCTTGGAACGAAACGCCCGAGAAGGCATTGCCCTCAGCAATACGATATTCAGTTGCGTTGACGCAGGAAATATCAAGCGAAACTGCATGCTGCTCGTAGTAAGTGGCCGGTGTGGTTAGGCGTACTGTGGGATTGAGCAAGGGTGCGGCTGTAAGGTAGCTACCAAAATTAACGCCGGTAGAAACGTTGTCACCTAAACCTTGTGGATTAGCTGCCACTTCTTTAGGCCCCGTACTGTGTCCCCACCAATTCCCTGTTGCCGGAATAATGGATAAAGGAGTTTTGTTGTTGACTGCGAATACGGTATTGCCAGCAAACTGCGTGCTAGTAATGGTGGGTTTGCTGTTGCCATCGGCCTCTACGCCGGTATTGTTACGTAAAAAACTGGAGCCACTGATGGCCGAGTTAGCGCCATCTAATAAGCGCAGCGCTAATGCGTTATCCGAAAATTGCATGTATTGCAGAGTCGGACTCCACCCACGTAGCGTTAATGCTGCGGTTGTCTCTGTTCCGTCTAAGGCTCCTGCTGCTCCTGCATAGCGCAAAGCCATATCACTTAAAGTGATTGCTCCGTAAACCGAAGCAGATTTTTCTATACGAACACCACGCCAATCTCCTAAAGTAGCCGTTTGAGCTGCACCACTCACCTGCCCTCCCACGCTGTCATCCTTCTGACTGGTCAGCGTAATGCCTTTACCTGCTGTTAATCGGTCGCGCACAACCAATTGCGCATCCGATCCGAACTTAACAACCACGCCATCTTCCAATGTCAAACCGGCAGCGAATGCTTGAATCGGCAATATCTGCGCGAGAAAAGCCAAGCTCAAAATGCTGACAAAGCTACGTAGCGATTTGGTGGTTACAGAAGGTTTTTCTGAGCTGAGAGTAATCAAGTTCGTCATCATTATGGATGCAGATTTATTCGTTTTATAAGGAGTCATCACCATTCTCTATTCAGTTCGCCTAGGGATTGATGGTGATGGCACTGGAAGTAACGCTGGACAAGCCTGAACCACTCGCCGTAATCGCGGTAGTTCCTGCGGATATACCGGTGAGCTTTGCGGCAACCGAATTAGCACTGCCCGGCAATATGTCTACCGTTGCCGGCACTGTGGCAACACCCGGCGCACTACTCGTCAAACTCACCGAAAACGTACCGACAGCTGTTTGATTACCTGAATAGATGGCACCCGGGGTCGAGAGATAAACCCTAAAACTAGACTGACTTCCCACTTTAGTGCCCGCAAGACCACTGAACTGCAGTTGTGGAGTAATCACATCAACGGCCAAGTCTTGTGTAGCCGTGTAACCCGCTGCATTCGCAGTCACTGTGGTATTACCTAGATCAACACCCGTCACCTTAAAATACGCGGAGTAACTACCGGCCGGTATCGTCACCGTCGCAGGAACATTACAAATTGCCAGAGAACTACATGCAAGATTGACAGTGATTGCATTAACGCCACTCAAGTTCGTTCCATTCACTGCGCGATAGACATAGACTTCACTAGAGTACGTGTTCAACCCCTTCCCTACCGTGACGCTGGTGGTTGAGAACTTCAATTCAGGGGCCGCCACTGTTTGAACAGTAGATGTGGCACCGCTAACACCGGCTAGCTCCGCCTTAATCTGATAGCTGCCCGATGCAACCGGTGTATCTGCATAAACGTAACAATTACCAACGCAAGAGTGGGCATATCCCGCCTTTACCACCACCTGTGTAACCACATTTCCGCCCGTGGCTACATCGTGGAAACCAGGAACCATTCCCACTGACGTCGCATTCTCAACTGATAAATCAAATGGCATGTCGACTGCCGCTGTCTGATTTGATGCCCCCTGTGTGGTCAGGCTAATGTAGAAGCCATCACGCCCACTTTCGGTACTCCGGTTGTTGTCCAAACTATTGAAGGTAACCACAGGAGCAATCACATTAACTGAGGCCTTGGTGGCCGGTGATGTATAGCCAGCACTCGTCGCATCAATCGTAATCGGCGTCCCATTCGTTAAATCAACGCCGGTCACCATAAAGTACACTGAGTCACTACCGGCCGGTATCGTCACCGTCGCAGGAACACTCGCCTTACTGGCGTCACTGCTGGTTAAATTCACCGTAAGGGCATTAACGCCACTCAAGGCTGTTCCATTCACTGCACGGTAGACATAGACTCCACTAGAGTATGTGTTCATTCCCTTCCCTACCGTGACGCTGGTGGTTGAGAACTTCAACTCAGGGGCCGCCACAGTTTGGACCGCAGACGTGGCACTGCTAACACCGGCTAGCTCCGCCTTAATCTGATAGCTGCCCGATGCCACCGGTGTATCTGCATAAACGTAACAATTACCAACGCAAGAGTGGGCATATCCCGCCTTTACCACCACCTGTGTAACTACGTTTCCGCCCGTGGCTACATCGTGGAAACCAGGAACCATTCCCACTGACGTCGCATTCTCAACTGATAAATCAAATGGCATGTCGACTGCCGCTGTCTGATTTGATGCCCCCTGTGTGGTCAGGCTAATGTAGAAGCCATCACGCCCACTTTCGGTACTCCGGTTGTTGTCCAAACTATTGAAGGTAACCACAGGAGCAATCACATTAACTGAGGCCTTGGTGGCCGGTGATGTATAGCCAGCACTCGTCGCATCAATCGTAATCGGCGTCCCATTCGTTAAATCAACGCCGGTCACCATAAAGTACACTGAGTCACTACCGGCCGGTATCGTCACCGTCGCAGGAACACTCGCCTTACTGGCGTCACTGCTGGTTAAATTCACCGTCAACTCTAACTTAGGTGAGTAGGCCACGCCATCCGTTCGACGAGAAATGCTTACAGCATATAGATAGGTATTCAAGCCTTTGCCAGCGATAAGTGCATTGCTGCTAAAAATAAGATCTGGTTTGCCCGTAACGGTAACCGGCACGCTAGCGGCATTTAAACCGGCAGCACTGGCCGTCAGCGTAGTACTACCTTTAGCTACGCCCGCAACACTAATTTGCACAACACCACCCGAAGTCTGCCCTTCTGCGATGGTTACAGTTGGCAGGGAGATCCGTGCCTTTGCCGCATCGGCTATTGCTAAGCTCACCACCACCCCGCCCGCAGGAGCAGGTCGTGACAGAGTCACCGCAAAGTTTTCTGTTGATATATCCACGGGTATTGAAATTGAGGTAACTGCTGGACTACCTATCTTGATCGTCACGGCCTCTACTGTTGCGGGCAATGTGGCTGATTGGTAACCCGTCGCTGTCGCTGTAATAGTGCTTGAACCTGTGGCAACACCTGTCAGTACAAAGTTGGCGTTAACTTGCCCTTCAGGAACAGTGATCGACGCGGGGACTGTAGCAATAGCGGTATTGCTGCTACTTAGCGTGATCACCACCCCGCCCGTGGGAGCTGGGTCAGATAAGGTAAGTGGAATTGAGCGTGAAAGGCCAGGAGCAACCAACGCACCGGCGGGTAGATTGAGTGACACGGGACGCACCGTGACACTAGCACTGCCACTTACAAAATCAGTAGCCTGTGCAGAAATGGTAGCCGCACCAATTGCAACCGTAGTCACCGATGTTTTTATTGAAGTTGCCCCTGCAGGAATTGTGACTGTTGCAGGAATCGTGGCTACAGCGGTATCACTGCTCGCCAATCCCACTGTGATGCCCGATGTGCCCGCAGCCACACTAGATTGAAGTGTTAACTCGGCTGTACGACCTACCCCTAAAATCAATGCGTTCGGGGTCAGTGTGAGTGTGGGTGGTGCAATAACGGTAACCTGCGTTTGCCCACTGACAAAACCCGTTTTGCTAGCGGTGATAACTGTATTGCCGAGATCGAGACCGTTGATCTGGAAGGTGGCCGCAGCTTGCCCTCCTGCAATGGCTACGCTGGTTGGTACACTTGCGACACTGGGAACGCTGGATACGAGTGTGACTGTCACTCCACCTGTCGGTGCGACATAAGGCAAGTTTACGGTGATAGTTTTAACCGAGCCCTTAACCACAGACGCGGGTGTGGGAGTAACCGCCAATTGTGCTGGCGATACGGGTAAGACCAGTTCATTGGATGTTAAAAACTCTCCAGAGTTAACAGGATCTGGAGTGCGAAGACGAAGTAGCAAGTTTCCCGTAGAACTAGGCGCTGTGATGGCCGCACGAACTTGACTTGTAGAGAGGAACTGCGTGGTAACAGCCGCGCCGTTAACCATCAATATTGACTGATTGGTTAGGTTACGACCATTTACGGTGACATCTACAGCTCCCTGACCCAAATAGAGTGAGGAAGGATTTAAGGTGGTTATCACTGGTTGTGACTGAACCACGGTTAACGCATTCGAAAGCTGAACTTCTCCCGCATCGGTTAACAAACGCATCGATGTAGAACCGACGCTCGTTGTAGCATCTGCTGTTACAGACACACTCGCCTGTGTCGCCGTACCACCGGAAAGAATTTGCGCACTTAGACCTGTTTTGTCGAAACGCGCATTAGTTAAGCCGCTTAGGCGGCCCCCACTTAAAGCGACAGTGGCTGTTTCGCCTATTTGTATTGTATTGGGTGTAACTGAGGTAATACTGGGTGATGTGCCCACGGAAACTGAGCCAGAATTTACGACATAGGGAATGCCACGAAGACCCCACTTAACGCTGCCGGTTATATCGCCAGTAGGTACTGCTATTGCGTTCAGTGTATTACCCGTGGCCTGATTGCCTACGCCTGAAGGGGATGCGGCCAAGTCTATGGTGATTGCAGAGCCTAGATGATCACGTATCTTGATGTAATTAAATACAGGGCTGGAACCTTTTACTGCCAACCCACTTCCATGTTGAAACAACACATAATCAAGCCGCGTATTAACAGTCCCTGAATTGAATACCCATTGCTTCCAGTCACCTGCCGCAGCTACTTGACCTAGCCGGACTTTGTCCGATAACACTTGTATAACACTGGTCGCCGTTCCCAAAGCTTTAATTGCGCCAGCTTGCACAGTTAAGCTGGAACTAGCCGCCATGTAAATGGTGACACCGGGGTCTACCGTAAGTACAGCCCCGTTTTGTACGACCACATCCCCTGTAACCAAGTAAGGCGCATTCGCCACCGTCCAACGTGTATCCACTGCAATCGCACCCGACACAGTCGTATCGGCAACAGCATGCGCTGTAAGCAAGAAAATAAATGCAGCCAATAATCCGCGCCAGATTGTCTGATGTCCAAGTTGAAATTTGGCACGCACAAAGGAAAGCGTTGATAGAGCAACGTTAGAGGTCTGCATAATATTGGAAGCGGTACGTTAGGTTTTATATGATTTTCTGTATGCTTTTTTTGTATCTACCGCTTGGTTTCCGCCACCCAAGCAGGATACCCACCCTCCAAGAGGGTAGTTAACAAAAACCCTTCTTGGAAAAGTTTATCGGCTATAGGCCAAGCGGCTCTGTTCCCACCATCGACAACAACAATCCAGCGTTGCTTGGAAAGTTTAGGCATCTCGGTTTCAATTTGATGGGGCAATACGCGCAACGACTGCGGAAAAGGAGAAGCCTCAGCATTTGGCGAAATTGGACGTAAGTCGATAATCTGAATATCAACCCCATCTTTAATGGCCTCGGAAAGTTGTTTAGGCTTAATGACAAGCGGGCCTGCGGGTAATGAAGGCTTATCAAATTTTAATTTGAGTTGATTCCACTCAAGCGGTGTTCCAGTTAACCGCTGACTAGCCAGCTTTGCGCTTTCTACACTGGTCGCGGGAGTGGCTTTTCGATCGTTGTTAGCTAAAGTTTGTGCTAACCGGAAAGAGGGACTGGTGGTGTAATAAATATGGCGAATTAATTTGGCGGGCGTTTTATTGGGATTCGCATTAATAGTGCTACTCGCGTTTTTTGCATTCGCCTCGTCTGCATCAACTAAAATAAAAGGAATATTTAATCCTATTAAGGCCTGAACGCCCTCAGGAGAAATCTCCCCTGGAAGTTCTTCTATTGCCGAAAGCATAGGCGCGGAAACAATCTCAGCTTTGCTCGGCTTACCCGACTTAACTGCCTTAACGTCTTGCGCAAAGCTTTCTAAGGTAAATAAATTCCCCAAAAAAACCAAAATAAAAAACAGCTTTGTAAAGGTATAGACACGGTTATATAGAATGAAATACACAAAGTTCCCCAATTAAAAGTTGGCCGAAATTTAGCACAACCGCATTGCCAAATAATTACATTCGGCATATTTACAGCTTCTACTAGAGCAAGGTGGGAGTGAGCTTTTTTTCGAAGGGAGCGATGATATAGGATTATATTCAATATGTATATGGCACTTTGATGCATATTGGATTAGTGAGTTTTAAGAAAACCTTTTCCAATACTGGCCTTTCTTCGTACCTGATTACGTATTCATTGTTGAAAAACATCAGATTTATTTGACAGTGTGTAACCGGTCAAAATATTATTTTTGAACCTTGGTGTAGCAGATTGGTTGTATATCCATATCGACTTTTTTAATGTCCTTCAATAGCATTTCCTTCGGTACGTTGAAGTGTGGTTAGTGATGTTGGGATACGTTTACAAGTAGTAGGGCAACGTTTGATGAATATCTTGCAGGATCTAACTCACCCCGACCCCCCACAACTTTTCTCCTAATCATTAATCCGTATATACCTCACCGCTGGCTTTTCCTTTGACACACTTTTATTAGTATTTGAATAGTGTTCATTTTGATGTCTGTCACGAGTTAATGATCTGTCCGGTTCTGTAGCACACCAACTGTCCGGTTGTCATAGTCCTCCAAAAGGGAGGAATTATGAAACGGGCGGCACTGTTACAGGAGATACGGAAGATGAGATTCGAAGAAGCGTATATAGGTTGGAACAACGGTCAGCTAAGCCAAGCCGAAGCAGCCCAAATACTCGGGGTTTGTGAGCGCAGCTTTCGGCGATACCTCGT
>Ga0209181_10009634_pt1 | contig 12677 bp, 10 predicted proteins | sample MAT05_FD_187208 | JGI IMG/M metagenome (GOLD analysis project Ga0209181, IMG submission 187208) | Freshwater microbial communities from Lake Fryxell liftoff mats and glacier meltwater in Antarctica - MAT-05 (SPAdes) (version 2) | ecosystem: Environmental > Aquatic > Freshwater > Ice > Liftoff... | reverse complement strand
AGCAAAATAGGGGTTCGCCTCGCCAATAAACTGCCAAACCAAAACCGACAGGGTCGGTACTTGCCCCAGACCGATCACAGATGTCAGCCCATAGTCGAACCAAGACAACAGAAACGACTGAAAAAAAGCTGTCAGCAAAGCCGGTTGCGAGACCGGTATCAATACCCGGCGCCAGGCGTCGCGGCGCGACCCGCCGAGTGTCCGTGTCAATTGTTCCATAGCGTGCAGCCGTTCGTCCCAATGGCTGGAAAAAAATAAAACGCCAAACGGCAGCAGTAAAAGTACCTGAGCAACCACCACTCCCAAGATGGATCCACTGAGATCGGCCTTCAAAAAAAAGAACTGTAGGCAGTAGGCATAGATCACTGGCGAAAAAGCAAAAGGTAAACACGCGATGGCCTGAAAACGCGTCCGCTGCGTATGTGCCGCTACCATTTTCCCCAAAACGAACCCTCCGATCGTGACGGTAAAAGCCACACCCGCCGACAACAAAACCGAAAGCCAAAGACTACTTCCTACACCACTGCCGGAAGTGAGCGCCAGCTGCCAATTGGCCGACGAGAGCCCTTCTGGTAGTAGCCTCGGGTACCGCCAGTTGCCTGCCAGCGACAAAAGCGGCAGGTAAACAAATGGCAGCACCAACAATGCCAGAAAAAGGGCAAGAAGGGTCCTTTTCATTTTTGTTTCATTTTACGGAATATCCACCAGGCTGCCAAGCCAACAGCGCCAGCGTACAACAGCGTGAGCACATACGCCTGTGGCACATCTGAGATGTTGAATTTTCGAAATTTCTGCGCAATCAAAACCGAGATCATTCGGGGCGACTGCCGGCCCAACAGCAGGGGCGCTTCATAAGCTCCGAATAAAAAAATACCACTCAAGCCCAGGTTGGGCAACGCCCGGCGCAGCAAAACCGGTACCGCCACACGCCAAACAGTTTGCATTGCGGAGGCACCGAGTGTTTGGGCAACTAGCATCAATTGTGGCAGGTTTTCGGCCCGCCGGTATTGAAGAAACAATATGGAAAAAAAAGGAGCTGTCAATGCAGTCAAGGTGACCAAGATACCTACGTGCCAGGGGTCGTTGATTAATTCCGGGGCGTATTCAAGATCGGAAATTAACCCCGCCAAGACGCCCGTCCTGGCCAGCAAACCCGACTTTCCAAGCCATTGGAAGGTCAGGAAAGCAGCAGTGAGTGGCGGAATGGCAAGCGGCAAATACATCAAGTAGCCGGGCATGCCGTTGTCGAGCCGGTCGCCCCAAGCCAAGACCACAGACATAGCCAGAATGGTAGAAACCACAACCACGGTCGCCGCAATACCAACGCTCAGAGCCAGAGAATACCAGGTTTCGGACGCGCACAATACCAAAGCCCAATAGGTTAGGGTGAAACCCGACGTGAGTGCACCAGCCAAACCTAAACTGTAGGCCAGAGCATAGCTTAAGCCGGCAACCAGCGGCAAAAGCATGAGGGCCAGAAACACCGCGAGGCCAAACCGGTTCAAGTGTTGGGACGAAAATACCGTTTGCCACATGGTCTGTTATTGTTCGATCACTTTTGTTCGGAAATCAGCATACAACCGGATCATGTATTCAGGTGCAGGTTCACGCAAGGCTTTGTTCTCAATCGCGGCACGGCGCGGGGCATAGCGACGGCCAGGAATGGAACGGAATTTTGCCTGCCAATCCGCCGGTAGCTTGGGTATTGAAAGCACGGTGCCGTCGCCCCAAACGGCGGGATTGAGTTTGTGGAGTTGTGCTCCGGGTGAAATCAAAAAGTTGGCGACGACCATAGCCCCTGCCTTATTCGAAGCCAAAGCAGGTATACCGAGAAAATGCGAGTTTTGGATCGTGCCCGAATCGTACACATAAGCGCGGGCCGTATTGGGAAATATGCCCTGCAGGATTTTGTTGTCCACCTCGTTGTCGTTGTTCGAAAAAGTGAAATCCAGTTCGCCGTTGGCAAACATTTGATGCATAGCCGCGAGGGTTTCCGGGAAGGTTTCGCCTTTTCGCCAGAAAAATGCTTTGTTTCGGTTGAGGAAATCCCAGAGTTTGCCGCTCAGGTCCGCGTATTTTTTTTCGTCGAAAGCGCCGTCGAGCGCCAGTTTGTCACCAGCAAGTGCAATCATCCAGGATTTCAAAAGGGTCATGCCCGTAAATTCGTATGGGATGGTAAACTTCCCAGGGTGCGCCCTGACCCAGATTTCGAGCTCGGGCAGCGTAAGCGGCGGTTGGGGGGTACGGACGGTATCGTAAATAACGGCAAATTGAACGTTGCCCCAAGGGCATTCATAGCCATCAGTTTTTTGTTGAAAATCAAACCCGATAAAGGGATTTTCAAAGTCGATGTATTGTGCATTCGGCAGCTTTGGGGCGAATGGCCCGTACAAGGCTTCAATCTGGCGAAGTTGAAAAAACGTTTCGCCATTGATCCAGCACAGATCAATTGCACTGGTCGATTTTCCAGCCTCCTTTTCGGCCAGCAGGGTTTTGACAATTTCCGTTCCTTGCCCCGGCGCGATTTGCAGGGTTATACCGTAACGCGTCTGCACTTCCGGTACCACGAAGTCGCGCACATAGCGGTTGATGAGTGGATCGCCCTGCCACATCATCCAATGTACGGTACTGCCGCGTGCTTGATTTTCAAGATCGGTCCAGGAGAGGGTAAGCAGATCGGGGGCGGTTGAATTGCCGCCGTTTTGCTTACAAGCAGTAATTAAAAACAGGCCTACTACAAGGAAACAAATCAGTTTTGGCATAAACGTTTTTCAATGGTAAAACTCAAAAACTGCGTGTATTTTTCAACAACACTTCTTTTCCTCCTGCACCGACGGACATGGCACGGCGCCATAGGAGCAAAATACGCAACAATCGCCCGATTTGGGCTTTAGCAGCGTTTTACAGTTGTCACATTCGTAAAAAAACTGACAACTGTCCATCGGCATAGTCTCCTCTTTTGCGTGTCCACATTGCGGGCAGGTGAGGATGGATTTCAAAAGGATTGTTTTCATTGTGTCCGTATTTTTTGATTAATAACCGAATACCCGGTCGCGTCGATGGCATTTTGAATAGCAACACTGTTGGTCTGTTGATCGTCAAACTGAACCGAGGTTATGCCATTTTCATACGAGACAGCTACTTCGAAGATGCCGGGGAGTTTCTGAATCTCCGCCCTGACATGATTTTCGCAGCTGGCACAGGTCATGCCTTTTACTTCGAGCTCTACCTTTTTTAAATTGTATTGTTCATTTGGAACCAAAGCGGCTGTATTTGCTTTTAGGAAAAACCAATTTGCGTAAAGCGGGAAAGAAGAAGCCATGGCTGCAAGCAGAGTGATGCCAACCAAAAATGACCTGGTTTGCATAAACGATCGTTTTTCGGGGACCTGGCATCCACATCCATCAACCGATTGTGGTTTCAGTTGTTGGTACCAGGCAAATCCCAATGCCAGCCCTGTTGCTGCCAATAAGAAAGGCCGCGCCGGCTCAATCCAGGAGAATGAAGCAGCAAGGCTGCTCGTTCCGGCAAAAAATGCCACTGCGGGAAGGATACAACATAGCGAGGAGGCTATTGCAGTGAAAAGACCCGTAAGCGTAGCCGAATTTTTGTGTTTCATATGCTGCCGTTTTTAAAATGTCCAACGCAAAGAAAACTGAATTTGCCTTGGCGCGCTCGCATTTCTACGCACCAACAGCCCTGATGCTTTCGAGCCGGTTTGCACCTGGTTACTTTGCGTGGCATTGTTAGAATACCCACTCAGGTTGGCTGCGTTGAACAAATTGAACGCATCGGCGCGCAGGAAGAGGTTGCCGCGCTTGCCCGTCGGTATTTCATATTCTACTGACAGGTCGAAGGTATTGGACCAGGGCAGGCGGTCGTTGTTGCGGGTTTCGCCCGGTTGGCGGTCGCTGTTGCCCACGTAGGCGTCGCCGAAAGAGCGGCCGTCGCCGTTCAGGTCGGTAGTTCCATAAACGGCTGCATCGGGAATGCGGTTGATCGGCTGCCCGCTTTGGAGCAAAGCGGCGAGCGTCATCGAAAGGCGTTTCCAGGGGTAGTAGGTTGCGATACTGTTGATAACATGCGTCCGGTCGTTGATGCCGGGCGCCCATTCCCCGTCAAAATTGTTCGAATCCATCGCTTTGAAATTGATGTCTTCGGTGTTGTTTTCCAGTTTAGACAGGGTGTAAGTGATGCGGTATGCAAAATTGTCGTCGCCCTGGTCTTTCTGAAAATTCAGGCTGAGCGCCGTATAACGAGATTTGCCAGCCGTTTCGCTTACAACGATATTGCGTGCCACACCACGCACAGTATCCGTGCCAATGATGGCAAAACCGCCCGGGTCGATGGCCACGGGCCGGGTGGCATCGGCTTGCGCTTGCGTGCGCACGGTTACGTTTGCGGGGTTGTCCAGCGGATACGGCGTTGGGGTATTCAGTTCGCGCAGGCGAAACAGATTCCTGGATTCGTTGCGCACCACATCCACGTAAAACAGGCGTTTATCGTCGATTTGTTTTTGATACCCCAGCGAAAACTGGTGCGTGTACGGGTTTTGATAGCCGTTGGGGTTCAAAATACGCCGTTCTCCGCTGAACGCCTGGGCACGATTGGCTTGCAATTCTTCAAAAGTAGGCCCTTGCAAGTAGGTCACGTTGTTGGCCGAAGCACCGATATTACCGTCGAAAGTAATTTTATCCAAATCGGTACCGGCTGGCAAAATACCTTGATCTTTCAGGGCCTGTAGTTGCCGTTTGTAATCTGCATCGGTGGTATTTTGTTGCAAGGCATCGGAATAGACGGCGTACAAAATTTTATCGTAAAAAATACCGTAGCCGCCGCGCAGACTGCTGTTTTTAGTAAGCTTTTGGTTGAAACTGAATCGTGGGGCGATGTTGTTCCTGTCGCCTTTGTCACCGCCGCCTTTCGACAGATTGTCATAATCGTATCGCAGCCCGAGGGTCAGGTTCAGGCGGTTTGAGACGGACCAGGCGTCTTCCAAATAACCGGAAAATATATTCTGGGTAGCGCCGAACGAGGCGGGACGCAATTCAACACTGTAGGCCAGCACCTGCACATCTGCTGGGATGTCGTTCACATTGAGGTCTGCGCCTTTATTCAATGCTTTGACGGTGGCCAGTTGAGACTCGTTCAATTGTACAGTGTAACTGCCGTTGGGATTTCCGCCGCCGAGCAGTCCGTGTTTCGACGAGAGCAATTCCACCCCGGCCTTGAAGGTATGCCGGTCGCGGTAAACCGTGATTTTCTGTTGGGCCTGCACGGTATTTTCTGTAGCATCGAATAAATATCCCGGATGTCCGAGTTGGGCTGCTGTTACGCCCGATGGGTCAAGCACGTTTACGTTTGGGCTATCGACATTTGCAGCCCGCCCGTAATTCCAGCGGAAACGGCTGTATTGCACGTTTGTTTCAGATTTGAAGTTGTCTCCGAGGTAAGTATTTTGGGAAGCAAGAAGCGCAGAGTTGCGGTCTTGAAAATTGGCTGCGGAAGGGAATGCCACACCGCCGGTCAAACCGCCGCCTTGCCGGGCAATATTAACCACACCGAGGTTACCGCGCAGTGAAGAGCGGAAATGGTTGCTCCAATGCCGGTCGATTTTAGCGGATAAATAGGAGAAATTATTCTCCCCGCGAACCGTTTCATTCACACCCAGCGCCGGAGAATTAAGCAAGTTGTCCTTCACGTCGCGGGTGTATTCGGCATTGAGGTAGTAAAAGGTCTTGTCTTTTTGCAGGGCGCCGCCCAACGCAAATCCGGCCTGATACCTTTGAAAACCGTCTTTCACCTGGTTTCCGGAGAGGTCGCGTTGGGCAAAAGGCGATTCGGCGTCCACCACCGAACCGGGGCGCGTAACGACAAAGGCTTCGCCGCTGGTTTCGTTGCTGCCGGAGCGAGATGTGATGTTAATGATGCCATTGCCTGTAAGCCCGTATTCGGTTGAAAAGTTGTTCGTCAGCGCGTTGATGTTTTGCACAAAACCGATTGGGATATTAAATTTCATGCCACCCAGAAACTGCTCGTTGTTGTCCATCCCATCGATCAGGTAATTGGTAAACAAGGCATTGGCGCCGTTGATACCCACATTTGGTGCCTCGGGGTAAAAGCCCGTGGCCTGAACGACGTTGGGCAGGCGGTACAACAACCGGGTGATGTCGCGTCCTTCGACCGGCAATTTTTCAATTTCCTTTTGTCGCAGTTCCGAGGAAACCTCAGCGTTGCGGGCATTGATTTTGGTAGCGCCCAGCACTACAAATTCGTCGAGCGCCACTTCTTCTTTGCGGAAAAGCGGCACCATCACAGAGGCATTGGTGTTGCTGCGCAGCACAATATCCGTTTTCTGCGTGCCGTAAAATGTGTCGGTTTCTGCTACCTCCAAAAGGAATGCGCCGGCAACCGGTAGCCCGTAAAATTCAACCTTGCCGCGTAAGTCTGTATTTTTTTCAACGGCAAAGCCGATGGCCGGGTTTCTCAACATCACTTGCACATTGGATAAAGGCGTGTTCGCGCGTACTTCATACACCGTAACATCAAGGTCCACTTGGGCAGATAACAAACTGGAAAACGCGATTAAAAAGAAGAGGATCAATTTGAATTGCATGGATAAAATTTTGATTTAAATGACTGATTGGGCGCATTGTGACCCGTCCAAATAGTCCTGGTGCGAAGAAGGATGAAGCTTTGGTCGGTGGAAATGATAAATCCTGACAAGGGCAAATAATATTTCTTAAAGAACTTGTCAGGTTCACTTACCACACTCGACAAGGTGATAAAATCTTTTCATGAAATTTTGTTTTCAACATTTAACGCCTTCAGCAGCATGAAAATAATCATACTCGGCAACGGTGTCAGCGGCATCACCGCAGCCAGACACATACGAAAACTCAGTGACCATCAGATCATCGTCATTTCCGACGAAGCCGACCATTTTTTCAGCCGTACTGCACTCATGTATGTGTACATGGGACACATGCGGCCCAAAGATGTGCAGCCGTATGAGGACTGGTTTTGGAAAAAAAACCGCATTGAGCTGCTGCGTTCTAGGGTGGAAAATGTGGATTTTTCAGGAAAAACACTGTACATGGCTGATGGAAAAACGATTCCTTACGATAAACTTATTTTAGCCACCGGCTCGCAATCCAACAAGTTTGGTTGGCCGGGGCAGGACCTTGATGGCGTGCACGGCCTATACCATTGGCAAGATCTGGAAGCGATGGAACGCCATAGCCCGGGCCTGAAACGCGCCGTCATCGTCGGTGGCGGCCTAATCGGCATCGAAATGTCCGAGATGTTTCACTCCCGACACATTCCCGTCACCTTTTTGGTGCGCGAAGACAGCTTTTGGAACTTCATACTCCCGCCACAAGAATCGAACATGATTAACCGACACCTTGCCGAACACGGCATTGACCTCCGGCTGCACACTGAGTTGAAAGAAATTTTCCCCGATGGCAAGGGTAAGTGTCGTGCAGTGCTTGCCTCTACCGGAGAGACTATTGAATGCGGTTTTGTGGGCCTGACCGTTGGCGTAAGCCCGAACGTGGGTTTTTTAAAAAATACCGGATTGGAAATCCAACGCGGGATACTGGTCAACTCTTATTTGGAAACAAATATCCCTGAGGTATATGCCATTGGCGATTGCGCGGAGATGCGCCATCCGCATCCTGGGCGCCGGGCCATTGAGGCGGTTTGGTATACCGGACGCATGATGGGCGAAACAGTTGCCCACAGCATTTGCCGCCAACCAACGGTTTACCAACCGGGAATATGGTTTAACTCGGCCAAATTCCTCGATATAGAATACCAAGTCTACGGCGATATCCAGGCCAAAGCGCCCGAAAATCACGCCTCCGTTTACTGGGAACACCCGGACGGCAAAAAAAGCATCCGGCTCGTTTTTGACCGTGTGTCAGGATGTATTCTGGGGTTCAATCTGATGGGCGTGCGGTATCGCCATGAAGTGTGCGATAAATGGCTGCGTAACGGCGCGCACATCGAGGAGGTGCTGCAACGGCTTGGCCTCGCAAACTTTGACCCGGAGTTTTTTCCGCAACATGAATCAGAACTGGTGGCCGAATACAACCGGCAAACCGGTAAAAATATATCCTTGAAACAAAAACGCGGCTTGTCAGCGGTACTTCGATTTTTACAATAAACACGCTTAATACATGAGCAACCAATCACTTTCTATAGCTTCACCAGCGCCCATGCTCACTTCAGGCAAACAAAAACTTGCCGTCGCGTTAGCCAGCATCGGCATCCTGTTGCTCCTGATCACCTGGGCGGAGGGCAGAGCTGTTGCTCCGATCCCGGTTTTTCTTTCAGCCCCTGGATTGACCACTGTCGGTGTAATTGTTTTTATCCGGGAAGAATATCTGACACGGCCGGAAGGGGTCAAAAACAACGGCGCTTGGTTCCGTAGCCTTACTGCCCGTGGCAAGGGGTTGGCTGGTGGGTATCGTCGTCACTGGATCGAACGCTGGATGATTTACAGCGGGCCTGCGCACAAAAAGTTCATGATATAGTGCAGGCCTCTTGCGTGGGCTGTGGGGTATGGTCGGCAGTATGCCCCCGTGGGGTATTGCGGTTGGAAGGCGCGGAAACGGATATTGCCGAGCGTACGGATCAACAACGTACGGTTACAATACAGGAGGAAGGGCGAGATACTGTTCGAGTACATCGATCCAAATTACAAAAAACGGTTGAGTGGGCAATTGTTGTTGGCTGTTTTGATTGCGTTAAAGGCTGAAGAATAATTTGGCATTGTAAGCGCTTGACGCATTCAACATGCTTTGCGATTGCTGTAAATTTATTTTGCACCCTTACAACCATTTCCCAACAGCCTCATACTCGTAAATAGTCATACGGTCGATCAACTGGTCCACTTGCTGCGCATCGATGCACAAACTACGGTTTTGCTTTTTTAAAAAACCATTTTTCACCATCACATCAAGCATTTGAAGCATGGGGTCGTAGTATCCCTGCACGTTGAGCAACCCGATGGGTTTGCGGTACTGGTGCAATTGGGCGAGGGTGAGCGCCTCGAAGTGCTCGTCCATCGAACCATAACCTCCCGGCATGGTAATCACACCGTCGGTGCCTTTGATGAGCAGGGTTCGGCGTTCGGCCATGGATTCCACCACGATCATGTCGTGAACGCCCGGGTGCGCCAGTTCGAGTTCGTGAAGCTGCTGGGTGATCACGCCAGTGATGGGACCACCTGCTTCCAAAACAGCATCGGCAAGGATGCCCATGAGGCCAACGCTGCCGCCGCCGAACAACACACGGATGTTGTGCTGGGCAAGGGTACGGCCCAACAAAGCAGCTTGTTGGGCAAAAATGGGGTCGTTGCCAGGGTTGGCTCCGCAAAAAACAGCTACGGAATGCATACTTTTTGGTTTTAAAAGTTTGGGCCAAACGGCAACAAACAGGTTTTTAAGTAAAATTTAATAACTTTTGGAAGGCAAATAACGGTTAAATGTCCGGTTTAAAAGTCAAACAGCCTACCTTTGTAATCCATTCATCCGAACCGATCATAATCATCCTATGAACACACGCTTCTTGTACCTGCCGGCATTCCTGATGCTGCTTTTGATTGCCTGCAACAACGACGACGACCCCATCAGTGCAGGCTTCCCTGCCTACCGCATCCAAATCGACAACAAATTCAATTTTCTGGACGCCGAAATCATCGCTTACCTGAGCGATGAAAACGGAAGAGTCCGCGCCTATCGGGCAGTTCCACCATCCGATACGATCAACCTCGACATTTCTACTGTCGAATCGGGCGAACGGTTCGATCTTACCATTGTGAAAATAACCAACATTCTGGCGCCCGGCTCAGGCGTGGTAGACACCACCATTCTGCTGCAAACCTACACCCAACTGCCCTCAGGCCAAAAAGTGCAACTCACCAACCTGGGCGAATTGCAAACCACTGACCTCAAAATGGAGCTCTCGGGCGTGACTTCGGTAGATTCACTGGTGGTTTCCAACGGACTCGCTTTTGAACGACCTACCCCTGCAAACAATTTTTTCCTGCACTACCGCATCATTCATGGCGGAAAAATATGGGCGCGCATGCTCGTAAACGGTGGACCCTTCTGGAAGTTTGTAACCTTCGACAATGTATCGGGCCCAACCCTTGAAACTGGCGTCGACGTCAACATTTTGCCCAGCATCTTCGGCAACCCGACACCCATGGCCTTCCCCTTCACCACTACCTGGGAATACAGCCTCGATGGCGTGATTGATTCCACTACTGCATCTTTTTTTCCGCTTGGGCCCAGCCTGCGCGCACCCGGTAGTCCAATACCGGTTTTTGATGCCGTCGGAGTGTACGAACCCATCGTTAATCCCGTATTCGACCCGGGCCCAAAACCTTACTCCGGGTTCAAAATCAAAGCCTATGGCATTGATCAGTCGCCGGAAGGTTATTCCTACTACATCGATCAGTTTTTTTCCACCATACCGTCGAGCCTGCCTACCGGCAATTTTAATGTGGAAGGAACCACCCTCAGCGACAACCAACTTGTGGCAGCCCGTTGCATTGGCGATTTTGACGTGCTGGCCATATCCCGCTTTCGCTTCGGAACTCCCGGCATCACCTGGGAAGCATTCCTGCGGCCTATAGACGGACAAATCATATCCTACCGCCTTCCCGATGTGCCAGATGCACTCGGAAACAGGTTTCCTGGCCTGAAAAACTATGATTTTGGCAACATTGTGCGTGTACGTGCCGAAAATTACAACCATTCGGACGACTACGACGCCATCATCCGCAAACGTTTGCAAGCCGATGATCCCTGGTGGCAAATGAAGTTTGGGTATTTGGGAAAGGAAAAAATGTTTTAAGAGCAGTAGTTGCCAAATGACCCATCAAGTTGCTGCCGGATGACTCTGGCATTGGTATTGGCTATTGAGGGAGTAAAACCTCAATTAGAGGGGTGTAAACAACAAAATGGTGATTTGGTGCTTCGAGTGAAAGAATTAAAGTATTGGGCCAAAACTTGACAACCAATTACTTAATTTTTTTTGTTGTTTATTTATTAAATTTATTTATGCATTTAATTAAATTTATAAATATTTTTTATTAAAAAAGCTTTACGAGCTTTGCACCCTAATCAATTAAACAAAAAAAAATGAAAAAATCAATCACAAATTTAACCTTCGTTCTTGCACTGTTGACAACTATGGCGCATGCCCAAGTTTCGGCAGATTCAGCATTGATCAGTTTAAAACAAGGAAACAAACGTTTTATCGAAGGAAAAAGCTTAAGACCACATCAGGACCTACAACGAATTAAAGAGGTGTCGTTGGGTCAAAAACCCTTTGCTATTATTGTGGGGTGTTCCGACTCAAGAGTTCCAAGTGAAATTATTTTTGATCAAGGTTTAGGCGATTTGTTTATTGTTCGAACTGCTGGCCAGGTTTCAACATTTGCTTCTTGGGGCAGTATAGAATTTGGCAATGCAGTTTTGGGAGCTAAACTTATAGTGGTTTTGGGACATACTAAATGTGGTGCTGTGGCAGCTGCCTGTAATATTCCTGACGTGCCTGGTCATATTGTTACACTAATAAATGCAATTAAACCAGCAGCTCAACTAGCTAAAACATTAACGGGTGATGAGGTAGAAAATGCTGTTAAAATAAATGTAGCCATGCAGGTGCAACAACTTCAAAATCTTGAGCCTGTTTTAACAAAAGCTGTTCAAAATGGAGAAAGTCAAATTGTGGGAGCCGTATACAATTTAGAAACTGGGAAAGTGGAGTTTTTGGACCCTGACTATCTACAAACTCTAAAGAAATAAAATGGATCTCTTTTCTTCATTTGGAGCCAGTATGGCTTCACCTATGGTGCTGGCTTTTGCACTCGGTATAATTGCAACTTTATTAAAAAGTGACCTTAAGTTCCCCGAAGGAATGTATATGGGGTTAACCATTTACTTACTGTTTGCTATAGGAATGAAAGGAGGTGTAAAGTTAACATCAGTAAACATAGTTGATTTTTACAAACCTTGCTTGGCAGCCATAGCAATGTGTGTTACCATTCCTGTTGTTTCCTATTTTATTTTGCAAAAGATAGGGAAAATGGATAAGTTAAATGCTGCTGCAATAGCCGCACATTTTGGCTCAGTGTCCGCAGTAACTTTTAGCGAGGGTACTTCACTTCTCGATCTAATGCAAATTTCCTATGAAGGATACATGCCAGCTATGTTGGCAATTATGGAAATTCCTGCAATTATCATTGCGATTTATTTTGCAAAAAAAGCAATGCCGCAAACTCAAAGTAAAATGGGTAAGGTAATGCATGAGATTTTTACCAATAAAGGAACCATATTACTACTTGGAGGAATTTTAATTGGATTAATTACAGGAAAGAAAGGGTTTGAACAAGTTGCACCATTATACGATGGGTTGTTTAGAGGAATACTTTGTTTGTTTTTGTTGGAAGTAGGTTTGGTTGCCGGACGAAGGTTGTACGACTTGAAAAAAGTAGGTTTTTTTCTCTTTGCATTTAGCTTAATAATGCCGGTTATACATGCAATAGTAGGAATTTATTTAGGTTATTGGGCTGGATTATCAATGGGAGGAGCCACCATCTTTGGACTTTTATGCGCCAGTGCAAGTTATATCGCAGCCCCTGCAGCAGTGCGCATTGC
>Ga0209181_10009633_pt1 | contig 12678 bp, 9 predicted proteins | sample MAT05_FD_187208 | JGI IMG/M metagenome (GOLD analysis project Ga0209181, IMG submission 187208) | Freshwater microbial communities from Lake Fryxell liftoff mats and glacier meltwater in Antarctica - MAT-05 (SPAdes) (version 2) | ecosystem: Environmental > Aquatic > Freshwater > Ice > Liftoff... | reverse complement strand
AAATGTGTAGGTTGGGTTGAGGAACGAAACCCAACATTTTGCGGCGTTTGTTGGGTTTCGCAAAGCTTCAACCCAACCTACAATATTCTTAACCGAACCGTATTGAATTCTTAGTAGTCAGCAATAACTATAACTGACCCCTAAGACTGAGCAGAGGCATATAAATTTATTTATGCCTACTTACTCACTTGGATTTATTGTTAGTGCTTTACCTTGTCGGTGGGGCAACAATTGCTGTAACAACTACAGCTTTGACACCTTTAATTTCCTTAGATAAAGGTTCAATCTTATCCAATTCCTGTTGATTGTTCACAGTTCCTGCGACAGTTACAGTTCCATTGTCTGCTGCCTTAACTGTTAATCGTCCCTTGGGTATGTTTGCCTCCAGCTTAGAGCGAACTTCACTTGCTAGGTCGCCTGTAGCTCTTTGTGTATCGCCGCCAGTGGCATTATTTCGCTGTTCGCGGGCGCGAATATCAGCATCAAGTTGTCTTCTGCGAACTTCACTTTGTGCGTCTTGTTGAGCCGCTTGTGTTGTTTGTGCAGTTGGTGCTTGGGGAGTTTCATTAACATCGGGTGCAGACACAGTTGTTTTAGAAGCGTTATCACAAGCACCAAGACCAAAAACTAAAAGGCAACTAATTAAGAAAGGGGTTAGCTTTTGCATAGGTTTAATTCGGAATCTGAAAGTGAAACTTGTCGAGTTTATGGATATTCACGGCATAAGTGAGGTGCAAGTTTCTTAAGTTAGGAGCAAAGGTTTTATGTTCTTGCTCCTTAGATTAGAGGAAATTAGTGTAAGTTACAACTACCTGGGGTTAGAGTGTTTCATCACGACGGTCAATAATCACTACAGCAGGATCGTCTCCATGAAGACCTGTTGAATAATTGGCGCGATCGCTATTCACAACTGCTGTATCGTGATTTGTTCCTCGGTCTAAACCTGGGCGATGTGCGTCTAAATCAGTGCCATCATAGATAGCAAATTCCTCAATGCCTCTACGTCTGAGAATCGTTTCAGCTTCACGGATTTCAGCTTCCGTACCATCGATAATTAGCAAGTAGTCGCCTTTTTGGAAGCGATCGCTATATACTCGCGCCTTGTCTTCAGGAATTCCCAAGCCAACCAGTCCGCCAACAATACCGCCAGCTGCTGCACCAATCGCACCGCCAGCTACTGTTGATGCTATAGCCGTCGCTGCTGCACCACCTGCAATTACAGGCCCGATTCCAGGAATTGCTAAAGTTCCAAGACCAACTAATAAGCCAGTCAAGCCGCCTACAACTCCGCCTGTAGCTGCTCCAGCTTTTACACCTTCGTCTGCTTTATTACCTGTGCTAACATTTTTATCTACATCTACACCAGCGATCCCATGACCGTTTGTATCCTTGGCTATGATGGAGACTCTATTTAAGGGAAAACCTGCATCTCGTAATTCTGTAATTGCTGCTTCTGCATCTCGGCGATGAGAAAAGACTCCAATCGCGCGTTTGGCAACACCACTATGAGCCACATTAGATGTTGGAGCGACATAACCAGCATCTGTATTTCTACCATCTGGGTTGTCATAAATACCAAACTCTTCGACACCACCCTGATGTAAAATTGCTTCTGCTCTGGCAATTTCTGTATCTGTGCCATCTATGATGACTAAATAATGTCCCCGTCTCACGCGTTCGTCGTAAACTTTAGCTCGTTCTTCGGGAATTCCTAAACCAACCAATGCACCAAGCAAACTACCAGCTACTGCACCAATACCAGCGCCAGCGAGAGTAGTAGCTAAGGTTGTTGCTGCGGCTCCAGCCAGCATAATTGGCCCGATTCCAGGAATTGCCAAAGTCCCAAGACCGACTAATAAGCCAGTCAATCCGCCCAAGGCGCCGCCTGTAGCTGCTCCGACTTTAGCACCTTCGTCAGATTTATCACCGACGCGATCGCTTACTTCAGCCCCAGAAATATCATCTCTGTCTCCATCCTGCGTGATGACAGAGACTCTGTTCATGTCAAAACCAACTTTTTTTAATTCATGTAGGGCATGTTCAACATCTCGACGATGAGAAAATACACCTACACCACGTTTATGTACACCTACAACCATTATTCCTTCTCCTCAGCAAATATCAATTATTCACTAAATTTATAGCTCCTAATGACCTTATTAATACATGTTTCTATTTACATTTCATCAATCGCTTGGAAGAAATTTTATCTCTATCATTAGACATACGTGGTTTTATCTAAAGATAGCAACAAATTTTAATAATCAAATAAATTATGCCTGATGAAAATTAGATGTTGATTATTTAATTTATCCAAACAATCTCTAAAATATTAGTTTTAAAATCAGCTAAATTTTTGTTAAAAGCCTATCTACTAAATGTAATTTACAAAAAAATATAGAGCTAAGTAGGTAGGCGTAATTAAAAATAATATCAAACCTCACCCTCAATCCCTCTCCTTGTTAAGGAGAGGGAAGCCGGAGGCAGGGTGAGGTTTGATATTTAATTTGACCCACTTACTTATGTATCAGTTTAAAGTTTTGGAGCAAATTTTACTAATACTAAGCAAATTTGATTTTATCAAACAAATTAATATAAAATTACCAAACCTCACATTATTTTCTTTAGGTAAAAATTAATAAAAACATTTGTTTTTTGTAAAATACGACTTTTGGCAAGCAAACTTCTTACCTAAGAAAGTGTCAATTTATATAACTGGCAAGTAAATTGATGATTGAGCCATTTTATCAATGGTTATTTAATTGACTGTAAGTGAGAAAGTACTATGTTTCAAGGTCTTTTAAGTATTGGGGGATCGAACTGGCTATCTTTTGGATTAGCGCCAATAATAGCTCAGGAAGCACTAACTCCAGAAGAAGCATCAGTTCTTTTTTCTGGGCCTAAATTCTTGGTAGCATTGCTGGCTGGAGTCTTAATGGCATTTGCCTTTCAATTATTATTGACTAATTTTTCAGTCGCTGTAGGAATCTCATCTTGGGAAATTGACTCAGATTCTGATGATGATTCAGAAAGTTTAGGTAGTCAAATTCGTTCAGTTCAGACCAAAATTGGTGCTTGGGCGTTGCTAACCGTTAGTATTGCATTATTTATTGCTTGTTTTCTAGCGGTAAAACTTAGCTTAATCGAAAGTCAATCTCTAGGTGCAATTATCGGTGTAGTCATCTGGGCTACCTATTTCTCACTGGTAATTTGGTTCGGTTCATCAGCAGTAGGTTCTTTTATTGGTTCTATCGCTAGTACTGTCACTTCTGGTTTTCAAACTCTGATGGGTACAGCAACTGCTGGTATGGGTGCTAATGCTGCGAAACAACAGTTAATTTCTACTGCTGAAGATATTACAGCCGCAGTCAGACGGGAATTAACTTCAGGTTTTGATCCTGAAGGTATTAGAAATACGCTCCAAAGTTCTTTAGGTTCTCTGCAATTACCAAAGCTGGATATCACAGAAATTCGTAAACAATTTGACCAGCTTCTTAAAGATACAGATTTGCAGTCTGTTGCTAACAGCGATCTATTGCGAAATATCAATCGTCAAACATTTGTTGATTTAATTAGCAGTCGCACAGATTTATCTCAAGAAGATATCAATCGTATTGCTGACCAATTTCAAGGTGCTTGGCAACAAGCTTTGAATCGCAGCAATCCAACAGAACAAGTAATTAATTTGCTTAAGTCTGCTACTCCCGAAGAATTGAATTCAGAGCAATTAGGTGAACGCCTTCAACAACTGGTTACAGTCGGAGGTGGGAATGGCAAGCAAACCAATGGTCTAATTAAGCAAGCTATTCAATATGGCTTGAGTGCGGCTGCACCAGCAGTCCTGGAGCGGGTCAACCTTTCCAATATCGATGTCAAAAAAATTACTAATCAGTTACAAAAACTGAAAGAAAAAGTTCAAGATGTTGATGTCAATCAAATCACAGAAGAATTACAAAAATTCAGAGATGAAGCAACTAAACAAGTATCTGCAAGATTGCCAATATCACCCGAAAACACAATTAAGGCGGATGTAAAAGACTACATATTGAATTCGTTTCCTTGGCATTTTAACCGCATTACCCTAAGAGATGAATTTACAGAACTCATCTATGACGTTAATGCAGATCCAACAACTGTGAGACGGGAGTTGGAAGAAATAAATCAAGAATATTTCGCCAACTTGCTGAAGCAGCGAGGTGATATCAGTGAAACTAGGGTGAAAGAAATTTCCGAACAAATGGAAAGCGATCGCTCGGAAGTTTTAGAAACTGTAAAACAGGCCCAAACGCGAGAAAAAGGGCAAGATTTCCGCGCCCGCATTGAAGATTATCTGCGTTCAACAGGAAAAGAAGAACTCAACCCTGAAGGTATTCAACGCGACTTTGCCAAATTGCTGGAAGATCCAGAAGCTGGGTTTGAAGATTTAAGTAGCCGCTTCGGGCAATTTGACCGCGACACTTATGTACAATTGCTGCAACAGCGTCAAGATATCAGCGAAGAGGAAGCTAATAATATTGTTAGTCAACTCGAAAGCAACCGTGATAATTTCTTAAATCGTGCTAGAGAACTGCAAGAACAAGCAAAAGCTAAAGCCGATGAACTGCGCCAAAGAGTTGAAGACTATCTACGGAATACTAACAAAGACGAACTCAATCCCGAAAGTATCAAACGTGAGTTTCAAATTTTACTAGACGATCCCCAAGCTGGAATTAGCCTTTTGACTTCGCGCTTATCGCAATTTGACCGAGATACACTAGTACAATTGCTCAGTCAGCGTCAAGATTTGAGCGAAGAACAGATAAACCAAACTCTCGATCAGATCGAAGCAGTCCGAGATAGTATTTTGCAAGTTCCGCAGCAGGCGAAAGAACAGTACGAAAAAACTACAAAAGCGATCGCAGAATATCTCCGCAATACCAACCTAGAAGAACTTGATCCAGAAGGTATCAGGAGCGATTTGGAAAAATTACTCGATGATCCCAAAGCAGGAGCCTTAGCACTGCGCGATCGCCTATCTCACGTTGATCGAGAAACCTTAGTTAAACTCGTGAGTCAACAGGGAGATTTGAGCCAAGAGCAAGTTAATCAGATTATTGATCAAGCACAAGATGCGATCGCTAATATTGTGAGAGCGCCACGACGTTTAGCCAAACGTACTGCTCAACAAGCTTTAGATTTTGAAGGCAATCTTGAAGAATATCTCCGTAATACTAACAAAGAAGAACTCAACCCAGAAGCAATTAAACGCGATTTGCAATTGCTGCTGTCTTCTCCCCGCGCTGGAATTGGGAGTTTAAGCGATCGCGCTTCCAAATTTGATCGTTCGACAATTGTGGCGCTGTTATCCCAACGGGAAGATATCTCAGAAGAAGAAGCTAACCGGATTGTGGATCAAATTGAGTCGGTTCGCACCTCCATTGTTGAACAATTCCAGCAAATCCAGCAAAGGGTGCAATCTGTGCTTGATGGAGTTTTTGCTAAAGTTCGTAACTATCTCAACTCGCTGGAGCGTTCCGAACTCAACTATGAAGGGATTAAGCAAGACTTTGCGAAAGTGTTCGACGATCCCCAAGCTGGATTTGAAGCATTGCGCGATCGCCTCAGTCAATTTGATCGTGACACCCTAGTTGCTGTCATCAGTTCTCGTGAAGATATTTCTCAACACGATGCTAACAGGATCATCGACCAAATAGAAGCGGCGCGGGATGGCGTACTACAACGAGCCGAACGCATTCAACAAGAAACAAAAAAACGCCTGAAAGCGATCCAAGAGCAAACTAAAAAGCAAGCTCAAGAAACTAAAAAAACCGTTGCAAATGCTGCTTGGTGGTTATTTGGGACAGCATTGACTTCCCTTGCAGTCAGTGCGATCGCGGGAGCAGTGGCTGTTACAGGGTTACCTTTACCTCGTTAAAATTCATCAGAAATTTATAAAAAAAAGTGGTAATTAATGTATTGCCACTTTTTTTTATAAATAAAACAAACTACCCCCAGAGTCCTATCATGACTTTATTCTTCCTACATATATTACAAAACCCTATCTAAGCAAAGGTTTCAGATTTTTTTTGGGGCGATAAGAATAAAATAGGATTAATTATTATTTCTTATAGATAGAAAAAAGTACCCTTGAGGGTAATATCATAATCTTGTGATTGTGAATACAGTAAAAACGTCGTAAAAGCTATGCGATTCTGTACTAGAAAATCTGCTTGTTCCCTAGCAGCCTAGTACTTGTAACCAATGAATACATAAAGCACAAAGATATAGAAATGATTCTTGGCACGATTTTCATGCCAAAATCATCAATATATGCAGTGCTTCTAAAATCTTTGGACTTAACAGTTAAACACCTGTTCCAATCAGATGATGTGGTTCAGTTATCTCTTACCACTCGTTATTTCTCACCTTGTTTTCTCGGTATTGCTGAATTTAAGTGTGAAATTCAATAATTTAATGTTTGAAACTCTTTCCTTTGCGCCTTTGGGGTAAAGCAAATTCATACTCTTAATCAGCAACACCGTTTAGTTATGGTGAAGTGACGAGGTAATTTTTACCCTCTAAACTCAGGAGAAACTAATTTATGGAAACCATTCTCAATATCACTGACATTATCGGCAGTGACATTCTCGTCGGTCTTCCTAATAACACTATCCAGTCCGTGACCGGTAGTGGTAACAGAGTCATTAACGGGACTAGTGGCAACGATGTCCTTTTCGGTGGTAGTGGCAACGATCGCATCGATGGCGGTGGTGGCAACGATGTTATTAACGGTGGTGCTGGCAACAATACCCTTCTCGGTGGTGCTGGCAACGATGTCATTACGGCTGGTAGTGGTAATGATATCCTTGGTGGCGGTACTGGCAACGATGTCCTTACCGGTGGTGGTGGCAATGATCGCCTCGTTGCTGGCGATGGCAACGATACCCTTGTCGGCGGTGATGGCAACGATAACCTAATCGGTGATAATGGCAACGATAGCCTCATTGGCGGTAATGGTAACGATATCATTAACGGTGGTGCTGGCAACGATGTCCTTGGCGGTGGTAGTGGCAACGATACCCTTATCGGTGGTGCTGGCAACGATCGCCTCGTTGGCGGTAGTGGGACTGATATTCTCACTGGAGGATCAGGTAATGATCGTTTCCAGTTCAACTCAGTTTCAGATAGTCCTGCTGGTTCTGGGCGGGATGTTATCACTGACTTTTTTGGCAACGGTAACTTGCCTGGTGATGTAATCGATCTATCTAACATCGACGCCAACTCCACTATAGGAGGCAATCAAAGCTTCACTTTCATTGGATCTGGCGCATTTACCGCAGCCGGTCAGGTTCGTTATTCAGGAGGTATTCTCCAAGCTAGCACTGATGGGGATATATCGGCTGAGTTTGAGATTAGCCTGGCAGGCGCACCTCAATTAGTGGCAAGCAACATTAACCTTTAATTTAATAGACCTGCCTTGAAAATAAAGCACGAGGCAGAATTCTAATAATTTAACAGTCGTGGGGAGAGGTAAGCTTAACTTGCCTCTTCCTTTCATAGTGATTATTATTACGCTAATTTATTTCTGTATTTAGGCGAATTGACAAAATCCATTCCTGTTTAAATTGCCAAGGATGGTATTCCTGTAATCAAGCATAGTTGAATATTAAGAAAGGATATTTTACCAAAAAGGTAGCTCATATTGGCTTCACGCTTAAGATTGGTAATTTCCTTAATTAGTAACAGAATCAAATTAAATAATAGAGAATTACTAATGCTTGCTAAGGCTTTATCGCGCTTCGTATGCATGAGAAAATTAGGTAATGCAATCGCAACACTTGTGATAATGCCAAAGAACTTGAACAGCCAAATGGTAATGCAAGGGATGTAGCGATCGCACTGTTCAACTAAGCTTTTACTTATTGGCAATTACTTCCTTATAGATAACTATAAAAATCACCTAGAAAATCTCAATAAGTAAAACAAACCCCATCTGAGCAAAGGTTTAATATTTTTTTGTGACGAAAGTAATAAAAGAAGGCTAATTACTCTTTCTTATAGATAGAAAAAAGTAGTCTTGAGGGTAATATCATAGTCTTGTGATTCTGAAAAAAATCAAAATGTTCTAAAACCTATGCAATTTCGTAGGAGGAAATCTGCTTGTTTCCTAGCAGCCTACTTACTACTGGAACCAGTGAAAACATCAGGTACAAGAATATAACATCACTATTGGCACAATTTTGATGCCGACATCATCAATAAATCGAGTACTTTTCAAATCTTCAGGCTTAACAACAAACACCTGTTCAAGTTAAGTGTGATTCAGTTATTTCTTCCCACTCATTCTTCATTTGCCTTATTTTCTCGGCGTTGCTGAATAAAAGTGTGAAATTCAAAAATTAAATACTTGAAATTGTTTCCTTGCGCCTTTGGGGGAAACCAAATTCATACTCTTAATCAGCAACACCGTTTTCTGATGGGGAAGTGAAGTGGTCATTTTTTTACCCTCTAAATTCAGGAGAAACTAACTCATGGCAATTATCAACGGTACCATTTTCAATGACAACAATACTGTCAACGGTTCCCCGCTTATCTTCCGCCCTGCCTTAAATGGGGGTGCTGGCAGCGATACCCTCAACGGTAATACTGGCAGTGATATTTTAAATGGGCGTGGTGGCAGCGATATCCTTAATGGGGGTGCCGGCAGCGATATCCTTAATGGGGGTGCTGGCAGCGACACCCTCAACGGTAATGCTGGCAACGATGTCCTCAACGGTAATGCTGGCAACGATCTCCTCAACGGTAATGCTGGCAACGATCTCCTTAACGGCAATGCTGGCAACGATATCCTTATTGGGGGTGCTGGGACTGATTCTCTGACTGGGGGTGCTGGTAACGATATTTTTGATTTCAACTCAGTTTCAGATAGTCCTGCTGGCTCTTCACGGGATGCGATCGCTGACTTCGTTGGAAACGGTATCTTTACAGGCGATCAAATCGATCTATCTACCATTGATGCTAACTCCACTTTAGGAGGCAACCAAGCCTTCACTTTTATTGGATCTGGCGCATTCACCGCAGCCAGTCAGGTTCGTTATTCAGGAGGTATTCTTCAAGCTAATACTGACAGGGATCTGTCGGCTGAGTTTGAGATTGGGTTGACAGGAGCACCACAACTAGTGGCAAACGACATTATCCTTTAATTTAATAGACCTTTTGCAAAAGTAGCTAACACCCCATTCCTAAGCGATCGCTATCAGGAGTGGGGTGTAATTTTTTATTTATGCAAGAGGTAACACAAGCACATCTGAGAAATATAAAATTACTAATAGACATCTCCGAAAATGTTCAAAGCCTTTATATGGCTAGGCTATAGTCCCTAAATGCAATCATCCTAAATTAGCTAGTCTGTACGAAAAAATAAGGCTTTGAGATATTTACTGTTGATAATTAGGCAAAAGCATCTAGTTATATGCGTTAATTTTGACCTAATGACGTAGGAGATATTTCTAATGGTAATATTAGCGCTCTAATTCGCAATCTGACTAATCCACAAATTGTCAAAATAACTTGTTCATACTTTTTTGGATTTAACCTAAATCTGTCTTGAACAACTCGAAATATTTTTACCGAACGGATTCGATGTTCGACAAATATTCGTTTAGAGGAAAATTCCTTATTTGATTTTTTCTGGTCAGTTGTTAACTCTTTATTTCTTGGTTTCTTAATTGGAGTATCAATTAAATCTTCTCCTATATAACCTAAATCTCCCTTAAAACTTTGTTTTGGGTCAAAATTATCCCGATTTTCTCGGAACAGAGTTATATCACTTTTTGGACCTGGTTCTCCTGCCACAACATCAACGATATCTCTACCATCTGGCATGATAATTATTTGGCTTTTAAATGTATGATTACTTTTCTTACCTGAAAAATATTTTTCTTGTTCCTCATTATCTCCGGGTCTTTCCCTGACTTGTTCATAGCTATCTACAATTAATTCATACTCTGTGAGTATTTCTTGAACTACCATCAAGTCGGACTCGTTTTTTTTTACTTGTTCAATTAAACTACATGGAAGCAATTCTCTAAGTATAGTCAACCTGGTTTGTCACGGGACATTATCAAGGACTTTGTTGGAAACGGTAACTTGCCAGGAGATCGAATTGATCTATCTCGCATAGACGCTAACACCAATATAGCGGGCAACCAAGCATTCACTTACATTGGCAGTAGCGCATTCTTTGCAGTTGGTCAGGTTCGTTATTCAGGAGGTATTCTCCAAGCTAACACTGATAATCTATCGGCTAATTTCGAGATTCAGCTTGAAGGATCACCACTACTAGTGGCAAGCGACATTATAGTTTAATTTAATAGACTTTTTGCAAAATTGCGTAACACCCCACTCCTAAGCGATCGCTATTAGGAGTGGGGTGTAATTTTTTATTTATGCAAGAAGTAATATCAAGTTCGGGTGATTACTTGTAATAAAATCTATCAATGTAGGTTGGGTTGAACGGAAGTGAAACCCAACATGAACAAGGATCAAACGTTGGGTTTCGTTCCTCAACCCAACCTACAGATATTATAAGTGTTTAACCGAACATGATATAACACAAGCACATCTGATAAATATAAAATTACTAATGCTTATTAAGGTTTGATCGCGCCGCATATACATGAGAAAATCAGGTAATACAATCCCAATACAAGCGATGAGGCACGGAAGGAAAAGATGTCAGAGAATTTAAGAAGCCAAGTTGTGACGCAAGGCGTGCAGCGATCGCCAAATCGAGCTATGCTGCGGGCACTTGGTTTTAAAGATGAAGATTTCAATAAAGCCATTGTGGGCATTGCCAACGGTTACAGCACAATAACTCCCTGCAATATGGGGATAAATAAACTGGCACAAAGGGCAGAAGTTGGCATTAAAACTGCCGGAGCGATGCCACAGATGTTTGGCACTATTACCATTAGCGATGGGATTTCGATGGGAACTGAAGGGATGAAATATTCCCTGGTGTCGCGGGAAGTCATTGCCGATTCCATTGAAACCGCGTGTACTGGACAAAGTATGGATGGTGTGCTAGCGATTGGCGGCTGTGATAAAAATATGCCTGGGGCAATGCTGGCGATGGCGCGGATGAATATCCCTGCTATCTTTGTTTACGGTGGCACCATTAAACCCGGTCACTACAACGGACGCGATTTAACTGTTGTTAGTTGTTTTGAAGCTGTTGGTCAATATAGTGCTGGAAAAATTGACGAAAAGGAATTATTAGAAGTTGAAAGTCGGGCTTGTCCTGGTGCTGGTTCCTGTGGGGGAATGTTCACGGCTAACACCATGTCTTCAGCATTTGAAGCAATGGGAATGAGTTTGCCCTATTCTTCAACAATGGCGGCGGAAGATGCCGAAAAAGCTGATAGTACGGAACAATCAGCTTTTGTATTAGTTGAAGCCATTCGCAAACAAATCTTACCCCGCCAAATTATCACCCGCCAATCTATAGAGAATGCTATCTCTGTGATTATGGCGGTGGGTGGTTCGACTAATGCAGTATTGCATTTCTTAGCGATCGCTCGCGCTGCTAATGTAGAGTTAACCCTCGATGATTTTGAAACTATCCGCGCCCGTGTTCCCGTTTTGTGTGATTTAAAACCAAGCGGTAAATACGTAGCTACAGATTTGCACAAAGCTGGCGGTATTCCCCAAGTCATGAAGATGCTACTTGTGCATGATTTGTTACATGGTGATAGCCTCACCATTAGCGGTGAAACCATTGCAGAGATATTAGCAGATATCCCAGAAGAACCATCTGCTAATCAAGATGTGATTCGGACTTGGAATAACCCGATGTATCCCCAAGGACATTTAGCCATCCTCAAAGGTAATCTGGCAACGGAAGGGTCTGTAGCCAAAATTACCGGCGTGAAAAAGCCAGTAATGACTGGGCCTGCACGGGTGTTTGAATCGGAAGAAGCCTCTTTAGATGCAATTTTGGCGGGGAAGATTCAAGCTGGTGATATTCTAGTTATCCGCTACGAGGGGCCTAAGGGTGGGCCTGGGATGCGAGAAATGTTGGCTCCCACCTCGGCAATTATCGGCGCAGGTTTGGGTGATGCTGTGGGATTAATTACCGACGGACGCTTTTCTGGCGGTACTTACGGCATGGTGGTTGGTCATGTTGCTCCAGAAGCAGCCGTTGGTGGTGCGATCGCTCTTGTAGAAGAAGGCGATAGTATTACCATTGATGCACCGGCTCGTTTATTGCAGTTGAATATATCTGAAGAAGAATTGGCTCGTCGTCGTGCCAACTGGCAACCTCCGGCTCCGCGTTATACTAAAGGCGTGTTGGCGAAGTATGCCAAATTGGTATCTTCTAGCAGTATTGGTGCTGTGACAGATTTGGACTTGTTTTAGTTAACCTGACATGATCTAAATAAGAAAGAGATCCCCCAACCCCCTTAAAAAGGGGGCTTTTAGCTAAAACAGCATTCATCCCACACTCACTATAATTGAGTGTGGGACGCCAGTCGCCTGCGACGGGAAACCCGTCTACAGCGCACCGCGAGTGAATGCGCGGGAGTGGGGAGATATAGTAATTGATGTTTTTTGGCGTAGCCAGAACAATTAATTGCTATTGTTCTGCCATGACCCATATTCATTATATTTCTTGAAGCAAATACCACGATTGATGGT
>Ga0209181_10009631_pt1 | contig 12679 bp, 8 predicted proteins | sample MAT05_FD_187208 | JGI IMG/M metagenome (GOLD analysis project Ga0209181, IMG submission 187208) | Freshwater microbial communities from Lake Fryxell liftoff mats and glacier meltwater in Antarctica - MAT-05 (SPAdes) (version 2) | ecosystem: Environmental > Aquatic > Freshwater > Ice > Liftoff... | reverse complement strand
ACTAGCCAGGGCTGTTGCAAAGTCTTGTGTGAAACAATTTCAGTGGATCACAAAGCATATCCCCACCCCGTCCGACCGAAGGTCGGCATCCCCTCCCCACTTCGTAGAGAGGGGACTTCTAAGAACCCTTGTGAGCTTTTTTCTCCCCCTCTCCATAAGCGAAGCGACCAATGGGGAGGGGGCGCTGACCGAAGGTCAGACGGGGTGGGGATTATCAAATCTGCTATTCATTGAATTTGTCCTCTTTCGACTTTGCAACAGCCCTGTAAAACTAGCCTCCGCAATTGTAATCCCACGCCTTTGTTGGTACACTTTATGAACTGCAACAAATCGTAGCGGACAGGCGATACTCCCCCAAGGTGAATGTCACGAGTTTGAGTCTCGTTACCCGCTCACGATGACCGTGCCGTTGATCCGCACGGTCTTTCTTTTGTGGGTCCTCATCAGCAAATCTCTCTTAGGAAATCATGACACACTCGTTTGAAGAAATGGGGTTAAACCCCCTGCTCATAGAAACATTGTCGGAACTGGGCTACACCGAGCCAACCCCCATCCAAATCCAATCGATCCCGCCCTTGATGGCTGGGCGTGACGTTTTGGGGCAAGCGCAAACAGGCACGGGCAAAACCGCAGCCTACAGTCTCCCGATTTTGAACAAGCTCGAAGGCGATGCCCTCCAAGTCTTGATCTTGACCCCCACCCGCGAACTGGCAACCCAAGTCGCGGACGCCGTGCATCGTTATGGTTCCAAGATGGGCGTGCGCGTGCTGCCCGTTTATGGCGGACAAGCGTATGAACGCCAAATTTCACGCTTGCGCAAACCGATCCAGATCGTCGTCGGCACCCCCGGACGCACGCTCGACCTCATTCAGCAAGGCTCCCTAAAACTGCACAACATCCGTTTCGTTGTGCTGGACGAAGGCGACGAAATGCTCAAGATGGGCTTCATCGAAGACATCGAGGCGATCTTGCACGCCACCCCCACCGACCGCCAGACGATCCTATTCTCGGCGACCTTCAGCCGGGGCATCAAGGAAATCGCCGCCCGCTACATGCGTGACCCGATGCAAATCACGATTGAGTCGAACACCATGACCGTGGAAAACATCGCCCAACGCTATTACACCGTCTATCAGGCGGATAAAGTGGCGGCGCTGTGTCGGTTGCTAGAATTTGAAAATGTCGAGAACACCCTCGTCTTCACCCGCACCAAAGCCAGTAGTGCCGAACTTGCCGAGACGCTGATCGAGCGTGGTTTCCTCGCTGCTGCCATTCATGGCGACCTGCCCCAAACCGAGCGCGAACGCATCCTCAAGCGCTTCAAGCAAGGGCAACTCCATGTCTTGGTGGCGACAGATGTGGTGGCGCGCGGTATCGACATTGCCGACCTATCGCATGTCATCAACTTCGATATCCCACAAAAGCCGGTTGAATATGTCCACCGCGTCGGGCGTACTGGGCGGGCAGGACGGGGTGGCAGTGCCATCACCTTGATCACCCCGCGCGAACGGGGATCGCTGAAGGAAATCGAATCCTTCACGCGCAAGCCGATCACCAAAGGCAAGCTGCCGAGCCGTGAGGACGTGATGCAAGAACGCGACCGTATCTTCACCGCCCGCATCGTCGAACAAATCGAACGACCGAGCGGCGACCTTGACCCGCGCCTCGACATCCTCATGAACTTGGGCTATGACTCCAAAGACATCGCCGCCGCCCTGTTGAACATGATCCGCATCGAGCAAGGCGAAGCGCCGATTGAAGAAATTGCCGCCATCCGCGACCGCGAAACCTCGTCCTCCAGCAGCGAGCGTCCGCAACGTGACCGGGGAGATCGTCGTTCCCCCAGCCGCACCGAAAGCGAACGCGGCAATGAACCGGGCATGGTTCGTCTCAAGATGGATATCGGACGGGTGCATGGCATTCGCCCCGGTGATGTGGTTTACAACGTCGCCAGCAAAGCCAACATCCCCGGTAGCGCCATCGGCATGGTAGATATCCGCACCAACGAGACTTATCTCGATGTGCCCGCCGCCCATGTCGAAACCATTTTGCGCACGCTCAAACGCGCCAAGATTCGCGGTCAAGCCGTTAATCTCGACCGCGCCTAGACTCCCATAGGGTTAAAGAGGGGCGGACGCGCCGTTGCGCATCCGCCCCTTTTATCCCCCGACCGATACCCCTGCCACATAGCCACTTGACCACGCCCACTGAAAATTATAGCCACCGATCCGCCCGTCCACATCACAAATCTCGCCACAAAAATGTAAGCGCGGGCACAACCGCGACTCCATCGTCTCGAGTTTGATCTCGCTGAGTGGCACGCCCCCAGCGGTGACTTCGGCATAGGTGAAGCCGCGATCCCCCATGATCGGCAGGTGCCCGCTCGTGACGGCAGTCACTAACGCGCGGCGACTCTCACGCGGCAGGTGATCAGCGCCAAGAGCGGGGTCTAGCCCCACTGACTCACATAATGCCCGCGCCAACCGCTCCGGCAGCAAGTCGCCCAGTGTGCGCCCAATCGAAGCGCGTCCGGCGGTCAGTAAACGCGCCTCCAGCGATTCGGCGGTCTCATCTGGCACCCAATTTACGATCAACTGGGTGCTAGGGTCATTGAAACGCGCGGCAGTGTAATGTCGGCTGATATCGAGCGCGGCGGGTCCCGATAAGCCAAAATGGGTACATAACAGCGCGTCGGTATACCCCGCGAGACGTTTGCCGGCGGCGGTACGCACTTCTAAGCGCGCCCGAACGGCGATCCCGCTCAGGGAACGTCCATAATGCTCGGCGGGCAAAATCAGCGGCACCAATGCCGGAAACAGGTGCTCGGTCAGGCTATGCCCGAAGCTTTGCGCAAAGCGATAGCCGAGTCCATCCGAACCTGACTTGGGCAGGCTCTTGCCGCCCATCGCAAGGATGACATGGCGCGCCTGCATTGTGCCCCATTCGCCCGTAAGCCGAAAATCGTCAGAAGCGCCGCTGCCCCGCTCAATCTGTTCCACACGGCAGGGGTGGACAATCTCGACATGGGCGCGCTCAGTAGCGCGTAACAGCGCCTCCAAAACCGTGCGGGCACTGTCCGTCGTCGGGAACAATTTGCCGGTCTCTTCGCGCTTGAGGGTCACGCCCAGCTCACGGAAAAAAGCAACGGTTTCGGGGACATCAAAACGCAGCAGCACCTTCTTGATGGCATTGCGCGATGACCCCGCATAGGCATCCACACTGACCGCATCATGGGTGACATTGCAGCGCCCGCCGCCCGCCACCAAAATCTTCGCCCCCAGCGTCTTTGCCCCCTCTAAAATGACAATTCGCCGACCGGGGTGTGCCCGACCGGCGAAAATGCCCGCGAATAGTCCCGCTGCCCCTGCCCCAACAATCACAATGTCGGCAAAGGCGGGCAGGTTATTCTTCGTCTTCGTCATCAACCTCACCATCAATGATCGAATAGACCGAGTCTAAGAAATCGTCGGCTTTTTCGAGCAGTTCAACCGCCGCTTCATCGTCCAACTTGACGAGTTGCGACGAGGCTTCGAGCAACGCTGCGGCTGCCTTTGCCACCAGTGACGCCACATCTTGATATTCGTGTTCAACGATCAAGCCGTCAATCGCCTTGACAGCCTTTTTTGCGGAATCCAATGCCTGATCCAATAAGCCTACCGCTTCAATCGATGTTGACATGGGTCTCTCCCTTGTTTATAAGTCCAGCGGCAACCACACCTAGCGCGCTAGGCAACGCTAGTGTACCGCAACGGACGCAGAATCGAGAGCATCATAACTGAGGTCACAGGCTTGAAGATAGATCGCGCTTTCACAGCATAGGGAAAACGCCTGATTAGGACACGCCGATGCCGCCATCACACCGTTGACACCAACGCCCAAAACAGCCAAAATCAATCGCTAATCAAATTCATTCACGGTTCAAGATCATGAATAAGCCCATTGTTACCTTTGAACGCCCCTTGCTGACCGATGCCCCGGCGCTGCTGGATGTGCAAGTGCGCTCGTTCCACAGCGATGCCGACACCTACCCGGGTGTCGCCCTCGGCGGTCCCCCCGGGTATGATTCTCTCGACATTGTGATCGAAGATATCCAAGAGCATCTGTATACTAAGATCATCTATGAGGGGCAAATCGTCGGCGGCTTCCTTGTGGAAGATTGCGGGGATGGACATTTTCATCTCGCCACTTTGTACATCGATCCCGACTATCACAACAAGGGCGTGGGAAGCCAAACGATGCAGTTCATCGAAGCCACCTATCCCGCGCGCCTCTGGACATTAGACACCCCTGTCTATGCCACCCGCAACCAGCATTTTTACGAAAAATTCGGCTATGTGAAGATCGGTGAAAAAGTGTTCAGTGATGATGTGCCCCTCATCACCTATCAGAAAACGATGGCACAGCCCACGTCAGGATTGACGTAAGCACTATTTTCCCCTAAAATTATCCGACTTTTCGTTCGCAAGACACCCCGTTCTTGACGACCAACCGACTATCCCTCAAGCTTATAGGCTTGAATAGAGGAGTTTTACATCTTGTCAGACGTATATACGTTGGATGCGCAAGCGCGCACCATTACTGGTAAAAAAGTCAGTCAGCTTCGTGTGCAAGGTCTCGTTCCGGCGGTGATCTATGGCACCAAAATCGACCCGATCAACTTACAAGTCCCGTATCGCGCCTTAGAAGTGACCCTTCTGAAGGCGGGGGGCACCCACTTGATCGACATCGCGTTACCCAGTGGCACGCAAACCGTGTTGGCGCGGGCGGTTCAGCGCGATGTGATCACCCGCACGATCCTCCATGTCGATTTCTTGGCAATCGATAAGAGCGTCGCCATCGAAACCGATGTGCAGATTCATGTGGTGGGCGAAAGCCCGATCATCGCTTCGCGCGTCGGTTTGCTTCAGATTGACCTGCCCTCGCTGCGTCTGTCGGCGTTACCCAGCGACTTGGTGGACACCATCATCGTCGATATCAGCGGCTTAACGGCTGTCGGTGATGTCATCCATGTGAGCGATCTCCAAGTCCCTAGCGGTGTGACCGTCCTCAACAACGCCGACGACTCGGTTTTGCGTATCGTTGCCGTGCGTGCTGCCATGACCGATGAAGAAATTGCTGCCGCCGAAGGTCCCGCCATCACCGAACCAGAACGTATCGAACGCAAGAAAGCCGACGAAATCGACGCCTAATCCCTGCTGGTTATGTAGGCATTCTAAAGATAATCAACAAAAAACGTAACTGCTCAGGTACCCCTCATCCCCCGACCCCTTCTCCCACAAGAGGAGAAGGGGAGAAACGCGGTAGAAAGTCCCTCGCCCCGCCGCTTCGCTTATGGAGAGGGTTTGCCGCTTCGCTTTAGGTGAGGGGTGTGTAATACGCCGATGCTGTTGGCGAATCAAAATATGAGATGCTCCGTGGGGGCGCAATGCCTTGCGCCCCCACAAAAAAGACACGCCGACCCTAGATAAAATCAATTCGCCAACAGTATCTACGCCAATGTCACATTAAAAACGTGTTCTAATTTTTGACCAGATCAGCGCGCAAAAACGCGATTCTCTGTGTAGGCACGCGCAACGGGGCGTCCGTTTGGGGGCATAAATGCGCGGACGCGCCTTTGCGCGCCCCTACATTTGGGGTGTTTTTTAGAACGTGCGCGCAATATGACATTGGCGTACTACTCAGGTATAGAAACAGAACAAAATAAACAGAGAGGCATGAAGACGTGAAGAAAAACAGGAAAATACCCCTCGAAACGTGGATGTAGAGGCGGATTAGGCGCTTGTCAATCGCTCGTTAACATGAAAGTCCACGCGCCAAATATCCGCCCGTTTGCCGCCAACGGTCATTTCTCCCTTTATTACCGACCGTTTTTCAGCTTGAGCAGTTACCAATAAAGGTAACTACACACCCCTCACCCTAAATCCCTCTCCCACAAGGGGCGAGGGACTTTCTACTGCGTTTCTCCCCTTCTCCTCTTGTGGGAGAAGGGGTCGGGGGGATGAGGGGTAGCTGAGCAGTTACCAATAAAGATATGAATATGCAAACTTACGAGATAACAAAAGTCGAACACTCCCCCAAAGGAGTGTTCGACTTTTTAGTTGCCCTCCATCAACGACCGTAGAAACTAGGGCGTTATCTTGAAGTTCGGATTCTGAATCACCCCGAATACGTTGCCAAACGGATCAATGACGGTCGCCAACAAAATCCCCTCACCCGCATCAAAGGTCGCAAGATGCTCTTTCGCACCTAGCGCGATCAAATGTTTGAGCGCCTCATCAATGGAGTCCACCCCCCAATAGACCAGTGCCCCGGCTGGTTGCTCGGTTGTCGGTATCGATCCGCGATCCAAGCCCAGCTCAAAGCCGCCGACCTCAAAGCCCACATACTGCGGCGATTCGAAATAAGGTGCAATGCCGAGCGCACGCTGATACCATGCTTTGGTCGCTTCCATATCGTCTGCGTAGTAAATCGCGGTTCGCAATCCTTTGAACATCGTGAATCCTTTTTTAGTTGAACACATGTTCTCTATTATGACACAATTCGCGCCCGCGATCAAGCAAAACCACTGGCACAAAACGCAGGGCGATTTGCCCCAGAGACAAAATAAAAAAGGGGCGATCCGCTCTTGCGAACCGCCCCCTATACCCGCTTGTAAAACGACTTACTCGCTCAGCCAGCCTTCATCGGTAGCCACGTCGAGATCCGCGCCATCCTCAAGTTGGATATCGCCCTCAGACCCAGCCTCATCGCTCATCGGGGGAGCGTGATACTCGTTCATCTCGGCAGCTTCTAGCCCTTCAAAGCCGTCATCTAGGGCTTCGGCATCCTCGTTCAGTTCTTCCACACCTGCGCCCCCCAAGATCGCCATGCCCACCACCAGATCATGATTGCCAAGGTCGATCACACGGACGCCGACCGCACTCCGCCCGACATCCCGAATTTGTTCGAGTTCCGTCCGCAGCACAATGTTGGTCTTGGTGATGATCAAGATGTCGTCTTGCTCGTTGATCACCTTCATGGCGATGATCGGGCCCGTCTTGTCGTTCCGTTTCAAGGTGCGAATGCCCGACCCATAACGCCCTTGTGTGCGATATTCGTCTAGCATCGTGCGCTTGCCATAGCCATTGCGCGTCACCACCAACAAATGGCTATCATCGACCCCGATGACATCCATGCCAGCGATGACATCCCCTTCGGTCAGCCGCATCGAATTTACGCCAGCGGCACCGCGTCCCATCACCCGCACCCGTTCTTCGTTAAAACGGATGCTTTGCCCGTCTTCGGTGACGAGGATGATGTCCTGCGTGCCGTCGGTCAAGTTCGCCCAGTTGAGGGTATCGCCTTCTTCCAATGCAATCGCGATCTTGCCAGTGGCGCGCACGTCTTCAAATTCGCTGATATGCACGCGCTTGATGCGCCCTTGCTTGGTCGCCAACACAAAATAACCCTCGTCGGCAAATTCTTCAACGGGCACAATCGCCGTGATATGTTCGTCACTGTCTAAGCCGAACAAGTTGTACACCATCGTGCCTTTGGCTTCGCGCGCGGCTTCGGGGATCACATAACAGCGTTCGCTGTAGACCTTACCGCGATCCGTGAAGAACAACAGCGTATCGTGGCTGTTGGCGGCGACGATATCGACCAACCCATCTTCCTCTTTGGTCTTCATGCCGCTCACCCCTTTACCACCCCGTCGTTGGGCGCGATAAGCGCTCGTCGGCACGCGCTTGATATAGCCGTGTGCCGTCAACAGAATGACCACCTCTTCCTCGCGGATGAAGTCGGCTTCGTTGAAATCCGTGCGCACGCCATACGCCACCACGGTACGGCGATTGTCGCCGTAATCGGCGGCGACTTCCACAACATCGGCACGAATGACGGCGAGGATTTCGGTCGGGGATGCCAACAGCGTCTCCAGATAATGAATACGCGCCATCACGTCATTAAATTCATCGGTCAATTTCTGACGTTCCAGCGCCGCCAACCGGCGCAGCTGCATATCGAGGATGGCGTTCGACTGTGCTTCACTCAAGTCAAAGCGCGTCATCAAGCCGTTACGAGCGGACTCGGTATCATCAGCGGCGCGGATCGTCTGGATAATCGCGTCGATGCTGTCCAGCGCCTTTAACAACCCTTCAAGGATATGGGCACGGGCACGGCGTTTGTTCAGTTCAAATTGCGAACGACGGGTGATGACTTCAAAGCGATGCTCAATATAAATTTGCAGCATTCGCTTCAAACTCAGGGTGCGCGGCTCGCCATTGACCAGTGCCAACATTTGAATGCTGTAGCTGCTTTGCAATTGGCTGAACTTGTAAAGCTGATTCATGACCTTGAGCGGTTGTGCGGCGTGTTTCAGTTCCACCACAAGGCGCATCCCATCGCGATCCGATTCGTCGCGCAAATCAGAGATCTGCTTGATGCGATCTTCCCGTACCAGCTGCACAATCCGCTCGATGATCGAGGTCTTGCTGATCTGATACGGAATCTCGGTGAACACGATGCGCGAACGCCCATTCGCCATTTCTTCGACCGACCCCGTCGCCCGCACGATCACCCGTCCGCGCCCAGTGGCATACGCTTCTTTCAATTCATCGCCCGCGACAAGGGTCGCCCCCGTTGGGAAATCGGGACCGGTGACGAACTGCATCAACTCATCAACCGAGACTTCCTCAATAGTGTCCCAATGGTCGATCAAATAGACAATCGCACCTGCCAGTTCCCGCAAATTGTGGGGGGGGATATTGGTTGCCATCCCCACCGCGATCCCGCTCGTGCCGTTCAGCAGCATATTGGGCAAGCGGGCAGGCAATACCGACGGCTCTTGTAAAGTGCCGTCAAAGTTATCGCCAAAATTCACAGTATCCATATCGAGATCGATGAGCATTTCTTCGGCGATGCGCGACAAACGCGCCTCGGTGTACCGCATCGCCGCCGGACTATCGCCATCGACACTACCGAAGTTACCTTGACCATCGACCAGCGGATATCGGAGCGAAAAATTTTGCGCCATCCGTGCCATCGCGTCATAAACCGCCGAATCGCCGTGCGGGTGATATTTACCCAACACTTCGCCGACGATACGCGCGCTTTTCTTATAGCCGGTATTGGCGCGAATCCCCATATCGTACATGGCATACAGGATGCGGCGATGAACCGGCTTCAGACCGTCACGGGCATCGGGCAACGCCCGTGCGACGATCACACTCATCGCATAATCGAGATAGCTGCCGCGCATTTCTTCGTTGATGTTTACGGGACGAATTATCCCGAAATTTTCGACCATCAATCTTTCCCGACTCATTCTTCAAGGGACGTTAAAAGATGTTCCATAACATGATTAATTTTACCACATTCGTTCACAATTTAGCACCCCGATAAATATAAGCGCATAAATTAAATGAAAGCTAGAATCCGCCTTGCCCCTACCCTCTCGTTGGGGTACAACTGACACGATGCAATCATGACATCGAAGCGATTAACGAAAGGGTTTTTATGAGAATTGTTCGTTTAATTTTATGGGTCTTGTTGGTGATCGTCCTGCTTGTGGGTATAGGCGGGTTTGGATTATATTGGGATACCACCCGCGCGCCCTTGCCCATGACGCGCGGCACACTCGACATCGCTGGCATCAACGCCGATGTCGAAATCCTGCGCGACCAATGGGGCATCCCCCACATTTACGCCAGCAACACCCATGATCTCTTTTTTGCGCAAGGCTTCGCCCACGCTCAAGACCGTTGGTGGCAAATGGAATTCTTCCGCCACATTGGCAGTGGTTCGCTTCAAGAACTGACGGGCAAATCAAGCGCCTTGATGGGGACGGATGTCTTCATCCGCACCGCTGGTTGGCGACGCAGTGCCGAGCGCGATGCCACCGAACTAAGCGCCGAAGCGCGCCTCGTGCTTGACGCCTTCACAGCGGGGATCAACGCCTATCTGACCAGCCGTTCACCCGCTCAGTTAGCGCTCGAATATCGCATCCTCGGTGTGACCGGGGTCAACATTCCGATTGTGCCGTGGACGGTCACCGATACTCTCGTCTGGGGCAAGGTGATGGCATGGAATCTGACCGACAGCTACAGCCGCGAACTCACCCGTCAAGAACTCTTTACCACCCTTGGCGACATCATGACCAATGATTATTTGCCCCCCTATCCGTATGACAGCCCCACCGCCCCGACCATCGTCCGTGCCGAAGACTTGCCGATCAATGCTAGCACCCTTGGGGAGCCGGGCACTCCATCAGCACAAGTGGCTCCACTACGCCTTGAAGCGCAATTTGCGAATCGCATGGCGGGCGGCACTACACCGGGCAGCGAGATCCCCGGCTTCGCCAGCATCGCCGACCATCCCGACTTGGGCAGCAACAATTGGGTGACCACCGGCTCCATGAGTGAAACCCGCATGGCGCGCCTCTCCAACGACACTCACCTTGCTATTCAAATGCCGTCGATTTGGTTCACGGTCGGGCTGCATTGTTTGCCGATCACGGATGCGTGTCCGTATGATGTCGTCGGTTTCGCCCTGCCGCCCGCCCCCGGCGTGATCATCGGGCACAACGGCATTATCGCATGGGGCATCACCAATGTGGGTGCGGACGTGCAAGACTTGTATGTGCTGGAATGGAATCCTGAAAATCCCTTGCAATATCGGTGGGACGGGGAATGGCGTGATGCTGCGCTCATTAGCGAAACGATCCAGTTTGGCGACGGCGAGGCACCAATCACGATTCAAGTGCGCGAGACTCACCTCGGTCCCGTGATCAATGACAACGACATTGACGCGGATACGGGCGAAATCCTTGGTTTTAATACCACCGATCCGCTGGTGCTACGGTGGACCGGGTTTGAGATCAACCATCAGACGGACGCCATTTTGGGATTGGCACAAGCACAAGGTTGGGAAGATTTCCGGTCTGCCCTCCGCCTCTTTGATATCCCGTCGCAAAACTTCGTCTATGCCGATGTGCGCGGCAATATCGGCTATCAAACGCCGGGCTTGATGCCCATCCGTCCTGCCGATCACGACGGGTTAACACCTTACCCCGCCAGCAGTGACGCCGATGTTTGGAAAGGTTTTATCCCCTTTGACGACCTGCCACGCATCCTCAACCCCGAACGCAATTACATCGCCACCGCCAATCAAGCCGTTGTCCCACTGGCGTATTACGACCAATTGGCGGAAAAACTGGGCACCGATGCCAACTATCAGTTCAGCGAAGATTGGGCATATGGACAACGTGGTTTCCGCATCAATCAGCTCTTGGAAGAATCCGCGCCCAACGATGCCTATAAATTCTGGCTCATCCAGACCGATACCAAAGATATCACTGCTGAGTCGATGCTGCCGTATATCAGAAGTATCCAGATGGAACCCGGCAACGTGACCGATATCCGCAATTTCATGGTCTCGTGGGATAGTACCATGCGTGCCGACAGTGGTCAGGCGGCAATCTTTGCCTATTTTACGCGGCGCTTGGTGGCAAACATCTTCAACGATCAATTGCCGGAGTCGGTGCGCGCGTCGAACCGTCAACTCTATGTAGCGTTACAACTGATGGCACAACCCGACAACATCTGGTGGGATGACAGCACCACGCCCGATACCGTCGAAACCCGCGATACCATCATCATCCGGTCTTTGACCGAAGCCGCTATCGAGATCGAGCGCGACTTGGGCAGCAACCCGGCAGAATGGCGCTGGGGCGATCTTCATGGCATGGCGTTCGTCAACCAGCCGTTGGGCTTAAGCGGCATCGATCTGATCGAGGATATGGTCAATCGCCGTGTCACGGGCTATGGCGGCGGTAATGACACCGTGAACGCCAGTTCTTGGGACGCATCTGGGGAGGATTTCTTCGCCGTCGCCTATCCGTCCGAACGCATCATCATCGACATGGCAAATTTGGACGATACCACCATCATCTTGCCCAGTGGGCAAAGCGGACACCCCTTTAGCGCCAATTACGACGACATGATCCCACTGTATCGTGATGGCAACAGCGTCCCCTTACCCTTTAGCCGCACCATCATTGAGAACACGAGCGTCAATCGCTTGGTGCTGCGCGCCCCCGGCTCGTAGCAGCCCGTACAGCGACCCAATTGGGTGGGGCGAAATTTGCCCTGCCCATCGCGTGATTCTGCGTCCATCCTCACAACCGCTCCTCGTCCTTACGAGTCTGCTTCGGGTCCCTCATCCTCTTGCTTTGAAAGCGCGTCGATGTGCGGCACAACAAGGTGAATTTGATGCCGTCATGGTTTGGAAGTTTCAGTGAATCACAGATTTGATTATCCCCACCCCGTCCGACCGAAGGTCGGCATCCCCTCCCCACTTCGTAGAGAGGGGACTTTTAAGAACTTTCGTGAGCCGTTCTCTCCCTCTTTCCATAAGCGAAGGTATTTATTCACCTACCCGTGCAGACCACCATGAAATGGTGCTCGATATCCACAAAGGGTCACAAAAACACACAATGGGTTTATCCTCGGTAGGGGCATGATATATCATGCCCCTACATACCCATCCTGACCCGTTATCACCTGTGTGATGGGTTTCATGGTATTTATTCACCTACCCGTGCAGACCGCATTTTGCCCCAGTCCTATAGGGTTCATTATGTGTTTTTTAGGTTCAAGTTCACAGATTTTGAGCCTAATCCCATGGATAGGTGAATAAATAC